>Ga0182024_10006663_pt1 | contig 25269 bp, 22 predicted proteins | sample P32metaG_FD_120480 | JGI IMG/M metagenome (GOLD analysis project Ga0182024, IMG submission 120480) | Permafrost microbial communities from Stordalen Mire, Sweden - P3-2 metaG (Illumina Assembly) | ecosystem: Environmental > Terrestrial > Soil > Wetlands > Permafrost | place: Sweden: Stordalen...
AAATACAGAATGTGCTTACAAAGTGAATGCGAATCTGCTCCTGGAAAGATGGGGATCGGAAAACGAATTGAATCAGGTGGTTATCTTGGCTATAAATTTACGGTTGCGGAATCGCTGGGGGATCAGGGGGATCAGGGGATCAGTGTCGTGCAAGATAGCGCGGAATGGCCCGCTAGCGCATTAAAAAGACAACAGCGCCGATGATCGCGACCACCAGAAGTACTCCAATTACGTATTTGTTCGCCGAGAACCATGATTGCGAGGGCTCCAGTCCCGCGCTCAAAACGAAGCTCGCGGATGAAACACCCAAGGGCTCCGGCGCTGGCACGGACGCCGTTTGAGGGGCGGGGGCATGTGCGGCCGATCGCCCAGCTAGCAACTGGCCTGTGCCTACTTTCGATTCCTTCACCGCGGCGGATATTCGCTGCGTCGACGGCGCAGGAATGCCAGCCGCAACCGATTGAGCCGCAACCGCGAATGCCCGCGCTTCCGCTGTAGGCGCCACTGCAACCGGAGCGACTCGAGCCGGAGCTGCAACTTGCCGGGGCCTGTCCGCCTGCGGCACTCTCAGTTTCCCTCGCCACTTCTTTTCCTCACATTCCACGCAAAGCACCCGACCGGCAGAAACCGGAAAGCCACAAGCCTCGCACTTGCGCAGGCTCCGTAGCACGGGTGGGATGTGGCTCTGGTCGGCCTCTTCGGGCCTTTCGTCATCGCCAGCAGGAGTCTGCGCAGCCGACCAGAACAGTAGCTTCTTGGGCGGCGCGGTTTCAACGGAAGTGACCGGTGCGGTTGTGACTGCAGACTGGGCGACCGTACCTTTATCTTTCGGCGGTTCCGCCGCTGCGGCCGTTCCTTGGACAATGGGTGCCCCATCCTCTCGCGCCTTTTGCGCGAGAGCCTGCTCTAAGCTCCTCGAAGGGGTGGGGACTTTCTCTTGCAGCGGTTCGGGAGTTGCGCCTGCAATATTTTCGGCGAGGCCTTCCATCCCTGACCCACCTGACCGAGCTTTTTCGGCATTCGCTTCGGCCGCAACCTCCAGCACCAGCTCTGGTTCTTTCAGAACAACCTCCTCCAGAACCAGCTCTTCCGCAACCAGTTCTCCCGGAATCGGACCTTCCAGTACCAACTCCTCCAGAACCTGTCCTCCCAAAACTTTATCTTCCTCCACCCCAGCATCGCCAACTTCCGGCGCAGAAATCTCGCTCGTTCTCAGCCGTTCCGGCAAATTCTCTGTGGCCTCGGCCAGCCGGACCGCGGTTTCCACCATTTCGCTCAGCCGCTGCACCGCCGAAAGATCGCGCTCGCCGAAGGCGTTCACCCTCCCCGAAAAAAGTTCAAAGACGCCCAGCACCTCGTCGTCGTTCACCACCGGCATCACCACCACGGAGGCAATCCCCAGTTGGCGGCACACTTCGTGATTTACCCGCGCGTCGCGCTCGGCATCGTCACAGCGCAACGGCTGGCGCGTGCGCACGCTCTCGCCCGAAAGTCCGAATTCGGTGGACAGCAGCGCCCCCAGTTCCGGCGCGTTCGATCCCGTGCTGGCGCGGCACAGCATGTCCTTCTTGCCATTGCGACGCAGGGCGATTGCCGCTCCGCTGGCGCCGGTAATGTATTGCGCCCGGTCGGCCAGTAACTGCAGGGCGGCGTCAAGATCGCGCCGCGCCATCTCGGCCAGCGACTGTCCTCCTTCCTCTCCGGAGAAACGCACGCTGGAAGAGAGATTGGCCGAAGGGGAATTGGCCGTCACCGACAACGCGTGATCACGACTAGGGGAAGTTTCCATGACCCATGCCATCATCCTTGGAGTCGGAAGAATAGGGCCGCTATGGCCGCAATGCTCCCGGCTCAAACTCATCTAAATTATAAGGATGCAGTACTTGGAGTCTCGCTCGGGGGGAGCGCGGTGTCAAGAAATCCCCCACGCGGAAGTACTAAGCCGAAAGTGCGGTTCGTAGAGACGTTGCAAGCAACGTCTCTACACAGGCCGCCGGCGCAGCGCCGACTGCGCCAGCCCGTTCGCTTCAACATTATTTTCCCGCGGCACATACGAGATGGAAAATTTCAGCGTGCGAGCCAGTTTGCGGCACGTCCAGTGCAAAGAGTAGAGCCGCGGGCTGCGGCAGACGTACTGCCCCGTCATCTGTCTAACCATCACTTCCGAGTCGGAATACACATGCAGCTTTTGGGCCTTGAGCGACAAGGCGTACTGCAGAGCTTCCATTAGAGCGGCATATTCGGCCACGTTGTTGTCCTGGTGGCCAATCCACTTCGCGATGCGCACCGGTCCATTGGCGCAGCCATTGATCACGACTCCAATGCCCGAGGGCCCCGGATTCCCCAGGCAACCCCCGTCCACGTAAGCCACCAGTTCTGACATCGGCTCTTTCCGTCGCTCTCTGCAAGATGCGCTCATCTCGATCCATCGTCAAGATGATATTTGGGTTCGCTTTCAGCGTTTTGCAGCACGCCCCGTTACTGTGCACCCGATGTGCAAAAAGCGGATCAATTAAAATCGCCTGTGGATAACCTCCCGCCTTGCAACCGTTTGCATTTTCGGTTATGCACAGCTTTGCAAAGAGCTATTGCACCAAAAGTTTGCGTTGACTTTTCGCAGTGCTCTGCTAAGGTTGGTGACGTCGACGGTCGAAAGGGCTGGCACAGTAAAATGAGCCAGTCCAAACTAGACTGAGTGATCAGCAAGGCGGGGCGACCCGCCCGGCGACCAGACCTGAAAAAACCGACGGCCCTGCGAGGGGTAGTTGGGGTTTGGAACTGCGAAAGCAGTGATCGCATCAAGGGGTCGTGACGGTACATGTCTCCACGTTGTTGGCTCCCTCGCAGGAGCCGGCGGCTAGAGCATAACCAATGTCACGGCCCTTTCAATTTTCTCCCACCCGTTTTTTCTTATCCTCTGAACTTCCCCCGTCAGTGCACCCTTCGAAGAACTGTCATCTCGACCCGAGCTTGCCCTTCGGAGTGGAGAGACCTGCTGTTCCGCGTTAGCCACTAAAACTCCCTCAACAAAATCGATTTACCTCTGCGCCAGCTCCTGTGGCATAATTCCTCCCCGTAAGCATTCCGCGCCGGCGCCATCGCTGTCACGGACGCAGTGAAATCTAAAGTGGAGAATCTCATGGCTAACAATCCCCTGACTCGTCGTCAATTCATCCACATCGGCACTGGCGCCATCGCCGCTACTACGGTCGCCAAGACTGTCCTGCAGCCTCACCTGCTCTCCGCCGCGGCGCGTCCCGTCGCGCCCAGCGACACCATACGCTTCGCCTCCATCGGCACCGGCATTCGCGGATGCGAACATCTCCAGGCTTCTCTCGACGTCCCCGGCATTCAATGCGTCGCCGTGTGCGACCTTTATGACAGCCGCCACACCGCCGCGCAGGAAGCGGTCAAGAATCCCAACGTCCCAGCCACGCGCGACTATCGTTCCATCCTCGATCGTAAAGACGTCGACTCCGTCCTCATCGCCACCATGGACCACCAGCATCGCCACATCTTCGAAGACGCCTGCGCCGCCGGCAAAGACGTCTATTGCGAGAAGCCAATGTCGCACACCGTCGAAGATGGATTCTCCATGGTCGAAGCCGCCCACAAAGCCAATCGCATGGTCGCAGTCGGCAGCCAGCGTGTCAGCTCCGTCCTTTACGCCAAAGCCAAAGAGATTTACGATTCCGGCAAGCTCGGCGAGGTCTTCTCCATCAACGCTTACTGGGACCGCAATTCCCCCAGCGGCGCCTGGGTCTATCCCATTCCGCCCGACGCCAGCGAAAAAACCATCGACTGGAACGCCTTCCTCGGCACCGCGCCCAAGCGCGCCTTCGATCCCGTCCGCTTCTTCCGCTGGCGCTGCTACACCGATTATGGCGAAGGCCTGGGCGGTGATCTCTTCGTCCATCTGATTTCCGGAATCCACTTCATCACCAGCACGAAAGAGCCCGCCCAGCGCGCCCAATCCAGCGGAGGCCTCTACCACTTCAAAGATGGCCGCGAGTTTCCCGACCTCATCGAGACTCTCTACGACTACCCCAACTTCCGTGTCACCCTGCGCTGCAACCTGAACAACGACGGCGGCGAGTTCATCGGCTTCTACGGCACCAAAGGCACGATGATCATCAAGGATTCGACCCTCAGCTTCAGGCCGCAGGACACACGTCCGGAGCCCGAAGGCTATTCCATTTTTGGTTGGCCGAAGGAACTGCGCGACCAGTATCTGCAGAAGTGGCACGAAGACCATCCGCAACCCGCGGCCCTGGCGTCAAAAGTCGACGACGAGGAAGAGTCCTACTCGGCGCCTCCGGGATACAACGACACCGTCGATCACCAGGCCAACTTCTACAACGCCGTCCGCACCCGTAAACCCGTCGTCGAAAACGAAGTGTTCGGCAACTACGCAGCCATCGGTTGCCACCTGGCGAACTTCGCCTACTTCAACAAATCAGTCGCAGTCTGGGATCCATCCGCCAAAAAGATCGTAAAAGCCTAAAACGCTCACGTAGGGACAGCCGCCTCGGCTGTCCCCTTTCACTCGCCCCCGACCGCCTGTCATCCCGACCCGGAGCATGCCCTTCCGAATGGAAGGGCATGCGGAGTGGAGGGACCTACTATCCTCAGGCCGCGCCAACGCAGCCTCATTTCTTCGCGGGCAAATATTTCTTCTCAATCGAAGCCACCACCACATAATTCGGATCCACCATCTCGTTCAAATGAATCTTCGCCACCTTCGACAGCAGCTCATAAGCGTCCAGTTCCGATAACCCATAGTCCTTGTGGATCCAATGCACCAACTCCGTAAACGCGATCCGCACTGCGTCGTCGACGGGACGATACGCGCCCACCGTCATAATGGCCTCGTCATTTTCAAACTGAGGCCAGCTGATCGTGCGTCCTTTGATCACGCTGAGCTGTACTCGCGCTTTAAGCGGCACCTCAATGGCTGTTCCCGCAATCTCGCCATCGCCCATGGCGGCATGCCCATCGCCAATGTAGAACAAGCCTCCTTTCACGTTCACCGGAAAGTACACCGTGTTGCCCACGCTGGCCTCAGGCGAATCCATGTTCCCTCCGAACTCCGCCGGCACCACCGAAGTGCGCGCCTCGCCATTGGCCGGAGCCACGCCAATACACCCAAAGAACGGATGCACCGGAATCTTCACCGAGAAATCAGAATCCAGCGCCTTGAACGTGGCCGTATTCGCCGCATGATCGATGTGATAAAACCACACCCGCTCCGGCAGCGGCGCGTGCAGCATGGGCGTGTAGTTGGTCTCATTGATCGCCCCGAATCCCGGCGCGAACGCGCCCACGCCCGTCTCCCCGTCCACCTGCAAGTCAAGAATTTTTACCGCCAGCGTGTCCCCGGGCTCCGCGCCCTCCACATAAAACGGCCCCGCCAGCGGATTGTCCCCCGTCGCCATGCTGAGCGTATCGCCCGGCTTCTTCAGCCCATTGCCGAAGCAGTCCAGCGTATTCGTGTCCAAAATATCCCCGGACTTCAAATGCAAAACTGGCTCCGCCGTAGCGAAAAGATATTTCACATTGGCATTTGTAGTGGTGTAGTGCACCACATTCTGCGCAAAGGCTGAACCCATCAGCAGCACAACAGCAAACACGCGAACCATCACGAAGCCTCCCAGAAATCTCAGACGCCAGACGCCAGACTTAGCCGTGATTGTAATAGACCGGGGTGCCCCACCCTTGTCGCGTTCTTTGCGACAGGGTGGGGACTTTGACTTTGACTTCGAAGTTGACTTTTCCCGTTCCAGGAATCACCCTCCAACCGACGTTCACAGATCACATAGCAAATCCGCACGCCTAAAATAAGATTGTCTCCATGCCCTGGGGACTAAAACGCTTCCAGCAGGCTTGCTGTCTGCACTTCATAACCTTCAGCTGCCATCATCGGGATCCGCTAGTGGCCAATGCCCCTGCCCGCGACATCTTCGAGCACACCCTGGAACGCGTGCGCCAATGGTACGGATTCTGTATCTCCGGCTACGTGATCATGCCCGAACACATTCACCTGCTGATCAGTGAACCGGAACGCAGCACACTCGCCTCGGCTCTGCAGATGCTCAAACAAAACACGGCGCGCCAGCTCCATCCACGCGTGAGCAGCCCGTTCTGGCTGCCCCGCTACTACGATTTCAACGTCTGGAGCGAGGACAAGCGAGTCGACAAGCTCCGCTACATCCACCGCAATCCCGTACAACGAGGCTTGGTGCCGCGCCCGGAGGATTGGCCATGGAGCAGTTTCCGCCACTACGCTTCCGGAGTTGACGGCGCAGTCGAAATCGAGTCGCAGTGGACGGCGCGTACGCGGGAACAGTTGTTGATCGAGCCTTCGATCCTGCCTCAAAGTCAAAATCCCCACCCTGTCGCAAAGAACGCGACAAGGATGGGGCACCCCAAGTAAAGTGACGTGGAAGCGCGGATTTCGTCCTAACCGCGTTCTTTGCGGTTAGGGTGGGGATTTTGATCTCGAAAGGACTCGATGGAAGTGTGTCTTCCGTCATGCTCCCCCGTGCCCTCCGCGGTTAAAGCTCTTTCTTCCGTCGCGCATAAAACCGACGCACCTTAGCGCGATTCCCACACCGCGTCATATCACACCAGCGCCGCTGATGGTTCTTGCTGGTATCAAGAAAAAACCACTCGCAAGCTTTCGATGAGCACGCCCGAACATACACCAACTGATCCGACGCCAGCAGATCGGCAGCCGAACGGGCAATCGGCCACAGGACGCTATCGAAGTCGAGCAGTTCGTCGAACCTCCACTCAAATCCTCCCTTCGCCGGAGCCAGCTGCATGTGTCCTGCCGCGGTTTGAACGTAGTTGTTCAGTCTCGCGAGCGCGCCCGGCGGCACAGGCCGCTTGTTCATGGTCGCCCAAAAAACATCGTGAATGGCTTCGCGCAATTCTCTGCCCCAGAGCAGAACTTGTTGCGCGCGCTCCGGATCGGCATGACTGCGTTCGTAAAGTCGATCCACCTGGCTCGGTTGCAGAACCCCAGTATCCTCGCCAAACCGCGCGAGATCGATATAAGTCTCCAGCAATTCCTTGGGCTTGATGTAACGGTCGTCGAGCGTGTTCACGAAGTCGAGGCAGACGTTGCCGGCAATCAGATCGAAGCCCGGCGGTCGTCGCCGTGCAATTTTCCCAGTTTCTTTGGTCTGCGTCAGGAGATTTTCCTTTCAATCCATTATCTAACCATTAAAACCATATTGACAAGTTAGTTGTGATGACCTAGAATTCGACTAACCTATAAAACGCAAATAAGAGGTTAGATAATGTTAAATCACAAAACGTCGCAAATTATGGCTCTCCTCCGCAGCGGCCGAACCATAAACATTGGAGGCAGACCTGTGCTCGCGCCCACGTCACGCAAATCCGCGGCCGACCGCCGCCGCGCCTACTCCATCCAACTGGCGCTCGCCTTCGCGGCGACCTATCTCATCTGGGGTTCGACCTACCTCGCCATCCGTTACGCGGTCGAGACCATTCCACCGCTCGTTACTGCAGGCATCCGGCACTCAATCGCTGGCACGATTCTTCTGGCATGGGCCTGGGCGCGCGGCTTTCGTCCGACGCGCGCGCATTGGGTTTCTGGATCCATCGTCGGAGCATTATTTTTTCTCGTCGGTCACGGATCGCTGCACTGGGCCGAACAATATGTGGGGTCAGGACTGGCCGCGCTGCTCATTGCAACTGAACCTATGTTCATTCTGGTTCTAGCCTGGTCAATGGGGCAGCAGAAGATCAGCCGGCGCAGAGTTGACGGTGAAGGGTTCGAGCTTGCTCGCGCTCCTGGCCGTGCTCGTGGGTTCGTTCGCTTGGTCGGCGGGAGTGGTGATCTCTCCCAAACTCAAGCTGCCTTCGGACGCGCTGGGACGCACCGCGCTTCCGACCATCTGCGGGGCGGTGATGCTGCTCGCAGCCGCAGGACTGACGGGCGAGTTTCACGCCACACACTGGGCAAGCATTTCGCTCAAATCGATTTTAGGTCTGGCCTATCTGATCGTCTTTGGCTCCGTGGTCGCATTCACCGCGTATACATGGCTGCTGCAGCGCTGTCCTCCAGCAGTGGTGGCGACGCACACCTATGCGAATCCAGTCGTGGCTGTGTTTCTGGGATGGCTCCTCGCTTCCGAACCGTTGACCACGCGAGTCGTGCTGGCGTCAGTGGCGATTCTCGGCGCGATCATGCTAATCAGCAAAGGCGAGCAGGCCGCGGTGCAACTCGTGGCTGTCCCCGCCTCTGCGGAAGCCGGATCAATCCAGGAATGCGCTCAGTCGTTGCGTTGCAGTTCGGAGCACACGATCCACAAGTGATCCATATATTCGCCACTCATGGATCGTAACCCTGTGACGACCGCGCCCGGGGGGCAGCGAGCTTCGCTGGGTCTTCCTCCCGGCCGCGGCCGCGTCACGGATTCTGTCAGCTCAGTCCGGGGATAGTCGCGCCTCTCGGCAATCTCGCTCACGAAACTGCATCCCCCAATGGCTTCATCGATGGAGGCGCCGGTTCGTCCTCGCAACCCGCGCAGAGCGCGCCCATCAGAGCAGCGGGCATCAGAGACCGGCCGGCCGCCCGGGCCGCCGGTTCGGCCGCTCGTCCTTCGCTCCTCTCCGACCGACCCATCCGGTCGCAAGCGAGCGCAATCGAGCCATGCCTGGTTGAAGAATTCCCTGGTTTGCACGTGAAAGCCAACCGCTACGAAACCGGGCTCGCACAGTGCATCGGGCGAAGGCCTTCCGCCCGAGCCACCGCCAAAGTCGCGCGAGATGCGTTCGCGAGACATCACGTGAATCGCATCACGATCGTGATCGCGGTCCCGATCGTGCTCTCGATCCTGAGGCGCTGCCACCGCGACGAATGCGATCAGAAACAAAATCGCGAACACGGCAGCGACTCGCAACGTCCCGCTTTGCCATACAGTCTTGCGGGTTGAAACTGACTGAGCACTCTTTGAGATTGCCATATGCACGCCCTTTGAAAGATCGGCGCGCCCCAAGCGATCGCCGACCCCGACTTGATTTGAATAGGAGAAGGCGATCGTAGCGATGACAATGCGCAGGCCGCATTCCTGCGAGGAACCCGTTACCTTTTTCAGTTACCAGCGTTATCTCAAGCGACTCTCGCTTCGTTAAGGTCCGCAGACTCTTGCCGATGGATTAATTGCGGCGGTAACCGCGACCGGCGGAGGCGTGGCGAAGACGCAGACGTTCAGCTTGACTATGCAGCAAAAGAACCAGAGCTCTCGTTTTTTACGTAAATGCCAATTTCAGCTGATTCGAGAGCGCTTCCCGAAGGACAGACGCATCCCGCAGGAAATTTGAAAGACTGAATCCCCTCACGCTGAGAGACCAAACAATTTTCCCATCTTTTCAGAAGAGAACTGCACTTCCTCGCAAGGGCCATTTCCGCCGGGAACGGAAACTCGTTTTACGCTCGAGATCACGGCGTTGCTGAGCTTGATGCGTGGCTTTCCTTCTTTCCACGTCTGCGATGGCCGACAACGATATTCACTCCTGTCAGGACTTCGTTCGTGACTGAGGCTTGAAGAAACCTGGGCGAAGCTGAGTCTACGGGCTTAGTGAGCTTGACTACGTGGAGCCTGGAGGATTCGTTGGTCACCAAGCCCTGATAAAAGCTGAGCGAAGCGTTGTCTACGACCGTATTCACCCTGAAGGGCAAGGGCTGCCGCTTTCCTGAGACGCTAGACGGAGGGTCAAGCGGCACCAGAGAATTCATTTGAAATGCCGAGAGTTCAGCCCATTTATGATCTGTTCCGTTGTTAGTAATGACGAGGGGAGAGTAAGTGCGCGGTCCTCGCAGCTTGCCTGACGAGGTGGAATCGAGGGGAGACTCGCATCCCCTTTCGAAAGCCACGACCTCGCTCCATTTGTCGCTCTTCCCCTTGCTGGGCGGAGTGCCGGTGATCCTGCCTTGCAGGGCACCTACTACTGTGCATGTGAACATCGAGTGCCATCGGATTCTCCTGAAATCGCTGCGTCGAACCGATGCCTGCTATTACTCAGTATGGGGAGCAAGCAGGTCCTCGAAACCAGATGCTCCAGCCGACCGGGTCAGAGCGCGACGACCATGGCACACCTGTTCCCGACCCGTTGCTGCAAGTGTGTACGAACCCCGTCATGCACTTCCTTTAGCACGGCTTTGCTCCGATTATCGAAACAAGTCAGTCGTGGCCGATCCGCACTCGCGGAGCAAGAACTCCGGGGGATCGTTTTTTCAAACCGTTGATCTGTGCGGGATGCGCGAGAAAAGTACGGGGAGAAGTGAAAGATGATTCCAGAGAGACGCAGTTGCCTGCGGCATAAGGTGCATGGGCCAGTCTTTGCCAGTTTTGATGGCGTTACGGGCGGCATGATTCTGGATCTCAGCGAGCAGGGCGTGTCCATGCAAACCATCGTTCCGCTGGAAGCGGAGCAGCGGGTGCAGTTGCGGCTCGATCTGCCGGATTCCGATACCCACCTGGAGACGACGGGGTATATCGCGTGGGCCGATGCTCTGGGTCGCGCCGGAGTGCGATTCTCAGACCTTCCGGCGGAGGCGCGGCAGCGGCTGGATGAGTGGCTGGCACTGAATGAAAAAGCGCCCAGTCGCAAGGCACCGAAGCTTACCTTTGACCGCGTGCTGGGGCCGAGCGCGGGCAGCAAGGCTACAGGCGAGGGACCTCCAAATCCGCGATCCGTTAGTTTGGAAGCAGAAGGTGGAAGTTTGGAAGCAGAAGCTGGCGGGGTAGAGATGCGGAGTGCGCCCGCGGCTTCGACCACAGTTCAGTACGAGTTCAACTCGCTGGGCCCGGATTTGAACAGTGCGTTGCGGGTCATTAGCGAACGCGCGCGGACGCTTTTACGCGGGGCTGGCGCCGCCATCGCGCTGATCGAGCGCGGTCCCATGATGTGCCGCGCGAGCATTGGAAGCGGCGGGCCACCGCTCGGAACCCATGTCGATATTGATACGGGTTTTTCCGGAGAGTGTGTCCGGACGGGAAGATCCCTGCGTTGTGATGATACCGAAAACGATTCGCGCGTGGATGCCGTAATCTGCCGGCGGCTGGGCATTCGCTCGATCGTGGCGGCCCCGATCCGGTACCAGCGGGAGGTTGTGGGATTGGTGGAGGTCTTTTCTCCGCAGTCGTTTGCGTTTGACGAGGGCGATCTCGCGGTTCTGGAGCGCCTGGCACAAACCGCGCTCCTGATGCTGAGTCAGGCGGAACTTTTCAAACGCGGTTAAAGGCAAGCGTTGCTTCCCTATAACCTCGGGCGGCGGGCGAACTCCGGGCAACCAGACAAAAAGGCACTCGTACTTTTCTGGCTCTCGGTCCCGGTTAGGTTGGTCGGCGATTTCGCGGAACGATCCCGGCTGCTTCCGCAGGGGGCCCTTCGGGCTTAGCGGAGGTGGCGCCGCCGGACTCAAGAATCGGAGGGGCCGGGGCAACGTTGGGGGTCAGGAGATTCGATGGAATTGTCGCTGAAGCAGCAGGGGGTGGTGAGGACGCTGCTGGGGTGAGGAGCTGCTGGACCGTCGAGACCAGAAGTCTGCTGTCCACCTTCGGCATGACTTTTCGCACGCCGACTTTTTGGGCTTCCCATTCTATCTGTCGAGACCAGTGCATGGTGTGCATGAGCACAGGGACTTCGGGCAGGAGTTTGGAGATTTGGCGAGCGGCGCTCAGGCCATCCATCACCGGCATCACCAGATCAAGAATGATGAGATTGGGCTTGAGTTCCTGGGCTTTGGCAACGGCTTCCTGACCATTCTCGACATCCACGATTTCCCAGGGGCCGGCGCTCTCCAGCAGGCTACGCAAGGCAGTTCTAACCGATGGATTGTCCTCGGCAATCAGGATTCGGATGGGCATGCGAATCGGCAAGCAGGTCGAGACGGGGCGCCGTGCGGTCGTGCTTTTCCGTAAACGTTCGATGCCCTACGAAGTTACCACGAATCACGGTCCCCGAAATACAGGGATTGTTGTATATCCTACCGTCCGTCACCCGAAGCTTTCAGAAATTGAGCGAGTCGTGATGCGATATTCCGCGGCATCTAACGGTTCGTTAAAAGAGAGTTGTAAAGCGGAGGAAGCTGTGCGCAAAGCAAATCGAACTGCTCTAGCCAACAGGGCCCCTCAACCTTTAAATGCCGGGGAACGGACAAACCCGGCGGGAAAACCAGTGTCCAACGCCATCCTTCTTGCGCTTCCGGAGGAAGAATTTGACGCCATTCGGCCCCATCTGCAGTTCGTCTCTTTGCCACAGCGTTTGAGCCTGCAAGAGGCTAACCAAAAGCTGGACGATGCTTACTTCTTGAACCGAGGCATGGTTTCGCTGGTCTTCACGACGCAAAAAGGAGAAAGCGTTGAAGTGGGAGTGGTAGGAAACGAGGGCTTCACGCCCATACCGGTGACAGCTGGGCTCAGGAGAAGCCCGCATCGTGCGGTGATGCAAATTGGCGGAGAAGGCTTCAAGATAAACGTCAGTGAATTGGCGACGGTGTTGGAGTCCAGTCCGGCGCTGCAAAGCATGCTGAATCGGTACGCGGCGGTGCACGGACTGCAAGTAGCACAGACGGCGGGATGCAATCGCCTGCACGATATTGAACAACGTTTGTCGCGGTGGTTGCTGCTCGCCCAGGACAGGGTCGATTCGGGATTGCTGCGCATCACTCACGACTTTCTGGCGATGATGCTGGGAACCGATCGCCCGAGCGTGAGCCTGGCCGCGGGTGGGCTACAAAAAAAACGGATCATCGAATATACGCGGGGCTCCGTAAGAATCCTGAATCGCAAAAAACTCGAAAGCTCTGCCTGTGAATGCTATGGCATCATCCAGCAGTTCACTGGCGAGTTGGCGCTGAGGTAGGGGTCTTCGACGTTCGAGCGGTTACCGAGTAGCTCAGTTTTGAAAGGGCGCGGCTTCCAGCCGCGCCGTAAGTGCCGCAAAATCAGCAGCGGCTTTAGCCGCCAAGGTCGCGTTCGGTCATCAGACAGAGTTTTTTCAGCAACCTGCTAGAACTCAAGGTGGGCGCGGAACGAGGGGACGACGACGGGACCGCGGTCGCGGTTGTAACCGGGATCGACGATGTGCTGGACACCGGGCGCTAGATAAATGCCGCGCCAGGCGTGCACGGTGTAGTAGGACTCGAGGATGTTTTCGCGGCCGTAATTCAACTTTCCGTCGCCGAGAAGAAATCCCAGGCCGCCCGCTGCGAGATAGTTCTGGTGATCTTTCTTGATGGCATTGGTCACGAACGCGATACCGGCGCGATACTGCTTGCGATGCCACCAAGCGCCGTTCGCGCCCACGCCCTGCGCAAAGGTTTGGTCCACTTCCGTGTAGGCGAAGGACTCGGTCTTGCCGTTGTCCCAGCCGAAGCGGGCGAAGGCGGTGAGATAGTGTGTGAGATTTTGCTCCACGTTGATGCCGAAGCCGTACTTGCGCGTGATGTGCCAGGGATGAGCGGTGATGTCGGGGGTAGTGTGCGGTTCGGAAGCCTCGACGATCTGATCGCGGTAAATGCCCATGTTGGCGTCGTTGGTGTAGGCGAGCAGGCGGACCACGCCAGCTTTCTTCGCGATCACGCCGTGACGTAGCTCATATTCGAAGTTTTCCGCGTGCGCCTGCCAGGGCTTCCACACCAGATCGATTCCATTCGCGACTTTGGGCATGAGAGCTTCGGCGACGCGGAACCCCCAGTTGCGGTCTTCGTAATCGGCGGCGATTCCCACGGTGTAGCCGCGAGTGTCGGCGGCGTAGTCGTAGGCGCCGTTGTTGTCGATGGTCCAGTTGGTGAATTGGAGGTGAGTGTCGGAGCCCACCGAATTGACATCGAAGAAATCAGGCATGCTGAATTTGCCGAAGCGGAATTCCAGACGCCGACGCGGCAGTTCTTCGAAGAGTGAGAAGAAGTTGCGCCGGTTCTCGACTTTATCTTTACTTAGCGCGAAGACTTTGTGAATCAGGCAGCGAGCGAGATAGGGTGCTTTGCTTAGCAGAGGATTGCGCACGATGTCGAGATTGGGGTCGCCGGCGAGGCCGAGACCGGTGCTGAGAGCGGCTCCGCCCGCCTCTTCAACGTCGACCAGCAGTTCGATGGAGTTGTTGAGACGCACCCCCGTGTACAGCGTCATCACGCGTGAGGTGGCTTTCTCATAGTGCGGGCCCAGGCTATGCGCACCGCTGTACAGCGCGTGGAATTCGGGATGGGTTTGAAAAATGAAGTTGGCTTGACCGGAGAGCCAGAAGCGCGTGTCCTTGAAATGCGGGAGCATGGATTCTGGGTTCTGGTCGGCAGTCGGATCGGGTGGATCGGGCACGATTGAGGCGTCGGCTTGCGGTATACCTTGCAACGGTGGCGGGGATGCGGGGGGGGCTGGCTGTTGCGCGAGAGCGGGCACGGTTAGTGCCATCGTGGCCGCCAGCAACACGCGGCCAGAGACGCCGAACGGTACTCTCGTTTTCGCCTCCCAGGTTGCTTCGTTTTGATTCACAGGCCCCAGTTTCTCGATTAACCGTCTTATAGTTAAAAATGTTAACTGTAGTTAACCCCATTCGCCTCGATACTGTCAACTACGCCTGCCTAAAATTCCGATCCACCCAGTTTAAGCAGGGGCGGTTAAAGGAAGATTAACAATTTAAGTTCCCCCGGGGCCTTACAGAGAGTGCGTGAGAACTAAATTTCTGGGAGAACGGTGGCAGGAAGCGATCGAAATCCAGCCGCGGAGCGGCGGCATGGGAAAGCCCGGCACGGAAGTGCCGGTGAGAGTGGGCAAGGCGCGCGAGTCCCGGAGGGACGGCACTAGTTCTCACGCACTCTCCTGAAGGCCAGCGCTTGCCGTTTGACAGCATTCCTCCTCACCGCCTAACCTTGATTTTCTCTGGCTTATGAAAGTTCTGGTTTTAGGAAGCGGCGGACGCGAGCACGCGCTGGTGTGGAAGCTCCGGCAGTCGCCGCGGATTTCGCAGCTTTACTGCGCGCCCGGGAACGGCGGCATTGCGGACGACGCGGAGTGTCTGCCGGCAGATCTGAAAAGTCTGGATTCCATCACGCGCCTGGCTGCGCGTCTGCAGCCAGATCTCACCGTGGTCGGGCCGGAACTGCCGCTGACTCTGGGCGTGGTGGATGAATTTACGCGGCGCGGGTGGCTGGCCTTTGGTCCGACGCGCGCCGCGGCACAACTGGAAGCGAGCAAGAGTTTTGCCAAGGAATTTCTGCAGCGGCATCGCATTCCGACGGCTCCGTTTGCAATTTGTGATTCGATCGAGCAGGTACGCTCTGCCCTCAGTCATTTTCATGTGCCGGTCGTGGTGAAGGCCGACGGATTGGCGGCGGGTAAGGGCGTGGTCATCGCCAAGAGCAAAGAAGAAGCGGCGAGCGTGGCGGCGGAAATGCTCAGCGGGAAGATGCTGGGCGAGGCGGGTGCACGAGTTGTGCTGGAAGAGTGTTTGAAAGGGGACGAGCTTTCCTTCCTGGTGTTCAGCGACGGCGAGCGTGTGGCGCCGCTGGTGGCGGCACAAGATCATAAGCGCGTGGGCGATGGCGACACCGGTCCGAACACGGGTGGCATGGGCGCGTACTCGATGGCAGACATAGTCGACAAGGGGATGCGTGATTGGCTGGTGAATCACATCGCTAGGCCTGTGGTGGCGGGGATGAAGGCCGAGGGCGCGGAGTTTAAGGGCGTGCTCTACTGCGGGCTCATGATGACGGCGCGCGGCCCCATGGTGCTCGAGTTCAACTGCCGCTTTGGCGATCCGGAGACGCAGCCAACTTTGATGCGGCTGGAGAGCGATCTGATTGAGGCGTTCGAGGCTTCGATTGAAGGACGCGTGAGTGAAGGGGATTTCAAGTGGTCGCAGGATGCGTCAGTGTGCGTGGTGATGTCGGCGGGAGGATATCCGGGGAGTTATGAGGTGGGAAAGCTGATTGACGGACTCGAAGAGGCGGGCGCGGTCGAGGGTGTGAAGGTATTTCATGCGGGCACTTCCAAGCGCGATGGCGCTTATTACACCGCGGGCGGTCGCGTGTTGGGAGTAACGGCGCGGGCGCGCAATCTGGACACAGCGGTAGGGCGCGCTTACGAAGCTTGCGCGAAGATTCGTTTTGATGGGGCGCATTATCGGAAGGATATTGCGGCGCGGGCGTTGAAAAAATAACTGCGAGGGATCGATGAGCAAGGCGTTAGTCTCAATTGTGATGGGCAGTGATTCGGATCTGGAGATCATGCGCGAGGCGGGCAAGGCGCTTGACGAGTTCGGCATCGCGTATGAAATGGACGTGACGTCGGCGCATCGTTCGCCGGAGCGTACGGCGGACTTTGCGCGCAAGGCCGCGGGGCGCGGCATTCAGGTGATCATTGCCGGAGCTGGCGGTGCGGCGCATCTAGCGGGGGTAATTGCGGCGCATACGACTTTACCGGTAATTGGAGTGCCGATTCCTTCGACTTCGTTGCAGGGGATGGACTCTCTGCTGGCCACGGTGCAGATGCCGGCTGGGATCCCGGTGGCTACGGTTGCGATTGGGAGGCCGGGAGCCACCAACGCGGGGATTCTGGCGGCGCAGATGATTGGGTTGGGTGATGCTTCGATCGCGAAGAAGTTGGAGGCACACAAGGAAAAGCTGGCGCGGAGCGTGGAAGAGAAGTCGAAGAAGCTGAAGAGTTTCGGAACCACGTAGGGACAGCCGCCTCGGCTGTCCAGTCGAGCGCAGCGAGGCGCTTGCCACTTGCGCTCGAAACTTGGGGCCCCAGTAAAAGTTCACCCAGCAATGGAGACACGCAGGGTCTAGCTTCGCTCGCCAGACAGCCGAGAGCCTGCCCTGAGCGAAGTCGAAGGGCGGCTGTCTCTACGTGAGTTTTAGGCCTTTCAGATACTCGCGGAACGGGCCGCCCAGGTCGTTGCGCTTGAGGGCGAATTCTACGGTCGCCTTCAGGAATCCTAGTTTGTCGCCGGTATCGTAGCGGCGGCCTTCGTAGACGTAGGCGTACATTTTTTCCTGCTTGAGCAACATGCGCATGCCGTCAGTGAGCTGCAGTTCGCCGCCGGCGCCGGTCTTGGTCTTGGCCAGACAGTCGAAAATTGCCGGGGTCAGAATATAGCGGCCGATGATCGCGAGGTTTGATGGGGCTTCCTCGGGCTTGGGCTTTTCTACCATGTTGCGGATCTCGAAGAGACGACCGTTAAATCCCTCGGCGGGTTGAGCATCGAAGACTCCGTAGGAGGAGATCATCTTTCCTTCCACCACCTGGGCGGCGATCACGGAGCATTGTTTCTGGTCGAAGACGTCCACCATCTGCTTCAGGCAGGGGACGGGATTGTCGATAACGTCGTCGGCCAAGAGCACAGCGAAGGGCTCGTTGCCCACGAGTTCGCGCGCCATCAACACGGCATGGCCCAAGCCCAGCGCTTCTTTCTGGCGGACATAAGCCACGTACATCATGTCGGAGATGTTGCGCACAATCTTCAGCAGATCGGTCTTGCCGCGCTCTTCGAGCATCTTTTCCAGCTCGTAGCTGACATCGAAGTGATCTTCAATGGCCTGCTTGCCGCGCCCGGTGATGATGACGATCTGATCGCAGCCGGAAGCCATGGCCTCTTCGACGCCGTACTGAATGATGGGCTTGTCGACTAGAGGAAGCATTTCCTTGGGCTGGGCTTTGGTCGCGGGCAGAAAGCGGGTGCCCAGGCCGGCGGCGGGGAATACGGCTTTGCGGACTCTCATTTTCATGGGGCGGCCGTGCGTCGTTGGTCGTTGGTCGTTAGCTCAAATCGGAGCCGGACAATTGTAACTGGTACGTTTGTGACTGGCGATAACGAAGCGTTTCCTGCTCCATCGTCATTGAGAATGTTTCTGGCTCGTTCCGGATTGAACTTCTAATGCCGCTTCCTCGCTGGCCAGTTGCTCTAGAACGGTGCGCAGGGCTCGCAGGACTTCTTCTGCGGCCGTGGCTTTTAAAGCGAACTTCAGCATGCCGTCGGGAGTGAACTGCGCGCCGCGCTGGGCGGAGACGAAGCGGGCCAGCTGTTCTGGATCGACAGCGGCGTTCTGGCGAAACTTGAAAGTTACGAAATCGCGCTTGCGCTCGATGGCATTGACGCCTACACGAATGCACAGCAGCTTGAGCGAGGCGTAGTCGAGAAGGTTGCGCACCGGCGGCGGTGGCGGTCCGTAGCGATCCTGCAATTCCGCTCCTACATCGCCCAGTTGTGATTCGGTTTCGACGCGCGCTACACGCTTGTACATCTGCAGGCGCTGGTTTTCTTCGGGAATGTAATCGGCATTGATGCGGATATTGAGGCCCAGATTAAGTTGCGTTTCGGCCTCGTCGGAAGCGGCTTCGCCCTTCATTTCGCGGACGGCGCGTTCGAGCATTTGCGTGTAGAGCTCGAAGCCGATCGCTTCGATGTGACCGCTCTGCTCGCCGCCCAACAGATTGCCCGCGCCGCGGAGTTCGAGGTCGAGCGCAGCGATTTTGAATCCAGCGCCAAGGTCGGAGAATTCTTTTAATGCGGCCAGGCGACGGCGGGCGATGGGAGTGAGTTCGACTTCCTTAGGGATCAGAAGGTAGGCATAGGCGCGGCGGTTCGAACGGCCCACGCGTCCGCGTAACTGGTAGAGCTCGGAGAGGCCGAGGCGGTCGGCACGGTTAATCAAAATCGTGTTGCAGAGCGGAATGTCGAGGCCGTTCTCGATAATCGTGGTAGCGACGAGAATGTCGGCTTCGTGATGCATGAATTGCAACATCACTTTTTCGAGTTCGGTTTCTCCCATCTGGCCGTGGCCGACGATGACGCGCGCCTTCGGGATCAACTCCTGCAGCTTGGCGGCGATTTCCCAGATGCTCTCCACGCGGTTGTGCACGAAGTAAACCTGGCCGCCGCGCTCGAGTTCCTGCTCGATAGAAGACTGGATGAGTTTGTCGTCCCAGCTGGCGACGACGGTCTGAATCGCCATGCGATCTTTGGGCGGAGTTTCGATCACGCTCATGTCGCGCAGGCCGACCAAGGACATGTGCAGCGTGCGCGGGATGGGCGTGGCCGACATGGTGAGGACGTCGACCTGCTTGCGCATCTGCTTAATGCGTTCTTTGTGGCGAACGCCGAAGCGCTGTTCCTCATCGACGATGAGCAGGCCGAGGTCGGCAAACTTGAGATCTTTGGAGAGGATGCGGTGTGTGCCGATAAGAATGTCGATTTTGCCGGCTTCCGTTTTTTGCAAAATTTCTTTCTGCTGTTTGGGGTTGCGGAAGCGGCTGATCATTTCGATGGTGACGGGAAAAGGTCCGAAGCGCTGCTTGAAGGTTTCGTAATGCTGGAAGGCGAGCACCGTGGTCGGGGCAAGCAGGGCAACTTGCTTGTTGTCGCCGATGGCCTTGAACGCGGCGCGCATCGCGACTTCCGTCTTGCCGTAGCCGACATCGCCGCAGAGGAGGCGGTCCATGGGCTGCGATGATTCCATGTCGCGCGTCACGTCGGCGATGGCCTGCGCCTGGTCTTCGGTCTCGCTGAACTCGAATGCATCTTCAAACTCGCGAACGAAGTCGTTGCCCGCGGGAAACGAGTGTCCGACGGCCGTCTTCCGTTCAGCATAAAGCTTCAGAAGTTCGTCGGCCATGTCTTTCATGGCCTTGCGCACGCGCGCCTTGGTCTTGGTCCACGCTTGCGTACCCAGGTGACTGAGCGCGGGCTTCGCGCCTTCAGACGAGCGATATTTCTGAATCAGGTCGAGACGCGTGAGCGGGACGTAGAGCCGCGCGCCCTCGGCGTATTCGAGCAACATGAACTCGGCGTTGCCATCGCCCTGATTGATTTCCTTCAGGCCCTGATACTGGCCGATGCCGTGTTCGACGTGAACGACGTAGTCGCCGACTTGCAAGTCGCGGAAGTCAGAAAGGAACGCCGAGACTTTCGACTTCTGACGCTGCGGGCGCGAAGCCACCGTATCCGATTCATCAAACAAATCCCGAGCGCCGAAGATGGCGAGGTGCGCTTCCGGGAACAGCGCTCCATCGGGAACATAGGCTTTCGCGAGCGTCGTGGTGAGAACTTCGCCGGCGAAGTAGCTGGTCTCGTCGGCATAACTTTCGCCCCCGCGAGTGCGGCTTCCCAGGCGGAACGAAACGTTGTATTCGGTAAAGATGTCGGCCAGGCGCTCAACTTCACCGGTATTGGGCACGGAAAACAGCACCTGATTTCCCTGTCCGGTGAGCTTCTGCACTTCTTCGAGCATCATGGGAACCGCGCCGTGGAAGCGCGGAGTGGGCTGGGTTAGGAAAGTGACTGAGGAGTCCGCATCTTCGCTACGGGTGATACCGAGATGCTCGATGTCAGCTCCGGTCAGAGATGCGACTTTCTTCCACCAATCGTCGGGTGGAAGATATAAATCCACGGGACGCACCAGATTGCCGACGCCGCTGCGCTCGTGAGCTTCTTCGACGCGAGTCCAGAAGCGGTCGAACTCGGCGCGCAGCAGATCGGGCTCGTCGAGCAACACGGCCGCGTGGGGAAGCAGGTCGAAGACCGTGCGGTCGGCTCCAGCCACCGGGGCGTAGAACTCCCAGCCGGGGAAAACGGTAACTCCGCCTGAGCGCACCGCGGCTTCGACGATTTCTTCCGAGCCCGGCTTTCCCGAGCCAACGATTCGTTTGCCCGAAAGCCGCGTGTGGATTGCGCCCAGCAGATGATCGCTGACCGGGGTTTCTGTCAGGGGCAACAGCAGCGCTTCATCCATGGGATTCGACGAACGCTGCGAAGCGGGATCGAAGCGGCGAATCGATTCCACCTCGTCGCCGAAGAACTCGATGCGCACCGGGCGCTCGGCTTCGGGCGAATAAACATCGAGGATGCCGCCCCGCAGAGCATACTCACCGGGCATCTCGACGACATCGGCGGAGTTGTAGCCGACAGTGTTCAAGTGAGCGAGAAGGTTATCAACGTCGAACGATTCTCCGCGGCGCAGAATGCGAGCGAGATCGGAATAGTACTCGGCGGAGCGCTGAAGGATGGCGGTAGCCGCCACGGGAGAGACCACAATCGACGCCTTGCCGGTGGCGATCTTCCACAGGGCAGTCGCGCGCTCTTCCTGCAGTTCGGGATGCGGAGAGAGATTCTGGAACGGAAGCACGTCGCGGGCCGGCAGGGCGACCACGGCCTCAGGATCGCAGGCGCTGGTGAGTTCGCAGAAGCCTCGCAGCACGGGGACGAAATCCTCGACGACGCGGTTGTCGTTGACTACGACGATTAGAGGTCGGTCGGCGTGTCGCCGTAAAAGCACGAGCAGCAAGGCTTTTGCCGTGGGCGAAAGACCGGAGACACGAATGCGCCCCGTGCCCTCCCGCAGGTGGGAGGCTACACGCGTGAAGGCGGGAAGCATTTCTACGTCCGCGAAGAGTTCGCGGACGAAGGGAAGCAGCATGCAGTTTAATTTTAACAGGAACCAGTGTGTGGCCACCGAAGAAAGCGAACCTAACTCTGACGCGATAACGGCGAGGCCGGAGTTATGAGTGAAATCGCGATTTCTCAACAGCAACTACAAATCTACGATGTACACTTCCAGTTCGGAGGCTAGTCGTGAATCGCAAAGTGATCGTTGGTGTTCATAACTTGAATCGACTTGACGTTCCCTGTTTGCGTATCGGTGTTGCACAAATCGACCTCTGGCACACACGAAGGCGCGATACTAGAACGAGACAAAAGAAAATCAGAGAAGCGGTCCGCGGCGCCTTGATGGCTGCAACCGTCCTGATTTCTGCAAAGCTCTCGCCTGCACAAGACAAGCCCATGGGAGACGTGGCGCGTGAGGCGCGCGCCGAAAAGTCTCAGGCGCCCCACGCCAACAAGGTGGTCACGAATGAGGATTTGGGCCCGCAACTGGGCCCAGTTTCCGAGACGGACGATCCGGCGAAGGTAGTGAAGAAGGCTCGGCGCGCCTGGGTTGCGGACCGATCAGCTATCGCCCTCGCCCAAGTCATCGCGTCTAAAAGCGATAACATCGGTACGGTGTGTAGGGTATGGTATACGGCGCTGATGCTTGCGGTAGCTGGAGCCTGACCTACGGCGCGTACGGCGCGTACACCAGCACATGAAACGTACCCGGTATCGGCGCCGGCCGCGGATGCGGGTGTTCTTTGGTCGGTTCCGGCGCTTTGCCAAACTCGGCCGTATCCACGAAGATGCGCTTCGTCTTCGGATCGTACGCCATGGTCTTAGCACCCAACTCGGTCTTTACCTTGCCAGCCTCGCTGTAGTGGTCGGGCGAGTCCTCGTGAAAGATGTGGACCCAGCCCTCGCGAGTGGACACGAAGATCAGCCCCGTTTTCGAGTCGTACACGTCGGCATCGGCACCCCGCTGATGGGGAATGACTGAATCACATTGCCGTCGTCGGCATTCATCACCACCAACGTCGCCGGTTCCCGGCCGGCGACGAACAGCCGTCGATGGTCGCGGTCCATCGCGATCGGGGCTGGCGCTCCGGCGGGCGCAATCGGCCAATGCGCTTTCACTTTCAAGCTGCGGGAATCAATCGCCAATACTTCGCTCTTATCTTCCAGATTGTTGTAGATGGTCCCCTGCCCGTCGGCAACGGCGAATTCCGGCCCCCCGCCCAGATCAATCGTGCCCACAACATTTCCCGTAGACGGATCAATTGCAGTCGCGTTCTTGCTGTCGCCATTAAAGGTGAAGACGTGCTTGGACGCGGGATCGTAAATGATGCAGTCGGCATCCGGCGCGGCATGTGCCTCACCCACCACCTTCAGCGTCTTGAGATCGAAGATGATCGCCTTGCCCTGCGCGCCGTCACTGATGAAGCCGCGTCCGACTTCGGGTACCACTGCCACACCGTGGCTCAGCTTCAGCCCGGAAATCTTTCCCTCTTCTTTACCCGTGTCCGCATTTACGACTAGCACTTCGCTCCCGTGCGATAGGTACAGGCGCCGCGAGTCGGGATCGAAGGTGATGTAATCGAAATACTCCCGGTCTCCCGGCGCAGCACCGAATTTATAGGTGTTCGCCAGGTGGTAGCTGATCGTGGTAGCGGCGAAGGCCCTCACACCCAGCATCATGGCGCCGATCATCATCGCGCCAATCATGATGCGATTGCGAAATATGGATTTCATAAGCTCTCCCTTTCACTGCTGAAATGTGGGAACCTGCATCGGTCGACGGCTTCACAATGACTGCGACCGATAATAACCATTCAACCTGAATAGAACCTGAAGGGCCGGCGGATGGCCCAGTCTTTCGCAGGACAGTATAAATAACTGGGGATGACCCATCCTTGCGTTTTTTGCAAGAGCCTGCGCCGAGCGGAGCCGAAGAGGTGGGACGCGATGCTGCCTGGAGCGCAGGTCTCAGCCATCGGGAATGGTTTGGGCGGCGCTGGACGAAGCCGGTCGGGAAGACCGGCGCGCTCACTGCCTTCCACCCTTTCGCAAACAACGCGAAAGAGTGGGGCACCTTTATTCGGTGGTACGGCACTGATGGCTCAACCGCCCCCTCATTGTGTTAAGGCTTCGACATTCCCTTAAAGTCGTCCGGCAACCCGGCTGGCAAGGTCCTTTAGCTGCTTCTCGATTGCCGGAGTGAAATCCATCGGTTCAAGATTGAGATAGAAACGAACTTGGCCCTTGCGGACATGAAGCCCATGCTGTCGGTCAAAATAAGCCTCGTCTCCGAGGCCGGTTACTGGCGTTTGCGGGCCATAAAATTTGCTCAATTTGGCGAACAGATCCGTCGCAGCGGACGTCGACGGATCAACGTAGGCTCGGAACCAGAGCTTGCTCCCCTTAGCAAGATAATTACAATCCGTTCCCGTAGCGGTGTTTGCGAAAGGACGGGGAGCGACGCTCTTTTGCGGGGAATCGTAGGCCCGTCCTAAGGTCTTGCTCACTTCTGCTGCCGGCAGCAACGAGCAGAGGTCGGAGGGAGGTTCGGTTGCCCCAGCCTGTTGAACCGCGCAGGTGGTCACGAGCAAAGTTGCAGCGATCAACGACAGTTTACTCATCTGAGCCATGCGGCACGCCTTTCCTAGCCTCTGACCGGCAGGATTATATAGCGCCGAAAGGTATAGAGCACAGGTGACAGAACTAGCAACAGACATCGTTGGTCCGGCGACCAAAAACCTTTGCTCGGCGTTTGGCGCTAGGACATGGACGGTTGGCAGCCTTTCGCAGGACACTATAAAAAACTGGGGATGCCCCCCATTGCGTTTTTTGCAAGAGCCTGCCCTGAGCGGAGTCGAAGGGGTGGGACGCGATGCTGCCGATAATAAAGCGCAGGTTTCAGCCAACAGGAATGCTCAGGTCGCTGGAGCCATCTTGACAAGAAAACTCCGAATGATGAAGATATCTCGCCGCCACAGGGCGGAGATTTTCTACGCCTATTCCCCCAACGGGAGGAGCCCAAGATGATAAAGATAAAGATGAAGACAAGAACCGTGGTGCTAACGCTCGTGATGTGCTTTCTCGGCCTGACGCTATGTTTCGCCGAAAACCCGATGATCGGTTCATGGAAGCTCGATGAAGCCAAGTCGAAGGTTAGCTCTGGAGCCGCGAAAAATAGCACGGTTGTCTACGAGGCCGCCGTCGACAACATCAAGTGCACCATCGACGGTGTCGATGCTCAGGGTAAGCCATCGCACATCGAGTGGACCGGCAAGTTCGACGGCAAAGACTATCCACTCACCGGTGATCCCACTGGCGACACGCGGGCATATAAAAAGGTCAACGAGCGCACCATGGATGGCATTACCAAAAAGGACGGCAAAGTTACCGGTAGCAGTCATATCGTTGTCTCTGCCGATGGCAAGACCCGCACGGTAACTACAGATCTGACTGACTCAGCAGGAAAGAAGACGCATAGCGTCGCATTCTATGACAAGCAATAACCGATTTCTGATTGGGATCACCGGGTTTGCATCGCTCACAGCCACGGGCAAGCTCGTGTGATCCCGATCATCGGCGGGTGGCCCAGCCTTTCGCAGGACAGTGTAAAAAAGGGTGCCCCATTCGGTAGTACGGCAAGCATGGGCTACCCCGCCCGTCGATGAAACCTCTGTCCCAAAAAAAATCTCAGAACAGTTTCACCCGAAATCATCCCAAAATGGTTCATCCCGACCGAAGCCGGAGCGCCCAGCGACGGCGTAGTGGAGGGACCTGCTGCTTCCGCGCCCAGACTAGTTCTGCTGCTGGTAGAGCACTGTCACGATGGCGACGCTATCCACCACACGGGAT
>Ga0182024_10006664_pt1 | contig 25267 bp, 30 predicted proteins | sample P32metaG_FD_120480 | JGI IMG/M metagenome (GOLD analysis project Ga0182024, IMG submission 120480) | Permafrost microbial communities from Stordalen Mire, Sweden - P3-2 metaG (Illumina Assembly) | ecosystem: Environmental > Terrestrial > Soil > Wetlands > Permafrost | place: Sweden: Stordalen...
GCCATGACGGTTTCACGTTCCTCCGGACGAAGGGCGCGTGCTGGCAAGGGGCGCGAAGCAACTACGGAGGGAGAGCCAACCGCACGTCTTTCCCGGTAGTAAGAAGCGCGAGGCAGCTTGAGCACATCACAAGCGGCACGGATGCCGACGCTAGAGGCGAGTCCCGTGACGGCGGCCATCAGGACTTCTCCTCCGGGTCCGCATCCGGAATCGGACGACCCAGCAGCGCGGCCACTTTTTTTTGAACGTCAATGATGAGTTCGGCCTTGCGCAGATCTTCGGTGAGGCGCGCGTTCTGACGGCGCAGTTTCTGGATTTCCTCGTCCATCGGATGGCGCTTGGACTTCGGCCCGCGTTTCCGCGGGGTCAGCGCTTCGCGGATGCCGTCGGCCCGTTCGCGCCGCCAATAGGCCAGCAGGGACGAGTACAGACCTTCGCGGCGGAGAAGCGCGCCGACGCCGCCTGGTATGGCACCCGCAGCCTCGGCCTCCATCAAGATGCGCTGTTTGTACTCGGCGGTGTGGAGTCATTTCCGGCGAGCGATTCACCCTCATGGATTTCACGCCGACCGAATGCCGACAGAAAAAGGGCGTGAAGGCTTGATAAGCACGCAATCTTCACGCGATGGTCCCGAAACCTTTTCTGCCACGCATTATTAGCGCGCGAACTACAGCTAAGCGCGGCAGCGGAGTCTTTGTGTGTTCGACGAAACCGGCAAAGCAACTCGGATTACTAATTGCTCTTGCCCTGTCCTCGAGCAGCAGTAACCTAGTTTCTCAATTGCCTGTGGGCACTGTTGCAAGATCCCAGACGGCCAACCTCACTCCGCATGACTGCTGCCCGTTGCGTGGCAGCAAGATTCCCGGAAGGTGGGCTCCCTTAATATCAGGGGCAGATTACCTCGCGTCCGCTCGTGCCACAGATGGGCATCCGGTCCGATCCGCCTACCGTCTTGACTTAACACCTGCCGAAACAACCTGCGGTATCATGATCGTTGCGGCGACCTCATGACAAAACATCGTCTTGCCGTTTTATACGAACACCCCGATTGGTTCGAACCACTGTTCCTGAACTCAACCGGCGAAGCATCCTACGACTACTCTTCCGCATACAGCGGGACATAAAAACCACTGAGCCATGAAAACAACTATCGAAACATCAGTCGGCGCCGCTCATGTTAATTCGTTCTCAAGTACCCATAGTCCCGTGTCTTTCGTCGCAACCTCTGAACAGCGTCCATCACGGCATCGGGTTCCCCGAGAAAGGCATTGCCCAATTCCCTGGTCCACGACAAATTAGAAGCCATCATCTCCAGAACCGAGGGGAAGGGAAGCAATGCTTGGACGCTTGGATCCCATGGAAGCATGTCTTCCTCAATCGCTCTGGCCAGTTCCTCGCCGACGAGGTAATGGTGTTCATCGGCCCACTCGGCTGCTTCCGGAATTTGATCGGGAAAAGTTGCCGCGGCTAGAATTTGTGCAACCAGCGGGTCCGGATACAACGCGATCCGTCCCACCAGCCTGTCGAGCTCGCTCTGCGAATAGTGACTGGGCTCTTGCGCGCCCACTTCGCCGGCCAAAGATCCGATCAGCAATACCCCGGCAAGAAAACAAGCAACGCATTTCTTGAACCACTCTGAATATCGCATTGGTTTTCTCCGAAAGACCGTTTTTTAAACAAGTACTGTCCTGGCAGCTATGCGCCCTTGGGCGGAAATTCCTTGAACATCTTTTCGACTGCCTTATTGATCTTCTGTGCGTCTTTCTCTGGTTTCTCCGACAGTGATTCCGTCGCCTTTCCGCGCCAGATCACCTGCTTGTTCTTGATATCGAACAAGTCCACGACCAGCGTTCCGATCGTATAGGTTTCGGGCGTCGTGATTGCGGTTCCCCACCCGCCCCAACGCCACCCACCGAATCCCGTATAGAACGTCTCAAGCGTGTCCTCCTCTCTTGTGGCTCCATTGGCAATTACACCCAGGTCGGCTCCTGCGGTCACTTCTTGCAGGCCCTTCGCGATCAATTGGCCATTGATCGCGTCCACAACCCGCTTCCTCATCAGTGGATCGGCGATGTGCGGCTGTCGCAGCCACATGAATGTCTTGTATTGAGTGAACGTGACAGAATGATCGTAGTCGACTGTTACTTTCTGCGCTGCCAGCGTGGCGGGGAGGAACAGAAAAAAACCTATGAGGCAGCCAATTCGAAGATTTCGCACGATTTTATTCTCCTTTGAAATCCTGAAAGCCGATTTCTTTCGTCGACCGCTTCTGGGAGTCGGCCGAACGTTTCGTCAAAGAAGCATCTCTCTCTCCAATCGCACAAAAAGGGTCGCGGGTCGGCTATCTGCGGGGAGTTGAATCAATTATCAACCTGGGACGAACTCGTAAAGTGCCGCGCGAGTCTGAAATGCGCCGAGGGGCGTCATCCTTTCGACGCGATACTGACAGGCGTTCGCCTTCTGTCGCCTCCTGTTGAGAAACAGTTGACCGCAGGAGGCAACATTCTTGGCTAAGGCGGGTTCATTCGAATACTTGATGGAAAATGCGGCAGTGTTCATTGACCAGCAGCAACAACACGCAGAGGATAGGGGGTCTCTAACAAGTTGGCACGCGTCATTCCAAACCAAAAGGAATTGTGTTAGACCGGCAGGTCTGCTGGACTGAACGGGGTTGGTTGGAAACAAAGGCGTCTGGAGAACCAGAAGCTAGGCTGAACGAGCCGATCAGTGCCAACAGTTTGATAGGGGTCCGTCACTAGAAATCGCAGACGAAACCGGCTGGGTACAGATGAGGCGGCTATACTCACCTAACCGCAGATTTTTGTGCCCGGTGAAGTGAGCGACGATTCACGATCCTGCTGGCGAATGTCGGAAGCTCGCAGTCAGAATCTAAACAGCCTCAACCGCTGGCCAGATAGCGGTGGACGAAGGTGACGGCCATCGCTCCTTCGCCCACGGCTGACGCACAACGCTTCACCGAGCCGTGCCTTACGTCACCCGCCGCAAATACTCCGGGCACATTCGTTTCGAGGTCATAGGGGCTGCGATCCAATGGCCAGCCATCCGGAGGACGCCCTTCGCACAGCAAATCAGGACCCGTGAGAAGATAGCCGCCTTCGTCACGCACCACACCCGCTCCCACGGCCCATTCAGTATGGGGCGCGCCTCCGATGCAAACGAATACCCAGCGAGTCTGAAATTGTTGACTTTGCCCGGTGATGCGATCGGTGAGCGTGATCTCTTTCAAGATTTCGTCGCCTTCCAAAACTATGAGCTCAGTGCTCCTGAGAACTTCGATATTTTCCGTGGAATAAATCCGATCAACCAAGTATGCGGAGACGGTGCTTTTCAGCGACTCGCCGCGGATCACCATGGTCACCTTTTTGGCGAATCGCGAGAAGTTCGTGGCGGCTTGGCCGGCGGAGTTGCCTCCGCCTATGACGAAAACATGTTCGTTTCCGCAGAGCGACGCTTCGCTGGCGCCGGCCCCATAATACAAGCCCGCGCCAAAGAACTTGTCTTCGCCCGGCACGTTGAGACGGCGGTACTCGATACCCGTCGAGCAAATCGCCGACCGCGCAACGATCCGCGTTCCGTCGGCGAGATATCCCACACGTTTGCTTGTACAAAATTCGCCGCGAACGCCCTCGCGGGCGAGCAAAAGTTCAGCCCCAAATTTGGCGGCCTGTTCGCGAGCGCGTTCGGCCAAGTCTGAGCCGCTGATGCCGCAAGGGAACCCTAGATAGTTCTCGATTTTGGAGGTGCTCCCCGCCTGGCCGCCGACAGCCCAGCGCTCAACTAATACAGTTTTCAATCCCTCGGATGCGCCGTACACGGCGGCGCTCAAGCCAGCTGGACCGGCCCCATAGATGGCCAAGTCATACTCGGAACGCATGGGATCGTGGAACCATCCAAGCTTATCCGTGATTTTGCGAATTGTGGGACATTCCATACGAGTGCCATCTGCAAAGATGCAAAGCGGCAAGCGCGAATCACGCAAGCTCTCGACGCCAAGAGACCGCGCTTGCTCGTCACTCTTCAGTTCTACCCATTCAAATGGCACATCACTGCGGTGAAGGAAGTCGCGGATCGCATAGGCCAACGCCGATCCGGTCTTTCCGACGACCTTCAACTTTGGAAGGGCATTCTGCTTTAATTTATCCGCATCCGTCATCAGCCCTCGCTACAAGCCCACAACGATCATTGACATATCGTCGGCAGCGGGACCGTTGCGCCACGCCGCCACGCGATCGATAATTTCCTGCTTCATATCCGGGAGCGAGAGGCTCGCGCACTCGCGCACGATCTTGCTGAATCCGTCGACACCGAGCATCTCATCCTGGGAATTGAAACTTTCTGTAAAACCATCGGTGTAGATCACAACGCGATCGCCAGCCTGAATAGGAACTTCGATTGTGCCTTCGCCGTCAACAGGATCTTCGAGAAGTCCGAGGACGGCATTGCGCGATTCCAGCAGTCTCGGAGTCTGGCCCGGATGGAGAATCATCGCAGGTGGATGTCCGGCGCCCGCGAATACGAAGCTGCTGCCGTTACGGTTCAGCCGGGCGGCCGCCAGGGTGAAATAGAAGTTCGTGCTACCGAGGCTGCGCATAACGAACCGGTTGAGATGCCGCAACAACGGGCCGAGACTCGCCCCGCCCTCGATTTGCGAAATCGCTTCCGTGTAAATCCGATTGGCTACAAGCGCCGAACTGATGCCGTGACCGGAAACGTCGCAAACGAGGAGACTCAAACAATCCCCTCTCGGAGAAACCAGACCAAAATCTCCGCCGATTGTTCGCACCGGGTGATAGTAGACCTCGACCGAAATGTCACCCCACGTGAGGCTGTTCGGCACGAGACTCTGCTGTACGCGAGCCGCAAGTATCAATTCCTCTTCGATCTCACGTTGGCGTGCGCTTAGAAGCTCGTTCGCCCGGCGAAGTTCGATCTCGTTTCGCTTCCGTTCGGAGATGTCGAGCAAAGTTCCTTCCACGACGGGCGGTATGCCGTTTTCTCCTTCGAAGAGAGTGGCGTTTTCCAGGACCCACACGGGGCTGTTGTCTTTGCGTCGAAGGCACCGTTCGAAATTCGAGAGAGCCCTTTGCTCGGTGAGCCTGGCAAGAAACTCATCGTGGTCGGCAGAGCTCAGATAGATATCGTGCTCGGCATGGCACAATTGCTCCTCCCGACCGGCATAACCGAAAATGCGCGAGAAAGCATCATTGCAGTCAAGAATGCGACCATCCAATACTGTGCGGTAGACTCCGGCAAGACTTCGCTCAAAAAGCTGGCGGTAGCGCCTTTCACTTGACTCGAGTTCGAGTGCCTGAGCGTAAAAGCGCCGGTCCGTGAAGGACGTGAGAACAGCCAGGCTCAGAATCAAAATTGTGATGACGACAATTCCGATTATCCCCAAAGAAGAAATGCTGACTGCGTGAGACATATCTGGCGGCGTGGTGGTTGGAAGGAAACTCGCAGCGGCCATACCAGTGTAGTGCATCACAGGTATGGCAGCGCCTAGGACCGCTGCACCAGAAAGTTTTCTCAAGCCGGTAACGTTTTTCCGGTCTCGAAAATGAAAGGCGAACGACAGTGCGGCGAAAGAAACAACGATCGCCAGCGCGATTGAGAGCATTAAAAGAGAGGAGTCGTAGAGGCACATCGCGCGCAACCGCATCGCAGCCATGCCGATGTAATGCATCGACGCGATACCGCCGCCCATTACCAGGGCGCCCGCAAGGGCGTGGATACGGTCCATTTTCGGCCGGCTCACGACGTAGAGCGCAACCAGTGACGCTAAGATGGCAGCCAGAAGCGACAGCAAAACGGTGGGCCAATCATAACCCACCGGCAGCGGCAGACTGAAGGCAAGCATGCCGATGTAATGCATCGACCAGATGCCGAAACCCATCGCCGCTGCACCACCGATAAGCCAAACCGACCGCAGCCAGCCACGCGCAGCGGTTACGCGTCCCGCGAGGTCGAGGGCCGCGTAGGCCGCGAACATTGCGATCAGCACGGAGACCACTACGAGGCCATAGTCGTACGATCCCGTCAACGTGGTTGCGTTCAGCGTGGCCGTCCCCACAGTAATCTCCCGAACCAGAAACGGTAATGTTCCACCGTCAACTCGCTCAAGCTAATTCGGTGACGAGATGGCGAGCAGCAATTGAGACCATCAAACGGGAAATACCGCTGAACAGCATGCTAATCCCCACCAGTATGCCGATTGCCCATTCGGAGCTTACCGGCCACGTGCGCCAAATCATGAACGCGAGAATCAAAGTTACAATCCCATCAAAAAGCAACCAACCTGTTCCTGGCGCAGGACGCAGACGGTAGGACAAAATCAATTCCAGGATTCCCTCGACGAGAAGATAGGCCGCGAGGGCAAGCGTAAGCGACACGAGACCAACCAGCGGGTTGAGCAACAGTAAAATACCCACAAAGGCATAGAGGATCCCAATCAGCACTTCCCACAGGGCACCCTTGCTCTTGCGGATATGCCAGGCATAGGCGAAATGCGCTCCGGCACTGAAGAGGAGCAACCAACCAACTACGATGTCGACGGCGATTCCCGCCGCGGGCGGCACGACAATCGCCAAAAATCCGGCGACTATCATCAAAATACTGATTGCGATGGACCAACCAAACGACCTTTTTACAGCGAAGGGAGCCGATGCGACACTCATGACTCTTCCTCCTGAATTTTTCCTAGTGGATGCAACCTTAGTTGACTAATCCTCTCGAACGAGCCCACGAAATCGGAGGATCCAGCTATCTGTCTTCAATTCGAAGCTCATTCGTCAGCGAAAAGAAAGTTTCGGCGAACCGCGCGTCCTCGCCTGCCTGGGCTCGTTCGCTTGGTGATCCCACCACGCCATCGAGAGTCACGTTTCCGTTCTCCACAACGATGTGAAAGGGAGGAACCGGACTGGTGGCGTAGGCTACAAAAAATGGATCTCTATAAATCGCCAGGGCAATCGCCGTTCGCAGACAATGGTCGAATTGCGAAGCCGGTAAGACATCAATTCGGTTATGAAATGTCTCGACCCCGTCGATTTCCGCAAGAAGTTCGCCGATGTCATATTTCTTGAACAACTGCGTCACCTTGCCACTGACGAGCAAACTGCCGCCTTGGCTTTTAACAATGAGCCAATCGAAGACAGTGTAGTGAGGATAAGCATAGATTTTGTCGCGAGCGCTTTCTCGAATACGATTCGAGCCTATCTCTGGGCGCCGGATCATTCTGGTCAGTACCTGAATCGCCGTGACAAATCACTCAGGCCTGCTGATCTGGGAGCATTTTTCATTCCAACATTTCTGGCCAGGATTCCGCGTCACGACCTGGACTCTATCTTTGTTTCACTGAGAGACTTACCCTCGCGAGTCGGCTTATGGACCTCAGGCTGGAAGCGAGCCATACCGTGACCACGTCACGTATTCGACAGGGCGCCGACAGTCGTTCGACGGGGAAAAAACCCCGTACGGACTCGGATTGAGAGGTCGTTTAGACAGAACTGCGACACCAGTTGCAAACTTCACGCGAGGCACATCAACACAACAATCCGCACTCCGCTTCCCGTCCCGATTTTGATGTTCGCTTCAGTTTCTGGTTCATTTGGCGGGTCGGATAACCGGGCGGACTCCCGTTCGAATACGCAGTACGATTCTACCGAGCACGTGTCCTCGCTCGAGCCGTTCGTGCGCCTTCGCCGCCTGCGCCAGTGGAAACACCGCTGCGATCGGTACACGGAGATGAACATCACGGATTGCCCGCTCTAGCTGCATAAACTCGCGCGGACCTGCCTTTGCGTCGTACGAGAGAAAACGAACGCGCTCACGTTGCCGGGGCTCCGGCGCGAGACCGTTCGGATAAGCCACTCGGCCCCCCAGGGCGAACGAAATCAAGAAATCCGGTAAGCGTCTTGCCACTTGCCAGCAAAAGAGCTGCATCGATTTTGTCGGGCGCGAGCTTTCGAAGCTGGTCGACAGACTCTTCGCTTCGCGCGTCGACCACGGCGTCCGCACCCAGTCGCCGCAAAAGCGCTGAAGCGTCACGGCCCGTGCCCGTCGCCAAGACTCGGGCATGCCAACGCTTTGCGAACTGAACCGCCAGGGTTCCCACGGCGCCGGATGCTCCATAAATCAGAACGGTTTCTGCGCGCCGCACACGCAACTCATTGTCGATTCCCTGGAGTGCCGTCAAGCCCGTCGTTGGAACGGTGCCCGCCTGCGAGAGGTCGAGAAGATCCGGGACAGGCGCCACATGCTCGGCTTTCATACTCCGCGTAAAACGCACCCTTCGGATTTGCATACTCATATGCGTAAACGCGCTCGCCGGCGCGGAATTGCCGCGCGCCGGAACCCACGGCTGCGACAAAACCCGCACCGTCGGTCCCGGGGATGATCGGAAACCTGGGACGACCGGTCGGCTGCCACGAACCGTCGCGGATAGATGTGTCCCAGACTCCGACACCGGCGGTATGAAGCGCGATGAGTACCTCGCGAGGACCTGGCTCCGGCACCGGAAGTGTGTGGAGTTTAAGGACCTTCGACGGGCCGAATTCATCAATCGCCGCCGCTTTCATCGTCTGCGGGATGGCTTGCACTCCGGACACTACTCTCGAGGTTTTCATAGACATGATCTGCTGCGACGATTCTTGAGATACGCACGCTCGTTTGAGCCGCTAGCCTGGGCTGTAGCTTTCCTGAACATAGACCTTTGCCGTGATGGGCTTCCCATTCGAATCGCGTATTTTCAAAGCTTCGCCGGTGATCGGATCGATTAGTTCCACATGAATCTTTCGGGGCGGACCGGACGCGGCATTATTCGCGGACATATAGCTGGCAACATACCGTATGCGGAGATTTTCCATGATGTCGTCGTAAATTGCCGGGATTTCGGCGTCCGAATCGAGAACGTATGCGCGCCCACCGGAAGCCCTTGCCAGACTCTCCAGGTGATCCTCGGCACTCATCCAGTCAATTCGCGAAATCGGCGCCTTTGGTCCGTAGACTTCAGCCTCGCGTTGCATGGATCGAACCAAACCGATTGCGTAGATCGGCGTCGAGGAATCCTGAGCCGCCCGCAAAACCCGCTGATAGTTCGCTTTGCTGAAGGTGTCGAGACCGCTGGAGATCACAAGCAGCGCCTTTCGTCCCTTGATTTCCTGCGTCCGGTGTAAAGTCTCGATGATTGCATCATAGAAATTGGCCTCGGAAAACCCAGGGTCGGAGAGTTGATCGAAGAGTTGATCCAAGTCGCTGTGAGGCTGATTGAAATCAACGAGAGTCTGCACTTTGTCGTTGTAATTGAAAATGGCGATCTTATCGTCGGGTTCGATTACAGAGAGCAATTGACGTCCGACCTGGGGAACCTCCAACCAGAGCACCTTATTTAATTCCACATACCGGCCACCAAACTCCATCAAGACCGTCAACGATATCGGTGCGTGTTCGATATTAACGATCACATTCTTCTGCCGCACCCCGTCTTCGTAGACTGCAAAGTTCTCAGGTCGAAGGTTAGTCAAGAAATATCCATTTGGGTCCTCCACACGCAACTTGATGGTCACGATTCGATCCGAGGGTGAGAAGAGAATATCCGATCGCTGTTCGCCCTGCGCACCGTGATATCGCGGCTGCGAGGGCCGGCTAGGCACGGTCACTTGGGATTCTTGTTCAGGTTGATTAGTGGGGTTTTGTTCCTGAATGTGAATTGGCTTGGTTCGTGGTGTAAAAAGGAGCAGGAACAACAAGGGAACGGTCGAACATGCGTGTGACCTCATTTTCGTAGGTCGCCTGAACCGGCAAGGGTCAAGCGACTCCTTTCCTTCCGGCGAACGCGCTGTACGTGTCTTCCAGGTGTGGCTTTGGAACGGAATATTTGCGCTTTAGGTTCATCAGCGCAGGCCTAATGATAGCGTAGTCTTCACCATCAGCTCTAATCACGGCCTCTGAAAGCGCACAAAGAAAATGTCCGGACCGCACTTCGGTGAGTCTCATCAGCCACTCGCTGATGTCTCCGTCATCGAGTGCCGTCAATTTGAACCTCCTTTGTGGCCTGATTGACGTTTGTTTCAGTTCGTCGCCGATGCGGGTTTTTCTCATGGACAGTGTCCTCTTTTCGTTTCCGGAGTAAGAATTATTCACAAAACATCCGCCAATACCGGAATTACGACACGGCCTCACTCGGACTGGGCGGGAACGTATACCTTGGCCGCCGCGACCAATTCCACATTGGGTTCCTCGGCTCGAATTTTCACTGGCTGAAGCTCGGACTTCTTACCCGGCTTGGCCATGAACGCGAGCAGGAATTGGTGGTTCAGCCGGCCAGCAATCTGATCGAGATACGGTTTGAATGAAACGGCAGTCTCGAACCCGAGGATGTACGCTTCGCCGCCCGTTTCGTCGGCGATCTGCGAAAGATAGTTCTGGCCCCAATTGACCCGCCAGAAACTACGGCCGTAATGGCCGATCCCACTCGCAAAGATCGCATAGACGATGACCCCAGCACGCTGAGCTTCCTCAGTTGCCGAATCAACGTAAGGATTGGACGCGCCAGTACCTCCGAGACGGTCGATGCCATCGGTGATCATCAGAACCTCGTGTCGAACGGGAATATCTGGCCAGCGATTGAGCAAGACTTCGTGAGGAGGTTGGCCGGGCCACCGCTTGATTAAGTCGACCAGCGATACATACGGACTGGACAGCGCACCGACTGTGCCAGTGGGAAGCCGCAGGGCTTTCTCCGCTTGTGCGTGGTCGTTGGTGAAATTCTGCACGACCTCCACGGTGGCATCTCGCATATAGCCGATGCCGATTGCGGTGGTGGCCGGCTGCGAGTTGATGAACTGTCGTAGCTCTTCCAACTGGGTTCCCAGGCTCGTCCTGGAAGCATCGTCCATCAAGAGAAACAGCTGGAGCTGCGCGTGTTCGCCCTGAAGCGGGACCCAGTCAATTACGCTGTCGCGTTCGTGACCCTGGTAGACCATTACGTCTTCCTTGGCGAGGGCAGGGATGTCCGAGCCCCGGCGAGCTTCCGCAGTAATCACCATCTGTACGGGCGCGCCAGTAAGCTGATCGGGCTTGCGAGCCTGAACGGTTCGCGAACCAAATCCCAGAATCAACACAGCTAGTACGGCCGTTCGCGTGAAATGGTAGGTTCTCATCGTTTCTGCTCCTCTTGGCTAAATGTGCGCGCGAGCTCAGCCCGTCTGCCACGCTTCCCTTGCTAAGGTCCGCCTAGTCGTGACCTTGGCCTAGCGGCGGACTCGTTGATTCTCTCCACACGCGATAGTCCTCCGCCCGAACGATCCAGTCATTCTTCGTGATCAATGGCACTACCGTCAGGGCCGCTTTGGGAACCGCAAGTTCGAGGATTCCGTCTCTGAGTGAAACCGTCGCTTTCTTGGCATCCACTTCGACGGGAAGGTTGAGCAGCCGGAAGATCCTATCGGAGCAACGCTCGCAGTGGGTCAGTCTGCGAGTGTTCGAGAGCCCTTGAGTGCGCCGCTTGCCCGTGATGATCAATCGACGGGGCTCCACGCATACTTGCAGATCGCGCGCCCCGAAGCCGGGAACTTCGGCGCGTACTGCGAGGGCATCGGCTGATTCTTCAATGGCGAGATGCGACTCGTGGAACAACTCACCCTCGGCGCAAAACCAATCCTCGAGGTCGTGCCCGTCGTTACACCCGCCGTACTCGAAAATCTCGAAAGCCCGCCGAGCAATCAATTGGTAAAGAGCATTCATCCGATCCAAGGCCTCGTCCACGGGAACGAGCCTCGGCGTGGCGGTTTGTCCTGCCAAACCCATAACAGGTCTCACGTTTGATCTACCTTTCTTGTAAAGACTCACGAGGCGCCAGCTGCCTTTGTGTTGTGCGAGTTTTGCGAACTTTTAATTTCGATTTGCGTTGGAACGGCCGACGAACTCAGGGGGGCCGTGATCTCGAGGACTCCATTGTTGTACTGGGCCGCAATCTTCTCAGTATCGACACCCTCGGGCAGCCGGATAGTCCGCTCGAAGCGCTCATAAGAGAACTCGCTTTGGATATAATTCACATCTTTCTTCTCGTCACCGGTTTTCCGCTCTCCACTGACGGTGAGGTCGTTCCCCTGAAGGCTGAGCTGAACGTCTTTCGGGTCGATGCCGGCGAGTGCGACCGAAAGGTGGTATTTTTTCTCCTTGTTGTCGACCCAAGCTTCAATGGGTGGAATCGCGACGAGCAGGCCCGCGGCACGTTCGCCTCGCAGTACCGAACCAGGCAACAAGCCGCTGAATATGTCGTCAAAATCTCTTCTGAAATCGAACAACCTATCGAAAACGCTATCCGTTCTTGCAAGATTCGCCATTGTCTTCTCCTCAGGATTATTAGTCGTCTTGTGCTCCTTCAAACTTTCAGGTCGCGGTCGATAGACGTGTCGCTCGTTGCTAACTAGTCTCAGGCGGCTATCTCGATCTGGTCTTCCACGGTGCGGACGCCGGGTGCACGCCACGCGGCTCGCTCGGCTTCTTCTCTTTCAAACCACGAGTGAACTTTGCCGCGCAGAATCACCTTATCGCCCTCGGTCTCAACCTTGATCTGAGTCGCATCCAGCTCAGCGCTGCGTTTGAGCGCATCTTCGATCGCCGCTTTGACTTCTGTCTTGCTAACCCGCGGCTTCACTTCGATAAGGTCGCTGACTCCCCTTACACCGATAAGCTTTCGCACTGCCTTCTCAGCTGCGCTTTTTTGGAATTGCCAGTCAACGGTTCCTTCCAATGTGACCCAGCCTTTGGATACCTTCACCTTGACCCTTGCGGGAGGCACCAGAACAGACCATTCGAGTGCATTGATCGCAGCGCGGGCAATGTCTTCATCCGTGCGTTCGCTCATGCCCGGCAGACGGACTTCAAGATCGTTTGCGACCGCCTTCACACCAGCCACCCGCTCGGCAGCATGTTCCGCCGCCACCTTTTGCCAATAGCTTTCAACGCGGCCACTCAGCGTGACGACGCTGTCCTTGACGGCAACTCCGATTTCGGCTGCGTTGATACTTGGCTCCCAGCTAAGTTCCGATTCAATGGCTTTCTTCAGTTCCAGATCGGTCATATACCTTCTCCTTTTGCAAAGTAGTCTTATTGCTTCCTCGTTCAAGGCGATAAACCAGTGGTCAAAAACGCGCGACTGGCAAATTCACATCCCAGTCGTAAAGGAGGTTCGTGACTTGATTACGGGCTCGCATTGTGCGTGATTTCATGGCACTCATCTTCACGCTGGCTATGTTTGCGGCTTCGCGAGTCGAGAGATGTTCGATATCGCGAAGATGAAAGGCTGATCGCAGAATCGGGGAGAGCTGGCTGAGCTTTGCGTCCAGGACGTCTATCAGTTCGGCCATCGCGCAGAGCTGCTCAGGACCCGGGTTCGGGTCGACGATTCGCGCCGACCACGGTTGCGAATTGATAGCGAAGGACTCGTCCAATGATATCTGCCGGCGCACGCGAAGCTTGCGTCGGTCGATCAGCGCCGCATTCAGAACGACGCGCATCAACCATGTCGAAAATTTCGACCTGCCCTGGAAAGATGGAAGATTCACGAAAGCGGACAGCAGGCCGTTTTGCAAAGCGTCCTCCGCATCTTCTTTGTTGCGCAGCACGGCAAAGGCGGTCCGGTACAGCCGTGGCCTTTCGTGGGCGAAGAGGATCGCCAGCGGCTCACAATCTCCGGCGATTGCGCGCTGAACGATTTTCCACTCTTCGCCCACGGGGAGAAATGTTGGCCTCTCGCCAGCACGCTTCATTTTGCGGACGCGAGCCGTACCGCCGTTCCCCCATCGCTGCACTCCCGGTCGTGGTTTGTGCTCGATGACGTTGACCGGAGCAGCTAACCCGCATGTTCTTGCGTATCCCATATCACTCTCCTGCTCCTAGGTTTCTCTCAAAGAACCCTTCGATCGCGTTTGTTATCACGTCTGAAGTCACGCATCACCGGTTGCACATTTCGTTCCAATGTGGGATCGAGACGAAGCGTGTGAAGTATCCTCGCGTTAGCAAAGCAATTAGCGCGATAAGAAGGAGCTATTCGAAAAAACCAATCGATCAATGCCGCTCGATTACGTCGAGGTGTTGACAGTATCTCGACAGCAGTTCGACCGGTTGTTTGGGGAAGACGGCGACTTTCAGAATCTGCGGCACGCTTCCGGCATTAGCGTTGCCCATGGCAAACGGCTGAGTTGACCCGCGGAGAGGATGAGACCTGTAGCGCCCGAACGATGAATCGATCCGGAGCGTCGCCGATGTAATCGAAAGGATAGCGAGTGATCAGTGTCAATGCCGGCCGAGGCGTCGGATTCAGGACTTCGATATGGCTCGGATCCGCGATCCGTGTCGATTCGACCTGATATATGTATTCGTTCGCCGTCGTGACCAAACGAATCACGTCGTTTTTGCGAATGTCGCGCAAACCTCCGAAAAAAGTGTCGCGGAGAGCCGCAATTGCCAGGTTTCCCTCTTGGCCGGGCCACGCTGTTCCCGGTACGCGGCCTGCCCCCAGCCAAAGCTTATGCGCGTCGTCACCTTCCAGCACAACGACGGAAATACCAACTCGGGAGATTTCGAGCCGCCCGATCGTTCCTCTTTCATCAATAGAGGCATTTTCGCAGGCAGTTATCTTTTCCGTAGCGATCGAAACGGCCTTGGCCGGCGAATCAAACCGCCGACTTTCCTGCTCCTGGTAAATGTTTGCGGCCGCCGATAAATACACACACGAAGCCAAAGTGAACCCGCCTCCTAAGAGGCAAAAGCGCGAACGCCTCCGCACGAACGACGGTCTACGCATCTTCTGCTGCAAGACTCGCATCATTCAACCTGTCCACTCAAATTAGCGGACTGAGTCGGCGTTCGCGGTGAGGAGAGGTAGCCGGCCCGGGTGCGCACTCGAAGTTTTCCCCGGCCCGGCGCAGTCACCTTGACGCGAATCTTCCGGTATCCTGCGCGTGCAGTGTCCGGCGGGCTATAACCGAGTGTATATTGGTGACGAATGTCAGCGGCGATCTTTTGGCAGGCGGCTAGCATGTCCACAAAGGAATTCGGGAAATACGCCTGGCCGCCTGTCTCTTCCGCAAGCTTCTTGAGAACCATGGGATTCTGGTCACTGCTGTATTCGTCAAACAATCCAATCGCGTAAATCATCACGTTGCTCGATTGCGCGATTCGGAGTACTTGCGAAAAGGACGTCTTGCTGGCGTTATCTCCGCCGTCGCTGATCAGCAGGAGCACTTTCTTGTCGGCGTCATCTTTATCAAAATGTTTCATCGATACTGCGAGAGCATCATATAGGGCTGTCCTTCCGCTAGCGGAAGCGGACGACAGAGCAGTTCGCAGGGCATTCAGGTCGCCAGTAAACGCAACACTTTTTGGCAGTCCAAAGGAGACGGTGCTATTAAAATTGACCACGAACTCTTTATCCTGCGGGTTACTGGCCTGCACGAACGCTTGCGCGCCTTCGATCACTTCCAGCTGCTTGGCAGCCATACTTCCACTGTGGTCAACAACCAATCCGACGGTGACGGGGATATCTTCACGGCGAAAGAGCCTGACCGTCTGTAATTGCCCGTCTTCGTAAATCTGGAAATTTGACGCATCGAGGCCCGAAACAAATTCGCCTTTGCGGTCCCGGACAGTCACGGGCAAGATGACTAGGGTTACATCCTCGGAGATAACGGGGCCGCTATGGCTGTCTTGTGCTGAAGGTCCGAACGCAATAGTGCTTTGAAGAAACCAAGTCAGCGCCAGAAACGCGCGCAGCACGCCCACTTTCGAAGCGGGGCGTGCTGCGGGTATCTTTCTGTCCAACATGATCCCGGCCTCCCAGTCACTTTCGAACGGCGGCCCTTTCACTCTCTGCGAAGCTACTCCACGTCATGATGTTCTTCGACGTCTCACGACGATCCCGAGAAAAGCGCCCGCCATGATCAGCAGCACTCCTATCAGACAAAGCAGAGGAACAAAGCTGGCTGTCTTTGGCAAACTTGCGGCGGTCGTCGTGTACTCCGTATCGACGTTGTGCGCGGTGTTGCCACTAACGCCGCCCGCAGGAGCCTCCCCAACGAAGACTTCGGCGACTTCCACCTCATCCCCGTTTGGTTGCTCCGCCTTAACAGAGGTATCTTTTAACGCCGTTACACTAGCAGCGTCTGAGTTTTCCGCCGGTTGAGTGATATTCGACGCTTCGTTTTGAGGCATCGAAGGAACGGCCTGGTTGGAAGCTTTGGCAAGTTGGGTAGCGCGATTCTTGGGGTAGACAAACTCCTCACCGTAATTGTCGCCGGGGTAGAACCACTCTTTGATCGCCGGCGGGCCTCCTTCCGCAGTCTCCGAGAATCGAATAATCGTCTTATCGCTTGCCTGCGTATGGTAATCGGGGATTGTGAGGAACGTTCCATACAGGTGCGTCTTATTCTTGTCGAATACCTGAACGATGTTCCGAGTACCCGCCGAGTCAAGCACTGTGAAAGCATACGTGCCGCCCGGCAGGGTCATTCCCGGCAACTCGACTGGCGCGCTAAATGTAAAATACGTCAGCTTGTTACCCGCGTCGCTTCGAACACGGGGTGCGAATACAATCACTAACATTGTGACGCACAAAACTTCCGACAACATTTTCAGGAGCTTCATCGTTTCACCTCCTCTGGTGAAGAAACACTTCTGTCATCAGCAGATTTCATTCCAATAGCGGAATTGCAACACCTTGCTTCGGTTATGTTCTTTTCGGTGAGAGGTTTAGCTTCGTTGACGAAAGGACCGAACATACCTTACGAAGCAACCAAAAAGCAGCATCGCGTCGATGTTTTGACAGCATTCCGACAGCGCTTGGACGAAGCCGCTTACCGAATCGTGGCGGCAAAGTATCGGCAGGCTGACGTCACTGATTATTTACGGAGCTGTTAGACTCTTTTATCAACCCCGACTCCAAATCACATAAGTTCTAAGCTAATCGTCGAAGCCTCACCGCAAGCCTAAAGGATGGCTGCTACGAGCGGCTGAGCAGAGCCGTGCGGCTACAGCTCAGACGGTTCCGACCGAAGGTTATGCAAGAAGCTCCGGGCCTGATCTTTCAAAATCATCGAGCACTTGGATAACGTGGGCTAATTCCGGCGTCACGTTGACCAAGTTCGTGTGAGCAGGTTCTAGAATTGATGGGTCCCGCGAAGTTACGTGTGCACTCAGGAATCGTGCAATCTGGTAATTTGCGTTAGCAAGTGCCGCATGCATATCCAAAACCTTCTTGCGCAGATCTGTGGATACCCGTCCGGCATAATAAACAACCAGCGGCCAATCGTCAGGTATCAGGCGAACAGTTGAAGGAGCGGTGTTCCAGTGCTCTTTCACAATTGTTTTCCAGAACTCCACGTCTGCGGCAATTCCACGGAGCATAGAGATCACGACGGTAAGTTCCTGAATCGCCCGCTGTTGGGCCTGGGCCTTCGAAAGGTTGAGGTGTTCCATTGCCGCATCCGCTTGCCTTTGGCTTTCCTTTGCCTGGGCGCTCGCAGCTTCGGCTTGACGCTTGGCGATCTTCAGATAGTAGGCGTTGATAAGGACGAGAACCACGACCGTAAAGGCATTTACAATCGCAGCCCACCCTGAGACATCCAAGCTCACAAATCTATGGGATGATTGCATTCTTGTTTTCTAACCTACGTCGGGAGTATTTAACACCGCTTCGACACTGGAAGTCTGCGGTCTCCACACCGAGGGCCTGGCTTCGTTTCTGTAGCCGTGAGCACGCGTCCGGACCGCAACACTCCTTAGATTAAGGAGTGTAGGACCGATACCTCTGCCGTTTGACGAGTCGCATTTCCTGCAGGCTTGCCTGTCCAGACTGACTTTACAAAGACGAAAACTCCGCAACCACCGTCGCCTTGAGAAGATCGTAGGCGAAGTACTCACCAGGGCTTCTTAAGACGAGGGAAATCAAACATTCCTGCACTTGCTCGATACCGTCTGCTGTCTGCACCCAAATGGGTCCCCCGGGGAGGCGCTTGAAGATGTCATAGGTTTTTTCACGACCAGAGAATATTTTGGGTTTCATGTATCTCTACGAAGCATCTGCGATTCCATTCCGATTCTTTTTTGTCCTTTCCAACTATCTCTCTTGAATGGATCGAATATCGGGTTATGCGGAAGGAATTATTGTCGCCGGGCTGACGCTCTCATGACAGCAATTGACAGAAGAGGTTCGCTCGACATCTGAACTTCGATCTTTCGTTACGCACAAACAAATAAAGCCAATCCGTGCTGACGGCATTACTCTATAGTAAGTAATTACCTGTAGTGCTCTACAGAGCATCCCATGCTAGGTTCGCACCCTCAGTTGGCCTCACCATTGACCTGGTTGTGCATTTATGGAACACGCAAGGTTTCATCAAGAGGAAGAGAAGAATTGTTGTAAAGCCGATGCCAGGGAGGTTATTGGAAAAAGCGCCGCACTCAAACGAGTAATGGAGCTGGTTGAAAAGGTCGCGGGGACTGATTCAACCGTCCTTATTCTCGGAGAAACCGGCACAGGTAAGGAACTCGTCGCTACTGGGATTCATCACGTGAGTTCAAGGCGGAACTATCCTTTCGTCAGAGCGAATTGTTCTTCCATTCCGGCGGGCTTGCTCGAAAGTGAATTGTTTGGCCACGAGAAAGGCGCTTTTACCGGAGTCGTCTCGCGGCAGCTTGGGCGCATTCAGCTGGCGGATAGAGGAACGCTCTTTCTTGACGAAGTCGGTGACATCCCGCACGAACTGAAATCGAAGTCTCTCCGCGTCCTGCAGGTGCAGGAGATTGAAAGATTCGGAAGCAGTTGCACGATTCGAGTGGACTTTCGCCTCATAGCAGCGACAAACCGAGACATGATCCAATTGGTTAAATTGGGCCAATTCCGGCTAGATCTATTCTATCGCCACAATGTCTTTCCCATTAACGTTCCGCCGCTCCGCGAGCGGAGAGAGGATATTCCGCTTCTTGGTTGGCATTTCGTCAAAAAGCATGCTCATCAAATGAAGAAACAAATTGACACCGTCACTGACAACGACATGGAGACCTCAGTTCACTACGACTGGCCCGGTAATATAAGAGAGCTACAGAACATCATTGAACGCTCCGTGATTCTCTCGTCTGACACAGTTCTTCACCTTTGTCCCATGAACGAGATGAAACACACCGAAAAAAACGTCTCGCCCGCTGCTCGGACTTTGGACGGGGCGGAACGCGCGCACATTCTGCAAGCTTTGCGCGACACAGATGGCGTACTGGGGGGGGGCCTAATGGTGCTGCTGTTCGACTCGGCGTAAAACGTACAACGCTGCGGCTCGGTATTTCCCGCTCCAAGGATTGACTTGCGTGGAGGCGTACAGAAAAGGCCCACTCCCGAGCAAGGCGGAATCTTTAGTGGCGCCGGCCATTTCAAAAGACTTCTTTGTGGGTTCCGACTCTATTCAGGGTACACACTTTTTCTGTCGACGCTTGAAGCGCGTCCAGTCTCTTCCCGCACCCGATTCATCTTTATCACCCTAACTGCTCGGCCCGTCTTCGTTCATCGATTTATCGGAATCAGCGGCGAACGGTAAACCGCCGGGCATGATCGCGTGTTTAACTGACTGTCAAGCCTTCGACGCCCGAAGGCCGTTTTATCTCCAGAAGACTTTTCGACGAGAACCTAAGCCTAGGATTTCGAGCGCTCCGACGGGATCTTTGCATGCAAACAGATTTGGAGCGCCGCTTGCTGTTAAGGAAGCTTGAGGTTTGTCTTTCAAAAAGGGCCCGGCTCTCCTTCGTGAGGGAGCGGGGCACCTGCGAGCCATGCGAGAAAAGAGGAGCGTAACATGCATGAAAAACTTGGAATCGGCAGAAGCCTTGTGGTGATTGGAATTCTCCTGGGCTGTTTGACGGCTATGGCAAATGCTCAGGATGAGCATCGACTCACCCTCAATGCCGGGGCAGGCTTTACACCCCTCGTTGGCGAAATAGGTAATAATCTCGATAATGGCTGGGGAATTACCTTTGGCGGTGGGTACGTGTTCACATCTCATTTCGAGGGCAACATTCAGTTGAGTTACAACGGTTTCGGCGTCACGTCAGGTTTACTCGGATCGACGGGTGCGCCCGGTGGGAATTCGCATTTGTGGTCCGTTACCGTTAACCCAAAGCTTAGGCTAGGACGTGAAAGAACCGTCGATCCATACGTGGTGGGGGGTATCGGGTACTATCGCCGGACCATTCAGTTCACGAATCCAACTTTGGTCCCCGTAACCGTATTCGATCCCTTCTTTGGGTTCATAACCGGGGTCGCTCAAGCGGACGAGGTGATCGGAAGTCTCACACAGGATGGAATCGGCGGAAGCTTGGGTGCGGGCTTTGATATCAAGCTGAGTGGAAATGGCTTACGCTTCTTCACTGAAGCGCGGTACCACTATGCGGACACGGGTAGAATTCCGACGAGAATGGTGCCCGTAACCTTCGGATTGCGCTGGTAGTTGCTTAACGGAGGAAAACGTGAATTATTTTGTCCCGTGGAGCGCCGAACTCCCGTCCAACGCTCGATATGCTGACTTGTAGTGAGTATGCAATGGCAAAGGGCTGGCTTGTGAAGTCACGTCCACCTGGATTTTTCGGTGGCTGCTGCCGCTGGAGGTCGCCATCGGCCGGTAACCGAGCACATATCGGCTCCGTATCTCACGGCTGATAGCTGCGGCGGCGACCGGGATTTTGGACGAGTCGTCGACGGCTGTCGTTCGACCACCGCTTGCGTCCGTAATTTTACTCAGCCATCGCCTGCCCAGAGACTCCTCAACCGACTTGAATGGGCCCGTATCAAAGATACCAATCGCGTACACCTCTACGTCCGAATCCTGCACCATCCTCTTGATCTGGCCGAGATGATGACGGCTATGATTGTCCCCGCCATCCGAAATGATCAGCAAGGCCTTTCGTCGGTATCGTGCCGAGCGCATGCGATCCGTTCCATCGGAAATCGCGTCGAAGAGTGCGGTGTTTCCGTCCGGAGCCTGCAGTCCAAGGCTTGATTGAATCGCCTCGATTGATTGGGTCGAGATTGTGAGGAGTTTAGGGCGGTCGGAAAAAGTGATCACGAAATAATCGTCCTGCCGGTTTGCATTCTTAAAAAACTCCGAGACGGCTGCGCGTTCCATGCTGAACTTTTCTGTCATACTCTTGCTCAGATCGAGCAATAGCCCCACCGAAATAGGCGCATCCTCGGTCGAAAAATAGCTAATTTGTTGCTGTTCATTGTCTTGATACAGGGCGAAATTCTGCTTTTCGAGGCCCATGACCGGACGATTCAGCGCATCAGTCACCACTACTGGCACCAGAACCAAGTTCACGTCGATCCGCATCGACGTTTCGGCGGTTTTCTGTAGTAGAGCCGAGGCGGTGGCAGGAGCTGCTTCCTCATGTTGATGAGCTTCTGCCGGTTTCAATACCAGCGCTGAGAGGCACACCACGAACCAGCAGAATAGCCAAGCATATTTCCGCACTGCACGAATTCGAAGAGCGTCCATCCCCTGAATCCGCGTCCAAAGCGTGATTTTCAGTTTCCTGAAGAAGCACGGTTTATATCAGGTGTTCCACAGAAGTCAAGACCGCGGGTTGAAAGGTCGGACTACCTTGTCCAAGATCACCGAATCATATTTCGCATCAAATTCATGCCATCACTCGATGATGTGGTTCGAGAAATTCGGAGGGGGGTTCGAAGACGGTTCGCCGAAGAGCGCCTCGACCTGCAAAGTGTCCAGCAGGTCAGTCACGCCGTAATGTAATTTGCCGAAGGAGCCTGTTAATCGCCCGAACGAAGAGTGGTCTCGCGTTTTGATTTCTGAGCAACGTTAGCAGGAACCGGGCCGGCGGGATCGTACATTACTGATTCGATTGAGTATGAGATCTCAGCAGCTCCTGTTCTCTCCAAAATCTCTTTTGCGCTCTCGATCCATCTGGACGCCGATGATCGAACGCACACGAGCAAAGCCCCACTTCGGATATGGCCTTCGTAGCTCTTTGCCTCAGGACTGGAGACACCCAGACTCTCGAGCGCGGCGGAGACAAGACCCGTTGACAAAGGCTTTAGATATGTCAAGCCTACTAATGGTCCGCCGATGAAAGGCTCGCTTTGTTCGGTAGCTGGCGCGAGAATTTCGGGATCGGACGGCGGAATCAGCGTCCTGGCTACGGCACGCTCCGGAAACAAGACTGATATGTCGTTGTTGCGAAAGCCGCAGCCCCGCAAGGTATCCACCGAGGCACGCAGCGCTGCAAAATCGGGATAGATTCCAAAAACTACACTCGTCTTAACTGGCATGCGTCTCTCCTTCTCAGCGAACTCCTGAACACCGAGAACACCTGACTAGCGATGGTGGAATTCGTGGCGCTCGATCCGGGGGCCGACGACGTGCGCCCACGGGTGAGCGTAGGGGTGAACATAGAACCCGCGGTTGATCCACACCCGACTCCAAGGCGTATCGTCAAAGATGATTGCGTGGCCACCCCAAAAGAAATGCGGGTGCGCCCATCCCCACGGAAAAAAACTTGCTCCAATGACCACGGCCGGACCAAAGCGTATCGCGCCCGCGATTGCGAATCCGGGACGCGGGGGCCCGAACACCACGACAGGATCGTACATAGGAACATAGATATAAGCCGGATTCACCGGCTGGATTTCAACGTAGCCTCCTGAGTTGGTCACGTAACAATAGGGATTCGAGCGCAGATAGCCGTAGTCATACGCCTTCTTGCGCATCCGCTGGATCGCATCCATCACATCGGCGCGTTGCGCGAGCACCGCATTACCCAGCTGCTGAGTCCAGAAAGGATCCTGCGCCATCGTGTTCAGCACTGAAGGAAACGGCAACAACGCCAGCACGCTCGGGTCCCACTGCAAATTATCCGCTTGAATCGCCTGCGCCAAGGCATCGCCTCTTAGATAACTGTGTTGGTTTGCCCAGGCTGCGGCTTCAGGAATTTCATTCCAAAACGTGGACGCCGTGAGTATCTGTGCGAGCAGTGGATCTGGGTAGAGCGCAATTCTAGCCACAAGCTGGTCGAGCTGCTTCGGCCCGAGGAGCGGATCCGGCGGTGGTGGCGGCTGTGCAACTGGCGCCGCAGGCGGAGGCGGTGGTGGCGGAGTGTACTGAGCGGCTATCGGTAAAACAAAAGGCGCGGCAAGGCAAAAGGAGAAGAGGATCGTGAGTGTAATAAACCGAATTTGCGAAACTACAGCGCAAACAGGTCGCGATCGCAAGTTGATTCGCCTGCCATTCCCCGTCGGGTCGCATTTGAGGTCACGAAGCATTTGGTGTTCTGAAAGCAACCCGCGCTCCAAACCTGTTTGCACGCAAAGAGCACGCCGGCACGCTCGAAATGCTGCGCTTACATTCTCGCCCGGAAGTCTTCCGGAGATAAAATGACCTCCGGGCGTCGAAAGTTTGACAGTGAGTTGAACACCCGATCATCCCCGGCGGTTTAAACTGTGCTTGCTCGAATCCGTGGGTCACAACGATAGCCGCGCGCAAATTTCACAGTTTCCTTTCTGACATTGAATCCTCCTTCACTCTTATGTTTGAAGCGGAGCACGGCGGTAATCGGTGTTACACGTAGCCCGTTCCATGCCGCACTGCCTTTTCGTCTGAGCAGTTTTCCGTAATTAACAGCACTCTGGTTTTGAACTCTCGGTACTGCTACGCGTACCGGCATGGTCGCGCCGCTCAATTCACCAAGCTGGGCCATCTTCAGCCAATCCAATTTGGGCATCGTGACAAAGATGGGTACGTGGCTGTATGAGCTGTATGAGCTGCCTGAGTAGACCTGGATCTAGATTCCGCATTTTGTATCGCTTCTTAGAACTGCGATAGCCTTGGGACGGATTTCGTAAAAGACCCTTCTTCATTGGATATCGAGTAGTCGCCCCATTCGAAGCACCCGGAGATGGTTGGCCGCGCCACGTTCTTAGGGTGCCGCACCGAAAACTCGGCTTTGGCCTACTCTTCGATTCGCGCGGTGCAGGCAAGCGTGCCCTTACCTTGACAAGTTAAAACGACTCTACCAGCACCAGTCACCGCGACCTTGTCTCCGATCTTAACCACTCCACCTGTGCCTGGTGCATCAATGATACAGGCTGGAGGGGTGACAGTTCCGGTGTCGTCGGTCGCACTAACGCAGGTAACCGCTACCGGGCCAGAAACGTCTGCACTGCCGGGGTGACTGCCTGCGGCGTCTGAACTCGCCGAAATGTTTCTCGACTCTGCTCGGACCTTGTGATTGCACGCTGACAATGCCGCCAAACAACTTATTGCCACGATGGACATAGTTTTCGAAGTCATAATCAATCCCTCTAAATTACTACCCAACTGATTCGTCATACGGTAGTGCCGAACCCGCTACCAGAGTTTGCTCAAAGCAAAAACGGTTCCAAACATTTTTCATGCGAGTGTGAGATCAGTTGCTCTTTGATACTAAGGAAAGACGGGTTACCGGAGAATGCGCAAATTACCGCTGAGCGAAGGACTGCCGCGTGTCAAGAAAATGACGGCCTGTGTCAAGACCGCGACGTCTGCGCTCTGGCTTGGCCGTTAGCAGCTCCTCGAGGTGCCACCAATCCATGCAGATATAGTGCCGAGGGCCGAAACCGCAAGCGAGTCATTTCCTGACAAGCAGGGCAACAACCGTTGGCGAAGTTCACGGAATTGAGATGGTCGGAGAGCGGAAGACGAACGCAACAATTGTCCTCGCTGTGATGGGAATCCGGCGAAAGGTCCCCGGCTTGAAAGTCCAGGTTTTGACGGCGTCCATCGCCGATTTTGTTAAGGACGGCACCGCATAGACAGGCGACGCCGCACTGACATGGCCTATCTTGCTGACGGTCACGTCCAGCACGACGGTGCCAGTTGCGACGCTATTGATCGGGTATTGCGCATAGTGGGCCGCCGAGACGCGCGGCGCCATGAATCCGTCGCGATTGCCGGGCGGACTTTTCAATTCCGGCGGAAGAGGAACACTCGCCGGATGGAAAATTCCTGGGTTGAAGAGGATATTTGCAAACAAGGTCGATTCCTCCGCCTCGCTACTGACTTCCTCTGGTGCAAACGTCCAGTTGTCCATCGCCGTGCCGGGTCACGCCAGCAGCCCAAATGGTGCAAACGGTAAGAGAACAATGTCTGCCGCCGTTCGGTTAAGATAGCTGGTTGCGGGGTTGGAAACATTGACTTTATTAGGGTTAGCA
>Ga0182024_10006665_pt1 | contig 25265 bp, 23 predicted proteins | sample P32metaG_FD_120480 | JGI IMG/M metagenome (GOLD analysis project Ga0182024, IMG submission 120480) | Permafrost microbial communities from Stordalen Mire, Sweden - P3-2 metaG (Illumina Assembly) | ecosystem: Environmental > Terrestrial > Soil > Wetlands > Permafrost | place: Sweden: Stordalen...
CGCATCCCGCGTCTCGCCAGCTCGCCGAGATAAGCGCGCACGTCGTCGGTCGTCGCCGCCGCAATGGATCGCCCAGCGCCCAACAGGAACGCGGTGAAATCGGCAAGGTCGCGGCCGTAGGCGGCGAGCGTGTTCTTCTCCGCTCCGCGCTCGGCCGCCAGCATGTCGAGAAAAAGCGCGACCAGCCGCTGGTCGGACTGTTTTGCCGCACGTGCCGTTCCGCGAGCCATTTCCCGCGCCACTTTGCGACCCATCCAGCCCGAGCCCTCAGCGGTTTTTGAAGAATTTGTCGGGCGGGATCGAGACGGTGATCTCGCGCGGCTTCGGTTGCACCAAATGCGCGAGCGAATATAGGCCGCCATAAATGACGGCGCCCAGGATAGCGACGACTGTAAGAAAGCGAAGCAGGCTCGGCATCGTCAGGCGCCCGCGCTGATCTCATTGGTGCCGGCGAACAGGACCGAGTACGATCATGTTCGGTTCGGCCTGGCAAGTCGTCCGGCCAGCCGATCAGGCGTTTTGGCCGGAGGTATAAAGGCGCCGTTAGGGGCCCCAGCGATTGGTTGCGGGCTGATGATAAATGACTGATATTGCATTACAAAATGACGCAAACGCGACGGTTACTGCGGCCGCGATTCTGCCGCTTCTTACACGCCGCTCGATCGTGTTGATCGGCATGATGGGTGTCGGCAAATCGTCGGTCGGCCGCCGGCTCGCCGGCCGCCTCGCCATCCCCTTCGTCGACGCCGACGCCGAGATCGAAAAGGCCGCCGGAATGAGTATTGCGGACATTTTCGCCCGCCACGGCGAGGCGTATTTCCGCAGCGGCGAGGCCCGCGTGATCGCCCGCTTGCTGGAGAGCGGTCCGCAGGTGCTGGCGACCGGCGGCGGCGCGTTCATGAACGCGGATACGCGGGCGCTCATCAAGATGAAAGGCGTTTCGATCTGGCTCCAGGCCGAATACGACGTCCTGGCGCGGCGGATCAGCAAGCGCAGGAACGAACGGCCGCTGTTGCAGACCGCCGATCCGGCCGAGACGCTGCGCCAGTTGCTGATCGAGCGCGAGCCGATCTATGCGCAGGCCGATCTCACCGTGCAGTCGCGGGAAGTGGCGCATGACGCCATCGTTGCCGACATCATGGGGGCACTCGCCTCGTTCATGAAAGCCGCGTCGCAGCAGGGAAAGGCCGGCGCATGACAGTGCCCCTTCGCACCGATCCCGCAATTGTCAGGGTCGCGCTCGGCGCGCGCAGCTACGACATCGTGATCGGGCGCGGATTGATCGCGTCGCTCGGCGCGCGCATCGACGATTGGCGCCCGGGCGCGAAGACCGCCATCGTCACCGACGAAAATGTCTCGGGCTATCATCTTGCAGCCGTCGAAGCAGCTTTTGCCGATGCCGGCGTCGCGACGAACCGCATTGTCGTACCGGTCGGCGAAGGCTCGAAGAGCTTTCGCGCGTTCGAGCAAGTCTGCGAGGCGATCATCGCGGCGCGCATCGAGCGCGGCGATCTTGTTGTCGCGCTCGGCGGCGGCGTCATCGGCGATCTTGCCGGCTTCGCGGCGTCGGTGGTGCGGCGCGGCCTCGATTACGTGCAGGTCCCGACCACGCTGTTAGCCCAAGTCGATTCCTCGGTCGGCGGCAAGACCGCGATCAATTCCGCTCACGGCAAGAACCTGATCGGCGCCTTCCATCAGCCGATCCTGGTGCTGGCCGATAGCGCCGCGCTCGACACGTTGCCGGCCCGCGAATTTCGCGCCGGCTATGCCGAGGTCGCCAAATATGCCTTGCTCGGCGACGCCGCCTTCTTCTCCTGGCTCGAAGCGAACTGGCGCGACGTGTTCGCCGGCGGCAATTCTCACCGAAGTTTAGCGCGCGAGCACGCCATCGCGGTCAGTTGCCGCGGCAAGGCCGCGATCGTGGCGCGCGACGAGCGCGAGACCGGCGAGCGGGCGTTGCTCAATCTCGGCCACACCTTCGGCCATGCGTTGGAGGCGGCGTGCGGGTTTTCCGATCGTCTGCTGCATGGCGAGGCGGTTGCAGCCGGCACGGCGCTTGCATTCGCTTTTTCCGCGCGCCGGGGACTTATTCCTCACTTCGAAGCCGATCGCGCGATCCGCCATCTGGCGGAGGTCGGCTTGCCGACCCGGCCAAAGGACATTCCCGGCGGGTTGCCCGATGTCGACCGGCTGATGGATTTGATCGCGCAGGACAAGAAAGTGAAACGCGGAATGCTTACATTCATTCTTGTGCGCGGGATCGGCGCCGCTTTCGTGGAAACCGGCGTCGATCAGCGCGAGGTACATGCGTTCCTGAGCGAGAAGCTTACGGAGAAATGAGTATTTACGATTGGTTGACCGTAGCCGCGGTCGTGATCTGCCTGTTGGTATCGGCGTTCTTTTCCGGCGCCGAGACGGCGCTGACCGCCTCCTCGCGCGCGGCTATGATGCGGCTTGAGAAGCAGGGCAACCGCGACGCCACCATCGTCAACCGGCTGCTGGCGAGGCGCGAGCGGCTCCTCGGCGCGATCTTGTTCGCCAACAACGTCACCAACATCGCTGCTTCCACCATTGCGACCGGCCTTCTGCTCGCGTTCTTCGGCCACGCCGGTGTGATCTATGCGACGTTCGTGATGACCGCGCTGATCTTCGTGATCGCCGAAGTGCTGCCGAAGACCGCGGCCTTCAACATGCCCGATCGCATCGCGCTAGTCGTCGCCCAGCCGGTCGATCGGGTGGTGCGCTGGTTCTCGCCGATCCTGCGGGTGGTTGAATGGCTCGTCCGTCTTATTCTCCACGGCCTCGGCATGCCGGTCGGCAAGATTCAATCCATCCTGACGCCGCGCGAGGAATTGCGCGGCACCGTCGACCTTATGCACCACGCCGGCGTCGTGGAGAAACTCGACCGCGACATGATGGGCGGGTTGCTCGACTTGCGCGAGCTCACCGTCTCGGATGTGATGATCCATCGCACCAAGATGATCATGCTCGATGCCGACCAGAAACCGCGCGAGATCGTCGATGCCGTCCTTGCCGCCGCGGTGACGCGGTTGCCGCTATGGCGCGATTCGCCCGACAACATTATCGGTGTGCTGCACGCCAAGGAGGTCTTGCGCGCATTGCACGCGACCGGCGGCGACGCCGATGCGATTGATATTCCGGCGCTGATAAGGCCGGCGTGGTTCGTACCGGACACCACGCCGCTCTACGAACAGCTCAAGGCCTTCCGCCACCGCAAGACGCCGTTCGCGCTCGTCGTCGATGAATACGGCGAGATGGAGGGGCTGGTGACGTTGGAAGACATCGTCGAGGAGATCGTCGGCGACATCAGCGACGAACACGACATCGCGGTTCCCGGCGTGCGCATGCTGCCGGACGGCTCGGTCAATGTCGATGGCGCGGTGCCGGTGCGCGATCTCAACCGGGCGATGGACTGGAGCATTCCCGACGACGAGGCGACGACGATCGCCGGCGTGGTGATCCACGAGTCGCGCTCGATCCCGGAGCCGGGACAAAGTTTCACTTTCCACGGTTTCCGTTTCCAGGTCCTGCGCAAGAGTCGCAACCGCATCACGGCATTGCGGGTCACGCCGCTGGTGCGCAAGGCCGCAGCAACGGCGAAGGCGAGCTAGGCCGCGGCTTTCGCGCATCTTGCGGGAAGCCGCAACCAACCGCATCTAACAAAAAATATCGGCTTGGAGCAGGGGTGATGGCCATACAGACAAAAATTGCCGTGAAAGACGGGGCGGTTGCCGCACCCATCGATGTGGGCGTTCGCATTGGGCACGTTCATCTGAAGGTTGCCGATCTCGATCGGGCGCTGGCGTTCTATTGCGGCGTGCTTGGTTTCGAATTGATGCGGCGATTTGGCCAGCAGGCGGCATTCATCTCCGCCGGCGGCTACCATCATCACATCGGACTCAACACCTGGGAGAGCCGCGGCGGTGCGCCGCCGCCCCAAGGCACCACCGGCCTCTACCATCTCGCGATCCTCTATCCAACGCGCCCGGCACTGGCCGATGCGTTGCGCCGGCTGGTCGAGGCAAAAATTCCACTCGACAGCGCTTCCGATCACGGCGTCAGCGAGGCGCTCTATCTGCGCGATCCGGACGAGAACGGCGTCGAACTGTATTGGGACCGGCCGCGCGATCTATGGCCGCGCACGCCCGACGGCGAGCTTACGATGTTCACCCGCCACCTGGATTTGCGAGGCTTGCTCGCCGCGGCTCCCACGCGAGCGGAGCCTATGGCAGAGGCAGTCCACGATTCGTGATCAACTACGCGCCTTCCCCCGGCGCCGACGCATGGATGGCGAGTGCATGCACGCCGCCTGCAAGCTCGCCCGCCAGCGCGGCGTTGATCATGCGGTGGCGATCGAGCCGGCTCTTTCCGCGGAAGGCTTCCGACACGATATGGAGCCGGAAATGGGTTTCACCGCCCGGCCGGTGTCCGGCATGGCCTTCGTGGCGATGGGATTCGTCTTCCACGGTAAGGCTGTCGGGCGCGAAAGCCTCGCGCAACTTTTCCGTGATGAGATCGCGGGTCGGCATAGCTTCAAACAGCCTTGAGCATGATCCGGAAAAAAGCCTGGCCCGGATTTAATCCGGGTGTAAGCCGATTTTCAGAAAAGATCGTGCTTCAGCGCAAAATTAGCAAGGTCAACCGGCCAAACGCGCCGTTTTGCCGCCTGTCAAGTCTTGAAGCCGCCATCGACGCAACCGCATACTCCGTGACGATGAGTAACGACTCGCCACTCTTTGATCGTATCCGCGTCAAGCCCGACCTCGACCGCCGGCCACGCACCGATCTTCCGGCCTGCCAATGGCCGCGCTGCGACGCGCGAGCGACCCATCGCGCCCCGAAGGGCCGGTTGCGGGCCAACGAGTATTGGCAGTTCTGCCTCGCGCACGTGCGCGAATACAATAATTCTTACAATTTTTTCGCCGGCATGAGCGACGACGCGATCGCGAAGTATCAGAAGGACGACATCACCGGCCACCGTCCGACCTGGAAAATGGGCTCGATCGGCAGCCAACGCCCGGAAGCACGGCGCAAAACAGGTGGCGCCTCCGGATGGGCCGCCGACGACCCCCTCGGCCTGTTTGGCGATGCGGACGCCGGCCCAGCGGGTCGCAAGCGGCCGGCCGCCGAGGTGCGCAAGGTTCTCAATGCCCAACGCCGCGCGCTCGACGTGCTCGGCCTTGAAGCCGACGCCAAGCGCACCGATATCAAGGCTAAGTTCAAGGTCTTGGTGAAGCGGCATCATCCCGACGCCAACGGCGGCGACCGGACGTCGGAGGATCAGCTGCGAGAGATTATCCAAGCCTATAATTACCTGAAGTCGGCGGGCTTCTGCTGAGCCATCGTGTGTCCCAATGCGAGCTTGCCGCTGGACTAAAGGAACTTCACGCCCACTGCGCTAGGTGGCTTTCGCGGCCCTGTGCGCTTCTGCTAAATTTGGCGCGACATCCGATCGCCGGGGAGGGCCGATTGGCGCCGCGGAGGTCACGGAGGTGCAATGACGCTCGCAACTGAAGCAGTATCCGGTTTGCCGGATATGAAGGTCTCGATCCGGCAGCTGTTCGGAATCGACAGCGATTTGGAAGTGCCGGCCTATTCCGAGCCGGACGAGTACGTGCCCGAATTCGATCCCGACTACCGGTTCGACAAGCCGACCACGTTGGCCATCCTTGCCGGTTTCGCCAGGAACCGCCGGGTCATCGTCACCGGATATCACGGTACCGGCAAGTCGACCCATATCGAGCAGGTGGCGGCGCGCCTCAACTGGCCGTGCGTGCGCGTCAACCTCGACAGCCACATCAGCCGCGTCGATCTGATCGGCAAGGACGCCATCGTGATCCGCGAGGGCCTGCAGGTCACCGAGTTTCGCGACGGCATCCTGCCATGGGCGCTCCAACACAACGTGGCGATCTGCTTCGATGAATACGATGCAGGCCGACCCGATGTGATGTTCGTGATCCAGCGCGTCCTGGAGTCGTCCGGCCGGCTGACGCTGCTCGACCAGAACAAGGTGATCAAGCCGCATCCTTCGTTTCGGCTGTTCGCCACCGCCAACACGGTCGGGCTGGGCGATACCTCCGGCCTCTATCATGGCACCCAGCAGATCAACCAGGGCCAGATGGACCGCTGGTCGATCGTCACTACGCTGAATTATCTGCCGCACGACAACGAGGTGGAAATCGTGCTGGCCAAGGCCAAGCACTACCGTAATGCCGAGGGCCGCGACATCGTCAGCAAGATGGTGCGGGTGGCGGATCTCACCCGCAACGCCTTCATGAACGGCGACATCTCCACTGTCATGAGCCCGCGCACCGTGATCACCTGGGCGGAGAATGCCGATATTTTCAATGACATCGGCTTCTCCTTCCGGCTCACCTTCGTCAACAAATGCGACGAGCTGGAGCGTCCGCTGGTGGCGGAGTTCTATCAGCGCTGCTTCGGACAGGAATTGCCGGAATCGGCGGTGAACGTGGCGCTCTCCTAATCATCGCCTCTTCCCGCCAGCGGGGAGAGGGAGAAGAGTCATGAGCTCCAACATCAAGCCCAAAAATCCGGCCAAGGAAGCGCCGACCGAGCCGTTCAAGCGCGCGGTCGGCGTGTGCCTGCGCGCCATCGCCGGCAAGGGCGATATCGAGGTCGCATTCGCCGCCGAGCGACCCGGACTTGCCGCCAACAAAGTCCGGCTGCCGGAGCCGCCGCGCCGACTCAACGATCGTGAGGCGGCGATCGTGCGCGGTCACGCCGACTCGATTGCGCTGCGGCTCGCCTGTCACGACCCGGCGGTGCATCGCAAGCTCGTGCCCGGCGGCCAGCAGGCGCGCGCGGTGTTCGAGGCCGTCGAGCAGGCCCGCGTCGAAGCGATCGGCTCCCGCCGCATGGGCGGCGTGAAGAAGAATCTCGCCGCCATGCTTGACGATCGTTTCCATCGCGGCAAATACGACGAGATCACCGACCGCGCCGATGCGCCGATCGAGGAAGCCGTCGCCATGATCGTGCGCGAAAGGCTTACCGGCGAGACGCCGCCGGCAGCCGCCCGCAAGCTCGTCGAGCTGTGGCGCCCGCTGATCGAGGAGCGCGCCGGGCGCAATCTCGATCGCCTCGAGCGCGTCGTTGCCGATCAGCGCCGGTTCGGCGACGTGGTGCACGACCTGCTCGATTCGCTCGATATGGGCGAGGATCGCAACAGCGATACCGACGAGGAGGATGGCGAACAGGGCGACGAAGAGAATCGCAGCGACGAATCCGGCCGCGACGGCGAGACATCCGATTCCGCCGACAGCGAGCGCATGAGCCTCGAAGAGGCCGAGGCCTCGTCCGATGAATTGCCCGACAGCGCCGCCGAAGCCATCGACGCGCCGGCCGCCGACATGGCTGACGATGCGGAGATGGGGGATTCGGAAACCGCTGCCGAGCCTTGGCGGCCGCGCAACAATCGCAACGAGCCGCGCGGTCCGGATTACCGGCCCTTTACCGCCAAGTTCGATGAGATCGTCGGCGCCGAGAATCTCTGCGATCCGGAGGAGCTCGATCGGCTGCGCGGCTATCTCGACAAGCAGCTTTCGAGCCTGCAAGGCGTGGTGGCGCGGCTCGCCAATCGGCTGCAGCGGCTGTTGCTGGCGCAGCAGAACAGAGCGTGGGAGTTCGACCTCGAGGAAGGTCTGCTCGATCCGTCGCGGCTGCCGCGCGTGATCGTCGATCCGCTGCATCCGCTGTCATTCAAGCGCGAGAAGGACACCGATTTCCGCGACACGGTGGTGACGCTTCTGCTCGACAATTCCGGCTCGATGCGCGGGCGCCCGATCACGGTGGCGGCGACCTGCGCCGATATTCTGGCGCGCACGCTCGAACGTTGCGGCGTCAAGGTCGAGATTCTGGGCTTCACGACGCGGGCATGGAAGGGCGGGCAATCGCGCGAAAGCTGGCTTGCGCAGGGCAAGCCGGCCAATCCGGGACGACTCAACGATCTGCGCCACATCATCTATAAGTCGGCCGACGCGCCCTGGCGGCGCGCGCGGAAAAACCTCGGCCTGATGATGCGCGAGGGACTTCTGAAAGAGAACATCGACGGCGAGGCGCTCGATTGGGCGCACAAGCGGTTGCTGGCGCGGCCGGAGAGCCGAAAGATTCTGATGATGATCTCCGACGGCGCGCCGGTCGACGATTCGACGCTCTCGGTCAATCCCGGCAATTACCTCGAGCGTCACCTGCGGTGGGTGATCGAGGATATCGAAACGCGCTCTCCGGTCGAACTGATCGCCATCGGCATCGGGCACGATGTCACGCGCTACTACCGGCGCGCGGTGACTATTGTCGACGCCGAGGAGCTCGGCGGCGTCATGACCGAAAAGCTGGCGGAATTATTCGCCGAAAGCGCAACCGAGGAACGCGCGCCGCGTCACGCGCGGCGGCGCCGGTGGAACGCGTAGGCTGGCTAGGCCGCCACCGCGCGCTTCTTGACGATTTGGCGCTTGAGCTCAAGCACCCGAGCCGACAGCTCGGCGTCCTTGGCTGCCAGCAGGAAGGAGTCGAATCCGCCGCGATGGTCGACGGTCTTCAGCGCATTGGCCGAAATGCGCAAGCGCACCGAGCGGCCGAGCGCATCCGACATCAGCGTGACGTTGAGCAGGTTCGGCAGAAACCGCCGTTTGGTCTTGCGGTTCGAATGGCTCACGCGATGCCCGATCTGGCGTGTCTTTCCGGTTAGTTCGCAACGCCACGACATGGCAAGTCCTCGTTATCTCTCGCGCGTCCAGCGGCCGCCGACGGACGATATGATGGGACGGAATTGCAGGACTAATAGGGAGCGTCCGCCAGAGCGTCAAGCGCTTGCGCGGGAAGGGTTTTCGCAAACGGTGTTGGCCCGGTGCTTTACCACGCGCGAAGCGGCGCTAAATCACACAAACGACGCATTCTCCGACAAAACAAATGCATACAGTTTAAGCCAACGCTTGCGGCGGTCGGTACGGCAGCCTGCCCTTTGTGGCTGCGCTGCCAAAGCGTCTTCCGCGCTCACCAAGGAACCGTCGCCGCCGTGTTTATCCTGCCGAAACGGCTTGTTCGGAGTGCACCATCCGCCGCGTTTGCCGCGGCGGTTTTCGTTATTGGCGCGGCCGTGGCGGCCGATGCCACCCATGTTGCCGCGGCGCAGGGGCGGCTTGAGGCTGAATATACCGCCAGCCTTTCCGGCATTCCGGTCGGGCGCGGCAACTGGGTTATCGAAATTTCCGAAGACCAGTTCACCGCGACGGCGAGCGGGGGGACGATCGGTATCCTGCGATTCTTCAGCTCCGGCCACGGCACCGCTGCCTCGCAAGGCACCGTCAGCGCCGGGCAACCGGTGCCGACCACCTACGCGTCAACCATGACCAACGACAAACGAGTCGATGACGTCCACATGGTGTTCGCCGGCGGCAACGTCAAAGACTTCACGGTCGAGCCGCCCGTTGGGCCGCATCCCGACCGTATTCCTGTCAGCGACGCGGATCGCCACAACGTGGTCGACCCGCTGAGCGCAACGCTCGACCTTGTGAGCGGCAACGGCGACCCGATGTCGCCGCAAGCCTGCGGTCGCAAGGCCTCGGTATTCGATGGCCGCATGCGTTTCGATCTGCGCAGCGAATTCAAGCGCATCGAAGTCGTCAAGGCCGAAAAGGGCTACCAGGGACCGGTTGTCGTCTGCGCGATCTATTTCGTGCCGATTTCCGGTTACATCCCCGACCGGTACGCGATCAAATATCTCGCCGCGTTGCGCGATGCCGAGGTCTGGCTGGCGCCGATCTCAGGCACCCGCGTGCTGGTGCCTTATCGCTTCTCGTTGCCGACGCCGGTCGGTACGGGTGTGTTGCAAGCGACGCAATTCGTCACCGTCGCGAAACCGCCGCGTGCGGCGGCGAACCTGAAACCGCAGTGATATCCATCGCTCGTGCCGGTATTGTCGGCGGTCCTGACTTCGGCATACGTTGCCGAGGATGATAGTACCGCGCCGGCTTCGGTTTCCCCGTTATCCACAGGAGTGGAGCTCTTGACTCGCCCAAAAAATCTAATTCGCAACCGTGTTAACCTTTTTGGCCTGGACGTGTCGGCCAAGCCGGTACAAAAACACCCGATCTGGTATTGCGGAATAGTGGCGGTGCCATATGTCGCAGTGAACGAAGTCGAACAGGCTGCGAGTCGCCGATTCGGCCGCGATTCGTTCCAGACTCGTTCCACACCTTAAGCACAGGGCTATCAGCGTGTTGTTGTGATACAGATGCAGCCGCTGTCCTGTGCGGCAGCCCGAGCCCTCGATGCCGATTTCCTTTTCGCCCGCCACAAACCGTGATCTGCGCGCCCGCGGCGCCGGGGTCACCGCCGTGCTTGGGCCGACCAATACCGGCAAGACCCATCTCGCCATCGAGCGGATGCTGGCGCATTCGTCCGGGGTGATCGGCTTGCCGCTGCGGCTCCTGGCGCGCGAAGTCTACAACCGCGCGGTGGAGCGGGTCGGCGCCGATGCGGTAGCGCTCGTCACCGGCGAGGAGAAGATCAAGCCGCCGAACCCGCGCTTCTGGGTCGCCACCGTCGAGGCCATGCCGCGCGACCTCGACGTTGCGTTCCTTGCGGTCGACGAAATCCAGCTCGCCGCCGATTTCGAACGCGGTCACGTCTTCACCGATCGCATGCTGCACCGGCGCGGACGCGAGGAAACGCTGGTGCTCGGCGCCGCTACCATGCGGCCGATCGTGGAACGGCTCCTGCCCGGCGCCAGCATCGTAAGCCGGCCGCGGCTGTCGCAGCTCAGCTTTTCCGGCGAGAAGAAGCTGACGCGGCTGCCGCGCCGCTCGGCCATCGTCGCCTTTTCGGCCGAGGAAGTTTACGCGATCGCCGAGCTCATTCGCCGCCAGCGCGGCGGCGCGGCGGTCGTGCTCGGCGCGTTGTCGCCGCGCACGCGCAACGCGCAGGTCGCGCTCTATCAGGCCGGCGAGGTCGACTATCTGGTGGCGACCGACGCCATCGGCATGGGGCTAAATCTCGACGTCGATCACATCGCGTTCGCCTCCGACCGCAAGTTCGACGGCTATCAGTTTCGCAAGCTCAGCCCGGCCGAACTGGCCCAGATCGCCGGCCGTGCCGGACGCGCCACCCGCGATGGTACTTTCGGCACCACCGGACGCTGTCCGCCGTTCGAGACCGAGCTTGCCCAGGCGCTGGAGTCGCACACATTCGAGCCGGTGAAGATCGTGCAGTGGCGCAACACCGATCTCGACTTCTCGTCGATCGGCGCGCTGCAGGCGACGCTGGCGGCGGCGCCGACCGAGAACACGCTGACACGCGCTCCGGTCGCCGAAGATATCCTCGTGCTCGACCATGCCGCCCGCGACGACGGAGTGCGGGCCATGACCAGATCCCGCGCCGACGTCGAGCGGTTGTGGGAAGTCTGCCAGGTCCCCGATTACCGCAAGATCGCGCCGGCAACGCACGCCGAGCTCGCGGTTACGCTCTATGGCTTCCTCATCCGCGAGGGGGCGATACCGACCGACTGGTTCGCCAAACAGGTGGCGCTGGCGGACCGGACCGACGGCGATATCGACACGCTGTCCAACCGCATCGCCCACATCCGGACCTGGACGTTCGCCGCCAACCGGCCGGATTGGCTCGCCGATCCGGAGCACTGGCAGGACGTGGCGCGCGCCGTGGAGGACAAACTCTCCGACGCTTTGCACGAGCGGTTGACCGAGCGATTCATCGATCGCCGCACCAGCGTCTTGATGCGGCGGCTGCGCGAGAATGCGCAGCTCGAGCCCGAGATGAGCAAAACCGGCGAGGTGGTGGTCGAAGGGCACACGATCGGCCGCCTCGACGGATTCGTGTTCTTGCCGGACGCCGCCTCGGGCGGATCGGAGGCCAAGGCGTTGCAGAACGCAGCGCAGAAAGCGCTGGCCAGCGAGATCGCGACGCGCGCCATGCGGCTTGCCGAGGCGCCGGACGAGCAATTTTTGCTCGCCGCCGACGGTACGGTCCGCTGGACCGGCGCCGCGGTCGGCAAACTCGTCGCCGGCGAGGAAGTGTTGCGGCCGCGCGTGCGCATCGTCGCCGATGAACATCTTTCCGGCGCGCCGCGCGAAGCAGTCGAAGCGCGACTCGACGCTTTCGTGAATACTCACATTGAAAAACTGCTCGGTTCTTTGTTCGAACTTTCGGCCGCCACGGACGTCAGCGGCATCGCACGCGGCGTCGCGTTTCAGTTGGTCGAAGCGCTCGGCGTACTCGAACGCCAGCGGGTTGCCGACGAGGTGAAGGGACTGGAGCAGCCGGAGCGGGCAAACTTGCGCAAATACGGCGTGCGGTTTGGCGCCTATCACATCTACTTCCCGTTCCTGCTCAAGCCGGCGCCGCGCGCGCTTGCCGCGCAACTCTGGGCGCTCGCGCATGACGGCCCGGCGAGCAAAGGGCTTGACGATTTGCTGCATCTCGCCGCCGGCGGCCGCACATCGATTCCGGCCGATCGGGAGGTCGACGCGGCGCTCTATCGCGCGGCCGGTTACCGGGTGTGCGGCGAGCGCGCCGTGCGCGTCGACATTCTCGAACGCCTTGCGGATCTGATCCGGCCGGCGCTGGCGTGGCGCGAAGGCGCCGCCGGGGTCAAGCCGCCGGGCGCGATTGCCGGCGGCGGCTTCACGGTGGTCAACACCATGACCTCGCTGACCGGCGCCTCCGGCGAGGATTTTGCCTCCATTTTGCGCTCGCTGGGATATCGCCTGGAGCGGCGGCCGAAGCCGGCCGAGCCCGCTGCCGCCCCCGAAACGCCGGAGACGATCGCGCCCGGCAATGGTGAGGCGCCGACGAGCGATCCGGCGGCGGTGGATGCGGCGCCGGTGTCCGATGCCGCGTCGTCTCCTGAGCAAGCGGCACCGGCGGAGGAAGCCGAAGCTTCGGTCGCGCCGCCCCACGAGCCGGTGATGGAAGCGGAGTTGGCCGGCGAGGCTCCTGCGCTTGACGCTCAAGTCGAGGCGCCGTCGCAAACTGCCGTCGCTGCGGAGGTTTCTGAGCGAACAAACAACGACGCCGCGGATACCGCCGCCGAGCCACAGATGATTGAGGTATGGCGTCCCGGGCGATCCGAGGGCGGGCGCCGCCCGCAGGGCAGGCATCGCCAAGCCGGTAGGCACTTCGGACAACGCGCGGCCGCGGCAACGCAAGAATCCGCCGCGCCCGCCATCGCATCGGAAGCGACGGCCCAAGCTTCGGCGGCCGAGCAGACCATTTCGGCGCCGCCGCCTGCGCCGACCGACCAGCCGGTGCCGGCCGAGGTGTCCAAGCCGGGGCGCCATGCGCGCCACCGTCGCCGGCAGGAGGCGGATCAGCGGTTCGACCGTCCGCGGCGCGAACGCGAGCGGCCGCCGGCTCACGGGGCGCGGCACGAGCGACACGAACGGCGCGAGAAGGCGCCGGACCCGAATTCGCCGTTCGCCAAGCTCGCGGCGTTGAAGGCTCAGCTCGAGGCCGAAGCCAAAGAACGCCATTGAACAAGAAACGCCACTGAACAGGGAACGCCACAAGCGGTGCCGACGGAGCGCGATCGCCAGCGCATCGACAAATGGCTTTGGCATGCCCGCGTGGTGCGCACGCGCGGCGCCGCTGCGGCGCTGGCCTGCTCAGGATATGTCCGCGTCAACGGCGCGCGCGTTCGCGGGCCTGGCCGCACGGTGCGAATCGGAGACGTCGTCACCGTTGCGCTCGATCAGGCCGTGCGGGTGCTGAAGGTGAGGGGTTTGGTCGACCGGCGGGGTCCCGCCGCAGCAGGCCAGAGCCTATATGAGGACATGGCTTGAATTGGCCGCACACGTCGTGCGTAGCTGGCGGCAAACCTTGCGCCAAAACCTTGCGCCTCAGGGGGCCATGCGGTAGGAGCAAAGTCCGCAAAAGGCCGATTTTCAGAGTGAGCAGATGACCTACATCGTCAACGATAATTGCATCAAATGCAAATACATGGACTGCGTTGAGGTCTGCCCCGTGGATTGCTTCTACGAGGGCGAAAATATGCTGGTCATTCATCCCGACGAGTGCATCGATTGCGGCGTGTGCGAGCCGGAATGCCCGGTCGACGCCATCAAACCCGACACCGAGCCCGGGGTCGAGAAATGGCTGACCGTGAATGCCGATTTTGCCAAACAATGGCCGAATATCACGGCGAAAAAGGAACCTCCGGCCGATGCCAAGGAATACGAAGGCGTAGCCGGCAAGTTTGACCAGTATTTTTCGCCGAATCCGGGAACGGGCGACTGAACGGGACCGTTAATTTTTGGTCTTAACCTTTTCCGTGGTGCGACCCTTTTGCGGTGCCATAAGGCTTTGATTTTGGCCGAAAATGTGTTATAAGCATCTCTCATAATGAAGAACGCCCCCGATATGCCGCTCCCTCAGTCGGGGAGCTTATTTTTCCGGGGGATTTTCGAGGAACCGTCAAAAGAGGCGTGAGACCCACGCGAGAGCTGTGGCAGAGAAAACTCGTCGTCATCGTTCGAAGAAGAGCGCGGCCGGTATGAGCCGGAAGACAAGAAAGCCCGCCTCCGGCGCAAGCCGTTGGCCATCACAGTCCACGCGGCGGCCGACCCGAGGTCGGGTCAGCGTGGCGAAGCCCGTCCCTCGGCGCAAGCCGGAGGCGGAAGGAGCAAGTTTGGGAATGAATGCGAAGAAGACTACACAGCGGCAAGGCTTCAAGACCAGCGAGTTCATCGTGTATCCGGCCCACGGCGTGGGTCAGATCGTGTCGATCGAGGAGCAGGAAGTCGCTGGCGCACGGCTCGAGCTTTTCGTCATCAGCTTCATCAAGGACAAGATGACGTTGCGGGTGCCGACTTCGAAGATCGTTTCCGTCGGCATGCGCAAGCTTTCCGAAGCCCCCATGGTCAAGCGGGCGCTCGAGACGCTCAAGGGCCGTGCGCGCATCAAGCGGACGATGTGGTCGCGGCGGGCTCAGGAATACGAAGCCAAGATCAATTCCGGCGACATCGTCGCGATCGCCGAAGTCGTTCGTGACTTGTTCCGGTCGGAATCGCAGCCGGAGCAATCCTATTCCGAGCGGCAGCTTTACGAAGCCGCGCTCGACCGGCTGTCGCGTGAAGTCGCCGCCGTGCAGCGCCTCACCGAGACCGAGGCGATCAAGGAGATCGAGGCCGCGCTCGCCAAAGGACCGCATCGTGGTCCCAAGCCCGAGGCGGTAGCCGAAGAGGACGCCGTCGTCGAGGAAGAGGCGGCCTAATACCAATCAAGCGACGTCACTCCGTTGGACGACGTGAAGCTTACAAGGCCCGGCAGCGATGCCGGGCCTTTTGTCGTTCCGCCGCCCGCAGTGACGCTATTGATTCGCCGGCAAAAATCCTCCCGTTAGCCATAAATTAAGCTTCATTTGAAAGGACTAAGCAGGTGTGGGAGTGCGGGATAGGGGGCCTTGCGAATGCGGCGTAATCGAGCGTTGAAGCGCGGCCGTTGGATTTCCCTTCTGGTGGCCGGTTTCGTTGGTTACCTGCTCGGCGACTGGCACGCCATAGCGTTGCGGTCTATCGAGCTGTCGGCTTCCCAGAACGTGGCGCTGCGCTTTCCCGAAGCTAAAGCCAACACTGCGGTCGCGGATGCCGCGGCCGATACGCCGACCGGCGCGACGAACTCAATGGTGCTCGGCGATACGCAGCTTGCTTTGTTGAGCCCCGATCGGATGGTGGCCCCGCCGGCGCGGCAATCGGTGGCGCAGACGGTGCCACAAGCGCCGGTACAACTGGCGGCGTTGGAAGAGGCCGCTGCATTGCCGCCGGCCGAGACAGTGCCCTCACGCCAGGTCGCGCCGAAAGCCATGCCGGCCGCCGCACAGCCGCGGACCGAGGCAAAGCCGATGGCGGCGGTACAACCGAAATCGGAACTGAGATCGGCGGCGATCGCGGACGCCGCTCGCCACGCCAACCGGCCCGGCTTCGTCCTCAACGACGCGCAGATTGCCAGCATCAAGAGCCGGCTGCATTTGTCGCCCGATCAGCAACAGATGTGGCCCGCGGTCGAAGCGGCTTTGCGCAGCATCGCTTACGCGAATGCGCGCGACGCCCGTCGCCACGGCGCGCCGGGAAGCTCGGATGTCGCCTCGCTCGATCCCGACAGCGCAGAGGTTCAAGGCCTGAAGTCGGCGGCCTTCCCGCTGATCATGAGCTTCAGCGACGAGCAGCGGAACGAGGTGCGCAGCCTCGCTCACGTCATGGGATTGGATCGGCTGGCGTCGGAACTGTAATGCGCCGGACTCGCCGCTTCGCGGCGATCCCTGAATGACGAGCAAGTCCTCATTCACGCACACCCGCCCGCGCTTGCGCGGCTAACACCCCTGTGGCAAGGATCGCCGCGATTTTATTGCACTTGCCGCGCGCGCTGCACGCCGACGACAGGCCCGCTGCCGTAGCTCAGTGGTAGAGCACTCCCTTGGTAAGGGAGAGGTCCTCAGTTCAATCCTGAGCGGCAGCACCACTCGACTTCGCCGCCGAGTTCGTTCTGCGTCCTGAGACGTTGCGCATTGAAGCCCCTTGCCGCTTGCGGCGCGAGTGTCACAGGCGCGTCGCGGACATAGAGAAAGGTGCCACGCCATGGCCGAACTCGCTCGTCCTATTTCCGCCCGTCCCACCGCACTTGTGACCGGCGCGTCGAGCGGTATCGGCGCCGAACTCGCGCGCGAGGCCGCGAGAGACGGACACGATCTGGTTCTCGTCGCCCGCCGCCGCGAGCCGATGCAGGCGCTTGCCGCAGAGCTCAACGCCACCGGTGCCGAGATCACCGTCATTTCCGCCGATCTTGGCAAACCCGGCGGCGCGGCGTCGCTGATGCAGGTCGTGGAATCCCGCGGCCTCGCCATCGACATGCTGATCAACAACGCGGGTCTCGGCGACAGCGGCCGGTTCGACCATTCCGATCCGGCGAAAGTGGCGGCGATGCTGAACGTCAACGTCGTTGCGCTGACCGAGCTGACGCGTTTGGCCCTGCCCGGGATGGTGGCGCGGCGGCGCGGCAGAATCATGCTGGTGGCTTCGACGGCCGCCTTCGTGCCGGGCCCGGGTATGGCCGTCTATTATGCGAGCAAGGCCTATGTCCTGAGCTTCGGCGAGGCGATCGCCTTTGAGCTGCGCGGCACCGGCGTCACGGTCACCACCGTATGCCCCGGCGCGACCGCGACGGAATTCGCCGCGACCGCAGGCGTCGATAAGATTGCTTTGTTCAACGGCCCGTTGCCGGTCATGCAGGCCGCCGATGTGGCGCGCATCGGCTACCGTGGCTTCAAGTCTGGGCGACCCCTGGTCATCACCGGCGTCATCAACAAAATCATGGCGCTGTCCGGCCGCTTCTCCCCCGCATTCGTGGCGCTGCGGATCGCCAGCCGGATGAATGCGCGGCCTTGAAAAACCGCCGGCGTCCCGAACTGAGCATCGGCCATCACCGCGAAATGACTTTGCTGGCGGCAAATTTCGAACCCGATGCCGCGATTGCCGCCCGTGACCAGAATGCCGGCGCCGGAATTGCGGTCCGTCAAGTCACTCATTCCCGGTGCAGGAGCTTGAACGCGTGGGTCCACTCGTTGCGGATAAAGCCCGGGATGCACCAGAGCATCCCGGGATGCACCAGAGCATGCAGAGCGGTTCGATGGCGCGCGCGGCTTCGGCCTTGCCCATGTCGGCGGTGTCCCAGCCGAATTGATCGATGATGCCTTGCACGGTCGCTTTGGCCTTATCGTCGTTGCCGCAAATGAACATGGTCGGCTTTCCGCCCTTCAGCTGCGGATCGACCATCATGGCGTTGCCGACGGAATTGAACGCCTTGACGAAGTGCGCGTCCGGGAAAGCGGCCTGCAGGCGCTCCATCAGCGATTGATCGAGATTGGTGAAAAACTTCAGCACGCCGTTAGCCGGCGGCGCATCGGCGATCGGATTGGTGGCGTCAATTACCGGTTTCTTTACCAGGTTGGCCGCGCCCGCGGCGTGGAGCACATCGAGCGCCACTGCGCCTTTGACGGCGAGCACCACCACGTCGCCGAACTTAGCCGCATCGGCAAAACTACCGACTCCCGCTCCCTGATGTTGCGCGACGAAGTCCTTGAGCTTGGCGGTATCGCGGGTGCCCAGAACGACCTGGTGCCCGTGCTTAATGAAGCCGCCGGCGGGGGTTTTGGCCACATCGCCCGATCCTAAAACACCGATTTTCATGCGTGCCTCCCGTCAGTTTTGCGATCCCGCCCGACGTAACTGGTCGCGCCGGGAAGGGGATTCAAGCGAGACGGATGCCCTCCCTTCGCGCGAAAGGGCGGCGGGCCCGCTGACGTCCGTTCTTGTGGGGGCAACCCGTCGACGCCAAGCACCGGCCGCTTCACCGGGACTTGATCCAGCGCAATTCGCCGCGACGATTTTTCGCTTAAGAGAACCTCGACAAGCTCACTGGAACCACTCTAAAAAGGGCGCGCGGCTGAGGTCTTCGGTCGCCCCAAAGGCGGGAAACTTATGAATTACAGTGCCTATTTTACCGACGCGCTCGCCCGGCTGCACAGCGAGCGGCGCTATCGGGTCTTTGCCGACCTCGAACGGATCGCGGGGCGGTTCCCGCACGCGGTGTGGCATTCCCCGGAGGGGCCGAAGAACGTCGTGATCTGGTGCTCCAACGACTATCTCGGCATGGGCCAGCACCCGAAGGTGATCGGCGCCATGGTCGAGACCGCGACCCGGATGGGGACCGGCGCCGGCGGTACCCGCAACATCGCCGGCAACAATCACCCGCTGGTCGAGCTCGAGCGCGAACTCGCCGATCTGCACCGCAAAGAGGCGGCGCTGGTTTTCACCTCCGGCTACGTCTCCAACGAGACTGGCATTTCCACGCTCGCAAAGCTGATGCCGAACTGCCTGATCCTGTCGGACGCCTTGAACCACAATTCGATGATCGAAGGCGTGCGGCAAGCTCATTGCGAGAAGCAGATTTTCCGCCACAACGACATGGCGCATCTCGAAGCGCTTCTGGCCGCGGCCGACCCGGGCCGGCCGAAGCTGATCGTGTTCGAGAGCCTCTATTCCATGGACGGCGACGTCGCGCCGGTGAGCCGCATCTGCGATCTCGCCGAGCGCTACGGCGCCATGACCTATATCGACGAGGTGCATGCGGTCGGCATGTATGGACCGCGCGGCGGCGGCATCAGCGAACGCGACGGCGCCGCGGGCCGCATCGACGTGATCGAGGGCACGCTCGCCAAGGCGTTCGGCTGCCTTGGCGGTTACATCGCCGGTTCGCGCGCGTTGATCGATACCGTGCGCTCCTATGCCCCAGGCTTCATCTTCACCACGGCGTTGCCGCCTTCGGTCTGCGCCGCGGCGACCGCCGCGATCCGGCATCTGAAGACGTCACAGTGGGAGCGCGACCGTCATCAGGATCGCGCCGCCCGTACCAAGGCCGTGCTCGCAGCCGCGGCGCTGCCGGTGATGACAAGCCCGACGCATATCGTTCCGGTTTTCGTCGGCGATCCCGAGCGTTGCAAAGAGGCGAGCGATCTCCTGCTTTCCGAGCACGGCATCTACATCCAGCCGATCAACTATCCGACGGTGCCGAAAGGCGCCGAACGGCTGCGCATCACGCCGAGCCCCTATCACGACGACGTGCTGATCGACGCGTTGGCCGAGGCGCTCGTCGACGTATGGCAAAAACTCGGACTGCCGCTCCAGGAGCGCGCGCTCGCGGCGGAGTAAGCGCCGCCGTCATTCGCGCGCCGCGGCCTTCTGCTTCGCGATCCGCCGCGCGGCGATCGCAATCGAGAAACTGACCACCAAAAAGCGTGCGACGTGATGGGCTCCGACAAAGATGGGGTCGAGATGCAGCGCGAGCGCAAGCACCATCATCGTATCCTGCGCACCCGGCGAAAACGCGATCACGACGTTGGCGATCGGGAAAGCAAAAAAGTGCGTCACGATCAGCGCAAAGACGGCCGCGACCGAGAGCGAAACGGCAAATGAGCCGAATCCGGCGCCGAGATAGCCGATAAGGGCCCGCAACGGCGTATCGGCGAACCGTGAGCCGACGGTCGCGCCGAGCACGATCACCGACGCACTCGCGATCCACCATGGCAGCATGGCGTGAACGAGGGCGGCGCCGTGCAGGACCCCCGAACCCGCCATGGCGCCAAAGATGAGGCCCCCGGGAAATCGCAACCGCCACATGGCGAAAGCCGCGGCGGTCGATACCGCCGCGAGGGTTGCAATCTCGGGGAGCGAGGAGCCACCGGCGGGTCCTCTGACGATCGGCATGGCCGGAGCCACGAGCCCGAACAGCGCCAGTCCGGCCGGCAAACCGAGGGTCAGGAGCAGCACGCGCATGGTCTGCACGATCGCCACGGCGCGGAGATCGGCGCCAAGCTCGATTGAGAGCGCGATTACCTGCGCCATGGAGCCGGGGCTTGCACCCATCAGCGCCGACAGCGGATCCCAGCGGTGCACCAGGCGCAGATAGGCGGTGGTCGCCACGATCATGCAGACGGCGGCGGTCATCAGCAGAGCAATGCTGACTGGCCAAGCGGCGAAGCCACGGAGCGTCTGTGGCGTCACCACGGCGCCGAGCAGTATGCCGATGACCACGTAACAAGCGCGCGCCAGCGAAACCGGCACCTGGACCGGCCGCCCAAGCAGAGCAGCGGCGGCGACTGCAAGGACCGATCCGGAAACGAGGCCGGCCGGCAATCCCAAGAGCGTGAAGGCTACCCCGCCGGCAAGCGCGATGATCAGCGTCTCGGCTGTTCGGGCGAGCGCGCGCAGCGCAGGTGTGGCAGGCGACATCGACCCGCCATGAATGCCCACTGCGGCAAGCGCCGTCAAATGACGCAGCTCGTCGCTGGTGCCCGGCGGCTGTAGCCGCCGACCAGCCCAAATGGGCTCGGTTCCGCCGGATAGACACTCTGCGCAAACTGTGTTGATTTGTCTAAAATCAAACGTCGCGCGCCTGAAAGAGCGCTCCGAACTGATACGGGAAACGCGATGCTGCAAGGCTGGGTCGTCGTCGTCATCGCACTCGCCTATATCGGATTTTTGTTCCTGGTCGCGAGCTATGGCGATCGCAGGCACGAACTTGTTCGCAGCAGCCGCGCCCGGCTTCTGATCTATCCGCTGTCGCTTGCCATCTATTGCACGTCGTGGACGTTCTTCGGCTCGGTCGGGGTCGCCGCGCGCACCGGCTTCGATTTTCTCACCATCTACATCGGGCCGGTACTGATGGTGGGTCTTGCCTATCCGCTCATCATCCGCATCGTCCGCCTCGCCAAGGGGCAAAACATCACCTCGATCGCCGACTTCATTGCCGCGCGCTACGGCAAGAGCCAGCCCGTGGCGGCGACCGTGGCGCTGATCGCCATCGTCGGCATGATCCCCTACATCGCTTTGCAGCTCAAAGCGGTGTCGTCGTCGGTCGGCACCATTCTCGCCGAAACGTCGGCCGGGAGCGTCGCGGCGCAACCGCTCCTTGGCGACATAGCGCTCTTCGTCGCGCTGTTGATGGCGGCGTTCGCGGTGCTGTTCGGCACGCGCCATATCGACGCCACCGAGCATCAGGACGGCTTGATGCTGGCGATTGCGACCGAGTCGATCATCAAGCTTGTCGCCTTTCTCGCTGTCGGCGTTTTCGTAACCTTCGTCATGTTCCCCGGACCGGTGGCGCTGTTTGCGACCGCGCTGGAGCGGCCGCAGATGGCGGCGGTGCTCACGCGCGTGCCGCCGCTGACCGCGTTTTTCGCCACCACGGCATTGTCGCTGTTTGCGATCGTGCTGTTGCCGCGGCAGTTCCACGTCGCGGTGGTCGAGAACCGCAGTGAGGCCGAAATCCGCCGCGCAGCGTGGCTGTTCCCGGCTTACCTCGTCCTCATCAATCTGTTTGTGATGCCGATTGCGATGGCCGGCCTGCTGACGTTTCCGGCGGGCGGCACCGATGGCGACATGTTCGTGCTGGCGTTGCCGCTGCGGGCTCACTCCGAGCTGTTCACCCTCGTCGCCTTCGTCGGCGGCCTTTCGGCGGCGACCGCAATGGTGATCGTCGAGTCGGTTGCGCTGGCGATCATGGTGTCGAACGACATCGTTATGCCGTTCATCCTGACGCGGCGCGCCGCGCGCGCGGGCGAGCCGAGCGACGCCGGCGCGCAGCTCTTGACGGTGCGCCGGATCGCGATCTTCCTGATCCTGTTTCTCGCCTACATCTATTACCGCTCGGCCGGCCCGGCGCAGCTCGCCTCGATCGGGCTGTTGTCGTTTGCCGCCATCGCGCAGTTGACGCCGGCCTTTTTCGGCGGACTCATTTGGCGGCGCGGCACCGCGCCCGGCGCCATCGCCGGCATGACCGCCGGCATTCTGGTTTGGGCCTATACGCTCCTGTTGCCGAGCATCTCCGACGCCGGGATGGTCGGCGAGCACATCCTCAGCGACGGGCCGTTCGGTCTCGCCTGGCTGCGCCCGCAGGCGTTATTCGGCCTCGATCTGCCGCCGCTGGTGCACGGCGTCGCACTCAGCCTCTTTGCCAACGTCGCTCTCTATATCGGCTGTTCCTTCGGCCGGCGGCCGAGCTCCATCGAACGCGTCCAGGCGGACCTGTTCGTGCCGACCTCGCTCGCGCCGATCGCGCCAAGCTTCCGGCTGCGGCGCGCTTCGGCCACCGTCGAGGAACTGACCGCGACCATCGCCCGCTATCTCGGCGAGGAGCGCACCCGCGAATCTTTTGTAAGCTTTGCCGCCTCGCGCCGCATCAGCCTCGAACCGCAGGCAGAAGCCGACTTCCAGCTCCTGCAATACGGCGAGTATCTGTTGGCGTCGGCAATTGGCGCGGCGTCGTCGCGGCTTGTGCTTTCGCTTCTTCTGCGCAAGCGCACCGTTTCGACCAAGGCCGCGCTCAAGCTGCTCGACGATGCCAACGCGGCGATCCACTACAATCGCGAGATCCTGCAGACCGCGCTCGACCACGTCAGGCAGGGCATCGCGGTGTTCGACAAGGAGCTCGCACTGGTCTGCTGGAACCGTCAGTTCGGCGAAATCTTCGATCTGCCGCATGGACTGACGCGGATCGGCATCGCGCTCGACGAGATCCTGCGCCATATCGCCAAAAACGGTGCGCGCGACGCCAAGGATCTCGACGAGCAGGTCGCCGAACGTATCGCCAGATATACGTCGGAGGCCGAGCCGTTCCTCGAACGTTTTGCCGAACGCGGATTGGTCATTGAAGTGCGCGCCGACCGCATGCCCGATGGCGGCCTGGTCACGACCTTCACCGATATTACGCCGAGCGTGAAGGCGGCGGAAGCGCTGGAGCGCGCCAACGCGACGTTGGAGCGCCGCGTGCGCGAACGCACCGGCGAATTGACGCGGCTCAATGCCGAGCTGGAGCGCGCCAAGGCGGAAGCCGACGACGCCAACGTCTCCAAGACGCGATTCATCGCCGCGGCGAGCCACGATATCCTGCAGCCGCTCAACGCCGCGCGCCTCTATGTGACCAGCCTGATCGAGCGCCAACGCCAAAATGACGTTGAAGGCGAGGATGGCGATCTGGTGCAGAATATCGACGCCTCGCTGGAGGCGGTCGAAGAAATATTCGGAGCATTGTTGGACATTTCGCGGCTCGACAACGGCGCGATGCCGCCGGAAATGACCGATTTCCGCATCGCCGAGTTGTTGCAGCGGCTGGAGGTGGAATTTGCGCCGCTGGCGCGCGAGAAGGGGCTCGATCTCGTCTTCATGCCGTGCTCGCTGGCGGTGCGTTCCGACCGGCGTTTACTGCGGCGTCTCTTGCAGAACCTGGTCTCGAACGCCATCAAATACACGCCCAAGGGCAGCGTGCTGGTCGGTTGCCGCCGCCGCAGCTCGCGGCTGCGCATCGAGGTCTACGATACCGGCATCGGCATTCCGCACGCCAAGCGCCGCGCGGTATTCAAGGAATTCCACCGTCTCGATCAGGGCGCGCGGGTGGCGCGCGGCGTTGGCTTGGGTCTGTCGATCGTCGAGCGTATCGGCCGCGTGCTCGACTGCGAGGTGGTGTTGAAATCGACCTTCGGCCGCGGCTCGCGTTTCTCCGTCGAGGTGCCGCGCGCTAGCGCCGCGGCGGCTGAGCCGGTGCTGCACGCCGCGCCTAAAGGCGCTGCCGGGCAGCTCGCCGGAACGGTCGTGCTCTGCATCGACAACGAGCGCGCCATTCTCGACGGCATGCAGACGCTCTTGGGCGGCTGGGGCTGCCGCGTGCTGAAAGCCGTGGACCTCACGGAAGCGCTGGCAGCGATCGAGGGAAGCGGCCACGAGCCGGACGGGCTTCTGGTCGACTATCACCTCGACGGCGGAAATGGCATCGGCGCGATTACCGAACTGCGACGCCGCTACGACCGCGATCTCGCGGCGATTCTGGTCACCGCCGACCGTTCGGTGCATGTGCGCGAGGAGGCCCGCGCCGCCGGCGTCCACGTCCTCAACAAGCCGCTCAAGCCGGCGTCGCTCCGCGCCCTCATCACGCAATGGCGCGTGCAGCGCGTCGCGGCGGAGTAGGCCTTATCCACCCCCGCGAAAGCGGGCGAGGGGGACCACGCGAAGCGTGGTGGAGAGGGCTACGGCCTCGCCGAACGAAATTCGCTCAAAAGAAAACTCTTCGGAAAGCGAAGCGCCATAGCTCCAATATGACCAAAACCGAATTTGAGAAATTGTTCGAACGTGCTTTGAACGTCGCCGCAGCGAAAGCCGAGGTGGAGTTTGGCACATCGGTGGCGCGTTCGTTCCAAATCGAATTGCACGCGTCAGGCTACGATGGCCGCGTCGTAAGCTACGACGAGGCGCTCAATCAGATATTTGTAGGAAGTGATCGCTTCTATAAAATTATTGATGTTGCAATCAAAGAATTGTTGTCGGATGAATCTGTTGCGTTTGTGCGAGTGAGCGGACATCCAACTGTTCCGTTTGATCAAACTTACGATCCGTCCGGCCTTGGGCCATTTAAGACGCTAATAGCCTCGCCTATCGATGAGCGGAAGGGGTAAGCAGGCGTCTAGCTGAATCTCAGAGAACGAGCCGTTGCGTCGAGGCCCCCTCCACCGCCCTTACGGGCGGTCCCCCTCCCCCGCTTTCGCGGGGGAGGATGCGACTTACCCCTCCCGTGCCGGAACCTGAGGCCATTGGCCGGCTTCGATTCTGCCGGCGGCGATGACCGCTTGCGTGCGGCTTTCGACGCCGAGTTTTTGCAGGATCGCGGACACGTGC
>Ga0182024_10006666_pt1 | contig 25264 bp, 22 predicted proteins | sample P32metaG_FD_120480 | JGI IMG/M metagenome (GOLD analysis project Ga0182024, IMG submission 120480) | Permafrost microbial communities from Stordalen Mire, Sweden - P3-2 metaG (Illumina Assembly) | ecosystem: Environmental > Terrestrial > Soil > Wetlands > Permafrost | place: Sweden: Stordalen...
AGCAACGGCCTCGCTGGCCCTTATGCCCTTGGGTATGCTCGATTGACATGACCGAGCAGATCTCCAAGCGCTATGACCCGCAGGCAATCGAGGCTCGCCGGCAGGCGGCGTGGCGAGCGCGCGATGCCTTCAGAACACCGCCGCTGATCGCGGACCAGCCGCACCTCTACATCAAGCCCTCTGCTCCCTTCACGTCGGGGAACGTGCATATCGGCCACGTCCGCAGCTACTCGATCGGAGACGCCTACGCGCGCTTTCGCCGCGCCCGCGGCGAGGGGGTGTTGTTTGCCTTCGGCTTCGATGCCTTCGGCCTGCCCGCCGAGCTCGGCGCGATCGCCGGCGGAGAGTCGCCGAGCGAGTGGGTCAATCGCTGCGCCGCCCACATGACCGGACAGCTGGACCGGCTCGGCTTCTCCTTTGACTGGGAGCGCTCGTTCCTCAGCTCAGACGCGCTCATGTACCGCTGGTCGCAGTGGCTCTTTCTCGTCTTGCACGAGGCCGGCCTCGTCTACCGCGGTACCGGCAATGTCGACTGGTGCGATAACTGTCAAACCACGCTCGCTTCGATCCAGGTCGAGCCAGGCGGCACCTGCTGGCGCTGTCACGGCCCCGTCAGGCTGATCGAGCTCCCGCAGTGGTATCTCAAGGTCAGCGCCTATCTGCAGGAGAACGATCAGCGCCTACAGGAGCGCTCCGCCAGTGGCAAATGGGACGAGGTCTCGCTCGCCTCCCAGGAGATCGTGCTCGGGCGCGTCGACGGCGTCGAGGTCGAGCTGTCCGCGCCCGGCAGCGCCGAGGCGCTCACCGTGTTCACCCCCTACCCCGATGCCCTCGCCGAGGCCCGCTTCGTGCTCATGTCCGCCCGCCATCCGGATGCCGACCGCTGGGCATCGGACCCCACGGTCAACGAGCAGCTCGAGCAGCTGCGCTCAGGTGGCTGGGAGCGCAGCTCGCGCGAGGCCGAGACGATCCCCGTGATCGACACCGGGCGCGTGCTCCTCAGCCCCGGCGGGGCCACGCTGCCGGTCCTCGTCTCCCCCGTGGTCGACTCGCGCTTCGGTCCCACGGTCGTGCTCGGTGTGCCCACGCGCGACCGCACCGACGAGGTGATCGCCGGCCGGCTCGGTCTCGGAGACCCTGACGGCACTCAGGAGCCCGGCGTCGGCGAGACCACCGCCGTGCCGGCGGGCCGCCCGGCGGTGCGCTATCGCGCCTCGGACTGGGTCATATCCCGCCAGCGATCGTGGGGCACGCCAATTCCGATCGTCTACTGCGAGCAGTGCGGCACCGTTCCCCTGTCGCGTGAGGAGCTGCCGGTGCTGCTGCCGCTTGACATCCACCCCACCGGCGCCGGCAACCCACTCGCGGAGCTCGACGCATTCGTCCAGACCACCTGTCCGCGCTGCGGTGGGCCCGCGCGCCGCGAGACCGACACGCTTGATTGCCACTTCGACGCGCTCTGGCTGTGGATCCCAGCCTGCGTGCCGCCCGAGGCACGTGAGGAGTCGCTCGAGGAGATCCTCGCCTTGCCGGACCTGCGTCACTGGCTTCCATCCGAGCGCCTCGTGGCAGGCTCAGACAGCGGCAACTTCGTCTTCGACCAGCGAACCGTAACCAAGGCGCTGCGCGACATCGGGCCATTTGCGTTTCTCGGCGACGGCGAGCCGTTCGCTGGCTGCCTATTTCACGAGATGGTGATCAGCGACGGGCGCAAGATGTCAAAGCACCTGGGCAACGTGGTTGACCCCGACGAGCTGATCGCCCGCTACGGCGCCGACACCGTGCGGCTGGCGGTGCTCTATGCCGCCCGTCCCCAGCGGTCGCTCAACTGGAGCGACTCGGCGGTGCTGCGCTGCCACAGATTCCTTACCCAGGTGTGGGAGTACTCACACACGAAGCTCGCGCAGGCAAGCGCCGATTCGCAAGCCATCGGCGAGGCAAGCGGACAGGCTGTGGCGGGCGAGCTCCTCAGAGACACGACTGAGCATCTCCGGCTGAAACTCTCGACGTGGTGCGAGGCCGCGGTGGAGCGGACCACCGGGGACATGGAGAGTCTCGAGATGCACAGCGCCGTGCGCAACATCATGCGCCTGTTCGACCGCATCAAGGACTTCGAGAAGCGCGTGGTTACACGACAAGGAGAGCTGAGCCGGGCCGACAGTGACGCGCTGCTCGAGGCGCTCGCCCTGCTGGCCCAACTACTCAGCCCCTTCACTCCGCACCTCTCCGAGGAGCTGTGGATTGCGTTCGGTCACGAGAGTGACACACAAACGCCGTGGCCAGGCGTATCGTCTCTCCTACTCGCATGAGCCCACAGACCGCCCAGCCCGCTGATTCGAGCCCACCCTCCCCCAGGCAGCGGACGCGCTCGTGCGCAACCGGCCTGGCCTGCCACCGCTGCGAGACGCACTATCAGCTCGAGGACACCGTCTTCGCCTGTCCGGACTGCGGCAAGGGATTGGACATTGTCTACGACTATGAGCTGGCCGCCAGCCACTTCAGAGACTTCCCCAGCTCAGAGCGCCCCGAGAATATCTGGCACTTCGAGGAGCTGCTGCCGATCCTCGACGCAAGCGCACAGGCGCGCGTCGGGCAGCACTCCGGCTACACACCGCTGATCCGCGCCGACCGGCTCGGCGCTGAGCTGGGATTGAGCAACCTGTACCTCAAGGACGACTCCAGCAACCGGCCGAGCCTGAGCTACAAGGACCGTGTCGTCTCGATGTCGGTCGCGCGACTGCTCGAGCGCGGCAAGACCGAGATCGGCTGTGTCTCCACAGGCAACGTCGGCACGGCCGTAGCGTCGTTCGCCGCCAAGGCCGGCGTCGACGCGTTCATCTTCTACCCCAATCGCCTCGAGGAGATGAAGGCGCGCGTGTGCACGGCGCTCGGCGCGAAGGTCGTCCAGGTCGAGGGCAACTATGACGAAGCCAATCGCCGTTGCCGCGAAGTCGCCGAAACGACCGGCATGGACTTCGCCAACATCACGCTGCGCCCGTTCTACGCCGAGGGCGCCAAGACAGCGGCGTTCGAGATCGTCGAGCAGCTCGGCTGGGACGCGCCCGACCACATCGTCAGCCCCGCGGCCGGCGGCACGCTCTCCTCCCGGATGCACAAGGGCCTGAACGAGCTCCAGCTGCTCGGCCTGTCCGAGACCGAGGGGACACAGATTCACATCGCTCAGCCGAGCGGCTGCAACCCGATCGCCTCGGCGATCCTCGCCGAGGAGGCCGAGGTCCACCCGGTGATGCCCGAGACCGCCGCGCACTCGCTCGCGATCGGCGCGCCCGGCGACGGCTATCTCGTGATCGACGCCGTGCACAAACGTGGCGGCACGGCCGCCTTCGCCTCAGACTCCGAGATCTTCGCCGGCATCGACCTGCTCGCGGCCACCGAGGGTCTGCTGACCGAGCCGGCCGGCGGCACGACGATCGCCGTGCTCGAGAAGCTCGCCGCGGCCGGGCGCTTCGCGCCCGATGACACGGTCGTTGCGCTGATCACCGGCAACGGCCTGAAGACGCTCGACGAGCATCCGCCGAAGGAGTGGCCGGCAAAGATCGACTGCGAGCTTCAGCCGATGCTCGAGGCGCTCAGCGAGCTGAAGAGCACAGCCACGCTGATGCAGACCGCGCACGAGCAGTTGCGCGCCTGAGCGGCGTACTAGAAAGACCCCGCCGAAGCGGGGCCTTTCCTTAGCAGATCGATAAGCCGGATCCTGTCGTTGAGCAACCATCCATCTACGCGGCCTACCTGGACCTTGGCGGGCAACCTACAAACGGTCCTGTCTGGCCTTGCATCGAGTGGGGTTTGCCCAGCCGCCGCGTCACCGCGACGCTGGTGCGCTCTTACCGCACCATTTCACCCTTGCCTGTGAGCCGTTCACGTGGGACGGCCCCATCGGCGGTTTGTTTCTGTGGCACTTTCCCGCGGGTTTCCCCGGGTCGATCTCTCGACCACCCTGCCCTGTGATGTCCGGACTTTCCTCGAGGATCTCGCGACCCCCGCGGCTGCCTGATCTGCACAGTCACGGTAGCGCGCTGTTGGCGCGGTGTAAAGAAACCACGCCAAGTGCTCACAACCGGCTTCTTACGAGAGTTGCAGAAATTTGCCCCAACTCACACGCTCCGCAGCAACCCCACCACGCGCCCGAGCACCTTGACCTCCTTGCTGCGGATCGGCTCCATCGTCTCGTTCTCCGGCTGCAGACGGACGTGATCGGACTCGCGGAAGAAGCGCTTGACGGTCGCCTCCTCGCCCAGCAGCGCTACAACGATGTCGCCGTCCTGCGCGGTGTCCTGAGAATGCACCACCACGTAGTCGCCCTCCAGGATGCCCGCGTCCTTCATCGAGTCGCCACGGATCCGCAGCAGGTACTGGCCATCGCCGCCGCCCGCGACCTCGGGCACTGATATGTAGTCCTCGATGTTCTCCTCGGCAAGCGCCGGCGCTCCCGCGGCCACCGAGCCCAGCAGCGGCAGGCTCTCGGGGCGCGCGATCCCGCGCAAAGCGCTCTCCACCGCGCCGCCAACAGCACGGTCGACGCGGTCGAGCAGCTCGATCGCGCGCGGCTTGGAGGGATCGCGCCGCAACAGGCCGATCTTCTCGAGATTAGCCAGATGGGCATGCACGGTCGAGGAGGACGCGAGACCCACGGCCTTGCCGATGTCGCGCACCGTGGGTGGATAGCCATACTTGGCCGAGTACTTGCGGATGAAGTCAAATATCTCCTGCTGGCGTTTGGTCAGATCCATATCTGCTGGACTCCCTGTTGGGGTTGAGGGATTGACGATCGAGCCAAGACTATCGGCCTGAGACGAACACTTGTTCGCAGACTAGCGCCGGGCGTGGACAGATGCAAGCACCGCCAACCACAGGCGGGATCAGGGGGCGGTGAGCCGGGGCTATACTCGCCGACTCTGCGCTCGTGGCGGAATTGGTAGACGCGCAAGGTTGAGGGCCTTGTCCTGTGTAAACGGGGTGGTGGTTCGAGTCCACTCGGGCGCATTAGGAAAAGCTCCGTTATGCGGGGCTTTTCTTCTGTCTGAAGGCTATAGCTAGACCTCAGGGGCATCGCCGCGATATAATTCTTGCCGGCAAGCAACTATGGGAGGGACACTCTCCACCCTGATGGCGGCGGATCGAGAGCCTGCATCCGACGATGCTCTCACGGATCACAACCCAGCTCTGTGACTCCGGGCTGATCAAGCGCTCGGCTGACCCCAAGAACCGTCGCTCCGCGGTCGTCCAGGCAACCACCGCCGGGCGGCGGTCGCGCGAGCGGATCCATCGCGAGCGAACGCAAGCCCTGGCCGCCCATATCGAGGAACTCGACGAGCGCCAGCGCCAAACGCTGTGGGAGGCGTTACCGGTGCTCGAGGATCTCGCCGAGCGGCTTGCCGGGCGTGCAGGGCGCCGCCCATGACGCGTCTGATCGGCGTCGGGCGCGTTACCTTCGCGGCGCTCGCAATCCCCAACTACCGGCGCTATATCGCCGGCCAGTCCGTGTCCCTGATCGGCACCTGGATGCAGATGGCCGCGCAATCCTGGCTGGTGCTGAGCATCACCAACTCTGCCACCACGCTCGGGTTGATCGTGGCCCTGCAAACGCTGCCGGTCCTGCTGCTCGGACCCTATGGCGGCGTGATCGCCGACCGCGTCGACAAGCGCCGGCTGATGGTGATCCTGCAAATGGCCATGGGATTGCAAGCGCTGATCCTGGGGGTGCTCACTGTGACCGGCGCCGTGCGCCTGTGGGAGATCGGCGTGCTGGCGGCACTTCTGGGTCTCAACAATGCCTTCGAGAACCCCGCGCGGCAATCGTTCATGCTCGAGCTGGTCGGTCCGGAGAGCCTGCGCAACGCCGTCAGCCTCAATTCCGTGCTCGTCAACGTCGCGCGCGTCATCGGCCCCGCGGTAGCGGGAATACTGATCGCCACGGTCGGAGAGGGTGTCTGCTTCCTGATCAACGCCGCCAGCTTCGTCGCGGTGGTCAGCTCGCTCCTGACCCTCGATCTGAGTGCCATCTCCCCCAGCCCGCCGAGCGGGCGCGAGCCGGGACAGCTGCGCGAGGGTCTGCGCTACGTCCGGCGCACCCCCGAGCTGGGCGTGCCGTTGCTGATGATGGCCCTCGCCGGCTGCCTGGCATACGAGTTCCAGGTCACCCTGCCCGTGATGGCGCGTCAGGGACTCCATGTAGGTGCCACCGGCTTTGGCTTCATGACCGCCGCGATGGGTGTCGGCGCCGTCGTGGGCGGACTGTTCGTGGCGAGCAAGGGGAAGATCGGCCTGCCCCCTTTGGTGATGGCGGCAAGCGCCTTCGGTGTCGTGCTGCTGTTCGCGGCGGTGGCACCGAGCCTCCCCGTCGAGCTGGTAGCGCTCGCACTCGTCGGTGGGGCGAGCATCTCCTTCATGTCCACTGGCAACTCCACCCTGCAGCTCGGCGCCGCGCCGGGGATGCGCGGCCGCGTGATGTCGCTGTGGTTGGTCGCCTTTCAGGGGTCCACGCCGATTGGCGGACCGATCATCGGCTGGGTGATGAGCTGGGCCGGCGCGCGGGCCGGTCTCGGCGTGGGAGGCGTGACCTGTCTACTGGTGGCAATGCTGGGACTGCTCGCCGCACGGCGCATCGCGGGACCCGACTCCGCGGAGCAGCAGGGACGTCTGCGGCGCCATCGCACAGCCATCGAGGCGTGAAGGTGAGCGACGGGGATCGAACCCGCGACCGCCGGAACCACAATCCGGAGCTCTACCAGCTGAGCTACGCCCACCACGAGCAGTCGCGAAGTCTAGCGTCGGCTCAACGATCGCCTCAGCTAAGCCATCGCCTCAGGACTGATTTCGCTCGAGCGAGGTGAGCGTTTCTTCGGCCAGCTCGAGCGACTTGCTCGGGGAGAGCTCGGGGCGGCGCTCAACGACGAGTCGCCAGGCTTGCAACAGCGCCGCCGGATCGGGCCCGAGCAGGGACAGGAGCCCACTCTCAGAAGCATCCCGCGGCGCGGATGATCCAGTTGCGAGGACCCCGGGACCCCCCGCTGCGACCGCGACCGTGGCCTCGCCAGCCTGCTTCGCCGCCTCCAGCACGCGCTCGGTGACGTCCTCGCTCTGGCGCTGGGCGTTGCGCCAGCCGCGACTCATTTTCAGCTGGTCGAGAGCCAGCTCGGGTCCCTCGAGCACCGTCAGTTTGGCCTGGTGCGGGCTCCACTTGCGTTCTCCCAGCTCGATCCACTGCTCCCGCGCCCAGGGCGCGGTCACGGTGGCGAGCAGTTCCTGCTCGGTTAGGTTGAAGCGGCACATGTTGTGCGGAAATTGCCTCAGCTCGATGTGGTACACGCGCCAAAGGCTCCCACGTCGCCGCCGGTCGCGCCCAGACGCTCGCGCATGATCCGCACAGCCTCTGGATTGGCGTCGATCAGCACATACCGCCGGCCGAGCTGCGCGGCCACCGCGCCCAGCGTGCCGCTGCCGGCGAAGAAGTCCAGACACCAGTCGCCCGGGCGCGTGGAGGCCTGGACCATGCGGCGGATGATCCCCTCGGGCTTCTGGGTCGGGTAGCCGGTCTTCTCGTGACCGGCGGTCGGCACGATCGTGTGCCACCAGACGTCCGTTGGCAGCTTTCCCCGAGCAGCCTTCTCCGGGGTGACGAGCCCTGGCGCCATATACGGCTCGCGATCGACCTCCGTGGAGTCGAAGAAGTACGCGGCTGGATCCTTGACGTAGACGAGGATCGTGTCGTGCTTGGCCGGCCATCGGCGCTTGGAGCGTGCGCCGTAGTCGTATGCCCAGATGATCTCGTTGAGAAATCCCTCTCTCCCAAAGATCTCATCCAGCAGCAACTTGCAGTAGTGCGCCTCGCGATAGTCGATGTGGAAGTACAACGTGCCGTCTCCTCGGAGCAGCCGATGGGCCTCCCGTAAACGGGGTGCGAGAAAAGCGAGGTAGTCCTCAAAAGAGTCGCGGTAGGAGGACTCCTCGAGTAGGCGCGTCCTGTAGCGCCGACCCTGGAAGCCGATTCTGTCGCCGTCTTTGTCGGGCACTGTTCGAAGCGTCTTTCGCGTCTGTGACTTGCCCGTGTTGAAGGGCGGGTCGAGGTAGATGAGCTGAAAAGCCTCATCCGCAAACGAGCCGAGCAGGGAGAGATTGTCCCCGAGCAGGATCTCGTTGCGATCGGGATGGCGTTGACCCCCGGGCGTCACATCCGTATCGGGATGGCGTGGGCTCTGCTTCACCGACGCAAGCCTACGCGCCTGACCCACCGCGACTTCGATGCCGCCGGGCGCTAACGTTTCCCGCGATGGCTCCGGCGCCGTACTCAGGATCGATGAACAGCTCGATGAGCCCGGCGGCGTATCCGGCCTGAGCATGTGTCGCCTGTTCGGGATGAGCGCGGGGCGCAAGCCCGCTCGAGCTACGTTCTGGTTGCTCGAGGCGCCCGACAGCCTCGCGACGCAAAGCCATCGCGAGCCGGATGGGACCGGCCTGGGCTGGTTCGGCGGTGACGGCGCGCCGCACGTCAGCAAGCAGCCGATCGCCGCTTACGGCGACGCGGAGTTCGCCCGCGAGGCGCACGAGGTCTCTTCGCGAACCTTCATCGCGCACATCCGCTTCGCCTCCACGGGCGCGCTCGATCTGCTCAACACACACCCCTTCGAGCAGGACGGCCGGCTGTTCGCGCACAACGGTGTGATCGAGAATCTGCACACACTCGAGGCGCACCTGGGGGATGACCGCCGGCTGGTCAAAGGCGACACGGACTCCGAGCGCTTCTTCGCGCTGATCACGCGCGAGATCGCCGCCCGGAACGGCGACGTCGCCGCGGGGATCGAGGCTGCCTGCGCATGGGTGGCCGCGAACCTGCCGCTGTTCGCGATCAACTTCGTGCTCGCGAGCGCGGACGGACTATGGGCGCTGCGCTACCCAGAGACACACGACCTCTACCTCCTGGAGCGAGCGGCAGGCGCACCGCTCGAGCACTCGAGCAGTCTCGGCAGCCGCGTGCGCTCCACAGCGGGGGCCGATCGGCCGCTCGTGGTCCTCGCGAGCGAGCGCATGGACACAGACCCATCCTGGCGCCTGCTCGCCTCGGGCGAGCTCCTGCACATCACCCCCACACTCGAGGTGAGCCCCCGGCGGATCCTCGAGCACCCGCCCGCGCGGCTACTCACGCTCAACGATCTCAGCCCAGGAGCACAAGCCTCACAGGCACACACCGCGAACGCGCCCCACACCGCGTGAGTCGATGCCCCGCGTGCTTCGTGGCACGGGCGTGCGAGGATTCGGGGGTCCCAGGTTTGCCGTGGGCCTCGATGCCCAAACGGTTACCTGCCCCCGTAGCTCAGCTGGATAGAGCAGCGGACTTCTAATCCGCAGGTCGCTGGTTCGAATCCAGCCGGGGGCATCGCTGTGGGGGGCCCTTGGGGGAAGCCCTGCTCCCCCAAGCTGTTCGCACGGTCGCTGGTTCAAATCAGCCGCGCGCGAGAGCACTTACGCAGGCTTGAACGAAAACATGTAGAAAGTGGGCTGATGAGCTCAGGTCTGGGAGATGACGAGGGGGACCTCACGCGCAAGCAGCGCCGTGAGCAGGCGCGCAGCGAGCGCAAGGCGCTGGAGCAGGCGCAGGCGACCCGCGCGGCGCGGCGAACGCGTCTGATCCAGCTGGGCGGCGCCGCCGCGGTCGTTGTCGTGGCGGTCGCGATCATCCTCATCGCGACCGGCGGCGGCGGGAAGAAGGTCGTCGCACCGAAAAGCAAAGAAGCCAACGCGAAAGTCGCTGAAGTCACGTCGCTACTGAGCGGCATCCCCCAATCAGGCAACGTGCTCGGAAGCCCCACCGCGCCGGTGACCCTGAAGTACTACGGAGATCTCGAGTGCCCAATCTGCCAGGACTTCACGCTCAAAGTCCTGCCAACCCTGATCCCGAAATACGTACGCACCGGCAAGCTCCGCATCGAATACCACTCACTCTCGACGGCTACGGGTAAAGCGGAATCGGGGGGGTCAGAGCCTGAAGGGATGTTCAAAACCCAACAGACCGCGGCACTAGCGGCCGGCAAGCAGAACCTCGGCTGGTACTTCATCGAGCTCTTCTACCACGAGCAGGGAGAAGAGGACTCCGGCTACGTCACCGAAAGCTTCATCCAAGGACTCGCCGCCCAAGTCCCCGGGCTAAACCTCGCTAACTGGACGACAGCACGCAACGACCCCACCTACGCCAACACGCTCACAGCCGACGCCCAAGCCGCCAACCAAGCAGGCTTCACCGGCACCCCGTCCTTCGAACTCGGCAAGACCAACGGAACATTCAAACCCTTCGAAGCCGGCACCTTCGAAGAAACCACACCATACGAAGCAGCCATCGAAAAGCTACTCACCAGCTAGGGCACCATGAGCGCCAAGGCTCTCAGGATCACACTGATCGCCCTCACGACAATTGGCACGGGCTGGGCCACGTATCTGACCTACGTGCACTACTCGGGCGCGACGCCGCTGTGCTCGCTCAAGGGCGACCCATGTGCCCAGGTCCAGAAATCGCAGTACTCAGAGCTTCTGGGCGTTCCGGTGGCGCTGATCGGCGCGATCGGCTACCTGCTCATCCTCGGCTCGCTGCTGATCTCCGATGGCGAGCGCGCCAGGTTCGCCACGACTGCGCTCACGCTCGGAGGCTTCGGCTTCAGCATGTACCTGACCTACCGCGAGGTCTTCACGCTGCACAAAATCTGCGAGGACTGCGTGGCCAGCGCGGTGATCATGACGATCCTGATGTGCCTGACGGTGTGGCGCTTCCTGCGTGGCGACGTCGGCCTCGCCGGCACCGGCACCGCCCTGCGGGCCGGGATCGGAGACCCACCCGACCCCGAGTCGGCCGAGCCGCTCGGCGCCACACCTTCCTGAGCAGCCACGAGACGCACGACGAGCTGGTGCGACCACGTCGGCGGGACGGGTCAAAGGCGCGCTGGACGGCCGTCAACGCCGGCGGGACAGCCCTCAACGGCGGGCTGGAAGGGCGTATTCGCGTAGTAAATCCGTCCAATGACGAGTCGCGCGCCCGAGCAAGGGATGGGGGGCGTCGAGTTGATGAAGCAGGATCATGAGCTCGCATCCGACGACGACCGATCTCGCGGCCACCTCGATGGAGGTGGTCCCCGGCCCTAGCACCAGCGCAGCCGTCAACTCCAGCGCAGCCGCCAGCTATTCTGGGCTGCACGGCGAAGCACAGATCGCACGGCTGTTCGAGATGACCAGCGACCTGCTCGCCGCGATCTCGCTCGACGGACAGTTCACGCTGCTCAATCCAGCTTGGGAGCAAGTGCTGGGCTGGAGCACCGCGGAGCTCAAAGCGCGGCCGATGCAGGAGCTCGTACACCCAGATGACCTCGAGCAGACGCTCGCGCTGACGCTCGCGGTTCACCACCGGCCCGCCCAGTTCGTCAACTTCACCAACCGCTATCGCCACCGCGATGGATCGTGGCGGTGGCTGCTGTGGAGCGCACGCTGCGATGGCGTGGCCTGGTATGCCGCCGCAAAGGATGTGACCGACCGCATGTGGCTGGAGCGTCAGGCGCTGCACGATCCGCTCACGAAGCTTCCCAACCGCCTACTGCTGATGGACCGCGCCCGCCAGGCCGTTGCGCGCCTGCGCCGCAGCCATGGCCCGATCGCGATGCTGTTCATCGACCTCGACCGATTCAAGGCGATCAACGACAACCTCGGGCACGCCGTGGGCGATCATCTGCTGATCTCCGTCGCCGAGCGCTTGGAGGAGATGCTGCGCGACAGCGATACGGTCGCGCGGCTGGGCGGTGACGAGTTCGTGATCCTCGCCGAGGACCTCGACTCGGACGCCGAGGCGCTGGCCGTCGCCGAGCGCGTGCTGCACGCGCTGGAGGAGCCGTTCCTGGTCGGCTCGGCCGAGGTCTCGATGCTGGCCAGCGTGGGCGTGTCGATCTCCCACGACCCGGAGGCCGAGCCCGAGGATCTGCTGCGCGAGGCCGATGTGGCGATGTACCGAGCGAAGGGCTCCGGCGGCCACAATCTCGAGTTGTTCAACGAGGATCTACGCCGCGAGGCCAACGCGCGCTTGGAGCTCGAGGATCGCCTCGAGCATGCGCTGCCTCGCCACGAGCTGCTGCTCGAGTATCAGCCGCTGGTGGCGCTCACGGGCGGCAAACCCGTCGGCTGTGAGGCGCTCGTGCGCTGGCACCCTCACGGTGGCAAGTCGATGCTGCCGCTGGATTTCCTATCGCTGGCGCAGGAGAGCGAGCTGATCGTGCAGATCGGCGACTGGGTGCTCCACACGGCCTGCGCGCAGGCCGCCGCATGGCGCCGCGATGGGGTCGAGATGACGGTCTCGGTGAACATCTCCGCGCGTGAGCTGACCGGCGGGGCCGACCTCGCCGAGCGGGTCAAGGAGGCGCTGCAGTACTGCGGGCTGCCCGGGCACGCGCTATGCCTGGAGGTGAGCGAAGAGGTCCTGCTGCGCGACCCCGCCCGCGCCCGCGCGGTGCTGAAGGACGTCAAGCGCCTCGGCGTTGCAATCGCGCTCGACAACTTCGGCGCCCAACAGTCAACGCTGAGCCTGCCGGGGAGCCTCCCGCTGAGCATGCTCAAGCTCGACCGCACGCTGATCCAAGGCTTCGAGCGGGACAAGGAACGGCGCGCGATGGTCGTCGCAACGCTGGCGCTCGCCCGCGAGAGTGGCCTGACGGCGGTCGTCGTGGGGATCGAGACGAACCGTCAACTGGCGCTAGCGCGCGAACTCGACTGCTCGATCGGACAGGGCTTCCTCTTGCACAAGCCGGACGCGCCAGAGCGGTTGCGCCTCAGAGAGGCATCCGGAGCGATACGCTCGCCCCCACCATGGCGCCCGATCGTGCGACTGCGCGGCACCAGCCGCCACCACTGAGCAACACGGAGGCGGTCGCGCACCACAAGCGCGAGGCCGCCCAGGCGGCGGCGATGATGGTCGACGACGGCATGCGCGTCGGGCTGGGGACCGGGTCGACGGTCGCCTATCTGCTGCCGGCGCTGGCTGAAAGGAACCTGCGCGGCCTGCGCTGCGTGGCGACCTCGCCCGCCACCGAGCAAGCGGCTCAGGCGCTGGGATTGACGGTGGCGGCACTGGATGCGCTCGGCGAGCTCGACATCGCGATCGATGGCGCCGATCAGATCGAGGAGCGTGGATGGCTGGTGAAGGGCGGCGGCGCCGCGCAGACACGCGAGAAGATCGTCGCGGCGGCGTCGCGGCGATTCGTGGTGATCGCCTCGGCCGAGAAGGCCGTGAGCGCGCTGCACCCACCGGTGCCGCTGGAGGTATTGCGCTTCGGCGCGATGCGCACGCTGGCCGAGGTGGGCGAAGCGCGGCTGCGGGGGGATCTGGAAAGTCCAGATGGCAACCTGATCGCCGACTACTTCGGCCCGATCGGCGACCCCGCGGACCTGGCGGCACGGCTCAGCGCGACCCCAGGCGTGGTCGAGCACGGATTGTTCGCGCCGGACATGGTCAGCTGCATCCTGATCGCCGGCGAGCACGGCGTCGAGCGTCGAGCAGGCGAGAAGCCGGATCCACCAGGCACAGGCGCCTGCGGCTAGGGCACAGCGGAAGGCAGGGACAGCGGCCGCAGCTCTTCATCGGGCGCGACGGAGTGACGCTCCAGCACGCCGTCCGCACCCACGACATAGGCGCCCATTCGCGACAGCGGCGGGGAGTAGACGTGCAGCGTGACGGCGGGATCGACGCCCGAATGGCGCACGCGGTGGATGTCGGCGGCGGAGAAGTGGAAACTCTGGGTGGGCCCAAAAATACGATCGCGCGTCGGACCACCGATCGCCAGGCGCTCCTCGCGCACGCGACCGCCGACCACGGCGACGGCGCCCGCGGAGATGTCGTGGTCGTGAAAGCCGGTGTCGTGATCGTCCATCCAGCAGATCAGCCACGCGGTCAGATGGTCATCTGAGAGCAACTCCTCGTAGACGCGCTGGGTGTGGTCGTGGTGGACGCGTCCGATCCACAGCTCCGGTTGCGACGCGAGCTCGGCGACGAACGCCTGCAGCTCGGGCGCGGTCAAGTCCCGGTCGCGCGGGCGGGGTATGGAGGCGAGGGGGGTTCTCATCGGAGAGCCTCCACCCGCGCGACCGGGACACTTGGGGATTGAGTGGTGGCAGTGGCGGCCTCGAGGAGCGATCGGTCCCGAGGTACACCGAGCCTGGTCGGGCCGAAAGCGCGCGCGGCGCCGTCGGCGAGCAGATCCCAGTCGAGCACCTCGGGCCCGTCCAGCAAAGTGGGCTCGACGACGGGGCGATCGGACCCGTAGAGGAGCTGTCCGACCCCTCCGATCGCATCTGCCAGAGCGCCGACGGCGGCTGGTCCGTACGAGGAGATGTCGTAGAAGAGCAGCGGGTCGGGGTCGAGCTGCTCGAACGTCGGGCCGCCACGTGAGGCCAAGCGCTCTGCGTGCAGCGGCGCGAGGCCGGCGAGCATCGTGAAGACGATCCGCAGCTCGTGGTGCTCGAGGCGCCCGGCACTGAGGAACGCGAGCCAGGCGGTGTGCATCTCGGCGACGTAACGGGTGAGCGCCGGCCACCAGAGCGGGTCCTCCAGCGACGCCTCCCCCACGACCTGCGCACGGCTATCGGGCCCAGGGCCCGGATGGACGAGCAGCGGCGCGCCCCGCAGCTCCAAGCGAGCGAGCACCGGGCGTAGACGCGTGAGCCGCTGCACGCCGGCGAGCGCGCCCGCGGGCAGTGAGATGCCGACGCAGCCACGATCGAGCGCTCGGTCGACATCGGCCGGATCGGGCCGGTCGAGCGCGATCGCGCCCCACACACCGAAGGGATCGCCGAGCTCGAGCGCGCCTTCGTGGTAGGCCTCGAGCAGGGGCAGCGACTGCGCGCGGGGCAGCGACTCGATCCCGAGCGGGCTGGAGAGGCACAGCAGCGCGCGGTCGAGACCGTCGCGCGCCACCAGCGCGGCCCGACGCGCCGGCGCCTCGGTGCCAAGATCGATCACGTAGGGCCGCTCGCCCGCGAGGAACAGCACGGTCAGCCCGTGCTCGTGGCGCACGAAGGGCAGATCGTGGCGCACAGCGAGCGCCTGCACGAGCGGCTCGGTCCAGAGGTGTTGGTGGATATCGATCTTCATCGTGCTCCGTTCATCGCTATCGACATATTCTACAGATTCTTTATCGACTTTATGAACTTTAGCACGCGGAGCGCCTGAACGCCCGCACCTAGACGCCGGGCGGACCGATCCATTCCAGGCCTCGACGGGCCGATCCGATTTGGGCTCGAGCTGCTTGTAGGGGGCTCGAGCTAGGTGTGTGCGTGTAGCCAGGCGACGATGTCCGCGAGCACGCGCTGACGATCCTCGGGAAGCTCGTTGAGCACCTCGTGGAACAAGCCATCGTAGATCTCTAGCGTCTTGTCCTCGGAGCTCGCGCGCTCGTACACCATCCGGCTGCCCTGGACCGAGACCAGCCGATCCTCGGAGCCGTGTACCAGCAGCAGGGGCAGCGTGAGGCTTTCCACCTGCTCGGGGAACGCTTCGGTCGCGGCGGCGATCTCGGCGACCGTTCGCACCGGCAGCTTGCCGTGATGCACGAGCGGATCGGTCCGGTAGGCCTCGACCTGCGCGGGATCGCGACTGACTGTGGCCGGATCGACGCCCAAGGCGGGCATCCAGGGAGCGATCGCCGAGAGCGCCCTGGCCGCGAGCCGTACCGGCGCCGGCGGAAGATCGATCACCGCCAATGCACCCGAGAGGATCAACCCGTCCAGCTTGTCCTGGTGGCCCAGCGTGTAGCGCAGGGCGATCGTGGCCCCGAGGCTGTGGCCGAGCAGGAACAGCGGAGTATCTGGATGCTCGCGCCTGGCGAGGTCGATCAGCACGTCCAGGTCGGCCGCGGCGTTGTCGAGACGGTCGACGAGCGCGCGAGGACCCTCAGAGCGGCCATGACCGCGATGGTCGAGCGCATAGACCGGATAACCCAGCTCAGCGAGCTGGAGTGCCACACGCTCATAGCGGCCGCTGTGCTCGCCGGCCCCGTGTGAGATGACGACGACAGCGCGGGTCGAGGCCTCACCCAACCAGCACTGCCAGTAGATCTCGAGCCCCTTGGCTCCAGCGAACTGCCCCTCCACGTGCTCCACCTGAACCTGCTCCACCTGAACCCTCCTAACGGCCTGTTGCAGGGAAGGCCTGCAAACCTCGAGCGGGGGACCGAGGAGTCGAACCTCGCGTTGCGGTTTTGGAGACCGCCGTGTTACCGATACACCAGTCCCCCGGGCGGCCCCGGATTGTAGGCGCTCGCGGCGCTGGGACATAGATGCGGGCAGCGATCTTGGCGCTAAAGGCGGAGACCTGTAATGCCGAAAACGGATGTAGTCCTAAACCCTCTTGTGATGATACGCACTTTCTCTGCCAGGTTCCGGGCCACCGGCCGATCTTCGATCGGCCGGTCGGACCGCACCCGCGTTCGTGCCAACCACGCTTCCGCTGGCGCTTACGGAGGGTTCCGCCCCTTGCACCGACGCCTGGCCTCAGAGAGAGGCTTCACGTTGATCGAGGTCCTCGCCAGCTCGTTGATGGTGGGCTTCATCGTGCTCGGCACCTTCGCCGGTTTCGACGCTCTCGGCAAGAGCTCGGCCGACGTGCGCCACCACGACCAGGCCGCCGTGCTGGCTGCGCAGTCTCAAGAGGCACTGCGCAGCGACCCGATCACGACCCTCGAGACACTGGCCAGCGCCGGCTCCCACGTCTACAAACAGACGATCTCAGGCACGACGTACACGATCACCCAGACCGCCATCTTCGTCCCGAACGAAAACGAAGAACAGCCGTGCGTCAAGACAGTCGAAGAACACACCCAGAGCGGACAGGAGCTGCGCATCGGATCCTCGGTCACCTGGCCACAGCTGGCGAAAACCACCACCCGGCCAGCGGTGAGCGACGCGAGCATCATCACCCCACCCGAGGGCTCGGCGCTGGAGATCGACATCACCAACGGTGGCAAACCCGAAGCGGGCGTCCCCGGAGTGACGGTGATCTCCAATGGCGTGACGACCACGACCAGCGAAGCGGGCTGTGTGATCTACGCCGGCATCCCGGCGACGACCACGAGCTTCGAAGCTTATAAGTTCGGGTACGTCACAAAGAACGGCGAATCCAAGGTGATCGTCAAAGAAGTATCGATCGCGCCGAACATCACTACCCATCAGGAAGCGACCCTGGCAGAAGGTGGCTCGATCACCGCCAGCTTTACGCACGAAGCCGTAGCAAATGTAAAGGGCGACACGTTCGTGGCGACCAACACCGGACTCACAAATGTGCCGGGATTCGAGGTAGGCAGCACCGAACTCAAATACAACGCTGCCGGCGCCTATAGCCCCGTAACCGGAAACCTCGTAACCGGAAAATACGAAGCTTCAGCAAAGACGCCCATCAACGCCACCTACTACCCAACGGGTGACCTGTTCCCGTTTTCGAATGCCGCATGGACCGTCTACGCGGGCGATTGCCCCAACAACAACCCGAGCAAGTTTATCCCGGAAGTAAAAGGATATGACTCAGCGTCGGTGCTCCCCGGAAAAAACGCCACGGCCAAACTGCTTACATCCGACGACGTACTCAACGTCTACAAAGGCACCAAAACATCGGAAGGGCTCGCGACCGGCACGCTTTATCCGATCAAGATCACGAACCTGAGCTGCGCCAGCTCCACGATTCCAAACAATGCCGCCGCCGCTCCAAGCAACGCCGCCCCCACCCCTTACGTACACGAACAAAACGCCAAGGAAGGGCATCTCGAATTTCCCTATCAGCCCTTTGGCAAATTTGAACTGTGCTTGGCTTACAACAACGGCGCCACCCACAGGACCTATACGCTTCAAGACAAAGAAAAAGAACCCGCGGAATACAGCTACGAAAACAAGACGGTCGCAGGTCCGACGCTGCCATCGATCTTCTTGGGGGACCCGACAAGCTATGCCGCAAACCCATACGAAGTTGTAGTAAAAACCCCGTCTTCAGGGGAAGCCAAATGCTGAGCCACGCCTTTGACACGGCGACCTCCGCGGGTCGCGATGAGAGTGGCTTTACGCTGATCGAGGTGCTCGTCGCGCTTGTCGCCGCGACCGTCGTGGCCGGCGCCTTGTTCGCGATCCTCAACTTCTCATCCGCCCAGACGGCCAATCTCACCGACAGAGTGCAAGCCGATCAGCTCGGGAGCCAGGCGATGACGAGCATCGTCGACGAGCTGCATTCGGCCTGCCTGGCCCCCGCGTTTGTGCCAATTCAGGAAACAAGCAACGAACACGAACTGATCTTCATCAACTCGAACAGCAAAGAAGCTGAAATCGGCAGCACCAGCAAAGCAACGGAAGTCCACAAGCACAAGATCAAATGGGAAAGCGCCAGCGGCACGCTGGTCGACTACTCCTACTCTGCCACCAGCGGAACTGTGCCAAGCAACTTTGTATTCTCCGAAGCAGAAGGGACCCTTACCAAAACCCTGCTCGCCAGCCACGTGAGCCAGACCGGCTCGACTCCCATCTTCCAGTACTTCAGCTACGCCACGGCCTCTAACCAAAGTGAAAGCACGCCGGACTCCACGCTCAATACGACCGCGCTGGCAGTCCCCCTATCAGGCACAACGGCAAAGGAAGCCTCCTCGGTGCTGATCAACTTCAGCACGGCCCCGACAAACGCCGCGACCACAATCGGCCCAACCGCGACCGATCGGACCATAGCCCAGACCGATCAGGTCACATTCGCCTTCAGCATCCCCAACCCGGAAACCCCGATCCACGACTCTCCATGTCAGTGACAATCAAACCCAGACACATCTCCCTTCGTGCCCAGGAGGGATTCACGATGATCCTCGCGCTCAGCGTCATGCTGATCACGTCGCTGCTGCTGGTGGCGGGCTACGCAGCCACCACCGGGGACATCAAGCTGTCGCATATAGCCACACTGCAGAAGCAGGCGTACTACGCGGCGCTGGCGGGCGTCCAGGAGTTCGAGTATCAGATGCAGGCCAACCCGGACTACTGGGAGAAATGTGAATCGCCGACCAGCCTCGTCCCGGAAGAATCGAACGCTCACTACGAAGTCACGATCCTGGCCGCGAGCACGGCGCCATCAGGAGTCCATGCCTGTAGCACATCGAACCCCTTCAAGTCCGTTATCCAGTCCTCCGGAGCCGAGGCCAACACATTTAGGGTCGAATCCGTCGGCACCGCCGGCAAGATCGAAAGCACGAAATGCGCACCCTCGATCTGCTCAAAGCGAGCGATCGTCGCAACTTTCAGGGTCACCGGCTTCCTCAATTTTGTCTACTTCACAAATCATGAGATCGAGGATCCCGAACTCTATGCGGCGTCAAAAACGTGTAGCGAACCCAAAAAGTGGTACCCGGAAACCTCCAGCTGCGAAATCATCCAGTTCGCCACCGGTGACGTGGTCAAGGGACCGATGCACACCAATGACGCCGTTTGCGTGGGCGGATCGGCCACGTTCGGGCGCGAAGGGCACTCCCCGCTCGATGTCGTCGAATTTTATCGTGGACTCAATGCGAGCTGTCATGGCACCGCCAAATACAATACCTCCACGGGTAGCTATATCAAGGGGGAATCGCTCGAACCGCCGGAAAGCGACCAGAGTCTGGAAACCTATGTGCTCGAAGAAAATGAATTTATCGGCGTCACGCATCTCGTGCTGAACGGCACCACGAACAAAATCGAAGTCACCAACGCAAAATTTCACGGCGGCACCCCAACGCCAATACCATGGCCCAGCAACGGTCTCATCTGGATCAGGGGAACCAGCGGCGAAGAAGCCGAAGAAGTGGGTTCCTGTAACTACAAGTTCGAACCGCATTCCGCCGATAACCTCGAAGAGCACAACGGCGAGACCTACTGCGGCGATGTCTACGTCAGCGGCACGTACAGCCAATCGCTGACGATCGGCTCTGATGACAACGTGATCATCGACGGCAGCATCTACCCCACCAGCGTCGCCAGCAGCCTCGGCTCAGAACCCTCAGGCTCGGAAACATTGGGACTGATCGCAAACAATTACGTGCGTATCTATCACCCGGTCAAGGAAACATATGCTGGTACCGGTACTGGTGGCAAAACGTGTAAAGGACATGATCAGTACAATTCCACTTTGGGCGAATGCGAATACACGAACAACGCGACCGAAGGATGCGACGCCCCCAACGAGAACGCGAGCGAAGACCCCAATAAAGTCGGCTCGCTGATCAGCCCCTGGATCTACGCGGCGATCCTCTCGACACAACACTCCTTCGCGGTCGACAACTTCAACTGCGGAGCAAAGCTGGAAAACCTCAATGTCTACGGCGCGATCGCGCAGAACTATCGCGGAATCGTCGGCACCAGCGGCAATACCGGCTACATCAAGAACTACAACTATGACGACCGCATCGCGGTCGACGAGCCCCCCTACTTCCTCAGCCCCCTGAAGGCCGGCTGGAAGATCGCCCGCGAGACCGCGCCCACCGGCGGATAGCCTGGCGACCGCGCACAAGCGGCAATGCGGGCGAAGGGACTCGAACCCCCAAGGGCTTACGCCCACTGGCTCCTAAGGCCAGCGTGTCTACCAATTCCACCACGCCCGCATTCGGCCCCGATATGCCCTTGCGCACAGATACGCTCTTTGCGCGCGGCGCACACGGAGGCCGCTCTAGATTGTATGGTTTCCCACGATGTCTTCCACCATTCGTGAACGCGAGGAAGCGGATCGCCGCGCGCGCGGCGTGATCATCACCCACCCCAACCGCGACAAGCCGGTCGTACAGGGCACGCGCGTGATTGTGGTGCTGCTGCTGCTCGTGACCGCCGCGCTGATGCTGATCAACACGATCGGCGGCTGGAGCCTGCTGGAGGGCGCCCTGCCGATCCAGATCGCCTTCGTCCTCGTCTATCTGCTGATGGCGTACTACGCCAGCCGCTGGAGCCGGGGCGTGCTGCCTCTCGGGGCCGGGATCGCCGTGCTGCTGGGCTTCTTTGCGCTCGTGGCGGGACCGGGCTGGTTCGCACGCAACAAGTCCGGCTTCGCGCAGGCCGGCCTCAACTCCGGCCTGCTCGGGGTGATCACGCTGCTGATCGTCCCCGTGCAGATCCTGCTCGTGGTGTTCGCGATGCGCGGCTTCAAACAAGGTTGGAACGTCGAGGTCGAGCGGCGCGATCCGGCCGCGGGAGCGGGCACGAGCACCGGCACAGGCACGGGCGACTATCCCAACGCGGCGCCATTCCCAGCCTGAGCGGCTCGGATACGGCCCGGGAGGCTCGGATACGGTCGGAGATGCGGTCCCGCGGGATACGCGGCCCGGATATCCTCCTTGCAGAGGGTTCGCGAGCCCTCATGCGGCGGTGGCGGAACGGTAGACGCGGAGGCCTCAAAAGTCTCTGTCCGCAAGGGCGTGTGGGTTCGACTCCCACCCGCCGCATCGATTACTCGACCTAAGCGGGCCCGGGTCGGCCTACGCGGGTCCCCCGACCAGCTCCAGCAACGGTTCTGCCAGGGCCGGCGGAGCCACGAGGATCCCCCAGGGGAGATCCTCGTGGACGGGCAGCTCGAGCACCCGCAGACCCGCGCGCTGGCAGATCAACGCCCCGGCCGCGATGTCCCACTGCTTGACCGTGCGCTCGAAGTAGGCGTCGTAGCGCCCGGCCGCAGTCCACGCCAGATCCAGCGCGGCGCTGCCGAAGCGGCGGATGTCGCGCACCTCCGGGATGACCCGCGCTAGCACCCGCGCCTGCGCCGCGCGCACCCGCGCGTCGTAGGCCAGGCCGGTCGCGACCATCGCGGTGGCCAGATCCTCACGCGGTGAGCCCGTCAACTCAATTGCCTGCACTCCCCCAGTCCTAGCCGACGCGGCCACACCGGCGAGCCCATCGCTCAGCGTCGCGCGGCCGTCGCGCGTCGCGGTGAAGAGCTCCTCACGGTTTGGGTCGTACACCGCCCCCGCGAGTGTTCCCTCCCCATCTCGCACCGCCACGCTCACGCACCACTGCGGGATGCCAAACAGGAAGTTCACAGTCCCGTCGAGCGGATCGACCACCCAGCTCAGGCCGCTGCAGCCCTGCTCCTCACCGCCCTCCTCCCCTACGAAGCCGTCGTCAGGGCGGCGCTGGGCGAGCAGCGCCTTGATCGCCCGCTCAGCCGCCAGGTCGGCCTCGCTCACGAGGTCGGTAGGCGTGCTCTTGCTGCTCACGATTTGCTCGCGACCATGTCGCACACGCTCCAGCAGGAGCTCACCCGCCATCCTTGCGGCCTCGATCGCCAGCTCCAGCAGCTCGTCGGCTTCGCTCACGAGAAGCCGGGCGGGCGATCCTGTGCCCAGGGACGCTCCGCCTCGATCTGGGCGGCGAGCGAGATCAGCGTCGCCTCGTCGTTCGGACGCCCAACGAGCTGAACCGAGCGCGGGAGCCCGTTCGATCCAAACCCGGCCGGCACCGAGCACGCCGGCTGGCCGGTGACGTTCCAGGGCACGCAGTAGGGAACGATCGAGCTCGCCGCGGTCGAAGTCCACAGCCAGCCCCGTCCCTCCAAGCCGCCGAGCTCGGGGGCGGGCGCGGGGAACACGGGCGTAAGCAGCACGTCGTGATCGGCGAGCGCCGCGTTGTAGCGAGCCGCGATCTGCGACTCGCGCGCGCGCACCCGCTCGACGAGCGCCGGCGGGATCAGCCCACCGATGAACGCCATCGCGCGGGTGCGGCGCTCCAGGCGCTCTGGGTGCGGCATCGCCCCGGCCTCGTCGTGGATGCCCCGCAGGTAGCGGGGCACGAACTCCAAAGGCGGCGCGAGCGGACCGTGGTCGACCTCGCGCACGTTCACCTCGTGGCCGAGCGAGCGCAGCAGCTCGGCCGTCTCCTCCACGGCCGCGCGGTGCTCGGGATGCAGGCGCGTGAGCGGCGAAGGGGGTAGGCGCGTGGAGACGGCGATCCGCAATCGCGGGATCGGTTCGCCCGCCGCCTGCAGGAACGGACGCTCGGGCGCGGGAGGGGCGCCGGGATCCTGCGGTCCCGCGGCGATCGCGTCGAGGAAGTAGGCGGAGTCTGTGACCGAGCGGGTCAGCACGCCTCTTACGGCGAGTCCGTACCAGGCGTCGATGTGCGGGGCGAGCGGAACGCGCGCGCGCTGGGGCTTCAGCCCGAACAGCCCGCAGCGGGCTGCCGGAATGCGGATCGAGCCGCCGCCGTCGCCGGCGAGCGCGGCGCCGGCGAGCCCGGCCGCCACGGCCGCGGCGGAGCCACCACTGGAGCCGCCGGTCGAGCGCTCCGGATTCCAGGGGTTGCGCGTGACCCCGAACGTGGCCGACTCGGTGAAGGGGAACATGCCGAACTCGGGCATGTGGGTCTTGCCGATGATCACGGCGCCCGCCGCGCGCACGCGGCGCACCACCTCGGCGTCCGCCCGCGCCGGATCGCCATAGGCGTTCGTGCCGTGCGTCGTGACCTCGCCCGCAACGTCGATTTCGTCCTTCACGGCGATCGGCACCCCCAGCAAAGGACGCTGACTCGACTCCCCGCCCGCGCCGCGGCGGGCATCGGCCTGGTCGGCCTCCATCCGCGCGCGCTCGCCCAGCACGACCCTGAACGCGTTCAGCTGCCCGTCATAGCGCTCGATCCGCTCCAGGTAGAGGTCGACCAACTCGCGTGAGGACACCTCGCCAGCGGCGATCAACTCGGCCTGCTTGGCGATCCCTGCGTAGGCGAGCTCGGTGGCGTCCATCTGGCAGGCAATCTAGTCGAAAGAAAAAATCGACACGGACACCGAGAACCGCTTTAGGATGAGCTCGAGGAGCGTCACCGCACTTACAAAGGGGGAGCATCTCGTGTCCTATCCCGTCACCTTCGAGGCCGACTACATAGAGCGACGCAGCCGGCTGACCACCTTCTTCAGGCTGATCCTCGCAATCCCACTGGTGATCTGGGCGGCTCTGTACGGAATCGTCGCCGAGCTTGCGGTCGTAATCGCCTGGTTCGCAATCGTCATCACCGGCCGCTACCCGCGGGGCCTGTACGACTTCGTCGCCGGGTTCACGCGCTTCGATACGCGCCTGTTCGCCTACCACTATCTGCTTTGCGATCCGTACCCGTCATTCGGCGGCTCCGACGATCCCGCCTATCCGGTGCGAATGCGGTTCGAGCCGCTCGAGCACTACAGCCGCCTGAAGACGCTCTTCCGCATCATCCTCGTGATCCCGATCGTGATCGTGCGCTACGTCATGGGTCTGCTGTTGGAGATCGGCGCGTTCGCGGCCTGGTTCGTGATCGTGATTACCGGCAAGCTCCCGCGTGGCCTGTTCGACCTGATGGTGCTCGCCAACTCCTACACCGCGCGCTCAGACGCGTACGTCTTCCTGCTGACCGAGACCTACCCTCCGTTCCAGGACGAGCAGACGCGTGCCGCGGGTACACAGGGGCCTCCTGTTCCGCCGCCTCCGCCGGGGCCTCCTGCTCCATCGGCTCCTCCACCTCCGCCGCCTCCTCCCCCAGCCTCGGAGTATCCGTCGGTCTCCTAGACCGGCGTCACCGGGTTACGCTTGGCTGGCCAGCTGCGTTGCTTGGAAGCAGCGTGGGCGAAGCGGCGGATCAGCTCGCCGCGCAGATCCTCGGGCTCGATGACGGCGTCGATCACCATTTCCGAGGCGAGGTGCAAGATGTCGATGTCCGCGGCGTACTCCTCTCGCAGCTGCTCGGTCTTCGCGGCGCGCTCTGACTCGTCCTCGATTGCCTGCAGCTGGTTGTAATAGACGGCATTGATCGCCGCCTGCGGCCCCATCACCGCAATTGAGGCGCTCGGTAGCGCGATGCAGCAGTCGGGCTCGAAGGCCGGGCCGGCCATCGCGTACAGCCCAGCGCCATAGGCCTTGCGCACGACCACCGAGATCTTCGGAACGGTGGCCTCGGAGACCGCGCTGATCATCTTCGCGCCGTGGCGGATGATCCCCTGGCGCTCCACCTGCGTGCCGATCATGAAGCCCGGCACGTCAGCGAGGAACAGCAGCGGGACGTTGAACGCGTTGCAGTTCCAGATGAAGCGCGCGGCCTTGTCGGCGGAGTCGCCGAACAGCACGCCCCCCTTGTGCTTCGGCTGATTGGCGACGACCCCCAGCACGTGACCCTCGAGGCGCGCATAGCCGACGATCAGCTCCTTCGCCCAACGCGGATGGATCTCCATAAACGACTCGCCATCGACGAGCGCGTCGATCAGCAGCTTCATGTCGAACGGCTTGTTCTCATC
>Ga0182024_10006667_pt1 | contig 25262 bp, 23 predicted proteins | sample P32metaG_FD_120480 | JGI IMG/M metagenome (GOLD analysis project Ga0182024, IMG submission 120480) | Permafrost microbial communities from Stordalen Mire, Sweden - P3-2 metaG (Illumina Assembly) | ecosystem: Environmental > Terrestrial > Soil > Wetlands > Permafrost | place: Sweden: Stordalen...
ACATTTTCTACTCCAACGCCGGCAAAAACGGCATGGTCCTCGTCCGCCTCCCTGAAGAGGACGTAGAGCACCTCAACGCCCACAGCGCCGCGAACCCCAACCACAAGATCACCATCAACCTCGAATCCCAGACCGTCACCAACAATGAAGGCTTCAGCGCGCGTTTCGAAATCGATCCCTTCCGCAAGTACTGTCTCCTGAACGGCCTCGACGACATAGGCCTCACCCTCCGACACGCTTACGCACTCGATACCTACGAATCCAAACACGACGCCGAATTCTGGCTGAAACCACGCGCTATCACCGCCTGATTTACACGGACTTGCCAACTCGCTCCACCTGAAAGGCTGACATTTTGAGCAACGAAATCAATCCGAAGAAATACAGCGTCCCCCTCACCGAAGGCCCCAACCGGGCTGCCGCGCGCGCGATGCTCCGTAGCGTAGGTTTCAGCAAAGAAGACCTGCACAAGCCCATCATCGGCGTCGCCAACACCTGGACCGAAATCGGCCCCTGCAACTTCCACCTCCGCGACGTCGCCGCCGCCGTCAAAGAAGGCATCCGTGAAGCTGGTGGAACCCCGATGGAGTTCAACACCATCACCATCTCCGACGGCATCACCATGGGCACCGAGGGCATGAAGGCGAGTCTTATCTCCAGAGAAGTGATCGCGGATTCCATCGAACTCGTCGCCCGCGGCAACCTCTTCGATGGCATCGTCTGCATCGCGGGCTGCGACAAGAACATGCCCGGCACCATCATGGCCATGGCGCGCCTCGACATCCCCGGACTCATGCTTTACGGCGGCAGTATCGCCCCGGGCCACCTCACTCAGCCGGACGGCAGCAGCAAAGACATCACCATCCTCAACGTCTTTGAAGGCATGGGCGCGCACTCCGCCGGCAAGATCAACGACGCACAGCTCGAAGCCCTCGAAGCCGCCGCCTGTCCCGGCCCCGGAGCCTGCGGCGGCCAGTTCACCGCCAACACCATGGCCATGGCCGGCGAGTTCCTCGGCATCTCCCCCATCGTCTGCACTGGCGTCCCCGCCATGTCCCCGCTCAAAGCTGCAGCCAGTCGCAAGGCAGGCCGCTTCGTCATGGACCTCTGCCGCAACGACCTTCGCCCCTCCAAAATCCTCACCCGCAAATCCATCGAGAACGCCATCACCGCCGTCTGCGCGTCTGGCGGCAGCACCAATGCAGTCCTCCATCTCATCGCCATCGCCCGCGAGCTCAACATCCCGCTCACCATGGACGACTTCGACCGCATCAGCGAGCACACGCCTTTCATCTGCGATCTCTCCCCCGGCGGCAAGTACGTCGCCAAAGACTATCAGGATGCAGGCGGCTCCCGCGTCCTGGCCAAGCGTCTCCTCGACGCCGGCCTCCTCCATGCCGACACTATGACCGTCACCGGAAAGACCCTTGGTGAAGAGGCAGCAGCGGCCAAGGAGACCCCCAACCAGCCCGTCATCCGCACCATTGATAACCCGCTCAAGCCAACCGGCGGCCTCGTGATCATGAAGGGCAACCTCGCCCCCGAAGGCGCCGTCATAAAGGTCGCCGGCCACGAGCGCATCCACCACACCGGCATCGCGCGTGTCTTCGACTCCGAGGACGCCTGCCACACCGCCGTCGAAGCCGGAAAGATCAACGCCAACGACGTTCTCGTCATCCGCTATGAAGGCCCACGCGGCGGCCCTGGCATGCGCGAGATGCTCGCCGTCACCGCAGCCATCAAAGGCATCCCCGAACTCTCCGAAACCGTGGCCCTCCTCACCGACGGGCGTTTTTCTGGTGCAACGCGTGGGCTAATGGCCGGCCACGTCGCCCCTGAAGCCCAACTCGGCGGCCCCATCGCCGCCGTCAGCGAAGGCGACACCATTACCTTCGACATCCCCAACCGCAAACTAACCCTCAACGTTCCCGAAGCCGAAATCGCTAAGCGCCTCGCCGCATGGAAGGCCCCCGAACCCCGCTACAAACGCGGCGTCTTCGCCAAATACGCAAACTCCGTAAGTAGCGCCAGCGAAGGAGCAGTGACTACCTAATCAAAACCATGACACGCAAGGGAAAATACGCTATTTATGGGGTACTTGCCGCGGTATTTGTTGCGCTGCTGCCATTCCTCGTTATCTTGCCATTCGCAGCGTCAAACGCCGTAGCTGCTGGTTATTATCTCGTCTTTACTAAATTGCCTTCCCCACATGAACTTAGCGGCAGTTACACGGCGAAACCAACTTGGGGAACCGCGTCATTGGTTATAAACGACGATGGAAGTTTTGAGCAGAGCGTGTCTGAAGCCGGAAAGGCTCCGAAGACTTTGCAAGGACATTGGTCAGAACAATCTGCCGATGGTGGGCACGCGATTGCCATCACGCTAACTCCTTACATCAATGTTCAAGAAGATGAGCCCAGAGAGACCTACAGAAGCTACACCGTGAACTTCTATAAGCGAAAGTTCGGAACAACTTTTGGCGTCTTGAACGACGACACCGGTTTGCAATACACAAAATTCCACGACTAACCATTATAGGACGATTGAGGCGATCATGAAAAATCAATACCCCCAACTCACCGGAGCCGAAATCATCTGGGCCACGCTCGCCGGCGAAGGCGTGGACAAGGTCTTCGGCTACCCTGGCGGAGCCATCCTCCCAGCCTACGACGCTCTGCGCAAGTTCCCCATCCACCACATCCTCGTACGGCACGAGCAGGGCGCCGCGCACATGGCGGACGGCTACGCCCGCGCCTCGGGCAAGGTCGGCGTCTGCATCGCCACCAGCGGTCCCGGCGCCACCAACCTCGTCACAGGCATTGCGACGGCGATGCTCGACTCCATTCCCATCGTGGCCATCACCGGCCAGGTCGGTTCCAAGGTCCTCGGCTCTGATGCGTTCCAGGAGGTCGACATCACCGGCATCACTCTTCCGATCACAAAGCACAACTACCTCGTCACCCGCGCCGAGGACATCGCCCCCGCGATCCGCGAAGCCTTCCAGATCGCGTCTTCCGGCCGCCCCGGCCCTGTGCTGATCGACATCACCAAGGACGCCCAGCAGGCCACCGCTCCCTTCAACTTCGAAACCGCTGCTCCGAAGCCCTACCGTCCGCACCCGATGCTGCGCGCCGAATCCTCCTCCATCCGGCAGGCCATCGAACTCATCCAAAACGCAAAGCGTCCCGTCATCCTCGCTGGCCACGGCATCATTCACTCCGGTGCGGAAGCGCAGGTCCTCACCTTCGCCGAACGCCAGCAGATTCCCGTCGCCAGCACTCTGCTCGGCCTCGGTGCCTTCCCGACGTATCATCCGCTCTCGCTTGGAATGATGGGGATGCACGGCGAGTCGTGGGTGAACAATGCGATCCAGCAGGCCGATTTGTTACTCGCCTTCGGGATGCGCTTCGACGACCGCGTCACCGGCAACCTCGCCCACTACGCGCCTAATGCGAAGAAGATCCACATCGAGATCGATCCATCGGAGATCAACAAGAACGTACGCGCCGACGTTGCTCTCATCGGCGATCTTCGCGAGACTCTCGACCTCCTGCTTCCGCTGCTGCAAAAACAGTCCGATACTAGTTGGCTTCGCGAGATCAACGCGATGAAGGGCGATGCTGCCGTGCGCGACATCATCAACCTGCCCGACAACGGCCACCTCTACGCGGCTCACGTCATCAACGACATCTGGCGCGAAGCCGTCGCGGCCGGCCGGGAGAAAGAAACCATCATCGTTACAGATGTAGGCCAGCACCAGATGTGGGAGGCCCAGTACTACAAGCACGATGCCCCCCGCACCCTCATCACCAGCGGAGGCCTCGGAACAATGGGGTTTGCGCTGCCCGCAGCTATCGGAGCGAAGGTGGCTTGTCCGGAGAAAGATGTGTGGGTGATCGCTGGGGACGGGGGTTTTCAGATGACTGCGGCTGAGCTTTCGACGATTGTGCAGGAGAAGCTGGCCATCAATATTGCCGTCATCAACAACGGCTTCCTTGGCATGGTTCGGCAGTGGCAGGAGGCCTTCTACGACAAGAACTACGCCGCCTCGCCCATCCTATCGCCCGACTTCGTCAAGCTGGCCGGGGCGCACGGCATCGATGGGGCGCATGTCTCCAAACGGGCGGATGTAACACCTACGGTTACAAAATCCCGTACCAGCGGCAAGCCATTTCTTATCAACTTCCAGGTGGAGAAAGAGGATGGGGTGTACCCGATGATTGCGCCCGGGGCTGCGCTGCATGAGATGGTTCGGCGGCCAACGAAGGACCCTCTGCTGGAAACTGCGGAGGACTGATAATGTGTCATTTTTGACGGAAAAAATTGGACGTGGTGGCTGAGGGCGAAATGCTTCACTTTCCCTTGTTTTGAGGGGTGTTTTGGAAAAAGCGGTGTGCAGAACGTGGTTCTTTTGTGGTGAAAACGTGGTGAGATGCGTGGTAAACGTGGTCGGAAAACTACCACTTTTTGCCGCTGAAAAATAGGACAGGCTTTCGAGATTTATTTTCTTTGCAGCCCCAATTCGGGAATCAGCAGATAGGACTAAGATGCTCCGCAGCTTTGTGGCCTCCGACAAACCGGACCAACCTGGCATTCTCGCCCGAGGGGCGTTGCTGCTTCTTGTTGCGGCGATGCCCGCGATGGCCCGGACTCAAGCGCCGCAGGTTCACATCAAGGTGATCAATGCCCAGACCGGCCACCCCGTCACGGACGAGAGGCTGAACGTGGCGCTTGCAGCTGCGCAGATTGGATCGGTCGCCATGGCAACCGGCAAAAACGGCATCATCGACGTAAACATCGGAAAGGCGACCATTATCCGCATCCTCTCAAACATGTACGCCGACTGCCGTCCGCGCGGAGAACTTTACACGAACTATCCCATCGCAACGATCCTCAAGACAGGAATCACAACGGGCAATCTCTGCAGCGACGCCAACCCAAAGCCCCGCCCCGGCCAACTTATCCTGTTCGAAATTCCCAAGACATATATTCCAACTATGCCGAATCCGCCAGCAAGTTCGCTGCCCCACTCAGATCAGAATCCAAACTGAAAGGAACACAATCTGCCATGAAAGCACGATGGTATGTCTGGATATTCTGCTTCTATCTGGGATCGACGCTTCATACGATACTTAATCGGAGTTCGACCGCGCCTTTGCCCCATCTTGATCCTTCGTTTTTCGCATTTCTTCGAGCTGATCTTTGCTCCACTATTTTGCGTCTGGATAGTCCTTTGGCTCACGCGCGCGACTACGAACTGGGTTGAAAGAGCAATTCTGATTCTCAATGCGATCGTATTCGCGCTCGGTGTAGCTTCGGCTCTTCATCGACTTGGTTACTTTCCACCGTATGTTTCACCGCGGATTTCACATTGGACATTCTTCGTCGCAACCGTCCTTCTCGGCTATCGAACCGATCAGGTTTTGAAAAAACAAGATGAAAGAATAGAGACAATCACATGCTCCACACCTTCGTAGCACTGGTACAAGATAAGCCCGGCGTTCTTACGCGAGTTGCGTCGCTTTTTCGGCGGCTCAACATCAATATTGTTTCGCTTACCGTGGGGGAGTCGGAGCGGGCTGAGGTTTCGCGGATGACTATTGTTTGCGAGGCTCCTGACCATGCGGCGCATCGCATTCGGGCTTCCCTTTACAAGCTGGAGATTACCGTCGATGTCGATGAGGTGAGCCGCAGCGAGGCCGTTATTCGCGAGCTTTGCCTCGTCAAGGTGGCCGCTGGGCCTTCCCATCCGCTTGGTCAGAACTCCCGCTCGCAGATCTTCGAGCTGGCTAATGTCTTTCGCGCGCGCGTAGTCGATCTCGCGCCCGAGTCGATCATGCTTGAGATGACGGGCAGCTCGTCGAAGATTGAAGGGCTTATTCAAGTCATCACTGAGTCGGGCTATACGATTCTTGAGGTCTCTCGTACTGGGCGGATGGCGATGCGGCGTGGTCACCATACCAGGCGGGTTTTGAAAGCGCTCGGCACCTCCGACGAGAGCGAACCCAACGAACCCGTATTTCCACACAAGCCTGTGCCCGGCGAAATCCTTCCCAACGAGTTCGCCGATGGGCACGAAAAAGAATGAGCAGCGAAACAGCGATGACTACTTTCAGAACAATCACTGCAGTCTCCTAACCGTCACAAACAAATTATTCTATTGAAAGAGAAAATACGAACATGGCAAAGGCATACCACGACGCAGACGCTGACCTCTCCCTCATCCAGGCAAAGAAAGTTGCCATCATCGGTTATGGCTCGCAGGGGCATGCCCACGCGCTCAACCTCAAGGACTCCGGCGTGGATGTTCGCGTTGGGCTGCGACCCGACTCGCCCAACGCTGAGCGCGCCCGCAAGGCTGGGCTCCAGGTCGGCACGGTTGCCGAGGTGTCGAAGTGGGCTGACGTCATCATGAATCTGACGCCGGACCAGACCGCGGCGAAGGTCTATCACGCCGAGATCGAGCCGAATATGAAGCCCGACGTTACGCTGATGTTTGCGCACGGTTTCAATATTCGCTTCCGTACCATTACTCCTCCTGCAGGCGTGGATGTTTCGCTGGTCGCACCGAAGGCGCCGGGCCACCGCGTTCGCGAGGTCTTCACGGAAGGCGGCGGCGTCCCCGCGCTCGTCGCCGTGGAGCAGGATAAGAGCGGCCATGCCCTCGCGCTCGCTCTGAGCTATGCCAAAGGCATCGGCTGCACCCGCGCCGGTGTGCTCGAAACGACCTTTACCGAGGAGACCGAGACTGACCTCTTCGGCGAACAGGCGGTGCTGTGCGGAGGAACATCCGCGCTGGTGAAGGCAGGCTTCGAGACGCTCGTCGAGGCCGGCTATCAGCCTGAGCTGGCGTACTTCGAGGTGCTGCATGAGCTGAAGCTCATCGTCGACCTGATGTACCGCGGCGGGCTGGAGTACATGCGCCATTCCATCTCTGACACGGCCGAGTGGGGCGACTATGTTGCCGGGCCGCGCATCGTCACGCCCGAGGTGAAGAAGGCAATGAAGTCCTTGCTCAACGATATTCAGGACGGCAGCTTCGCCAAGAAGTTCATCGCGGAAAACGAGACGGGCCGCCATGAGTTCGCCCGCATCCGCAAACAGGAGGCGTCGCACCAGATCGAAAAGGTCGGCGCTGAACTGCGCAAGTCCATGCCGTTCCTCGACCCTGTCGTCGTGAAAGACGGCCAGGTCCACAAGGCGTAACTCCCCCTTAAACCGGGGAGAGAATTTAACAATCCGATCGGAATGAGGCGCATCCAACCAGATGTCGCCTCATTACCCTTCAACTTCGACCCAGACTCCTGTAACAATGGAGAATGTTGACCAAGCCCATCGATTCCATGCCCACGGGGCAGAAGGAGGCCCGAGATGGCCACCCTGGACAGCTATGAAAGCCTGCTTCCCACCCTGCCAGTCAACGCGGTAGATCAGCCGTCAGTCGCAGGCCCACCCGCCGAACCCACGCCGCTTCCCGAGATCATCGCTGCGCTGCGCACGATGACGCCGCTCGACGGGCTCAGCGAAGAGGAGTACACGTGGATTGCCACCAGAGGATCCGAGCGCGTCGGCGTAGACCGCGCCATCGTCTTCCGCGAAAACGAGCCTGCGTGCAACATGAACTTCGTGCTTCGAGGCGAGGTGCAGGTACGGCGTCGCAGCACCGGCACGATGGCTCTCTTCATCGGGCGGGCCGGGTCCATGACGGGCAAGCTTCCGTTCTCCCGGATGAAGAACTATGGCGGCGAAGGGTACGCGGTCGGGCCGGTCTGGGCGATCGACGTCCACGAATCGCTGTTTCCCGAGATGCTGCTCGCGATCCCCTCGATGGCGCAGCGCTGCGTTTCTGTGCTGCTCGACCGCGTTCGCGAGGTCACTCGCATCGAGCAGCAGGCCGAGAAGCTGAACGCCCTCGGCAAGCTTGCGGCGAATCTTGCCCACGAACTGAATAACCCTGCCTCCGCGGCCCAGCGCTCTGCCGCCAGCCTGTTCGGCGAATTGCGCAAATATGGGGACCAGAAATATCGCCTCGGAAAACTTTGCCTGACCGATGAGGAGACTGCGCGGTATCGCGGCTGGGTGGAGAACGCGCGAAATCGTATGGCCGCCTACTCGAGCCTTCCGCTCGCTCCGCAAAGCCCGCTGGCTACGGTCGACCGCGAGGAGATGCTGCTGCGCTGGCTGAACGCTCACAATATTCCTGAGCCATGGACGATTGCGCCTGCGCTCGCCGAGACGAACCTGGCTCTCGACCTGCTCGACGAACTGGCGGAGATTACGACCCCTGAGGTGCTGCCCGTCGCCGTCGCCACGGTTGCGAGCTCGCTGCGGGTGGAACGCATGGCGGAAACCGTCGTCGACTCCACCGTGCGCATCTTCGACCTTATCAGCGCCATCAAGGACTATTCGTATATGGACCAGGCGCCGATTCAGGATGTCGACCTCGCGCAGGGGTTGGAAAATACGCTGGTGATGTTCAACTCGCGGCTGCGAGATGTTGCTGTCGAGCTAAATTTTGATCCCGAACTCCCTCCGGTTAGCGCCTACGGGAGCGAACTCAATCAGGTGTGGACCGCGCTGATCGAAAACGCGCTCGAAAGCATGAACAACCACGGCACCCTGCGGCTCAGCACACGACTCAGCGGTCAGTTGGCGTTCGTCGAGGTGTGGGACTCCGGCCCCGGCATCGACCCTGGTATCCGCTCGCGGATCTTCGAGCCGTTCTTCACGACGAAGGCTCCCGGACGCGGCCTGGGGCTTGGTCTCGACACCGTGCAGCGCATCGTCAGCAAGCATTCCGGCTTCGTCACCGTCGAGTCGAAACCCGGGGCGACCTGCTTCCAGGTTCGCCTGCCGCTCGACCGGGTACAGGCCTACTGAAACAGAGCGTGGTCTTCCGTCGCCTCGCTGTTTGACTATTACTTGGTGACTTCGACGCCGCGCCAGAACGCGACATGATGCTTCACATTCCGCGCCGCAGGCTTCGGATCAGGGTAATACCACGCGGCATCGGGATTTTCCTGGCCGTCCACGACGATCGTGTAATAGCGTGCCTGGCCCTTCCACGGGCAACTGGAGGTCGTCGAACTTGTCTTTAGAAACTCCCGCTTCACTGACTCCTCGGGAAAATAAATATTTCCCTCGACGGTCTCGAACGTCTCACTCTCGGCCAGCGTCTGGCCATTCCAAACTGCCTTCGCCATAATCCACTACCTGCATTCTTTTCAACAAGTTACGGCAAGCCACACAACGCTATCGGGCCATCACCGTTGGTGCGAACCCAGAGGTCATAACGCATTTGTAACAGAAACGATGCAAAAAAGGAAAGTCTGAGACTGCCTCGCCGCAGACTACGGAATACCCGTTCTTACGCTGCCGCCTTACGCTGCCGCCGAAAGCCCGAGCGTCTTCAAAATCCCTTCATACTTCGCCTTGGCAGCCGGATATTTTTGAATCAAAGTGGCAGTCTGAGCCATGAACGGATTGCCGCTCTCCTTTTCGGTCTCGGCATGGAAGTGATGGAATTTGGCGTAAAGATAGATTCCTTCGCCGCTCGAATCCAGGAAGAGCCCCGCATCCAGAGCTCCGTGCAACACCAGCGACGCCGCCATCTCCCAATAGCTGATGGCCTGTCGCCAATGCACATTCTTTGGTGCCTTTGGATCTCGCGAGACCGCCCGCAACTCCTGGAGATTCTTGGGCTGAAAGTCGAAGACCATAAATTTTCTTGCCGCGCGCAGTGTCTCTTCGCGCCGAAGCTCGTATAACCGCAATACCAATTCTCCATCTGCCGCCGTTGCCATTTTTTTCTCTTCCTCGTTCGTTTACGCTACGCTCTCGACAACCGCCCGGGTGCTCTCGGGATCGGGCATTTTCATCTCGGGAACTGGTGCCGGACCCGCAATCTTCTTCTGGTAGGTGCATGCAGGCGTGGTGGGCTCCTCTTCGGGAGCGCCCTTCTTCTTACGTCGCTTCGGCAAAGCCTCCCGATTGTTTGGACACACGAGATAGCTCCCCTTGTCGTTGGTCACTTCGAGAAGGTAAGCGCTATCGCACTTCGGACAAACCTGGTTCACCAGTTTAAGGTTTGATGCAAAATCGCACTTCGGATAGTTTACGCAGCCGTAAAACAGGTCACCTCGCTTGGTTTTGCGAACGGCAATGTCGCCGCCATCCTTCGGGCACTTCACGTCGAGCAACTCCTGCTTGATGTATTTGCATTTTGGATAGCCGCTGCAACTAATGAACTCGCCGTACTGTCCATTGCGCAGCAGCAGCGGCTTCCCACACTTCGGGCAAGCTTCTTCCAACTGCACCGGAGGCTTCTGCTGCACCTTCTGGTTCAGCTTTCGAATGGTCTTGCACGGAGGATCTTCGTTGTACCCCGGGCAAGCCATGAATGGCCCCCACGGCCCATTGCGCAGCACCATGACGCGGCCGCAGTTATCGCAGAACTCCTCCTCCGCAACCTCATCTGCTCCTGGCGCGCTCAGGTCTGGCTTCGCGGCAAAGTTCTCTTTGGTGAAGTCGCAGCTTACGGGCTCAACGGTGACCTTCTTGCCCTGCTCTGCCGCCGCCTGGATCGCCGACGCCATCTCCTTCGCGTCATCGACCTCTTTCGAATACTCCGTCACATCTTCGGTCGTGGCCTTCACGATCATCGGGTAGCCGAACGCGGTTGTGATCTTCTTCGTCACGGCCTTCGCGTCCTTCTTCCACGGCCCCGCGGCCACCGTGATTGGTTTCAATTTGGTGAAGTTGCTGCACGAGTAGAAGCTGCCGAACTTGCCCCACTTCAGAATCAGTGCGCTTCCGCAGTTGTCGCAGGTCTCATCGGTCTTCTGCTCCATCCGCTTTACATCTTCCATGTTCGTACTGGCGACGAGCAGCTCCTTTTCGAAGTGGTCATAGAACCCATTCAGCAGATCGGTCCACTTCTCCTGCCCCTCCTCGACCGCATCCAGCTCCCCTTCGAGCGTCGCCGTATATTGCGGATCGAAGATGTAAGGAAAATTCTTCACCAGCAGTTTGGTCACAACCGTTCCAATCTCGGTGGGCACAAACTTGGACTGGATTTTTTTCACATAATCACGATCCTGGATTGTATTAATGATGGACGCATAGGTGGAAGGCCGGCCAATCCCTTTCTCCTCAAGCGTCTTCACCAGGCTTGCCTCGTTGAAGCGCGGCGGCGGCTGCGTGAATTTCTGCAGAGGATCCAGTTTTTCCAGGCGGAGGGCCTCGCCGTCGCGCAACTCCGGCAGCCTGCGCTCCACATCGTCGTCTGCCTCCGCTTCACCCTGCGCAGACTGGCTGGCGTTTTCCGCAGATTTTTTCGCCCCCGCATCTTCTCTGGCGGCCTTGTCCTTTGCTGCCTGGCGCGCGCGCTTCTCTTCTTCTTCGAACTTCAAATGGCCGTCGAACTTCAACACGCTGCCCGTCACGCGAAAGTCGTAGGAGAGCTTTGCCTTGGCAGCGATGTCCACCGTTGTCTGGTCGAAGACGGCTGGCGTCATCTGGCTCGAAACGAAGCGCTGCCAGATTAGCTTGTACAGTCTGAACTGCTCGTCGCTGAGATATTTCCGAATGGACTCCGGTGTGAACTTTACATCAGTCGGTCGAATCGCCTCGTGCGCGTCCTGCGCCTGCACCTGTTTCTTGCCGAGATACTCATTTGCCTTTGCCGGCAGATACGCCGCACCCACCTTACCGATGAACTCACGCGCCTCTTCGATTGCGTCCGGGCTTACCCGTGTCGAATCGGTACGCATGTACGTAATCAACCCGACCGTTCCCTCGCTTCCGATCTCGACGCCTTCATACAATCGCTGGGCCACGCCCATGGTGCGCCGCACGTTGAAGCCAAGACGCCCAGCCGCATCCTGCTGCAGTTTGCTTGTTGTAAACGGAGCCTTCGGGTTGCTTCTGCGCTCCTTCTTCTCGACCGAATGCACAGTCCACTTCGCTCCCTTCAGCTCGCCGACCACCTCGTCGACTGCTTCCTTGTCGGGCAGTGCATTGGCCAGAAAGAGCTCTTTGCCGTCTTCATCTTTTCCATTGGCAACGCGAGCGGGCAAACCATTGACGCCCACAAATCGCGCCGTAAAGTTTTGCTTGCCGGCACTCGGCTCGAGCAGTGCGTCGATGGTCCAGTACTCCACCGGATTGAACGCATTGATCTCACTCTCCCGCTCGACAATCAATCGCAGCGCCACCGTTTGCACGCGCCCCGCCGACAGGCCGCGCCGCACTTTGTCCCACAGCAGCGGAGAAACCTGGTACCCCACTAGGCGATCCAAAACCCGCCGCGTCTGCTGCGCGTCCACAAGATTCTCATCGACATCCCGAGCGTGGAGAAATGCAGCCTGCACAGCCTTCTTCGTAATCTCGTTGAACGTGACCCGGCGAACCTTCGATTTGTCCTTCACCACCGGCAACAACTGGATCGCCAGATGCGCGGCGATCGCCTCCCCTTCGCGGTCCGGGTCGGGCGCAAGGTAGACCATGTCCGCCTTGGCCGCCAGCTTCTTCAACCGCTCCACAACTTTTTCTTTTCCGGGAGACACGATAAGCGTCGGCTCGAACGTGCGTCGCTTCAGCTCCACGCCGATGTCGTTCTTCGGCAGGTCCATGATGTGGCCGATCGAGGCCTCCACCATATAGTCGTTCCCGAGATATTTCCCGATCGTCTTCGCCTTTGCCGGCGATTCCACGATCACAAGTGATCTAGCCATTCGTTCCCTTCATCCACCAGAACGCATTGCCGAAGCAAAACGTTCCAAACTTCCTTATTCCATTGCGAACCTAACACGCTTTCCGCAAACGCGTCATCTCTGTTCGGTTCATGAACTGACGAAAACGACCGCTGAAGGTCACATTCGTCAGTTGTTTATCCACAGAAAAACAAGCTGCGCGAAATGGCAGTAAGTCAAACAACTCACTACACTTCGATTCGCACCGGCCACTATCGGCGATCGCGAATCCGGTCGTCATGCGCAAGGCGATTCAAAATGCTCGCACATAATTTTTGCCTGGTAACTGTCTCACCCGCCCCGCGAGCTCGAGTTCGAAGAGCGCCGCAAAGATTTCCGCTGATCCCAGCGTCGCCTCAAGCTGCTCGATCAACTCATCCAACTGCATCGATTCATCGTGCCGCAGCTTGTCAAAGACGATGCGTTCATGCTCCGGCAGCGGCGTGTCATTAAATAGAGATGCTGTTCCGCCTGCCTTCGATTCACCGGGCCCCGCTGCGGCCATCTCATCCTCCAGCGCCAGCCGAATCTGCGAAGGCAGATCCTCCCATACGTCTTCCCATGTAGCGGTGAGCTTGGCGCCCTGCTTAATCAGCGTGTTAGGCCCCCATGCATTCTTGTTCGTCACATTGCCGGGAACGGCGTAGACGTCGCGATTCTGCTCCATCGCACAGCGCGCCGTGATTCGCGTGCCGCTGTACTCCGCCGCCTCGATCACCAGCACCCCAACACTCATCCCGCTCAAGATGCGGTTGCGAATCGGAAAGTTTTGCGGCGCCGGAAATGTTCCCAGCGGATTTTCGCTCACAATCGCTCCACCACTCGCAACGATGCTCTCCGCGAGTTTCTTGTTCTCCTTGGGATAGATGACATCGATCCCGGTTCCCCACACCGCAATCGTCTTTCCTCCTGCCTCGATTGCGCCCTTATGCGCAGCCGTGTCCACGCCGCGCGCCATGCCACTCAGGATCACCAGCCGTCGATTCGCCAGGTCTCGCGACAGCAGCTCCGCCATTCCCGCGCCATACGGCGAAGGCTGCCGCGTGCCCACGACCGCGATTCCCGGCCGCGCCAGCAGCTCCACATTGCCGCGAATCCAAAGGACGGCCGGCGGATCGTAGATCTCTCGCAGCCGCTCCGGATATGCCTCGTCCTCAGGCGTCAACAAACTCCCGCCAACCTCAAGCGTCCGTCGAATCTCATCTTCAGCAGCCGCGCGTGCCTTGCCCTCAAACACAAACTGCGCCGACTGCGCCGGCATCCCCAAACCTTCAAGCTCCGTCAACGAAGCTTCGAACACCTGCTCCGCCGCGCCCAGCCGATTCATCGCCTTCCATATCCGCGTGGGCCCCATGCCTGGCGTCAATGTCAACGCCATCCATGCCATCTTCGCCGCATCCAACCGCTCACCCGACAACCGTTCCACATCACCAAGCGTATTCATCCGTCTCCATCAAAGCGAATTGACGTGCGTGCGAGTTGGAAGCCCCAAAAATAAACTCCAACATCCGCTGGAGATTATCACGCCACGCTCTTCTGTCAATCACCCGTTCCCTCCTCATCGCACTTCCTGCACTCCATCCAGCTTCCAATCCGCGCGACCCGACCAGCCTCATTCGTCACCCACTCGCGCACCGTCCAGGGCGGATCGTGCCGCACATGCTGCCCATGCCCGCAGTTCAGCCGCGCCGCCCAATGCTGCTCTTCATCCTGATAAAAACCGATTACCTGCCTCTCCATCGCGCGTCGCCTCCCAACATCCAATAAACTAGTCCTTTGACCACCAGATCATCACCTTCCATGCTCCGCGTCGCCGCCATTAACTTTCTCAACCCCGCTCCGCTGATGTGGGACTTCGAACACTCGCCTCGCGCAGCCGAACTCGTGCGGCGCTACACCCTTCATTCCACGCTTCCTTCGCGCTGTGCGGACGAACTCCTCTCTGGCCGCGCCGACCTGGGCCTGATCCCCATCGCTTCGCTCACCCCCGACCTCGCCATCGTCTCCGGCTGCACCATCGCCTCTCTCGACGAGGTCCGCTCCATTCAACTCATCGTTAAGCAGAAAGACGGGAAGCGGCGCGACGGAAGCGAAACCCACACCCTTGAAAGCATCCGCACGATCGCCGCCGACACCGCCTCCCGAAGCTCTCTCGCCTACGCCGAAATCCTCTTCCGAAAATTCCTCGGCACCCATCCCACCTTCGTTCCCGCACCGGCCGACGCCATCGCCATGCTGCAACAAGCCGACGCCGCAATCCTCATCGGAGACCCTGCGCTGCTCGCCCTCGAGTCCCGCGAAGCGATAGAAGCTGCAGTCGGTCCGTGTCTCTGGCTCGATCTCGCCCACGAGTGGCGCGCCCGCACCAATCTCCCGTGGGTAGCCGCCGTCTGGGCCGTCCGCCCCGAAGCCCTCGGCGCATCGAACCTTACCCCCGCCCAGCTCACCACGGACCTCGAAGACTCGCGCGATCACGGCCTCGCGCACATCGACCAGCTCGTCGAAGAGTGGACTCCGCGCATCGCCATCCCGCGTGCCACCATCCGCCATTACCTCACCGAAAACATTCACTACCAACTCGATCCCGACTGCATCCGCACCATCGAACTCTTCCGCCAGTACGCGGCCGAAGTCGCAGTCCTCCCACCGCTCCCCCGTCTCCGCTTCCTCTGAAGCGCCTTCTGCTGTACCTTCAAGATCATCAGCCTTTCAGTCTTCAAGATTGCGACTTCCAGGCTCCTGACCGCGTCTTATCCAACATGAATCCAATCGCAGCTGCCATCACCGTGGTGAAATATATCGCAGCAGCTGCGCCCGCCCACGGGGCCCGCAACCCCTTTCTGCATTTTCTCTTCAGCTTCGGCATCTTCGGCGTCTTTCTGGTCTCGATCGTCGACAGCTCCTTCGTCCCGCTCCCACTGCCCGGCATCACCGACATCATGCTGATCGTCCTGGCCGCGCAGCATCATAGTTGGATACTGCTGATTCTTCTCGCCACGGCAGGCTCCGCGCTCGGCGGATACTTCAGCTATCAGGTCGGCCAGTCCGGCGGGATGTCGTTCCTCGAAAAGCACGTCCCCGCCGCCATCTTCAAGCGCGTCTGCGACTGGATGGAGAACCACGCGATCCTCTCCGTCGCCCTGCCTGCCATCCTGCCACCGCCCATGCCGCTCAGCCCCTTCGTCCTTGCCGCAGGCGCACTGCACATGTCGCGCAAGAAGTTCCTCATCATCTTCACGATCAGCCGCGCCGCCCGCCACGCCATCGCCGTCTGGCTGGGCCTCCACTACGGCCGGCACATTCTCCATCTCTGGAGCAAGCTCTCCGCGAAGTACGCCACGCCCGTGCTCATCGTTATCTGGACGCTGATCCTGGTCAGTTGCGCCATCGCCTTCTGGAAGCTCTACAAGACCTCGCGCACTGTCGGCGTGGGTTCGCAACCTCTTGTGAAGCAGTCGAACACTGCCGCCTAGCTACGCGAAGCCACCCGCTTCCGCAGCATTACATCTCCCATTGCAACAACGTAGCGCCAACCGTAAACCCAGCCCCTACACTGGCCAGCAGCACCAGGTCGCCCTTTTTCAGCCGACCCTCCTCCAGAGCCGTCTGCATCGCCATCGGAATCGTGGCCGCCGTCGTATTGCCATAGCGGTCGATGTTGATCACCACACATTCTTCCGGCATTCCCAACCGCTCCGCCGTCGAAAGGATGATCCGCTTATTCGCCTGATGGGGAATAAAACAGCTGAGGTCCTTGCCCGTCACCCCATTGCGCGACAGCACGATCTCCGCGGCCTCGGCCATCTTACGCACGGCAAACTTGTACACCGCCTGCCCCTCCTGGTGGACATAGTGCTGCTTCGCCGCCACCGTCTCCGCCGTCGACGGATGCAAGCTTCCACCGGCAGGCATATTCAAGGCGCACGCACCCGACCCGTCGATCTCATGAAAGTAATCGACCAGCCCGATCTCGCCGTCGTCACAAGGCTCCAGCAGCACCGCGCCCGCGCCGTCGCCGAAGATAACGCAGGTGGCCCTGTCCGTGTAGTCGATGATCGAGCTCATCACATCCGCTCCGATCACCATCACCTTCTTGTGCATTCCGCTTTCGACCAGCTTGGCCCCCACCTGCAGCGCATACGGAAACCCCGAGCAGGCCGCCGAAAGATCGAACCCCCAGGCGCCCTTCACGCCCAGCTTGTCCTGCACCAAGCAGGCTGTCGCCGGGAAAAACATATCCGGAGTCACGGTAGCGACGATGATTACCTCAAGTTCATTCGCATCGATCCCGCGTGCCGCAAGACACCGCCGCGCCGCCTCCACTGACAGGTCGCTCGTCGCTACGCCTGCGTCGACGATGTGCCGCTCGCGAATCCCTGTGCGTTCGATGATCCACTGATCGTTGGTCGCGACCATCTTTTCGAGGTCGGCGTTGGTCAACAACCGAGGCGGAACATAAGCCCCCACCGAACTGATCTTCGCTCTCACCTGCGTCTGCGGCCTCAACGTCAAACTCAAAACTCGCACCTCATCCTTATCACCACAATACAAACTAATACATAGGAACGATTGTTCCTCTACAGGAGATCATTCTCTCCGACACGCGCTTGCCTGTCACCTACACATTGACGCGATCCAAACGCAAAAGGACACACCATCCCTTAATCTGCCGTGACGCTGCCATGGAGCCTTCTGCCAGGCTTTCGGTTTTCGAAGAAAAGATGTGGGGGAGAAGATGGAAAGAAAGTACACCGGGTGACCTACTGCGCCATTGCGAAAGTGGCATGGCAATCACTGGGGGGAGAGAAAGTGCACCGGGTGACCTACTGCGCCCGTAATGACCCGTTACCGTTGCTTCCTTCCGGACCTGGCGGGGTTGGCGGGATTACGTCGCGTAGGACCCGGCACAAACACAGTTTACCATCTCCGGCCTCTTGTTCGCACCAGCCGCTCGACGCTTGCCGCCGTCGCAACGGTGGTGATCCTCACAAGGCTTGCTCCCCCTGCAAAACCACACTAACCTAGCTCCCATGCTCTTGCTTCTGCTGCTCGCCGCCGTCCTGTTTCCCACCGTAGCGCGCGCCCAGGATGTCCATGTCCGCGTCTCCCCCGGCGTCAAAACCGGCATCGAGAGCACCACCGAATATCCCACCATCCAGATGGCGCTCGACCATCATCCCTTCGCGGGCGTCGGCCCCGACGGCAGGCTCGGCCGCGTCTTCATCGAGATCGCCCCCGGCACCTACCACGAACGCGTCATCATCACCCAGAACCACGCCAACATCACCCTGCTCGGCATGGGCAAGTCGCCCGAAGACGTCGTCATCACCAACAGCCTGAACGCAAAGCAAGCTGGTGGAACCTTCTTCACCGAAACCATCGAGATCAACGGTGTGGGATTCGAAGCAGACAACATCACCTTCGAAAATTCTGCCGGCAACACCGGCCAGGCCGTCGCCGTAGCCAACCGCGCCGACCGTTCCATCTTCAAACACTGCCGCTTCCTCGGCCACCAGGACACGCTCTTCGCCGACTACGGCCGCCAGTATTACGTCGACTCCTACATCGAAGGCGGCGTCGACTTCATCTTCGGCAACGCCACCGCCGTCTTTGACCGCACCGAGCTCCACGCCAACGGCCCTGGCTATCTCACCGCGCAGTCTCGCACCTCGCCCGACCAGGCCACCGGCTACGTGATCCTCGACAGCAAGGTCACCAGCAGCATCGGCTCCGCCGCAGCTCCAGCCGGCACCAAAGCCAACTTCGCCGGGGCGCGCTCCATCGCCTCTGCCAAAGGCACTACTGGCCTCGGCCGTCCCTGGCGCCCTTACTCCCGCGTCGTCTACATCAACACCGCACTCCCCGCCGACCTGAACCCCGCCGGCTGGAGCAACTGGAACAATCCAGCCAACGAAAAAACCGCCTTCTACGCCGAGTCCAACAGCACAGGCCCCGGCGCAAACCCAACCGCTCGCGCCCCCTGGTCCCACCAACTCACCCAAGCCGCAGCCGCGCAGTACCTCCCTGCAACATTCCTCGCCGGCGCCGACCACTGGAACCCCGAAGCCGAAGCTGCAACGCTCCCCTAGCTGACCACGGCCAGTGTCGTCATCGGCAATCAGGCGAAAACCCCCTAAAATTGCTAGAATAGAACTCTGTGACTCCCCCCCAATATCTCGATACAACCGAAGCAACAGGCGTCCTCGACGTCCCTGCCGGGGCTTCGCAAGCGCGTCCCCCGGCGAGACCCAAGGTAGGCTTCGTCTCCCTCGGCTGCCCCAAGAACCTTGTCGACTCCGAGGTCATGATGGGCTTGCTTCAATACAACGGAGCCGAGCTGACGCCGCGCGCCGAAGACGCCGAGATCATCGTCATCAACACCTGCAGCTTCATCGACTCGGCCAAGCAGGAGTCCGTCAATACCATCCTCGAGATGGTGCAGCACAAGCAGCAGTTCGGCGGAAAGGCCCAGCGCATCGTCGTCGCAGGCTGCCTGGTAGAGCGCTACCGTGACGAGATCCAGAAGAACATCCCCGAGGTCGACGCCGTCGTCGGCACCGGCGAACTCGAAGCGATCCTCGCCGCCGCCGGGCTCTCTCCCAGCGGCCACGCGAACAGCAATTCGCCGTTCAACATCCTCCCCCAGGGCTCGCCTGAAGTCACCATCCACACTCACGCCATCGGCAAAGCCCAGACCGACGCCGAAGTAGCGCAACTAGCCGCAGCCAGCACGCAACAGCTGATAGACCGCGCCGCCAGCGCCGTCTCCCAGCACCCCCGCCCGCTCGCCAACCCCGAGCACGACCGCGACATCGCCCCCCAGCTCCGCATCGTCCAGTCTCTCGCCGAGACCGGCACCACCCACGGCGACGAGCCCTTGAACCACACCGGCGCTCACATCGCTCACCTTCCCGCAGGGATCGACGCAGGAAATACTTCCCGCCCCGAAGGCGACCTCCGCCAGCAGCAGGGCCGCTTCTCCCGCGAGTCCTGGGACGGAGCCACCGCCGCGCTACCCGAATACCTCTACAACGACGCAACCCCCAGAATCCTGACGACGCCAAGAGCGTCCGCATATATAAAGATCGCCGAAGGCTGCGACCACCCCTGCAGCTTCTGCATCATCCCGCAGCTTCGAGGCAAGTTCCGCTCGCGCCGCATGTCGTCAATCATCGCCGAGGCCGAAAACCTCATCAAACAGGGCGTCCGCGAGATCACTCTCATCGGCCAGGACACCACCTGCTACGGCGAAGACCTCGGCTTCACCGACGGCCTCGCCACCCTGCTCGACGCACTCGCCGTTCTCCCCGGCCTGCGCTGGCTGCGCTTCCTCTACACCTACCCGAACAAGGTCACGACGCGCCTGCTCGAGACCATGGCGAAGCACGACACCATCGCCAAATATTTGGACGTCCCGCTGCAGCACGCCAGCGCCAGCGTCCTCAAAACGATGAAGCGCGGCGGCAACGCCCAGATCTTCCTCGACCTCATCGCCAAGGCCCGTCGCATCGTCCCCGGCATCGTCATCCGGACGTCCTTCATCGTCGGCTTCCCCGGCGAAACCGAAGCCGACTACAAGGAGCTCGAAGCCTTCGTCACCGCTGCAAGGATCGATTGGCTCGGCGTCTTCACCTACTCTGACGAAGAGGGCGCCGCCGCCTTCAACCTCGCCGACGAAACCAAAATTCCCAACCGCACCATCCAGGCTCGCCGCCGCAAGTTGATGAAGCTCCAGCAGAAGATCAGCACAAAATCCAAAGCCGAATGGGTAGGCCGCGAGATCGACCTGCTAGTCGAAGGCGAATCCGAAGAGACCGAACTCCTCTGGGAGGGCCGCACCGCGCTCCACGCCCCCGAGATCGACGGCAAGGTCTTCATCAACGACTTCGGCCCCCACGAAACCCTCGTGCCCGGCACCTTCTACCGCGCCGAAATCACCGAGTCCCACGACTACGACGTAGTCGCCCGCATCCTCGAATAACATTAAGCGAAAGTTCGGAGGCTTCCTGATGGCGACCTCTCCTAAAACCGTGCATCGTTGCACCTGGGCTGAAGGCAGCCCGATGATGCAGGCGTATCACGACGAAGAATGGGGCGTACCCGTCCACGACAGCCGAGCGCTCTGGGAGAAGCTGATGCTCGATGGCTTTCAGGCAGGGCTTGCGTGGAGCATCATCCTTCGCAAACGCGAGGCCTTCCTCAAAGCATTCAAGAACTTCGATCCAGAGAAGGTCGCGCGCTTTCGAGAGGCCGATATTGTGCGCCTCCTTGAAGACCCTGGTATCGTTCGTTCCCGCGCAAAGATCGAAGCCACTATAGGCGGCGCTAAAGCCTTTCTTGCGATGCAGGAAGCGGGGGAAGACTTCTCGCAATTTGTCTGGAGCATCGCAGGGGGAAAGCCAATTCAGAACCGCGGCCCGGTCCCGGCAAAGACCGCTCTCTCGGAAGAACTTTCAAAGACGCTAAAAAAACGTGGGTTCAAGTTCGTCGGTCCCGTCATCGTCTACGCGTGGATGCAGGCAGTCGGAATCACCAACGATCACGCAACCACCTGCTTTCGGCGCAAAGCAGTATCGGATAAGAATTTATAATCTATAACGCCATGTCAAAGACCCTTCGCTGTCCCACTTGCCGCACCATCGTTCTTCCCAAGAGCGAGGACTTCCCGTTCTGCTCCGATCGCTGCCGCCGCATCGATCTCGGCAAATGGGCCAGCGGCGACTACAAAATATCCTCGCCCATACAAGACCCTGACCTGCTCGAAGAGCTTGCCCGCTCCAACAAACACAATCGCCAAAACGACGACGACGTGAACTAGCCACAATTCCGGGTGCCCCATCTTCGCCGCGCTTTTTGCGGGTAAGGTGGGCATCGTGCGCAGCACGACCGCTCCAGCCCATCTAAACTAATCCCTGGACTTCATGGCCAACTCCAACATCCAGCTTCACCCGCCGTCTGAAAAGAAAACCCTTTGGGCGTGGGCCATTGGCACCTTCTTCGGAGCGGGGCTGCTCAGGCCGGGGCCCGGCACCTACGGCTCCATCGCCGCTGTGCTTCTGTGGTTTGGAGCGGCGCACCTGCTCCATCCCGCCCCGGTTGCGCTGGCCATCGGGACGGGAATCGCCGCGCTGGCCGCCACTTTGATCGGCATCCCTGCGGCTACCATCGTTGCCCGCGAGTCCGGCCGCGAAGACCCCGGCCACGTTGTCATTGACGAGGTCGCCGGCCAGCTTATCGCCCTGATCGCCATCCCCGCCGACTGGCGCCACGCCGTTGTTTCGCTGCTAATGTTCCGCATCTTCGACATCCTCAAGCCGCCGCCAATCCGCCAGCTTGAACGCCTCCCCGGAGGCACCGGCATCATGCTCGACGACGTCGCCGCCGGGCTCTTTGCTTTGCTTCTGGCGCAGATGATCCACGTTTTTTTCTAGCGTGGTGGATGTGGTGTTTTGCTGGGAAAATGTACGGTAAGCGGGCGGTAGACAGGCGGTTTTTGTGGTGCAAAACGTGGTGAATTGCGTGGCTAAGCTGGTGGAGTTGTGGTGAATTGCCGGCTGCAATTTGCCGTCGAAAAATAGGACACAAATCTGAATTATTTTGAAGTTTTTTTCCTGCCGTTCGTCCAAAGAGAATGAACGCCCCGGTTGTCTTGTCAGTTGCGCTCCCCTCCGCGCACGGCTACGCTACATCCAGCCCATGACCACACTCCGCTCCCTCCTGACGACCGACAGGCCCGACGCTCCGCCCCCACATCTCGACCGCGTCACCCCAGCCGCGGCCATGCCCGGCGGCGAGGTCGAGGTCCTCGGCGCGCATCTCGACCCCACCGGCGCCCGTGTACCCCACGCCACCCTCGGCGACACTCCTGCCCCCATCATCCTCAGCCGGCCCACGCGCGCCACCATCCAGATTCCCGAGGGTGCGATCTCCGGTGACCTCATCGTGCATCGCAACGGCCACGCCAGCAACCCGCTGAACCTCCGCGTTGCCGTCCCCATGGCCGAAAACCTGCACCCCGTCGCCAATCCAGCGGTCGACGCCGAGGGCAACGTCTACGCCACCGTTTCGGGCTCCCGCGGCGAGGCTGTACCCGTCTCCATCTTTCAGATTCAGCGCGACTTCCAGATCCGCCCCTTTGTGCGCGACCTGATGAACGCCACCGGCCTCGCCTTCGACTCGGAGGGCTACCTTTACGCCAGCTCGCGCGCCGAGGGCACTGTCTACCGGGTCTCGCCCGAGGGCGCCATCTCCACCTACGCCGAGGGCATGGGCATCGCCACGGGGATTGCCTTCGACCGCGACGGCAACCTCTTCGTCGGCGACCGCTCCGGCACCATCTTCAAGATCGGCCGCGGCCATGTGCACGGCAGCGGCGGCGAAATCTTCGTCTACGCTACGCTCGAACCCAGCATCGCCGCCTACCACCTCGCGTTCAACGATGCCGGAACGCTCTTCGTCAGCGGCCCCACCACCTCGTCGAACCAGGCCATCCACGCCATCGACCGCGACGGCAACACGACAGTTTTTTATCAGGGATTAGGGCGCGCGCAGGGCATCGCCCTGGACGTGGACGACAACCTCTACGTCGCCGCCAGCCTCCACGGCCAGCGCGGCATCATCCGGATCGATCCGCACCACCAGGCCACGCTCGCGGTCTCGGGCAACAACCTCGTCGGCCTCACCTTCCTCGAAGATGGCTGCGCCGCGCTGGCCACCCGCGACGCGCTCTACCACGTTGCTCTCGACATCGAAGGGCGCAGACTCTTCTGACGAATCCCTTCTCGGCTTGTGATTTAGATCTGGTTCAAAGCGCTGCTGCCGAATCGAAACGCCGGTTGTATCGACGTGGTTGCCTTATGCGGCGCCATCGACTAAACTAAGTAGACTTAGTTCATCCGGGGAGATGTCGTGCAAACGGTCAACATCCATGAAGCCAAGACCCAGCTCTCGAAACTGATCGAGCAGGCTGTCAAAGGTGAGTCGTTCATCATCGCCAAGGCGGGCAAGCCACTGGTCAAAGTCACCGCTCTCGACGCGCCCACTGGTAAACGGAGGCGCCGGGTCGGCTTCATGGCTGGACAGATTTCAGTCCCCGACGACTTTGATCGGATGCACAGCAAGAAGATTGAGCAACTCTTCGGCGGCAAGAAGTGAAGCTGCTGCTGGATACGCATCTCCTGCTGTGGACCGCGGAAGGCTCTCGCCGCTTGTCGAAGATCGCCCGGACTTTGATCAGCGATCCAGAGAATGAGCTGCTCTTCAGTGCGGCCAGCCTATGGGAGATTGCGATCAAACGTAGCCTGGGTCGTGACGATTTTCAGGTAGACCTGCGGCTGCTGCGACGCGGCCTGCTGGATAACGGCTACGTTGAGCTGCCGATTACAAGTGAACACACCCTCGCTACCGACAGCCTCCCACCCATCCACAAAGACCCCTTCGACCGCATCTTGATAGCGCAAGCGACAGTCGAGGGGGTCACTCTGTTGACGGTCGATTCTGTGGTGGCACAGTACCCGGGCCCCGTCAGGAAAGTGTGAAAGAAATTGCATTGGAGCGTAAATCTGCATCTTTTTCAGGTGTCCCTACCAGCCCCGCTTCTACACCGCACCCAAGTCAGCAATAATCAAACCAGCCTATGATCGCTGAAATTATCGCCGCCGGCTCCGAGATGCTTACGCCGTTCCGGCAGGATACCAACTCCCTTTATCTGACCGCCGCGCTGAACGATCTCGGCGTGCAGGTCGCCTTCAAGACCATCGTCGGCGACAATCTTGCCCACCTCACCGGGGCGGCCAGCATTGCGATCTCGCGCGCCGACATCATCCTATTTTCCGGCGGCCTCGGCCCTACGGAAGACGACCTCACGCGCGAGGCTGCGGCGGCCGCGCTGGGCATCTCGCTGGAACGCGACCTCGCCATTCTGACGCAGCTCTACAAGCGCTTCGCCGCGCGCCAGATGGTGATGCCGCCCAACAACGCCAGACAAGCAGACGTGCTCCAGGGAGCCACTGTCCTTGAAAACAAAAATGGCAGCGCGCCCGGCCAATACCTCGACACCACCGTGCTCGACTCCAACGGCAGACCGATTCGCAAGATCGTGATCCTGCTGCCCGGCCCGCCGTCGGAGCTGAAGCCGCTCTTCGACGAGCAGTGCCGGCTGCTGTTGAAACATACGCTGCCGCCCCGCCATCTCGCGAAACGGACGCTCCGCATGTCACTGATCCCGGAGTCGCACGTCGATGCCCGCACTTCGCCTATCTATAAGCAGTACGCGGACGTCGACACCACGATCCTGGCCGGAGCCGGCGAGATTCAGCTTCACTTTCTTTGCGCCAAACCGACGGTCGCCGAGGCCCAGCATCGTGTCGATGAGCTGACCGAAAGGATCGAAGCCGAGATGGAGGAGGCCATCTTTTCCTCGCACGGCGAATCGCTTGAGGAGGTCGTGCTGCTGAACCTTGGCCTGCGCGACCTGACGCTGGCGACCGCCGAGAGCTGCACCGGAGGCCT
>Ga0182024_10006668_pt1 | contig 25253 bp, 21 predicted proteins | sample P32metaG_FD_120480 | JGI IMG/M metagenome (GOLD analysis project Ga0182024, IMG submission 120480) | Permafrost microbial communities from Stordalen Mire, Sweden - P3-2 metaG (Illumina Assembly) | ecosystem: Environmental > Terrestrial > Soil > Wetlands > Permafrost | place: Sweden: Stordalen...
GCAGCGCCGTCAGCGGTGGTCCCATCCGTGCTACTGGTGATCAGCAGCACCTTCAACCCAATCTGCTGCGGCTGGGTCGCGGCGCCGGCGACGCCGGCCTTTGACCCGCCGCCGAGCGATGGGATGCCGACGAACGTCAACAGCCCGCCAAAGATGGCGAGCGATGCAGCAATCACCAAGACAACAGTCCGTCGCATATTCTGGCACCCCTGATTGGTTGTTAGGCACGCTCGACGATGCATCCGCCGCCGTGCTGTGGCCCCCGACCGTGCCGTCAGTGTTCTGGTTGGGACCGCAAACGCCAATGGGCTTGTTCGCCCGTCCTGCGTTCAGAAGGTGAACGGAATCGGCCTTGGCGGGGATCCGGGGCCTGATCGGGGCGTGCTACGGTCACAACCAGCCCGGTAACCCACTGGGCAACGAGGGCAAAGCAAAAAAAAGATGCAGGGTGAAGCTCCAATAGAGGGTGAAGCCCCGGTTCAGGGTCAGGCTCAAGTTCAGGGTCAGGCTTCGGCTCAGGGGGACGCTCCCGTACTCAGGATCGTGCTCGCGGACGACAACGTCGCGATGCGCTTCGGGGTCAGGCGGGCCATCGAGCCCCACGGCATGTCCGTGGTGGCCGAGGTGGGCAGCGCCGCCGAGGCTCTCCGAGCCTGCGTGGACGAGCGGCCCGACATCTGCCTGCTCGCCACCGAGCTGCCGGGAGGCGGGATCGAGGCGGCTCGGCTGATACGGCAGGCGGCCCCCGACATCAAGCTCGTGATGCTGAGCGAGATGGGTCGCAGCGAGGAGCTGTTCGGGGCGCTGCGCGCCGGTGCCGACGGCTACCTGCTGATGACCACCTCGCCGGCTCGCCTCCCGCACGCGATACGCGGCGTGGCCAATGGCGAAGCGGCCCTGCCTCGCGATCTCACGGCCCTGCTGATCCAGGAGTTTCGCGAACGGGGTCAGCATCGCCGCCTGCCGCTTTCGAGCTCCGGCCAGCCGGTCAAGCTCACGGCCAGGGAGTTCGAGGTCCTCGAGCGGCTGCGCAAGCACGAGCGGACCGTGGATGTGGCGGCCAGCCTGGTGATCTCCGAGGTTACGGTTCGGCGCCACGTCTCCTCGATCCTCCAGAAGCTGGGGGTCCCGAATCGCAGCAGCGCGCTCGAGCTGCTCGACCGCGCCGACGCCCAGGAGAACCTCGACCGCGCCGACGCTCAGGAGAACCTCGTCCGAGGTGAAGCTCAGGAGAGCTTCGACATGGCCGAAGCTCAGGAGAGCCCGAACCCCGAGCGGTGAGATGCGGTGCGCGCCCCGTCGTGCGCCGCCGGCTCCGGCTTGCGCTGACGCTCCAGGACCGTCTCGCCCGGCGGGAGCCGCAGCCAGCCCGAGTTGCCGGCGGTGTGCCGCTCACCTGCGACCGTGCCCGTGATCGGCGCCTCGAGCGCAACCGGCGAGTCGTTGACCATCACCACCCTCGTGGGTTCGAGATAGGCCCGGATGGATCCGATGGCGAGCACATCGCGCCACGCCTGCAGGCGCAGGAGCAGCCGCCCGCTCTCGCTGAGCGACGGCTGGAGCAGCACGACGTCGTTGGACAGGTGCGCGCGACAGCGTTCCAGGACGGCATCCATCAGGGCGTAGAAGATCCCGGGCGTGGTTTCGGTGCCGGCACGATCGCTGGCGCAGATCAGATTGCTCTGATGGAAGTAGTGGGGCCGCGGGTCGTTGCTCACCACCGAGCGAAAGACGCGTCGTGCCTCGGCGTCGACCACCTGGCTGAACGAGTTGACCCCGACGTGTCCCTCCGAGCGTAGGCGGTCGAGCACCTGCGACGGCGTAGCCGCGTCGTGGGGAAGGACCGTGGGGTGGCGCGGGACGGCGACCGCCGTGCCGATCATGAACGTGCTCCCGGGCGGCCACGCCGCCTCGCCCTGACGGGCCGGATAGGCACGCGACGCGTCGCACGCGAGGTAGCGGATTCGCTGCGCGGCCAAAGCGCCGCGCAGGTGGGGGTTCTGTGGCCGCGGCGGGGTTGCGGCGAGATTCGCCAATCCGGTGTGCGCGCCCGTGACCAGGGTGTGCGGCTCAAACGCGATCCCGACCTCGTTGGCCCAGTTGAAGTTGCGCTCGATCTCCGCTTCGATCTCCGCCTGGCCGAGCTCGTCGAGGTTGCGGTGCCCGAAGGTGTGGTTGATCCATCCGAACGCTTCGCGGTCGGCGAGGAGGGCCGCCAGAAGCGAGTCAGATCCGCCACCCGCGACAGCGCCGTGCTGAACGCTGCCCGCGCCGTTGTAGGCCAGGTCGAGCCGTACGCCCTGGGATCGCGCCCAGCGCGCGGCATGACGCGCATCGGCCGCGGTCATCCGCAGGCTGGACTCCGGTCGCCGGTCGGACTCGTGCGTGTCGACCCTCCAGGAGTGGTTTCCGGCGAGCACGTCGTCGATCTGGATCGAGAGGTAGTTGCGTGCAAAGCCGATGTACGTCCCCCCGGTGAGCCACGCCAGCTGTCCGGCACGCAGAAGCTGACCCTGCACCTGCGCGAAGTTGGCGTCGAACGTCTGGACCATCTCCTCACGTCCGTCGTCACGACGGTGGATGCCCACGAGCGCCGATCCGTCGGGGCCGGCGACCAGCGTCTCGAACCGGCTCGCCGACTCGGCGGAAGCGAGATAGGCCCAGCTGCCCGGATCGATCGGCAGGCGATCCTGCAGGTATGGGAAGACTCGACGCCCGCTGGGGGTCAGCGTCGCCTCCAGCTCCTCGAGTCGGCCCGACCAGCGCGGGGAGGAGAGCCCGAGCTCCGGCCCCGGGTAGGCGTACGCGATCAGCCGCCGAAGCCCATGAGTGCGCTCCAGGCGCTCGAGCCCGGCTCGCGCCGAGCCGTCCAGGGCGATGTCCATGAGACCCGCCTCAGCCAGGATGATCCCCTGGAAGCGAGACTCACCGTGCTCGCCGTCGAACTCGATCGGCTCGAGGAGATCCTTCAGTGCGATCGCGTCGAACGGGACGCCGGCACGCGACAGCCAGCGCGCCCACGCGCCGTAGGCTGGTTCGGTGCCGGTGAGGCCCAGTAGCAGGAGTCGCATCTCGATCCGAGCCCCAGCCCGCTTGCGACGAGTTCTGATCACGGTGAATCGCGGCGATGCTGACAGGTCCAGCAGCCGATATGGGCCTGCCGGGTCTCCCTAAAAACGTTCATGGCCTGAACGCAAGACCTTTCGCCCGACCCATTGGTGTCGGGCACGAATGCCCTGACAATGCATCCACGCGGGACGTGTATCCGCGACCGGCGAGGGCGCCGCCGGCATTCAGAGCCTCGCTCGCGAATCCATCTTCATCATGTACCTACAGGAAACTCCTCACCCCAGGCGCGACCGGCCCAAGGTCTTGATCATCACCGAGGGTACTTACCCGTACGCCCTCGGGGGCGTCAGCTCGTGGTGCGAGGTTCTGCTCAAGGGCCTGGGAGATATCGACTGGGACGTCCTGCCCGTGATCTCGGGCGGCACGCACATGCGTCCGCAGTTCCAGCTCCCGCCCAACGCTCGTCTGCTGCGTCCGATCGAGCTCTGGTCAGAGGATCGAGCCCGCCGCAGCAGGAACCGAGCTCAGGGTGACGAGAGCTTGTCGCTTCCCACCCAGCTGTTGCGCGGCTTGATGCCCTGGGAGGGGGACCTGGACCAGCTCCGCCTGGCCCTGGTGCGCTGCCGCCTGCGACCTCAGTCGGTGCGGCGCGAATTCCGCGCGCACGAGAGCTGGAGACGATTCCTGGGCGAGCTTCAAGGGCTGCTGAATGAGAGTCACGACGACAGCGCCCCGGCGCCTGTCTACGACGCGATCGAGGCGGCGCGCCTGTACCAGTCCCTGTATTGGGTCGCACGTGCGGCGACGGTCCAGACACCGCCTTGCGATCTGCTCCACGTGACCGCCGCGGGCTGGGCGTCGATCCCCGCCATCGTGCACAAGGCACTGCACGGCACGCCGATGCTGCTGACCGAGCATGGGGTCTACGTTCGCGAGGCCTACCTGGCCTCAGTGGCCGACTCGGCTTCGAGCCTCGGTCATGGCTTCACCCTGCCGCGATTGGCCCTCGGACTCACCCGCGCCGCCTATGCGACCGCCGACGTCATCGCCCCGGTCACGGAGGCCAACGCCGAGTGGGAGCGCGGTCTCGGCGTCGATCCGGCCAAGATCCACGTGATCCCCAACGGGATCGAGCCCCCAACGGGCTCGATGGCCGCGCCTGGAGCCAAGCGGGTGGTGTCCGTGGGACGCATCGACCCGCTCAAGGACGTGGAGACGATGATCCGCGTAGCCGTCGAGGTGACTCGCCGCATGCCCGAGGCGCGCTTCGAGTGCTGGGGCCCGGTGACCTCCGGGCAGGAGGACTACGGTGAGATCTGCCGTCGCATGCACGAACAGCTGCGACTTGGCGACCGGTTTCGGTTCATGGGCAGAACCAGCGATCCTCTCGCGGCGATCCGCGGTGGTGACGTCGTCCTGATGACGAGCATCTCCGAGGGAATGCCGATGGCGCTGCTGGAGGCGATGGCGCAAGCGCGGCCGGTTGTCGCCACGAGCGTCGGCGGCGTGGCTTCGGTGGTGAAGGGCTGCGGGTTGACCGCGGCCCCGGGCGACGTGCACGAGCTGGCCTCGGGGGTGACCACCCTGCTGCGCAACCCGGCATTGGCGCAAGCCCTCGGAAGGCGCGGGTTCGAGCGCCTGAGCAGGCGCTATACGCTCGGTCGGTGCGTGGCTTCATACCGAGGCGTGATCACCGGTCTGATCGAAAGCGGAGTGACGGCATGAAGGGCCCACGCGACACCGGCCGCGGGACCGGTCCTACGGGCGACCTGCGAGAGGTGGCGAACCAGCCGCTCGCCGAGGACCTGCATGCCAGCGCGGTGCTCGAGGCACGTCTGGGGCGTCCGGCCCGCGACGTGCTCGAGGCGACGGTCGTGCTGGAAGCGTGGACGGGCGCTCCGGCCGCCGAGGCCATGTCGGCGGCCCAGCGCCTGGTGCAGCGCGACGGACCCCCGCAGCGGGCGTTGGGCGCGATCGATCCATTCGAGGACGCTGAGCACACCAGCGTGTTCGCCGAGGGTCTCACCCTGGTGCTGCTGATCGTGTCCATCGCCGCGTGGGCGGCGCCGATCCGCGCGCATCTCGGTCCCAGGGTGCTCGAGCACGCGATTCGGGTGGCGCTGCCACTGGCCGTTGCCTTTCAGTGGGGGCTTCGCAGCCGCTACCTCGGGCGGCCCCAGGGCCTGGCCTGCCTCGCCCGCGACGGCATCCGCTTCTGGGTGGCGATCCTGATTGTGATCTGCACGCCATTGCTATTCGTGCCCTCGTGGGGTCCGACCGCCGCGATGCTGATCCCGATCTGGGTCGGCAGCATGATCCTCACGCGTCGCGGCTGGGGACTGGTCTACGCCGGAGTCCTGGTGGTCGGGACAATCGCGCTGGATAACAGCGGGCACCCCCAGACATTGCTGGCGGCGATCACGGCGGTCACCCTGCTGATGTGCCTCGCCGCCATCCGGACCAGTCGGTCTCGACGCACCGATGCCCGCCCGGGAAGCATCGAACGTGCGCTGGCCGCCGCGCTGATCGGCGGCATGACGGGAGCGCTACTCATCGGCGACCCGACCGTGGGTCTCGGGGTTCATGGACTGCACCCGGCGGTCGCGCTCCTGCCGTCGGTGATCGGCAGTTACTGGGGAGGCTTCTACCTGTGGAACTTCTTCGAAGCCGTGCCTCGCGGCCTGCGTGGTGTCTCGCTCGAGCGCGCGGGGAGCTTGGCGCTGTCAGACCCCCCGATGTCGATCTTCCTGGGCGCCATCCTGCGGCTCCTGATTGCCGTCGTAGTGCTGTCAGGGCTCGTGATCGCGCTCGGTGGATTCCTCGGCGGCACCGACGCGCTGACCGTGTTCATAGCGTTCGGTTGCGCCGGCACCTTCAGTATGTTGGTCGGGATGCTCGAGGCTTTTGCGCTGCAGACGGCGGCACTGGTGGCCGCGTCCGCTGCATTGATCACCGAGCTCGAATGGACGGCTCACGTCCATTCGAGCTCGCCGGGCACCGCGCTGGCCGTCGGTGCCGCGGTGGGCATCGTCCTCAGCTTGCCCGGGCTGCTCGTGCGTCTCGCCCACTCGGGCGGGACGCTGGCCACGACGATGTGGATCCAGTGATCGCTGTGGCCCGGGGAGGAGTTCATACGCCTGAACGATTTCTAGACGAGCAGACCCATGTACGGCGATGCTCACGCCTGAAATGCTCCAACGCAGCATCGCGTTTGGAGTCAAACGCATCAGCAGCCAAGAATGGGGGCACCACAATGACCGCAGCCGGACACAATCGCCGATTCAGATCGGGGCGCCAACGTGCCTAAGACAGCTCGTGTCAGAAGCACCGCAGGCGAGTCTGACCAGGTGGTGGAGATCGCCGCGGTCGAGATCGCGGCGCCGGAGACCGAGCTCGACTCGGTTTCGGGACCGGAGACCGACACGCTGGATCCCGGGCAAGCCCAGCCGTTCGCCCGCTTCCGGCGCCGGATCGAGCGATTCAGGGGCGACGCCGACACCCAATACCTGCCCGACGGGCTCGATGACGTCGGCGAGCTGAGGGTGCAGCTCATGCTGTTGCGCGAGGAGAACGCGCGGCTGAAGGCCTCGCGCCACCAACCAGCCAGTGCCGGCACGGCGATCGACAGCGTCCGGCGTCTGGCCAACGCGGCCACCGAGGCCGAAGCGCAGGATGACGCCTGGTCTCTGCTCGGCGAGTGTCTGGTGATTCGCGAGGGTCTCGATCAGACCTGCGCCGAGATCCAGGTCGCGATCAGCTCGGTTCGCGATCGCCTGGCCGCGATCACCGAGCGCCTTGAGAGCACTCTGCCCGCGGTCGGTTCGGAAGTAGATGAGGGAACAGATCAACTCCAGGCCTGAACAGGAGGCCGGCTCCGGAGGTCTCGATCCGCGAGTCCACGACGCGCTGACCGACCTGCACGCCTACGCGCTGTTGATGGACTCGCAGTGCGAGCTGCTGGGTGGCCGCATCGAGAGCCTGGCCCGCTCCGACGAGCAGTCCGAGGAGTGCTTGGAGCTCATGCGGCGCCGCGCCCAGCTGGGAGACGAGCTGAGTGCGCTGCGTGAGGTGATCGCCAGGTTGCGTGAGGAGGCTGACGCCGCAGGAGGCGAGTCGCTGGCGTCGAGGCGCGCCTGATCGCCCGGGTCACACCAGTCCGCGCCGAACGGCGCGGACTGCGGCCTGGATGCGATTTTGGACCTGGAGCTTGACCAGGATGCTCGAGACGTGGTTCTTGACCGTGTGCTGGCTCAGGAATAGCGTCTCGGCGATCATGGGATTGTCCATCCCGCGCGCGATCAGCTCCAGGATCTGAAGCTCCCGCGGGGTCAGGTTGGCGTCAGCGGAGTCGTGGTCGAGCTCTGGAGGCTGCCGGATGCGCCTTACGAGGTGCCCGGCGATGCGCGGCGAGATCAGCGACTCGCCGCGGGCGGCGGCCTTGATCCCCTCGATCGTCTGCGTGATCGGGGCATCCTTGAGCAGGTAGCCGCAGGCGCCGGCCAGCAGCGCCTCGGTCACGTTTCGCTCGTCGGCGACCACCGTGAGCACGAGCACCCTTACCAACGGAGCCAAGGCCTGCAATCGCTGGGTGGCTTCGATTCCCGACATGCCCGGCATGTTGAGATCCATCAGGACCACGTCGGGCTCGAGCTCGCAGACCAGCGTGATGCCCTCGGCGCCCAGGCCCGCCTCGCCGACCACGGTGATGCCCTGCTCGCCCAGAAGCTGCACCAAGCCTCCGCGGAACAGCTCGTGGTCGTCGATAACCACGACTTTTAACCTGTCGCCCATCGTGTGCTCACTCACCTGTGTAAACCCCCAACGTGTGCGGCCTGTGGTTCTTCTCTACCCCTGCGGGGCGGCTAACGATCAGGGCCTTGAACGGTGATGGCCCCCACGCCCCATTGCGAGCCCTCCTCGCTTTGCATTGAATCAATCCCATCTAGAACACTTTTTCAGGGGGCAAAAATGTGCGGGATCATCGGCTACGTCGGCAACCGGCCATGCCGCGAGATGCTGCTGGACGGATTGCGCAGACTCGAGTACCGAGGGTATGACTCTGCGGGGCTGGCTTGGCGAGACGGCGATGACGCGGTCCAGTGCGTTCGTGCGATAGGAAATCTCGACTCGCTGGAGGCCGCTATGGCGTGCACTCCCGCCGGAGCCGTGACTGCGTTGGCGAGCCTCCCGTTCGCGGGGATCGGCCACACCCGCTGGGCCACGCACGGTGGGGTCACCGAGGCCAACGCACATCCGCACGAGGACTCCAGCGGCCGCGTCCGGATCGTGCTCAACGGCATCATCGAGAATCACCTCGAGCTGCGCGCACGACTCGCCGCCGACCTCGTGGAGCTGCGCTCCGAGACCGATGCCGAGGTCGTCGCTCACCTGATCGCGCTCAACTACGACGGCGACCTCGCCGACGCGGTCAGACGGTCGCTCGATGACCTGGTCGGGCATTATGCGTTCGTTGCGATGTGCGACGACGAGCCCGACGTTCTGGTGGGTGTCAGGCACGAATGTCCGCTGGTAGTCGGCGTCGGCAGCGGCGAGCAGTTCATCGCCTCCTCGATCTCGGCCTTCCATGCTCACACACGCGAGGTGCTGATGCTCGGTGACGGCGAGATCGTCACTCTGCATCCCGATGGGGTAACGGTGCTCGGGGCCGACGGTCGCCCCACCAGTCCGGTCATCACCGCGATCGACTGGGACGACGACAGCTGCGACAAGGACGGCTACGAGACGTTCATGCTCAAGGAGATCCACGAGCAGGGAACCGCGGTAGCGCAGACGCTGTCTCACTGGCGCAGCAGCGCGGCGGTCGCCGCTGATCCGCTGCTCTCGAGCCGGCAGTTGCGCGCGATACAGCGCGTGGTGATCGTCGGATGCGGTACTTCGTACCACGCCGGGCTGGCTGGGAGGCAGGCGATCGAGCGCTGGGCTCGAGTCCCGGTCGATGTCGAGGTCGCCTCCGAGTTTCGCTACCGAGACCCGATCGTCGGCGAGCGAACGCTCGTGCTCGGCATCACGCAATCGGGAGAGACGGCCGACACGCTCGCAGCGATGCGGCTGGCCCGCGCCAAGGGCGCCACCGTCCTGGCGGTGACCAACGCGATGGGAAGCCAGGCCACCCGGGATGCCGACGGCGCGCTGTTCACGCGGGCGGGCTTGGAGATGGGAGTGGCCGCGACCAAGACGTTCGTCGCCCAAGTTGCGGTTCTCTACGAGCTCGCGCTGAGGATCGCGGAGGCGCGCGAGGCGATGACGCCCGCCGAGTTGGTGGCGCTGCATGCGTCCCTCAATCGGCTTCCCGCGCTGATCGATAAGACCGTCCTCGAGCTCGACGCGCCGGTTCGGTCGATCGCGGAGCGGCTGGCCTGGAGCCCGTTCTTCCTTTTCCTCGGACGGCTTGCGGGCCTGACGGTGGCGATGGAAGGAGCGCTCAAGCTCAAGGAGATCTCCTACGTGCCCACGGACGCATACGCCGCCGGGGAGATGAAGCACGGCCCGATCGCGCTCCTGGGTCCCGATACGCCCGTCGTGTGCGTTGCCACCGACGAGTCGGTCCTTCCCAAGCTGCTGTCCAACCTGTCGGAGGTACGCGCTCGCGGCGCCCACGTACTGGCGATCGCCAGCGAGGACGCCGCCGAGATCGAAGAGTACGCCGCCGAGGTCGTATACGTGCCGAGGACGGATCCCCTGCTCCAGGTGATGCTCGCGGTGATACCGCTCCAGCTTTTTGCCTACTACGTAGCGCGGGCCCGTGAGCTCAATGTCGATCAGCCGCGCAACCTCGCCAAAACAGTCACCGTCGAATAGGTCGCTGGCCGTCGTTGGCGGCGGCCGCGGCCTGCGCTCGGTCATCAGGGCGTTGCCTGAGGTCGAGGGCCACGTCACGGTCATCGTCGCGATCGCGCAGCCCGCCGGACCCGGGAGCCGATGGGGTGACGACGGCAGCGACTCGGCGCTCGGGGAGGTGCGGCGCTCGCTCGAGGCGCTCAGCGACGACGACCGGGCCCTCACCAGGGCGATCCGCCGTCCTCTGACCATCAATCGGATCGGGCGCCATCCGCTCGGGAATCTGATCCTGCGTTCGCTGTCGTATGCGTTCGGTGATCTGGGCACGGCGAGTTCGTGGCTGGCGGAGCAGTTGGGCGTGAGCAGCTCCGTAGTCCCGGCCAGCACCGAGCCGCTGAAGTTCAAGCTCCAGGCCGGGGAGGTCGCGCCCGGGCAGCCGCCCCGCGAGGCGCGCTCGCTGGACCGGTTGAGCCTGGTACCGGAGCATCCGCACGTGTCGCCGACCGTGGTCGAGGCGATCGGCAACGCCGACTGGGTCCTGCTGGCCCCAGGCTCGCTGTTCAGGAGCCTCCTCGCGGTCACCGCCATCCCAGAGATCGCCGAGGCCCTGCGCACGGCGCCCGGTCGCATCGTCTGGATCTCCGGTCTCCAGCCCGAGGCCGGCGAGTCCGGCAACGACCAGCTCGATGCGCTTCGCCGCCACGGGGTCAGGATCGATGAGGTCCTCTATGACCCGGCCGCCGATCTCCGGCTGGAGCCAGAGCTCCTGGCGGCGCCAGGCGTCCGGGCGGTCGCGCATGACCTGGGCGCGCTGAGTGCAGGAACCTACGATCGAGAGAAGCTCGCGGCGGCGCTCGCCGAGCTGGTCGCCGCGTCGGCTGACAGCAGACCCTGACGCTCCACGTCGAGCTCCCGCTCATCGCGCGATGAAGCCGCCCGCGTGGGCTGCTTTCGCAGAGGCGCTTCGCTACCGGCCTGCGCCGGCGGCCATCGAGAGTTCGAGCACCGTCCCCCCGGACGGTGCAGAGTGGGCGACCAGCTGGCCGCCGAGGTCCTCGGCGCACGCTCTCATGGTGCGCAGTCCGAACCCGGAGCTCGAGGCGAACGCCGACTGGTCGATGCCCGAGCCGTCGTCAGAGACCCTGAGCAGCCAAACCCCGTCGTGGCACTGAAGCGTTACCTCGACGCGGCGGGCGCGGCCGTGACGAGCCGCGTTGACGATCGCCTCGCGGGCCACCCGCACGGTCTGCTCGCGCGCGCGCGGCTCCAGATCGGCCGTCTCGCCCTCCGCGTTCGCATCCACGAGGTTCCTGACGGTGATCTGGATTCCGTGCCGGGCCTCGAGCTCATCCGCCACCTCGCGCAATGCCGCCGTGGTGGTTGGGGCTCGGGAAGCTGACAGATCGACGATCGCCTCCCGCGAGGCGGCGAGCGCGCGCCGGGCCGCCACCGTGAGCGGATGCTCGGACCCGAGCTCGGTCTCGAGACGCTGACCATGGAGAGCGATCGTCGCCAGATCCTGCGCCAGGCCGTCATGGATGTCCCGAGCGATGCGGACTCGCTCGGCGCGCAGTGCAGACGCGGCTTCGATGCGGCTCATCTTCGCGTACTCGCGCGTGATGGCGACCAGGATTATCCCGTAGGCGATCAATCTCAAGACTTCGCGGGGCGTCACCCAGTCCCCGGCGACGACCGGGATCGCCACCGCCTGGAGTCTCGAGGCGGCGATCAGGAACGATGCCGCTGCCAGGAGACCGTCCCGGACGCCCGTCGGGCGCCTTCTGGAGGCGAACACGACACCCGCCAGCACGAAGAGCGCGGCCTCGGAGACGTTGATGACGGCTGTCGCTGTCGAGTTAGACGCTCGGGAGCCGGTGTGGCCTCCCAAGATGAGGTTCAGCGCCTCGACGATCACGATGACGGCCAGTCCGGCGGCGCCCATCGTCAAGAGTCGCCGCGACTGGCGGCTCGTGATCTGTGACCCTTTCGCGAGCGCCGCCATGGTGAAGGCGATCGGGACGAGGACCTGCGCGACCAGCGGAACATATGTGTTGAACGGGACGGCGTGCTTGCCGATCAGGGCGGGAACCGTCGAGAACGTGAAATCGGTCACGGCAACCGCCGCCAGCGCGCTCAGCAACACCGCGTGGTCCAGGCGCCGGCGCTGCCGGAACATCAGGCCGAGGAGGAAGGCGGCCAAGAGCGCTGAGATCGCGACGGCGGTCTCGATCGCAGACCGCGCCCCGGCGTCGACCACGTGGACCTGCCAGCGCAAGCTGAACGCGGCGACCAGGCACGAGAACACCGCCGCGGAAACTGCTGTCGCGATTCCCACCAGACTTCCGCGTGAGATCACGCGGTCAAAGCCCATGTAGGCGGCACTTCCGTCCACCGAACACCTTCCTCAAACGTTGCCCCGAGAGAGTTCCCCTTTAAACCATCATAAACCCTACCAACAACCGACCTTCCCGACAACCACTGTGTCCCAACCTTTAGGCCAGTTCCCGTCCCTCAAGCTCGAGATGCTCTCACCCCGGCCGGACGACCGCGGTTGACCGCTGGGTGCTCAGCCGCCGCCGCTGGCGGTCCCGCTCCCGCCCGAGCCGCCCCCGGAACCCGATGCGCTCGAGCCCGAGCCGCTGGTCGGCTGCACCGGCGCGCTGACTACCGGAGCGCTCTGGACGGGCGCGCTCTGCACCGGCGCGCTCTGCACAGGCGCGCTCTGCACCGGCGCGCTCTGCACCGGCGCGCTCTGCACCGAGCCGCCGCTGTCCACCGGAGTGGACGAGCTGCTCGAAGTGGGCGAAGACCGGTTGACGGCCGAGGTCAACGGTGTGGTTGTGGTGGAGCTGACCCGGATCGCATCGGCCTTGGGGGTGGACGCCGGCGCGCTCTGGTGGCGCGGGCGCGCCACCGGCGGGTGATAGACGAGCGACGGCTGACGGACGCTGCGGTGCCAGTCGGCGGCGGCGTCGAGCGACCCCACCGCCAGCAAAGCCGTCGTCGGCGCCGGGCGGGCCGCGGCGAGCGCCACGTGCCTCGCGGTGGCCTGTCCGCCCTGGTCGACCGAGATGCCGATCGCCGCCGCAGCGGCCACTCCGATCGCCAACGCGGGCACTCCAAGCGCGAGCCTGCGCCTCTGGCGCCGGACTCTGGCGGGGGCTACGGGCTTGACTGATTGGACCGACGCCTCGCGGGCGATGGGCTCGCGCTCCTGCGCCAGAGCCGCGAGGTTGAGCGCGCCGTCGGGATCCCCGCGCTCCTCGGCGCGCCGGAACGCGGCCCGAGCCTCGGCGAGCTGTCCCCGCTCTGCGAGCAGCGCGCCGAGATTGCACGCCGCCGCGGCATGCCCGCGCCGGTCTGCGCGCGCATACGCTGCCTCCGCGGGGCCAAGGTCGCCGCGCTGCTCCAAAAGTCCGCCCAGGTTGAAGCTCCCGTTGGCCTCCCCGAGCTTGTCGGCTCGGCGGTACGCCTGTTCGGCGCCGGCGATGTCGCCGCGCCGTTCCAGCAGGACCCCGAGATTGCACGCGGATGCGGGATGGCCGTCCCGGCTACCCTGGCGGTAGGCCAGCTCCGCCTCGACCAGCTCGCCTCGCGCCTCCAGCAGCGTGCCGAGCCTGAACGCGGATCCGGACACGCGGTCTTCAGCAGGCCGATAAGCCCCCTTAGCGACCCGCATAAGGCCGTCCATCACGCCCCGTGATGCCTCCATGCCTTCAGTCTAGCCATAAGCCGGAGGTTTGGACAGGGTTTGTCGAGGGAATCTTTGGTCGGTTGCGCTGATGCCCGAGGCTGGCCGCCGAGCAGGACGCCGATCGCTAAGCTCGTGAATCCCGGTTCACTCTCCCGTGGCGACAGGCTTCTTGGACCTCAACGAGGCCGAGTTCAACGAGGTGTTCCTCGACGACGTGAAGCTCGATGGGGACGCCGTGGTCGGCGGCGTCGGCAACGGCTGGGGGACCGCGATGACGGTGCTCATGTTCGAGCGGTTGACGATCGGCTTCGGGTCGGACTCCTTCGGATCACCGGCCCGCCTCACCGAGACCGTCGCCGGTGACGCCGTCGCGCGGGCGGACTCCGAAACCCGCCACCGGCTCGGCGATCTGATGACCGACCTGCTGGCGGTTCGCTTCAACGGCTACCGGGCCCTGACCGCGCTCTCCCGCGGACAGATCCCCGGCCCCGAGGCCGGTCTGGCCAAGGTGACGATGGTCAACGCCGCGATCGCGGCCACCGATCTGGGCGCCGACATAGTCGGGCCGGATGCTCTGCAGGCCGACAGCGAGTGGAGCTACCTGATCTCCTTCCTGCCCGGCCTGAAATCCGCGGGCGGGACCGAGCAGGTCCTGCGCAACACGATCGGCGAGCGCGTTCTCGGGCTGCCGCCCGAGCCCCGCCTGGACAAGGGGATCCCGTTCAGCGAGCTGCGCTCTCGTGAGTCGCGGGTGGCAACCGGTTGAATCTCGCCCTGTCAGACGAGCAGCAGATGTTGCGCGAGGCGGCGCGCGGCACCCTGTCACGGTTGGGGACGATGGAGGCGGCGCGGCGCGCCCTCGAGGACCCGGGGGGCCTGCCCGACCTGTGGCCGGTAGCCGTGGAGGCCGGCTGGCCCGGACTGCTGATTGACGAGGGCCACGGAGGGGCCGGGCTTGGCGCCTTCGACGGGATGCTCGTCGCCGAGGAGTGCGGGCGGGTCCTGGCGGGTGTTGCCCTGCTCGGTCTGCTACCGGCGACGGCGATCCTCGACCGCGCCGGCCATGATTCGCTGCCCGCGATCGCCGCGGGCGAACTGCGTCCGGTGTACGTGCCGGCCCGGCCTCCCGGCGATCTCGAGTGGCGCTGGACGGTCGAGCAGGCCTCCGGGATGGAGCGCGCGTCTATCCCGCGGGCGACGCTGACGGGCGATGAGGTCACGCTCGATGGATCGGTGGCCTTCGTCCCCGATCTCGAAGGGGCCGGTCTTCTGGTGGCGGTCGCGGTCGGTCCCGACGCCGCGCCAGTGGCCGTGGCGCTGGCGGCCGACGCCCCGGGGGTGAGAATCGAGCCGGTGCGCAGCTATGACTTCACCCGGAGGCTGGCCCATGTCCAATTCTCGGGGGCACGCGGCCAGCGGCTCGACGTCGGCTTGGAGGCCCTTGGCGACGCCTGGTACCTCGCGCACGCGCTGATCGCCGCCGAGTCCATCGGCGCGACGCAGACCTGCCTGGATCGCAGCGTCGCCTACGCCAAGGAGAGGTTCACCTTCGGCCGGGCGATCGGCTCCTACCAGGCCATCAAGCACAAGCTCACCGAAGTGCTGCGACGGCTGGAGAACGCCCGGGGCCTGCAGTACTACGCGGGCTGGGCGCGGGAGTCAGAGCCGGCGGAGTTCGCCCTGGCCGCCAGTGCGGCGCGGTCCGCCGCCGGGCAGGCACTGGATTTCGCCGCCCGCGCGATGATCGAGGTGCACGGCGGCATCGGCGCCACCTGGGAGCACGGTGCGCCACTCTTCTTTCGGCGTGCGCAGCTCTCGCGGCGGCTGCTCGGGGGGACGCGTGATGCGACCGATCGCGTCGCCGAGCGGACCCTGAGCGCCGCGTCCGCCTGAGCGTCTGAGCCCGCACGTGCGTCTGACCGCCTGGGCGCATGGCGCGCGGAGCGGAGCGCGGGGCTAGACTCGCTCGCTTGCTGGCGCGTCTGACCGGGATCTGCGTCGCTTGCGCGCTCGTCTGCTGCGCGGCGGCCGGGACTGCGCGAGCCGCCACCTGGTGGCACCCGCCCCAGAACCTGACGTGGTACTGGCAGCTCACCGGGACCCCCGCGGTGGAGCCCGTGGATGCGACCGACGTCGACGGGTTCGATACCAGCTCCGCCACGGTGGCCGCCTTCCACGCGCGCGGTCAGCACATGATCTGCTACATCGACGTCGGCACCGGTGAAGACTGGCGACCCGACTACTCGAGCTTTCCGCCCTCGGTGCTGGGCAGCTCGAATGGCTGGCCCGGGGAGCTCTGGCTCGACGTCCGTCAGCTCTCGGTGCTGGAGCCGATCATGACCGCCCGCTTTCAGATGTGCCGGGAGAAGGGGTTCGATGCGGTGGAGCCCGACAACATGGACGGATACGAGAACAACACCGGGTTTCCGATCTCCGCGTCGGATCAGCTCGCTTACGACGAGTGGATCGCCCAGGAGGTGCATTCGCTGGGCATGGCGGTGCTGCAGAAGAACGATCCCGACCAGGCGGCGTCGCTCGAGCCCTACTTCGACGGAGCGCTCGACGAGCAGTGCAACCAAGACGCCGAGTGCTCGGAGTACGGGCCCTATCTGGCCGCCGGCAAGCCGGTGCTCAACGCCGAATACGAGGCATCGCTGTATCCGGGGTTCTGCGCCGCCGACGACGCCGCCGGCATCATGGGGGCGCTCTACGACACCGCCCTCGACGGCCTCACCTATGACCCCTGCTTCGGTCCGAGCGTGACCACCCCGGGGAGCCCCACGTCCTCCGCCTCGGGTCACTCCGGAGGCCTGGATCGCACGGCCCCGCGTGTCGGGATCGGGGCCGCCCGGCTGGAGCTCGTGCCCGGCGGCGTTGCGGTCAAGCTCACCTGCCCGCGCGGGCAGTCCTATTGCGACGGCCGGCTGGGGCTGCAAACCCTGCTTGCCTTCGCCACCGGGGCCCATCACCGTCGCCGCCCCCTGACGCTCGGCAGCCGCGCCTTCCGGCTCTCGGGCGGCCACGCCCTCAAGCTCACCGTGAAGCTGGCCGCCGCGTCGCTGCGCCGGCTGCGGGGACGCAGGAGCGTCGACGTCGTGATCACAGTGCGGGCCCGGGATCGGGCCGGGCGGTCAGCGACCACGCGCCGTCGCGTCGTGCTCGCGCTCGGAACGCGTGGTTGACGTCGCCGTATCCTTTGTGAACCTGGATTCACAAGCTCGCACGAAGGACAGCCGATGGCGACGATCGAAACCTCAAACCCAGCTCGCGAAGTCCTCAATCAGCCCCCGCCGCTGCAGCCCGTCAACCTGTTCGAGGTCGATCTGGCCCTCGGCGAGGCGCTCGAGCGCGAGGGAGGCGCCTGGGGAGTCGAGCGGGCGCGGGAGGCGGGCGCGGTGGCCGGCAGTCCCGAGGCCGTCGAGCACAGCCGCCGTGCCGAGCGCAACGAGCCGCGGCTGACCACGCACGATCGCTACGGCAACCGGATCGACGAGGTCCAGCTCGATCCCTCCTGGCACTGGCTGCTGCGGGGCGCCGTGGAGCGGGGCATCCACAGCCTCCCGTGGCGCGAGCCCCGGCCCGGCGCCCACGTCGTGCGCGCGGCCCTGTTCACGCTCTGGTCAAACACCAACGCGGGCGTCATGTGCCCAGTGTCGATGACCTACGCCGCCGTCCCGGCGCTGCGCGATGGCGCTCCGGAGCTGGCCGCCGAGTGGGAGCCGCGGCTGACCTTGCCCGACTACGCCCGCGGAGAGCTGGCCGGGATGGCGATGACCGAGCGCCAGGGGGGATCGGACGTGCGCGCCAACATCACCCGCGCCGAGCCGGCCGGCGACGGCATCTACGAGCTGTACGGTCACAAGTGGTTCTGCTCCTACCCGCCGTGCGCCGTCTTCCTGGTGCTCGCCCAGGCGCCGCACGGGCTTTCGTGTTTCCTCGTGGAGCGCGGAGCCGGGATGGAGTTCCAGCGCCTCAAGGACAAGCTGGGCACGCGCTCACTGCCCTCCTCGGAGGTCGAGTTCCGGGGCGCCGAGGCGCGCTTGATCGGGGAAGAGGGTCGCGGCGTGCCCGCGATCATCCGGATGGTCAACCACACCCGCCTCGACTGCCTGCTGGGCTCGACCGCCGGCCTGCGCCGCGGCACGCTGGAGGCGATCCATCACGCCCGTCACCGATCCGCCTCTGGGGCGCTGCTGGCAGATCAGCCGGCGATGCGAAACGTCCTCGCCGATCTGGCGATCGAGTCAGAGGCCGCCACCCTGGCCGCCCTGCGCGTGGCCCGTGCCTACGACGACTCCGGCGACGGCGCGTTCCGCCGCTTTGCCACCGCGGTCATGAAGTACTGGATCGCCAAGCGCGGGCCGGCGCATGCCGCGGAGGCGCTCGAATGCCTGGGCGGAAACGGGTTCGTCGAGGATTCGGGGCTGCCGCTGCTGTATCGAGACGCGCCGCTGAACTCGATCTGGGAGGGCTCGGGCAACGTCGCCGCCCTCGACGTGCTGCGCGCGATCGTCAAGGAGCCGGCCGCCCTCCCCGCGTTCCTGGAGGAGTGCGAGCTGGCCGCCGGGGCCGATTCCCGGCTCGACTCACATCTCGCGAACTCGCGCCGGCGGGTCGCCGCCACGTTGGCGGGCGACGCCGGCGAAAGCGCGGAACGGCGCCTCTACGACAGCCAGTTCGAGGCCCGTCGCCTGGTCGAGGAGCTGGCCGTCGGCCTGCAGGCGTCGCTGCTGGTCCGCCACTCGTCGCCAGCGGTCGCCGACGCCTTCTGCGCAGCCCGCCTGGCCGGGGAGGGGGGCCACGTCTACGGCACCCTCCCGGGGGGCGTGGATGCCGAGGCGATCATCGAGCGCGCCCTGCCGGTCTGAGCGAGCTCCCGGGGCTGATCGTCGTGACCACTGCCGCTGCTGCCCCCACCCGCGAGCGGCTGCTGGCCGCCGCCCGGGAGCTGATCGAGGAGGGCGGGTACGGGGCCGCCTCGGTGATCGCGATCGCCGGGCGGGCCGGGGTTGCTGCGGGGACCCTGTACCGGCACTTCTCCTCCAAGGAGGAGCTGTTCGTCGAGGTCTTCCGCGCGGTGTGCTCGAATGAGGAGCGGGCCATGGGCACCGCAGCGGCGGAGATGCCCGCGTCCGCAACGGCCGTGGCCCAGCTCGAGACGGTGCTGGCCACCTTCGCCCGGCGCGCACTGAGCAATCCGCGTCTGGCGTGGGCCCTGATCGCCGAGCCGGTCGACCCACGGGTGGACGCCGAGCGCCGAGCCTACCGAGAACGCTACGCCGCGATGGTCGCCGAGTTCCTGCGAGCCGGGATCGAGGCCGGGGAGCTGCCGGCCCAGAACGCGGAGCTCACCGCTGCGGCCCTCGTGGGAGGTCTTGGCGAGGTGCTCGTGGGTCCCCTCTCGCCGGTGTCCGCCGGTGGCCCCCGAGCCGCCGAGGTGGTGCGGGCGCTGCGGACCTTCGTGCGCCGGGCGGCGGGGGCGTGACGAGCACCGGGGCCGTACGCGTCGAGCGGGACGGTCCGGTCACCACGGTGCTGCTCTGCCGCCCCGAGCGGCGCAACGCGGTAGACGGGCCCACAGCGGCCGCCCTGTCAAGCGCGTTCGCGGCCTTCGACGCGGACCCGGACGCCTCGGTCGCGGTGCTCCACGGGGAGGGCGGGGTGTTCTGCGCAGGCGCCGACCTGAAGGCCATCGGGACCGAATCGGGGAACCTCGTGCAGGACACCGGCGACGGCCCGATGGGGCCGACCCGGATGCGCCTCGCCAAACCCGTGATCGCGGCGATCGCCGGTCACGCCGTCGCCGGTGGCCTCGAGCTCGCCCTGTGGTGCGACCTGCGCGTCGCCGAGCCCGACGCCGTGCTCGGGGTCTTCTGCCGCCGTTGGGGTGTGCCCCTGATCGACGGCGGGACGGTTCGCCTGCCCCGTCTGATCGGGGTCAGCCGGGCTATGGACATGATCCTCACCGGAAGGGGCGTTGACGCGGCCGAGGCTGAGCGGATCGGCTTGGTCAACCGCATCGTCGCGCCCGGGCAGAGTCTGGCGGCCGCCCAGCGGCTCGCCGCCGAGCTCGCCCGGTTTCCCCAGGCGTGCCTGCGCGAGGACCGGCTCTCGCTGCTCGAGCAGGACGGCCTCGACGAGCGCGCGGCGATCGCCAACGAGCTCGCCCACGGCCGGCGCTCGCTCACCGAGGCTCGAGCCGGGCTGGAGCGCTTTCGGGCCGGGGAGGGGCGCCACGGCACCTTTTGACGGCGAGCCTCATCGGCCGCGCAGACAGCGAGCCCATTCCTCGAGCCCTCGCGCCTGCTCGGAGGAGAGACCGATCGCCGGCTCGGTCAGGACCAGCTTCGTGGGCCCAATGCGCATCCGGGCCCAGGCATGGCAGCTGTCGTCGAACATGTCGTCTATCCAGGCCAGCGGCCGCGTCGGTCCGGCATAGGCCTCGATCGCCCCGAGCTTCCAGTGGCGGGCCACCGAGGCGTCCGGCCCGGGCTCCGGGAAGCTGAGGTGGGGCAGGCCCGCGGAGACCCCGATCGCTCGGGGCAGGTACTGGTCGGCCTTGTCCTCCCAGCCGCTGCACCAGACCAGCTCGTAGTCACGCTCCAGGCCGGCCAGGAGCTTCCCCGCGCTGGCCGAAAGGAAGTGGGGGATCCCCTCCACCAGCGCAAAGCGTCCAGGGGGCGGCCGCTGGGGATCGAAGCCCGAGAGCGAGATCACGCCATCGATATCGATCAAAAGTAGTGGTCGGTGCATATCCGGCCTTAATGTGATTCAGACAGGGTTTGGCCAGTGAAGCGGGTACAGTCCACCTGCGGCGTCCAGATCCAGGTGGACGTGGCGGGGTTGCCCTCAAGCCCTCCCGGGTAACTGACGAAAGCAAAGGTGAGGCAAAACCAGCCTCCCTGACTTTCCCGCCTCGCCCCCTCCCTTTTCCTATGAGCCAACTCCTCGGCATCCTGCTCGCGCTCGTCTGCGCTCTGGCCACCAACGTCGGTTTCCTGTTCAAGCATCGCGGCGCCTGTGCAGCCCCCGCCGTGGACGTCCGCCACCCCTTCAGCTGCGCGCGCTCCCTGTTTCACTCCAAGCTGTTCGCGGTCGGGATGGCGGTCGCATCCGTAGCCTGGGTGTTTCACGTCGCCGCCATGGCCGTAGCCCCTCTGTCAGTCGTGCAGGCTGTGCTGGCAGGCGGGGTGGTCCTGCTGGCGGTGATGGCCGAGCGGATGTTCGGACTCGGTATCTCGCGCCGCCAGTGGCTCGGGCTGATCTTGACCGCGGGCGGCCTGGTACTGCTCGGCCTCAGCCTCCCGGCCGTGCACGGGGCCCACTCGCGCTTCTCGGTGCCGGGGATGATCGCGTTTGAGACCGTGCTCCTCCTGGTCGGCACCCTGCTGATCATCGGACCGCGCATCGGCGCCCCCGTGGAGCACCACGGCTTCATGCTCGGAGCCGCCGCCGGCATCCTGTTCGGCGTGTCTGACGTCGCCGTCAAGGCGATCTCGGGGATGGTCTCCGCTCACGGCGTCCTCGGACTGCTCAGCCCCTGGCTGATCGTCACGATCGCGGCCTCGGTGGCCGCCTTCTACGCCTCGGCCAAGGGGTTGCAGGACGGCGAGGCGGTGCCCGTGATCGCGGTCACCGGGACGGCGGCCAACGTCTCGGGCATCGTCGGAGGGATCATCGTGTTCGGGGATCCGCTCTCCGGGCATCCGCTGGCCCTGATGGCGGAGATCTTCGCCTTCGCCCTGGTACTCGTCGCCGCCTGGCTGACGCCGGCGCCCGTGCGGGCCGCCAGCGTCGCCGTCTGACCTGCGTCCGGGCGATGGGCTCGCCGCTGGTCTCGGTCACCGAGCTGGCGCGAACGCTGTCCGATGCGTCGTCAGATCAGGCGCGAGCACCCGCGCTTCTCGACGTACGCTGGGAATTAGGCCCGCCCGCCCCGCCGGCCCCCGGGTCTTCCGGTCGCGACCGCTACGAGCAGGGTCACATTCCGGGCGCCGTGTTTGTCGACCTCGACCGCGACCTGGCCGGCACCCCCGGTCCTGGGGGCCGGCATCCGCTCCCGGCCGCCGAGGCGTTCACGAGCAGCATGCGGGCGGCGGGTGTTCACGAACACCGTCCCGTCGTCGTCTACGACGCGGCGACCTCGATGGCCGCGGCCCGGGCCTGGTGGCTGCTGCGCTACTTCGGGCATCCCGATACGGCCGTGCTCGACGGCGGCCTGGCCGCCTGGGAGCGGTCGGGCGGCGAGCTGTCTCGTGGAGACGAGCGGGCTGAGACCGGCGATTTCGTCGCCCGCCCCGGTGCCATGCCGGTGCTCGACGCCAGGGCCGCGGCGGCTCTGGCCTACGGCGGGGTGCTGCTGGACGCCCGCTCTGCCGAGCGCTTTGCCGGCGAGAGCGAGCCGGTGGACCCGGTCGCCGGCCACATCCCGGGGGCGCGCAACCGTCCGACGAATCTCAACCTCCGTCCGTCAGGGGAATTTCGCGACGCCGCCTCCCTGCGGGCCGACTTCGAGCGCCTGGGGGCGAGCGGCGCCGGATCGGTGGGCGCCTACTGCGGCTCGGGCGTGACCGCCGCGCACGAGCTGCTGGCGCTCGAGGTGGCCGGCGTGCCAGCGGCCCTCTATCCGGGCTCCTGGAGCGAATGGATCATCGATCCCACTCGCCCCATCGCGAGCGGAGAGGATCCGGGCCAGGCCGGTTAGACCGCCGGACGCCGCGAATCGCCAGCCCCTCAGCTCGAGGCCGGCGAGCTCGCCGGCCTCGGCCTCGTTCTGTACAACGAGTGTCATAGAAGTGGCCGGAACGTCTAATTGAGCCACCACCGTCGGGCCGGTACCGTTGTACAAAACGGCACGCGAGGAATTCCGGAGGCGAGGCATGGCGAGTACCGAAGAGGCAGTGAGGACCGAGCGCAGCACCCTTCAGGAGCTGGGACGCCGGCACCTCTGGATGCACTTCACGCGCCTGTCGGCCTACGAGGATCACGAGATCCCGATCATCACCCGCGGCGAAGGGTGCTACGTCTACGACGAGCACGGCAATCGCTACCTCGACGGGCTCTCGGCGCTGTTCTGCGTGAACATCGGACACGGGCGTGCCGACATCGCCCAGGCGGGGGCCGATCAGGCCAAGGAGCTCGGATTCTTCACCAACTGGTCCTACGCGCATCCGCGCTCGATCGAGCTCGCCGCCCGGATCGCGGCGCTCGCGCCCGGTGACCTCAATCGGGTCTTCTTCACGAGTGGTGGCTCGGAGGCCGTCGAATCGGCGCTCAAGCTCGCCCGCCAGTACCACAAGCTGACCGGTAATCCGAACAAGACCAAGGTGATCGCGCGGGATATCGCCTACCACGGGACAAGCCTGGGCGCCCTCTCCGCGACGGGCATCACCAGCCTGCGCGAGCCCTTCGAGCCGCTGACGCCCGGGGGCTGTCACGTCTCCAACACCAACACCTTCCGTCTGCCACACGGCATGGACGCCTCGCAGCTCGCCGAGACGGTGGCGGCGCGGATCGAGTTCGAGGGCCCCGACACCGTGGGGGCGGTGATCATGGAACCCGTCCAGAACGCGGGCGGCTGCTTCACGCCCCCCGAGGGCTACTTTCAGCGCATTCGCGAGATCTGCGACGAGTACAACGTGCTGCTGATCTCCGACGAGGTCATTTGCGCCTGGGGCCGGCTCGGTGAGTGGTTCGGCTCCACCCGCTACGACTACCAGCCCGACATCATCACGACCGCCAAGGGCCTGACCAGCGCCTACGCTCCGATGGGGGCGATGATCGCCTCCGATCGGATCGCCGAGCCCTTCCTGGACGGCACCCAGAGCTTCACTCATGGCTTCACCTTCGCCGGGCACCCGATCTGCTCCGCGGTCGCTCTGGCCAACCTCGACGCGATGGAGAACGAGGGGCTGCTGGAGAACGTGCGCAACAACGAGGGCGTCTTCCGGGCGATGCTCGAGTCGCTGCGCGACATCCCGATCGTGGGCGATGTGCGGGGGGCGGGATATTTCCACGCCATCGAGCTGGTCAAGGATCAGAACACCGAGGAACAATGGTCAGACGCCGAGTCCGAGACCCTGCTGCGCGGCTACCTCTCGGGGGAGCTCTACCGGCGCGGGCTCATCTGCCGCGCCGACGACCGGGGCGACCCGGTGATCCAGCTCTCGCCTCCGCTGATTGCGGGACCCAAGGAGTTCGAGGAGATCGAGTCGATCCTGAGGCCCGTGCTGACCGAGGCCGGCGAGCGGATGCACGCCCACTCCGCCTGACGGCGGGCGCCCGATCGCGATCCTGAGCACGCAATGCTCACCGTACGCGAACTTCTCTCAGATCTCGACGTCCGCCTGCTCACCGGGGAGGCGGCCATCGACGTTCCGGTGCGCTGGGTGCACATCTCAGAGCTCAAGGATCCGACCCCGTGGCTGTCGGGAGGGGAGCTCCTGCTGACCACCGGGATGCAGCTCAACACGGCAGACCGTCAGCGCGAGTTCGCCACCCGACTGGCCGACCATCAGCTGGCGGGCCTCGGGTTCGGGGTCGGGTTCGGGCACCGGGCGGTGCCCGAGCCGCTTGTCCAGGCGGCCGCCGAGCGCGAGTTTCCGGTGTTCGAGGTGCCCTATGAGCTGCCGTTCATCGCGGTCACCGAGGCCGCCTTCACCCAGCTGGTCAACGAGCAGTACGGCGTTCTGCGCCGCGCGCTGGCCGCCCACGAGCGTCTGGAGCGCGTGGTCCTCTCAGAGCGGGGGCTGGACACTCTCGCCGGCACCCTGGCCACCCTGATCGGCGCCGCCGTGCTCGTCTTCGACGCCCGCGGCGAGCCACTGGCTCAGCGGGCCTTCCGGCGTGCGCTCGAGCCCGAGGCCGTCGCGGCTCTGCGCGACGAGCTCTGCGACCGAACCCGCCGGCGCGAGGCGCGGGCCTTTCTGCCGACGCACGGTGACCTCGCGGACCGCTCACTCGCCCTCCCGGTGGCCGCCGACGGGGTGTCGGCCTCGCCGGCGAACGGAACCGACCGGGTTCCCCAGGCTTGGATGGTGGCGATCAAGGACGGGGGCCCCCTGTCGGACTTCGATCGGCTCACCCTGCATCAGGCGGTCACGATCGTGGCCCTGGAGCTGCTCCGCGGCCGGGTCGCCGGGGATACCGAACGGCGGCTGGCCGGCGACGTGCTGGCCGCGATCGTCGAGGGTGAGCTCGGTGGGGTCGAGCTCAGCCGGCGCCTGGAGCCCTTCGGACTTGCCGAGCGGGTGGCCGCGATCGTCGTCGAGCGTGACGCCGGCGGCCGCGGCGCGGGCAACGGCCCGGATACTCCGGCGTTGCTGGAGGTAGGGCTCGCGGCCGCGCTGCGCGAGGAGGCCGTGTATGGCTTGGTGGCCTCCACCGACACTCTGACCTGTGCCCTGATTCCCGCCGACCCTCCCGATGAGGACGAGCTGTTCACGCTCGCCGGCCGAGTGCTCGGGCGCCTGGAGGCCGAATTCGGTCCCGGGGTGCGAGCGGGGGTGGGTCGCCCCGTGACCGGGCCCGAGGCCCGGCGCAGCTACCACGAGGCGCGCTGCGCGGTCGAGGCGGTGGGTGCCGGCCATGGCGGGGCAGCGACCAACGGCACGGCGAGCGGCAGCGGCGCGGCCCAGGTGGCCACCTACAAGGACCTGGGCACCTTTCAGCTGCTGCTCTCGTTGCAGGGAGA
>Ga0182024_10006669_pt1 | contig 25251 bp, 21 predicted proteins | sample P32metaG_FD_120480 | JGI IMG/M metagenome (GOLD analysis project Ga0182024, IMG submission 120480) | Permafrost microbial communities from Stordalen Mire, Sweden - P3-2 metaG (Illumina Assembly) | ecosystem: Environmental > Terrestrial > Soil > Wetlands > Permafrost | place: Sweden: Stordalen...
ACATTTTGATATGAGCGGTCAGATCAATCAATATCAAACAAACAATCCTTCCTGGCAAGCTGATTTGCGAGCGTCTTTAGAGCCGCGCGAATTGCTCGAACTTCTGCCTGCTCTGACCGACGAAATCGACAAGTGGAAGCTTAAACTGACCTCCACCGGTCCGGTGTTGCTGAAAGCCAAGGTAAAAGGAAATGCTGAATCAAGCGAAATCGCATATTCGGTCACCGCCAACGCCAACAATCAGCTTTCCGTGTCGTCACTGTTAGGAATTCTCCATCAGCCTTACGGTGAGCCACTGTCGCTCGATGGCACTTTGACTATGAACCCCACCTCGATTTCAGCCAGCAACGCCCAAATGTCGCTTGGCGAATCGCTTTTGCACGGTAGCGGCTCAGTCAATTGGACTTATAAAGACGCCAATAAAACAGAAATCGACATGGATCGCTCTGAAATTCAGTTCTCTCTAAAGTCACCAAATGCGATACCGGCGCGAAAGCTCATCGCTATGCTTGACCCGACGATCAGCAAAGATGTCGGTGGCACAGTACAAGGCTTTGTCGGCATGAAGGGCTCGCTCAACCGGGCCAAGACAAACGGCAAGCTTGAGCTCAACAAGATAAGCATTCCAAAACTGGATGTAAAAGAAGTGAGCGGAGTGATCGACATGCTGGATTCGGCAGGCAAAGAGCAGAAGGCTCTGGTCGAATTTTCCGAGCTTGAGTTTGGAGAATTTCCTCTGCACAAAGTGAAAGCAGACCTGACCATGACTCCGGAAGATTCAAACAAGCAGCCCAAGTTGATGATCAGCAAAGGACAAGCGACTTACGGTGGCGGTCTCTTTAACCTTGATGGCTGGATCGATCCCAATGACCACAGACTGAATATACATACAACCATCAGTAAAGCAAAGGCTGCTGCTCTTGCCGAACAGTTGGTCGGTCACTCCGGCGAGCTCACCGGGCTGGTCGATGCCGATTTCAAAATCGACACGGAGGGCAACGATTATAAAGAGGCCATCTCCAATTTGAGTGGCAGTGGTGTGGTCACTGTTCACAACGGAATGGTGACTAGATTTGGGCAGCTGCAGACAAAGCTGACGCAGGCAAATCTTTTACATCAGGGACTGTTCGGTTTCAATCTGAACAATCTTTTGCAAAGCATGGTGCCTGTGCGCACCGGTCAGTTCAGGGAACTGAACGGAGACTTTAGAATGAGCAAAGGCATTCTCTATGTCGACCAGCTCACGTACGAAGGACCCGACATGCGTTTATGGGGCGCGGGAAAAGCGAACCTGCCTTTGAATACACTTGATCTCGAGATGGCTGGAAAGATTCCCCGCGTCTCCTCCAGCATGATCCGCGGGCCCTTCGCCAAAGTATCAAAGGATATGACTTTTCAGAAAGTAGTAAACGTCATGACCATGCACCAGTTGGAGAATCTGCCATCACTGCCGGTGCTTGGCGATCTGGCGGCAGACAAACCACGATCTTTTTCATTCAAGGTGATCTCTGAACTGGATAAACCAAAGACGGTGTCACAGTCGATTGAGAAATCTTTTCACTGGCTGCCGCCCAAGCCCAACGCCTCAGCGCACCCCGTGCCCGGCCTGGCCATCAGTCAAAAGTAGGCAACGAATTCTAGACAGTCCAAAGAATAACAAATGCGATGCGCCTTTCTAATTCTCGTGACCTCGTTGCTGCCGATGATGGCAACCGAATTGACTGTTAAGGATCTGCCCTCCCTGGCTGATCTGAAAATGTCGCAATGGAATTCAGGCAATCCACTTGCCCGATATGTAGCGACCTTGGATCTTGAAAAAGTCTACGAAAGTGAATCTAGATCCCAGGATTTTTGGCAGAACTTTGCCAACCTTGCTCCCTTTTTGGGCGATGTAGAAGGCGCTATGAAAGCACGCACAATAGTATGGCCGAGCCAGCCCTTGATCGATGAATCGCTTCTCAAGTCATCGTTGCATGGATATAGGCCGGTAAGCGCCGTTAATTACATTCTGGACGAGGCTAAAACAAGCAATGTCATCATGGTTGGAGAGGAGCATATGGACTCTCAGACACGGTGTTTGCTGCTGCCCTTGTTGCGTGGGTTGAAGTCCAGAGGATATGAATATTTCGCGGCTGAGACTTTTTGCAGCGATCTTGCTGAAACAAATCGATCTGGCTACACGGTCAGAAGCACGGGCTTTTACACACAGGATCCAATTTTTGCGCAAGCCGTTAATGAGGCGATCAAACTCGGGTACAGGCTGCAGCCGTATGAGTGCATAGACGAACCAGCAGAAATCAAAGCGGCGGACCACATAACGCGCCAGAACTATCGCGAATTTACCCAGGCAAAAAATCTCAAAGAGAGAATTTTCGACAAAGATCCCAAAGCTAAGGTCCTCGTCTGGGGCGGACGCGGCCACGTCTACAAAGAACTCACCGACAAGACAATTGATTCCACTCAACAATGGCAACCAATGGCTTATCGCTTCAAACAAATCACTGGAATAGATCCATTCTGCGTTTTCTTGCCCAGTCAAACGGAACTCGGCTCACGCGAAAAGGAGACCAGCGAATTCAAATTCGCGGCTCAGAAAGGTTGGCTAAAGAATCCATCAGTCCTTGTAGCGACCGCGGGTGACGGCTATTTTGGTAAATGGGGTTGCATCGAAGTGTTCTTTCCTCGGCAAAAATTCCGACGTGGTCGGGTAGATTGGCTGGCCCGAGATCTCGGACGCGTTGCCGTGAAAATTCCAGCAACTTGCATTTCGGAACATAGACTGCAGCTTGCTCAGGCATACGGAATAAATCAAATCGAGAATGCTGTTCCAATAGATAGAGTCTTGATTAGACCAGGGTTGCCTGTTCCGGTGCTTATGCTGCCCAAGCAAGGCCAGTTTGTCATAAGAGTGATCGACGCGTCCGGCAAGATGAATAATGAGGCTGTAGTAAGGACTTAGGTCCGTCAATACCTCGGTCCGTCAATACTTAGGTCCGTCAATACTTAGGTCCGTCAATACTTAGGTCCGTCAATGGGTCAATGGGTCGACATTTTCGTACCGCTGGAGGGGCTGCCACCACCGCCGGTGCCCGATGAGTTGGCGCAGAAAAACCCAGGGTGTTGACAAGTTTGATCGATTTGCTATACTGAAAATGCAGTGACGCGCTGGTGGCACCCGGAAAATCATCCGTGTGTAATAGTCAAAAGGTATAAGACTATGTCTACCACGCATGCGCCCTGGGGCAGCATCGAACTGCTGCACAATGTAGTTATCGCGCTCACTAATCTAAGCAAGCTTGATCAGCGGATTAGCTATCGAGCCAAGGTAAAGCTGCACGGCAAGAACACTGCCGTTCAAGTAACTTCGGACGGACTGGTGGCGCAGAGCCGCACAAACATACTGACCACCGTTCACGATCTGGACGGCTTTGCGAAATGGGTCGCTGCCAATCAGGCCGCCTTCAAGGCATTGCCTACAGGCATCGTCGTGTTTGGCGAATGGGCTGGACCTGGAGTTGAGGCAGGTATGGCAATCTCAAAGATTCCTTCCAAGATCTTTGCGATCTTCAGCGTGCAGGTTGGTCGAGGTGACGATGCATACATCGTCTATGACCCTGAACAAATTTGTGAAATTCTCACTCCCGTTCTGCAGTGCCCTGGCCTGCATGTTCTACCGTGGGAAGAAACGCAGGAGATCACACTCGACTTCAGCAACAAAGCACAGATGCAGGAAGTGACCCCTGCGCTTAACGCAATGGTCGAGCGCGTTGAGAAAGAAGATCCATGGGTGAAACGCACTTTCGGAATAGAAGGAATTGGCGAAGGACTTGTGTTCTACCCCGAACCACAATCCGCACCAATCTCGCCCGAAAATCTCGCGCACATCATCTTCAAGGCCAAAGGTGACAAGCATAGAACAGCTGCCACCAAGGAGAGTGTACAGCTTGAAGCAACAGTGGTGGAAAGCGCCGCTGCATTTGTCAGCCTGATGGTCACAGACGCGCGGCTTGAGCAGGGCGTTTCGCAGGTATGCGGTGGCTCGTACGACATACGCAACATCGCCACTTTCATTAAGTGGGTCGTGACTGATGTCGAGAAGGAGTCGGTTGCAGAACTGCAAGCATCAGGACTTGATTGGAAGCAAGTCGCCGGGCCTGTTCAAACTCGAGCCCGCGAATGGTACAAAGAGCGTTGCGGTGCGAGCAGCGTTAAGTAGGAGCGATGAGTGATGAGTGACGATCCTCATATCTCTGCTATCCCTCCAGCGCAGTCGTGGAATTCCAATTAAGGAAACCACGGCTGCGCATTTCTACAGCTTTTGCTCCCAGTGCAGTGTCGCAAGCATCAGATGAATTTACTAATTCTTGTTTTTGACAACTACAACTGTGCCAGCAAGAAGGTCATGAAGACCCTGCTTCTTTTGCGTAAAGGCGGCAATCATATATCCAATTTGTAAGGTCAACAAGCCCGCCACTAGCCTGGACAAAGTACGTCCGAAACCACGCATTATAGAAAGTCTATCGCCATCGGCAGTAGTCACCGTCAAACCAAACACCATTTTTCCCGGCGTCGCTTGCCACCTTGCTGATTCGAAGAGTGCAAAATAGAAAAGCGAAATACTGAGCCAAAGGATAGGCATTCCAAGCATTCGTACAATCTTCGGAATCGATGGATACAGCTGCGAGAGCACCAGTAGCAATTGCAGCAGCAAAAACAGTACAAAAGCAATTATTAATCCAATTATCACAAGATCTAGTATATGTGCTAGAACCCTGGTCCAAAAACTAGCGTATTTAGGCATTTCCATGGGTCACCGGCGTTCTCTTCCCGCTTTGGGTATGCTCACGTGAGAACTTTGCATTAGGCATCGGTTGGGTATGTTTGACCGTGTTGCGATTTCCGTAGCGCAGAATCATCGTGCTCCAAATCCAGATCTGGGAATCATGACACAAGCCTTTTCTGATTGCAAAGACTTGCACAAGCGCACTTAAATCTATTCAGTTCACACGGACGCGTCTGTCCTGGTTCAGTCTTTCCCCGCCAACGGCATCGTTGCTTAACGTCTGCCTGATCGCTGAGATGCGCAAAAACATTGAAACTACGAGAAAGAACGATGCCATTATATGCGGTGCGTTCCAATATCAAAAACATGACGCCAGAAGCTCAGCACTGGGAATCAATCCAGCGTGATGACGCCATTAAAGGTAATCTGTTAGACTCGGGATAGTAGTTGATGCGAATGTATCAACCGAGAGCAAGATTGAGGCGAGATACGTGAAGCGAATATTGGTGCGGGTTCTTTTGATCGCCCTTGCTTTCTATTTCATTTTTCCAAAAATTCCCGGTATCAACGTGCACGGCAGCTTTGTCCACGTGCTTGTTGCTGCAGCTCTCTTTGGTTTCTTCGGATGGGTTGTTGAAACTCTTGCCATAATGATTAGCGCTGTTCTGACAGTCGGAACCTTAGGTTTAGCCCTTCTCGTTCTTGTACCACTCTGGTTGGTGGGCTTCTGGTTGCTGCCGGCTTTTGCTCTAAAATTGATGGCCGACTTTATGCCATCGTATCTATCAATACATGGATGGATGCCAGCAATCGAAGGCGGACTCTTAATGCTTCTCGTGGGCGTAGCCACCAGCGATAAACCAAGCCGATATAACAAGCAATCGTAGAACACGTCCCCCATCTCGGCTCCATCCGGCCAGTCGCAACAATCTGTTGCCGCTGCCTGCGCGCAACCAGCCGCTCCAGCGCGCCAACCCTCTCAATCTCTTGCCGGCCACCCGGCTGGGTGCAACCTGTCGCCTTGTAGGGTGGACCCCGGCTGGAGCGGGGTGGAGGTGGGCTCCACACCCCATTTAATCAGGAGTAGCTGAAGACAGGTTCAAGTTTGTACTCACGCCCAGATTTAATGTTCGTTTCGTATTTTCCCCATCCCCCACCAAAACACATAGCCGTATTATTCAAACCACGGAGAAGTTACTTTGACCCCAAAGCAAACATCCGAAACGCACTTAGTAAATGAGACGCCTTCAAGCTTACCCCATCAAGCTTCTGGAGTCTTGCGCCCCCGATTATTGAGGAACTGGACATGAATACTGCTGTACAACCCGGGAATCATTTTCAAGCCGATTGCGATCGCATCTCGTTTCTGATGAGCTTTGACCCCAAGTTAATGCCATCTGATTCCCCTGAAATTGATGCACTATTCACACGCCACCTCAAAGTAGCTCCTGCTGAAGTTTTGGCACAGGTCGAAATTCTCCCCAAGTTAGACAAAAGAACCCTGGAGCGCATGGCCACTGACCCGAGCACGCCTATAGTGCTGCTTGAGCGTCTGGCTGCTCATCCAATTGGTGATGTGCGGGCTGCCGTGGCCGACAATCAGAACACACCGATGCACTCCATGTGGGCTCTATCAACTGATGCTGATGCCGACGTGCGCTACCAGCTTGCCGAAAATCATTCTTTACCCGTGGATTTGATTTGCTTTCTCTTTAACGACGAAAACCCTTACGTAGCCAGTCGCGCGCAACAGACGTTCCACCGTGTCCATGCTCACTAGACCGCCTGCATTGAAATAAAGTTTCGGGAGTACCTTATCCAGTCTGCATTATTTGCAGGCTGGTTTGGTTTGTAGGGGTAAAACAAGGGGCTTGCTCGCGATACCCTTTGGTGCCTATGCCGTCGAGAAGGTTGTGCAGCCAGCGGTGGACCTTTTCCACCAGAGAAGAACTGCGATCACTAGCCAGCCACGCGCCCTGGGCATGCAAGAAACAGGCGGTAATCATGCCCGTTATCTCTGCCGGCGACTGATCAGAGCGGATCTGACCGCGCTTTTGCCCCTCGCACACTAACTCGTAAATTGCCCGCCGAAAGAGTAATTTGGGCTTGCCCTCAACCATTGGTTGGAGAACCAGATCCTCGTCCTTGAAGAGCATGACCTGGACGCGCTGCAAGAAAAACACTTTGGCTAGCTCTGGCTGACTCTGGGTGAAGGCCGCTCTATCGAAGAGCAGCTTCTCCAAAACCGTTATAGGCGGGTGGCCTTGCGCCAATAAGGCATGTGTCTGCTCGACTGTACCGGCCAGCATCGAGCGCCTGAGCTCGACTACCAGCGTTTCTTTGGTCTCGAAATGGTAATAAAATGTGCCTTTAGCAACATTGGCGCGTTCGGCTATATCCTCAACCGAAGTGCTTTCGTAGCCCTTCGCGGCAAACAACTCAGCTGCTGCTGTCAGCATTTGTTGCCGGGTCAGGTCTCTTTTGTCCTCGCGTCTTCCCATTTGAGTCGATCTCCAAGCTGAACCTACAGTAATAGTACCCAGGTACAAATTTGTATAAACGCTCAAAAAGAACCTTTTATGACGGAGAAGGGGGCGAGAGGCAAATCACCCTTTACACGGATGGTTATCTAGGCGGCCCTGGGCGCCATGATTGATTCGGCCATGGGACAAATCTGCCCGTCCAAGCAAACGGTTCGTGCGCGGCGTACGCTTGCCCCACGGGATGTTTCATTTCGAAGGGCTTGCCTACTGCCCAGTCTGTTCCCACAACTTCGAGCAATAGCTTAAATGCATCATCGACTTCGTAATTTAATTTAGAGGAATAACTCTTGGAACGCACCCACATCGGAAGTCCACCTTGTAGCCGCCATCAGGAAGGGGCAATATCCTGCTCCAATCTTCTTCACTTGGGAAGTGACAAAAGAACAACTTCTTCCCATCATCTTCGATAGGCATGAAGGAGAAGCCCGAATGAGGCGGCGGTAGGCACCCCAGGCGTTCTACCATAGCTGCATGAAGAGCCGAGCCTCGCTGTGCTATCCAGGGCTTCTTCCCCCAAAGACCAGGAAGAGGCACGTAGCTCAGTTCGATGCTTCCATCATTCAGCCGTCCTCCGCCACCAAAGCACCTGATCTCAGGCTCAGTCGTTGAAAAATCCATATCATTTTATTGGGACTCTACCCCAATTTGTCTCCCCTGATTTTTGCAGGGTTCCCTCGAAATAGGCAATGGTAACAGAGACATTCCGTTCTCATTTGAGTCATGCTTCTTTCCCATCGTGTGAAGCGGAATCTGAATCACACTTAGCGGCGCTGATCGATGACGCGACGAAGCTTGCCGGTTCTGGCGTTTATCTCGATGTCCTTGGCTGCCACCCACTCGACGCAGAGCGGATGAATGATTTTTTCCTGCGCAGCCTCGGCAAACATCGGTCGTGCCAGATTGAAAAGCTCAACGATGTTAGCTTCTAGAAATTTTGGATCAAACTCAATTTGCGATGTGGCAATTCTTAGAATGAGCGCATCTTTGGTATCAAAATGCCGAGTGATAAGCTGAAATGCATTGATGTGAAATCCCAGATCGCAGTTCGCCAGAAAAGCGCGCATGTCTTCATAGTACAACGACACAGGACCGACTCTGGCCGCTTCTTCTGAACGGCCAAGGATGAGAAACTTGCGATCAGGATTTATCTTAGAAGCGGGCTCGCGCCAGACGGCGATGTCACCAACGGGATAACGGATGATGGGCATCAGCGCTCGCGTCAGATTGGTGATCAAAACCTTGCCCGGACGGTCGACTTCATCAATTGTTTCGCCCGTCTGTTCATCGACGATTTCAAAAATCGTTGCTTTGCCAAAAACGCGATGCTCGTCGGCGGCACAGCTGCGATCGGCGTAGCCAAGCAATCCGGCATCCACACTGGCATAACCAATTGATGAGATACCGACACCGGGAAAGATCACTTCCAGTCGCTTTCTTTGATCGGGATACATTGATTCACCGCCAAAGAGTATTTTCTCGATCCAAATATCGGGGTAATGATCAGGCTGCTTGAAGTAGTGTTCGGCGACATTCAAAATAGTAGTGGGAACGCCGGCAAGCACATTGATCTCAAAGTCGTCGAGGGTCTTCAGGACATTTTCCGCACTGGCACCACCACTGATGCCGAATTGGATTGTTGGTATGGGACAGGCTTCGATCGACTTCATGATGAAGTTGAATGAGGCATAGAGTTCTCCAGCATAGAAAAGATTGGCAATGCGATCTCCATCCACCAAACCAACATAACGCATTCCTTCCCCGAAGATATAAGTAAAAGTGTTCCACTCGTCCCGGCTGAAAATCGAAAATTTTGGCTGCCCGGTCGTGCCACCACTTTTGAAAACAATCCCATCCTCCATTTTTCCGGTCAAGAGCCGATTATTTTTGATCGAGTTAGCCTGCCAAAACTTCGTTTGATCAACGGCTGGAACGTCCGTTAGGTTGAGGCTGAGTACGTCAACGCCGTGGTAAAGCTGGCTGTAGTAGGTAGAATTTTTCTGTGCCAACTGCACTAATTCCCTCCACCCATAGATTTTCATGGCTTCCTCGAAAAAACTCTCTCATCGACAATGCGGCGCAGCTTGCCACTGCCCGCGGTTCTCTGGAATTGATCCGGGGCAATCAGATCGACGTGCAGATCAAGCAACGCATCTTCAAGCACACATTCGCGCAGATCGCTGTAGTTCTCCAGGATCACTGCGCGGACGGCATCCGCATCCGACAGATCCGCATCCGCCCTTATGTCCGCGGAAAGCAGGACCCGGAGTTCGTCCTTCTCGGTCTTCTCTCCTGACCGCAAGACGAGTTGGAGTTCCCCGGCATAGTGGCACTGCTGCGTGAGAATGTGAGAGAGTTTCGCGTAATTGAAAAACATGCTGGCCAGTCTAAAGACATCACCGTGGCGTCCAAGCAGCTCGAACCTGGGGGTCTGTCTGCCGCATTGACACTGCCCAGGCACAAGTCTGGCCAGATCGCCTATCTCGTAGCGATCAAGATGTTGCCCGGCCCTCGCCAACGATGTGAGCACGACACGGCCAGGAGCATCGGCTGCGGCCGGTGCGTCTTTTTCTAGGTCGAGAATTTCAAGAATATGCAAGCGACTGTGCAAATGATGCACACCACCTGTGCAAAAACCGCATTGGAAGCCAATCGGACCGGCATCCACGCTTCCATAAGTGGCTGAGCGAATTACCTTAACTCCGAATTCAGATTCGATGTGGCGTTTTTGCAGCTCATTGAAATGTTCGCCGCCGTAGAAGATTTTCTCCACGACTTTGTTTTCCCGGAGGAAATCGGCGTTCTGTCCAAAGAGTTGGATTAAGTAAGAGGGCATGCCCAGAAGCACATTTGTGGACTGTCCCACGATTGTCTGTGCCACCATGCGTGTATCAGGATGCGCACCCATTGGATATTGAACTGCTTTGAGATTTTCCAGAATAGTGAAGAAGCTGATAAATCCACCGTAGAGCCCACCGCCAAAGAACAGGTTCATGCACCGGTCAGTAGCCGGGTCCAAACCGGCGGCAAAGAGCCCATCAGCAGCGGCGCTCATTTGCAAGTGATAGTCATCGTGGCTGAACACCGACAGTTTCGGCGCACCAGAGCTGCCACCACTCTTGAAAAACAGATGAGAGTGCCTGGGATCAACTGGAGATTCTTGGAAGTCCTCCTTGGTCAAGATTGGCACCTCAGGTGGTGTCAGCGAAGAAGCCTTGAGCTCAGCAAATGTGCATATGCCGGCGACGTCTGAACCGAGTTGAGCACTGATTCTCTTTGAATATCTTTGCAGCGCGTAGACGCCGTCGTGGGGCTCTCCGTCGTAGCTATCGAGCATATTGCCCGCTTGCGTGATGCGCAACACGCCTGCCTGGATCAGGGCATCGCTTAAGTCGCTGAGGCTGGCAAGCTTGCATACCAAACCGGCGGTTTGCAGATAGGCGCGCAACGGTCGCAGAGTGGGGATGATTTTGTCTTTGACGATCGGCTTCACCCAGATGGTTCTATAAAGGGGAGAGGCGCGCAAAGAGCTCTGGTGCTCAATAAGAATGCGCCAGGTTTTGTCTTTTGCTTCAATAACTTGCGTCAAATCAAGATGCGATTCCAATCGGCACAGCTCAACCACCGAAGTGATTTCCGCTTGCTCGTGCAGTCCTGGCTCCTTTCTGGCAATGGTGGGAGAAACCTTTTTCAGCGCTTGCGCCAGTCGCTGAGCAAATTTCACAACTTCATTTCTATCCTGTGTTTCCACATAGACGCATTGCGGGCTTGAGCAGGCCTGTTGCTCCAGAAGACAACACTCTTTTGCCAATCCTTCAATTGACTCTTCATCCTCAAGACTGTCACCGGCAAAATAGGCAAAAGAGATTTTCGGACCCCAATCGACAAAGCGAGCAAATGGAGGCGCCATCGCCCGCACGGCTTCGAGGGCTCCTTCGTTTCCCCAGGCAGCGATGCCATCGGCGTGGGAGAGTATGGTGCGCAGCATATCTTGATTCTTGGAGGAGATTCGACAAGCAAATACTTTCGGCGCGATCGTTTCAGTTCGGTCCAAATCGATCAGACTCTTCAAAAAGAGCTGCGCAAACGGTGGATCTGATCCGCCGGTCTTGAGGAAGTTGATATTGCCGGTAAGCAGTCCCTCAATGACGCTGTAAGCGCCGACGCTGAAGGCGTTGGTGGGAGCAATGTGGACAAGGAACCCGAGTGGTGCCCACCGCTCAAAATTGTTAGAGCGGTATTCAGGTCGAGAAAAGAAAAACGGATCTCGTGTTCTCAGTTCACGTGTGAGCTTGTCCTCAAGGCTGCTTCGCCGCATAAAATCGGAGAGGTCGCTTAGATCTTTGCTGATTTGCGGAGCATCCAATTGAAAGTCTTGGCGTAAGCAACTCTCAAGCGCCCGGTAAACCTCTGAGCTTATGTCCTTGAGCGCATCGCTGAGGTGGTGGCAGGCATCCAATACTGATTGGATTTCCAGTGGTTGTCGCAGAGCACCATGTATGGCATCACCAAGAAGAAACACATTTGTTGCCAGCTCAGAGTCGCTGATCCAGCGGCCCTGCCAGAGATGGGGCTTGCTACCAGTGAGCGCAGGCGTCCCGCCGGCATCTTTGTCATCCGGGAGCGCAGGCGACCCGCCTGCATCTTTCTCATCCGGGAGCGCAGGCGTCCCGCCTGCATCTTTCTTCATGCTTGCTTTCTCTCTTTGCCAAGCAACTCAGCGGCTGCTACAGCACAACTTTTGTTTTTGGAAAGACCAGCACGCCCGTGAACAATAAAGAAGGGCGTATGAATATCGCATGGACACTCACTTTCTGCGTGCAAAGAGGCAAGGTCACCCATGAGCACACTGCACGCTGGAACAGAAGTTATATAAGGAGAGACCAGATGCAAGAATCCTTTTTCACCATAAGCCACCGGTTCCAAAGTCTTCACATCACGAATGAATACTGTCGACCAGACCGGAACATGGAATTGATGATGCTCGCATTCCACATAAGGAATGCAGTGTTCGACAGAGCCAAATCCATCTCGAATCCGCTTGTCCGGAATGCCTAGTTGTTCCCTCACGCCACGGTACAGATCCAATTTGTCAATCGCTTTCTCAGCATTGCCTTTCCAGCCGCCCCCGAGAAAGACGAGCGAGTCGGCAGACAACTTCAAAGGCTCCATATTCAGCTCGCGCATTCGTTGCAAAGTAAAATGCAGGAAGGCTGGAAATCCGAATATGCGAACAGGTCTCCCTTCTTGGGCAAACTCGACGAGCTTCTCGATGCAGCCAAATAAATCGAATTCGTGGGCACCAGTACCGGTGTGCCTGAGTGCGTAAAACACTTTGTGAATGGGTGCGTATTTGCAGAGAAAATTGTCAGTGTAAGCCGTTCCCAGCTTAGAGCCTGACTCAGTTTCGTAGCTATAGAGAAGGTAGTTTGTCGGAGTTTCTTTGCTAATCCAATCGTTGGATTCGAAAATGAAATCGATCATTTGTTGCGGTGCGCTAAGCGACCAATCGTCAAAGAAGATTTGAGATTTTTGACCCATGGTGCCAGATGAAGTGAGATGCACCGTTATCTTGTCGCGTGGCACAGACAGCTCCTCATGTGCCTTAAAGAAGTTTGCCACGACAAAGGGAACCTTGGCACAATCTGCAACTGAATCGATCTGCTGCGCATTGAATTTGCGAGATTCAAGAAGCCTGCCAAAAAATGCGTTGTTCTCCACATGCCATTCGATGTTCTCCCTCATCGCCTTGACAAAGAGCGCATCCGACTCTTCATTTGCTTGATAAGGATCGCTCAGTTCGCAAAGTTTCTGAATGTTCGTCATCTTGGGGAGATTCGGGACCTGGGGCGATCTTGTAGTCATTGAATACCTCCAGCGTGTCCAAATGCATTTTCTTCCAGAGCGCCACATACTGATCAATGTAAGGCTTGAAAGTTTGCTCGATCGCCATGCCGCGGAAATCGAGGGGCTCAATCGTATGACTCATGATCACATAATCGTAAGTCCTTCCGTTTTCCTCACGCATAGCCGGATAAAGAGCCGAGGGAAGGAATTGCATTCGCAAAAGCGCTTCCAGAGAGTGAAAACGATCTGCACCGATCAATACTTCAACGTATGAGACTCCTAATTCGTGAAGCTCTTCAAGAATCACCGGGATGTAATCTTCTACCTCATAAATCGGTCGATTGCAATAAATCAAAGTGCAGTAACCATCCGCCTTATTGACGTAGGCATACATCTCAATGGTGCCGCCAGTCTCAGCCAAAAGCAGATTGGGTGAATGGAATGGATAGAATCGATCGCCAGCGCGCACTATGGCCTTAAATTGGCGCAAAACATACTCAGGAGCGAAAATAGCCTCAAATGATGCATCCTGGCGAGACAGCCGTTTGACCGGTTTCCCAGGCGAGGGGGAAGTCTCCGGAATTTCCAGATGGGGAAACTTCTCGTGCAGCACCGAATAGAGTGGCAGTATCTTTTGCGGAATGTTCTCGGTGCGAGCACGCTTGGCCAGAACTCCGGGCTTGAATTTAGCCAGCAGCGTTGTTGTCTCCCGCCATCTTAGTTTGTGCGCATTGGGAAATATTCCCAGGGGCAGAAATCCTTCTCTCAAAAAAACAAGTTGGGGACCGATGCTTTTTGTTCGTGCCGTCGTGTAGATCGAGTTAAAGGCACCATCGGGTGAAATCAATCGGTCTCCGAAGGCGACCAGCTGCGAGGCGATTCCTAAGCCCTGATATTCAGGATGCACAACCATGGCGCAGATTTTGGCCACTTTGTCGATGCGGTCCAATTCGAAAACAATGGAGCCGGCGATCAATCCGTTAGTCTGATCGCGCATAATCAACCACTGGTGATCATTCGACTCAATAGCGTTGGCCATGGCTTCTTCATCAGTGCCGTAGATGATTGGGTAGTTGCGACCGTAGATCATCAAATAGAGCTTGAGCAGCTCTTCGATATCAGAAAGTTGTGGAGATTCAATCAACAGAGACATTTAGATCGCCCTTATGCCAGGAATAAAACGGATTGAGAGGGCAATTGCAATAACGATTGCAGCGCACACGGTAGCAAAAGTCGGCACGGAAATATTATCAATGAAGGCGCCGACAATGCCCATCGAAATTGGCAAGGAGGCGACGCTGATAAGATTGACCATGCCCATCACAACCGGCACTTCATCGGGGTCAGCACTGCTTTGAAAGAAGGTAAGGATGAGCACATTCGCCAATGCCAGAAAGAAACCAAGGACAAGCAGGCAAAGACAGCCAAGCAATAGGTTATGCGAAAACGTGAAGCCTAGATAAGCAACAGCCATCAGGCATAGAGAGTACATGATGCGCTTGGACTTAGAGCCAGGCAAGTGCACAACAGAAAGCAGTGCACCGCCTGCCACCGTTCCTACAGCAAGGAAAATCTCGAGCTTGGCCAGCCCCGTTATGCCTTCGCTGTAGATGTTTTTGGCGTACCAGGGCATGAAGATCATCAGCGGCGCTAAAAAGAAGTTCATCAAAAGAAACGTAACTAACATTCCAGAAATCACCGGTTTGGTCTTTAAGACGTCCCTGACGCTTTTTTTGCCGACTGAGTCACTGGCTTGATCCGCGGCTCCGTTTGCTGCATTCTGTGAGGGTTTGAGCTTGATTCCCAGAGCCAGAAAGGCGGAGAAGAAGTAACTCAATCCGTTGATTGCCAGCATGCCGCCCAGCCCCGCCATGGCGTAGGTGGCGACCGAAAGCAAGGGACCAAGGACATTGCCGAATGAGAAACAAGAATCGATCAGCGCCGTCAGTTTGTCTCGCTTCTGCGAGGCTTCCATCATTGCCACCGGCAAGCTGAGGATAGCTGGATTGAAGAAAGCTCCAGCCACATTCGAGATGAGAACGGTGATAAACAGAAGACCAAGCAGATACGTGTCAGTATCAGCGTGAGCGACCAACCATGCGCAAATTAAGAAGAGTAGGCCTCGCAAAGCATCTGCCCAAATTACCGTCGGAAGAGCCCCCCAGCGGTTGATCCACTTGCCTGATTGAGAGGCAAACAGCAGATGCGGAAGTGCTCCAAAAGCGATAAACCAGGGCACAAATTTGGGATCGAAGCGAGTCGTGAGCACCCAGATCATGCCCACGGACATGAGTTTGTCGCATGCTTGCGAGATCAATTGGCCCCAAAACAGCCTTTGCGAATTCACATCGAGAATCGCATCAAATCTGGAGCTTTTGGGCTTTGAGTCAGCGGTCACGGGTCACACCAAAACCAATTGTGAACGAAAACGTAATGTATTGGTATGAAAAACGATAACGCAAATGCCCTAGAAAAGCCAGAGAATAGGGGTTTTGGGATTTATGATTCGAAATGATTGCAGTGAAATAAGAGCAAGTTCAGACTGCCATTCGGAGATAGACCTTGGTTACAGCACCATATCCAGTGCATAACGTTAGCCGGATGGTTATCCTCGAACTCTGGTCTGGACGAAGTTTCTCTACCGATAGAAAGAGGCGGGACGTGGTCCCAGGTGGTACTTGTAGGGGTTACCAAATTTGGTAACCCCTGAGATTAAATCCAATTTTTCATCGTATCCTAAAAGGTTGGTCCGGTGTGGCTTTCAGAAGGTTTGAACCTATCCGTGGTGGTTGCCAAGGTTACCAAATTTGGTAACCCTTCCTCAGAATCTCAAAATTGCCAATTGAGTGCCCAACAGGGTTCCTTAAAACGAAGATTCTGAGGCCTCGACGAGACGGAACCGCCTTTTTCGCAGTCCGCACAGGATGCAGGGTATGTGCTATCGGAGCGGCTATCACAGGTTTTGCTGCCTGCGTTGATTGGGTAGGATGTGCGATCATGGACAGCGACACGCAGATGAATGACAGCAGAACCGCGGCACCAATGGCGGTGCTGAGTGCGTTGTGCGGCAACAAGTCCTCATGTCTGGCTAAATCGGCTTCAGTAGCGGGAATTTTGATGCCGTCGAGATCGATGAAGCGAGGATGTTTTCTTGGCTTCAAGCAATAGACAAGGGCGATTCCTGTGAGAAAGCCACCGATATGAGCAAACCAGCCAATCATTTCACTGTTGGGGTTAAGGGCGCTGAAGCACTGAAGAGCAAACCAAACAGACATAATCAACCAGGCTGGAATTTTTACAAACCACAAGAGGGTCACCCAGGTATTCACTTTTACGTTCGGAAAAAGCATCATGTATGCCCCGAGAACACCAGCGATAGCACCACTGGCACCGACGCTCGGTATAACTTCGTTTGGGTTGCTTATGACTTGAGAGCAGCTCGCGGCCAGTCCGCAGGCCAGGTAAAAGGCCAGATAGCTGAAGTGGCCAAACCTGTCTTCGACATTGTCGCCGAATAGCCAGAGAATCCACATGTTGCCGATCAAATGTGCCGGACCGCAGTGCATGAAAGTCGAAGTAAATAACGTGGCAAATTCAGCCAGCGAAAAATGGTGGACAACCCGCGCAGGAAAACAGGCAAATTCGTGGTCAAATGCGCCTTGTGATTGGCACAGAAAGTACTCGTAAACGAAGATTGCTACGTTAAGAGCAATCAAAATGTAATTTACTATAGGGATTGTTTCAGAGTCGTTTTCGTCATTGACAGGAATCATTTGGCAGCTCCGGACAAGGCGGAAGCAGAGCATCTTGGCGCTCTTTCGCATCCGCAGTACATCATTAGCATCAGCCAAATTCGCTTATGGCGGCGCAATCTGCTTGGTGTTTGTGTGCTTGGTGCTTGAGACTTTTCTGGTAAATGATCTTAGCTTTGAGGCTGACATTGGTTCAATTCCCGAGCCTGCCACCATATTAGGTGATTCTTGGCAACCGGCCGGGGAATTTAACACTTATTTAGCACGCTCCCAGCCGGCGAACCCGTGAAAATCGGCGCTTCAGCGATCGCAATGTGCGATTGAAATAAAGTGCATGATTTAGACCAACGAATCAAACGCTGGTGCAATTGTTGGATGCAACAATTTCGCCAGTTCATTCACTTTGTGTAGGACGCTCAGGAGTTGGCTTTCAGAGCCGCGCAAGAAACGAAGGAAAGGCGCGCCGCTGCTTAGCGATACAATAAGAAGGCCGAGCCCGCAATTAATGGTTATCCATCAAGTTCCCCGGCACCGATGATCCTCAAAAAGCGGAGAGATGCATGACTACGCCGACGGAAAAACCTTCCACAGACGACGACAAGGAAATCTTCCGCCATATCCGCGAAGCGTTTAGCAGCCACAACCAGGATGACGGCCCACTTATTGTGGCCATTGGTGGCGGCGCCGCCAGTGGCAAGTCGCGTCTGGCTAAGCTCATACTGGAAAGGCTGATCCAACTGCTGGAGCCGGGCGCGGTAGCGCTTTTGCGGGGAGACTTTTTCCTCAGTCGCGGCCTTGGACTCGAACCGGGTGACAACTGGGATGGCTACCAGTGGGCGCGATTCGAGGCAGCCCTGCGGGCGATCCGCAACCGCGTGGGTGTCATCATCGAGGAAATCTCGTGGGAATCTGGCGAAATTCTACAGGAGATAACAATTACATCTAAGGTTCAGATCGTGCTGGTAGAGGGTCCCGGAATTTTCCAGAACGAGTTTGACGAGCATTACGATGTCGGGTATTGGGTGCAGTGCCCGGCAGGAGAGCGACTGCGGCGGGGACGGGCTCGAAGTGCAGCCACCCCAAAGGTTGAAGGCGGAAACTACGGCGCTGAGCACTACGAAATGTGGCCGAGGTGGATCGATAAGGATAACCGGTACGAACAAAAGCACCGACCTACCGACAGAGGTATTGTCAAAATGATCTTCTACAACGACAAGGTACTAGGAGAAGACCTCATGCCCGTCTAACCAGTTAATCCGATCCGTCCGTCGCACCGCATTCGATACTACATCTTTTATGGGCAGTTGCATTCGATTTCATGCCAATTCGATGCTAGCCCATGATAAGTTCTGCACATGGCGGAGCAATAAAAGGCCTTGACGGCATGTGTATGATGTATACACGCTCAAATCTAATACTAGAATGGACCGATCGTGCCACCACGCGCGATTCGCAAATCTTCGCCACCGCCACCGGCTGCCCGCCAGGCACCGTCTGCGGTGTCGCCTGAATTATCAGCCACATTGGCGGAATACTTGCGTCACATTGATCGCGATCGTGGTCTGTCGCGCAATACGATCGTCGCATACAAGAACGACTTGTCATCTTATATCAAATCGTTGGACAAAGAAGAGGTATCCAGACTGAGCGTGGGGCGGTTCCTTTCCGGTCTCAGGGCCTCAGGTCACAGCTCCTCCTCTGTCACTCGCAACCTGGCCAGTCTGAGAGGATGGTTTTCCTGGCAGAAAGCCAACCAGGCGATCAGCAAGGATCCGACTGAAGGATTTCAAAATCCGCAGAAATCGAAAAAGCTGCCCCAGGTTCTGACACCAGATGAGGTGACAGCACTTATAGGTGCCTGTACGAAAGCGCGGGAGATAGTGATCGTAGAATTGCTTTATGGAGCCGGTCTGCGTGTATCAGAACTCGTCAGTCTGGATGTTAAGGACATCAATTTCAGTCAAAGCTACTTGCGCTGCCTGGGCAAAGGATCAAAAGAACGAATAGTTCCCTTTGGCGGTAGAGCAAAGGCCGCCATCGTTTCCTTTCTCAGCGAATTAGCCGAAGAAGCTAAGGCGCCGGCAAAGCCCAAAGTTTCACGAAGACGAGGCAAGTCGTCGCGAGCAAGAGCGAACAACTCCTGCGCAAAAACCAAAGGCTCGGCGACCGCCACAAAAAATCACTCAGCTTCCGCCAAAGCTGACTCACCAAGCAAAAGCAAAACATCACCGCTTTTGCAGGATCAGAAAGGAAAACGACTTAGCCGTCTGGTGGTTTGGCAAATAATCAAGCGCCTGTCCGCTCGCGCCGGCATCCAGAAGAACATGTCTCCCCACTCACTGCGCCATTCCTTCGCTACTCATCTGTTGGAGGGTGGAGCAGATTTGCGATCGGTGCAAGAACTCCTCGGACACAGCTCAGTCGTCACTACCCAACTTTACACACACGTTAGCCGAAGTCATCTGCGCAAGGCTTATCAGAGCGCCCAACAGACCTTCAGCAACGACTCAGACCCCAATCGTTTGATTGAATTGCCAGGTTGAAAACCCACTTTTCGAACAATCCGATGACGAAGAATTAATAAACAACTATAACTTCTCATCCACTTATGGTTTAACTTTGATAGGGTTCTTATGTCCATGTCGACTCAGCCGAGCGACGAACCAGAACCAGGGCTCGTGTTATTTCTGTTCTGCTCAAACAGCGGTACAGGCTGGAAAACAGACTGACTTGTTCTTCCATGCCCGCCAGCCAAGCAGAGAAGCTGAACCGAGCAGCTCACTAAGACTGCATCACAAATTAGGAATTTAAAAAAGAATGCGCCAATCAGGAAAACCAGAGGGCACGAAGATTGCCCAGGCAGCCAAAGATTTGAACGTCACCTCAGTCACAATCCGCCGTTATCTGACCGAGTTCAACATTGAGACCACCGCCGATGAGAACGGCATAAAGGTTCTTCCCGACCAGGCTATGGAAGAGCTGAAAGAGATTCGCCGGCTAAAAGAAGACGGTCTCACCAATCCGAAAGTTATGGAGATTCTCGAGGAAAATCGGGCCAAGCCAAAAACAGAAAAGGCGGAAGCAAAGCCTGTTCGCAAAGCCAAGCCAACGGCCACCAGAATAACCAAAGCAGCAAAAGTTGCTGAGGTAGAAGAGGAAGAGGTCGAAGAAGAAGCACCCAAGCCTGAGAAACGCAGGGCCACGCGACGAGTAGCCAAAGTGGAGCCCGAAGTCGAGGTTGAACAAGAAGAGATAGCGGCAGAGGCAAATGATGGGGAGCAAGACCCCGGCGCCGAAGACTCTGAAGCGGCACCAGACGGACGGAGCAAACATTCACTCACCTGCCAGACTTGCGGCAAGGTCTTCGAGCATACAAATCCGCGCTTGCGCGATTGCCTTGATTGCTATCGAGCCAAGCGAAAAGAACGCCGTCGCGGCGGTTCTGAAAGACACAAAAACGTCATTCAGCATCCCTTGGCGCAACAGGCAGCAAGCAAACCAAGCATCCAGGCCGCTCCGACAGTCCAGCCGCTGGAACATATTCAGCAGCAATCGTTCCAACCACAATCCTTCCAACCGCAGTCGCAGCCGCAGCCGCCTTTGCGTGAGCCTTACCGCGCTCCCCTGCAGGCAGCACATGCATCGGCACCGTCAGCGGTGGCACCAACAGCACTGCAGCGTACCGCGGTGCGAAACTATCGCAAAGCAATCGAAGAGACGCGCCAAATCACCGGCAGCTTGAAACGCAGGCTAGAGCGCCCTGATTTGCCGGAAGGCGAGCGCAGATGGCTGGAGCAAATCTATGCTTATCAACTTATCTTGCACCAGGGGTGGCGCCACCTGTCAGACTACAAGGCCGCCACGCAGCAACAAGGCAGATCAGCCGACGACTAGTTTGAAGCAGGCGGGAAGCCTGCGCTCCCGGACTAATAACGGTAGACTGAACTGGCGACAGGAATTGGATGAAGCCAGTTAGCTGGGGCGGGCACTTTCTCGTAGAGAGCCGCCATCTCCTGATTGTCTCTTTCAGAAAGCACAGTCACAGGATGCTTGGCGCGTGACGCTTGGAGAGACATAGCATCGTCACTGTTTGGAGATGCTCGACGGAGTCCAAGTGCGAATCCAACCTCACGCAGGCACAAACCTTGCACACGCGCCTGCGGCAGTCGTAGGCTGAAGCCGCGAAACATAACTCTGGCTCGATCGATTTGACCCATGTGATAGGTCTCATCAGTGAAGGCCAGTTCGTCGAGCTTGTCATAATAAGCGTCTGTATGATAATAATCGACGTCATCATCGTAGTAATATCGTTCGGGCGCCTGTTCGGCAAAGTAAATATCAGACTCAGCAAATTTAGTGGTCATTTGATATTGGATGACACCATTTGATGCGGCTGCCCACTGCATCAACGCCGATTTGATTGCCTTGCTGACAAGCCCTCCCTGAGCCATTTCCACACGTCCAGAAATATAGATTTTCAAAGGCATGCGCCCCAGAGCCCAACGTGGATAATTTAGGGGATTGTTCTTCCAGACCCACTGTTGACCAGTCGTTGCAGCCAGCTTCTTAAGGTTACGAGATGCCAGCGCAAAAGTTGGTTGCTGTCCCATGGTTGATTCGATCATTTCCTTGGCAGTTGCATCTCGGTAACCGATACAAACCTCACCGGTGCTTGGCAGACAGGAGTAATAGAAAGGATCGGTCGGATCATCGTTGTACAAACCCGCCACAACTTTAGATTTGGAGCTCTCGTTACCGAGAGCGAAGATATCAGCAGGCACCATAATTGGAATTCGACCCAGAACACGTGCATCCTGGAGCAGGTCAACATGTCCTAAACTGGCGCCACTCTCCATGATATCGCCCTGCGCAGGGCTCTCAATGATATCGGACATCGCAGTGGCCTGAGCATTGACCTTTGTTGGGCAGCTAAGCAGAATACAGACGCAGGCAAGACCGGTTGCAACAGAGTGGATGAAGCCTCGCCCTGGACATTTTGTAAGTAACGCGTTCTGTCTCATAGCTTTGTCACATCCTGTTCCCTACTTTTGAACTGAGATTGCGCCAGCCTCGAAGATCGGTCTGGCTACTGGCACAGCGCGGCGTTCGTAAAGAGCGGCCATAACTTGTTTGTCTTTTTCTGAAAGTATCGTCACCGGATGAAAGTCATCGGTCGCCACTTCTGACATGGCATCACGACTATTGTTCGAATGTTTGAGAATGCCAAACACATGTCCTATTTCATGCAAACACAGTCCCTTAAAACGTGATTCCGGCAAACTTTTCAAACTACTTTCAAGGAAAATCACTTTGGCATGATCGATCGGACCTTTGTGATAATCAACGCAAGCCTGAGCCAGCTCATGATCGTCCGTGAGTCCCTCGACAAAGTGAACATCAGCCTCGCTGTATCTGGCTGTGATCTGATAGTGTAGGACGCCGTTCGACGCTTGCGCCCATTGGTGCAATGCAGACTTGATTGTCTCGCGCACCAATCCACCACGCGCTGCTTCCACAGTGCCGGAAATATACACTCGCAAGGGCAAGCGATATGGTTCCCAGCGCGGCTGGCTGGGGTTGTTTTTCCAAACCGTGGTCATCTTCTGAGGAATCCTACCTGGCACCGTTCGTTGAATCGGTGCGGTGGAGTGTAGAGTCTTCTTCCCTTGCCTGTTCTTTCGCCTGTCGAAGGAGGGGTCGTATACACCGCTTTCCATGATGATGCCATTGTCCCATCGCGGACCAATCCAACCACGTGTGGACCCCTGCAGAAAAGGCGTGTCTATCATGGCCAGGATCGGTCCACTTATCTTGGGATCACTTACCACCCTCCAGAGACCTGGGTCATCGTAACTTTCAATCCTATCAATGCGTCCGTTTGAAGGAATTCCATGAGAAAACGGATCTAGTGGATCGTTATTGCAAATCGAGTAGATCTGATCTGGCTTCAAATCGTACTCATCCGTTCCCAGAGCAAAAATGTCACCACTGGGTCCAAAAAAAAGCAAATTGCCTTTTGTCACAGCATCTGGAGCGGGATACGCCCCAGGAGAACGACCAGACGAGAAGACATCTCCATTTGCTGTCTGAACATCTCCATCTGCCCAGGCCTGAGCATTGACGGCAGATGCGAATATGAGTGAGCACGCGGCTGCCAGGCAACCGCTGATAGAGAACTTAAGCATTGGGTTTTCGGCGAATAGTAGGTGTTGTGATCATAGATGAAACTGCTGATCAGTCACTGGTAAAAACCCTGATAGTTATTCAGTGCATCGATCCAATTTCGACAAAGTTGGTCCGAAGATGCTTTCGCCACCTTACTAACGACACCTGTAGATTAGTGGAGTCGAGCATTGGCTATCGGTATGGGTTCCCAGATCGTGATCGGCGTGCGGGCATAAAGAGCGGCCATCCGCTGCTTATCTGTTTGCGAAAGAATGACAACAGGATGATTGTCGTCCGTGGCCATTTCTGACATGGCATCGCGACCATTGCTCGAATGTTTGAGAATACCAAATGCGTGTCCGATTTCATGCAGGCAAAGCCCTTTCAGACGTGGCTCTTCAAGCTTGCCCAGCGTGCTCGAGAGCATAATGACTTTCACTCTATCGATGGGACCTTTGTGATAGTCAACGCAGGTTTGCGCCCATTCGTGGTTATCCGTCAGTTGTTCAACGAAACAGATGTCTGATTCAGTGAATCTATTGGTGATCTGATAACGTATGACACCATTGGATGCTCGCGCCCACTGAGCTAAAGCAGACTTGATGGTATCACGCACTAATCCGCCACGAGCGGCTTCTACGGTGCCAGAAATATACACCCTCAAAGGAAGGCGATTGATCTCCCAGCGTGGTTGATTGGGATTGTTTTTCCAAGTCGATGTATGGTGCACTCGACCAGCCGTATTCACTCCCGTAACATAGAAGGCATCGACACCTTGCGGCCCAATTGTTCCGTTGGTAGCTCCTTGGAGCCATGGTATTTGTCTGCGAGCCGCTTGGGCTCCTGACCACATTGTTCCGTTGGTAGCTCCTTGGAGCGATGGGGCTCCCGACCACATTGATCCGCTGGTAGCTCCTTGCAGCATGGGCGCTTGTGGCCATGTTTGGTAGCCGATCAGATAGGGAGTTTGAGGAACTGGAGAATAGAAAAACGGATCGGTGGAGTCGGTATTATAAGAAGAGTCCAAAGCAAGGGGATGAGTGAATTCATCAGTGCCGATAGAAAAAATATCACCGTCCACATGCCAAACTTCGGAAAGCGAAGTCACTTGCCCCTCTTTCAGCGCATTCTCGATGCTAGATTGGAAAATGTTTTTTGACCACTCAAACTGCTCACGATAGTCCCGAGCGTTAGCCCCGGGTATTGCGGTCAGCAAAATGCATGCCGCCGCAACAAATGCGCCTGTGATTGATTTGTACATTCTTATGCAGCAAAAACTGGTAACGGAACTTTCCCATTCTATTGCCGCGGCAATTGCCCGTCACTGGTAAAAACCCTGATCGATGGTCAGCGGACTAGACGGGATCTTTGTACCGGTCGGCTTGCAGGTTATACAGTCGCGCATACTCCTTGTTCAGCTGCATCAGTTCTTTGTGGCTGCCCTGCTCGATAATCTTTCCGTTCTCCAGGACCAGGACTATGTCTGCCATGCGCACCGTAGAAAAGCGGTGTGATATCAGCAAAGTCGTTTTACCCTCGGTCAGCTCGTGGAAGCGCAGGAAGATGTCGTATTCTGCTTGAGCATCAAGAGCGGCGGTGGGCTCATCCAGAATGAGAACCTGGGCACCAGAAGCGGTGCTATGGAGAATTTCCGCGTCGCTCTTGCCGTTGCCGTTATTCTCAGATCTCATAAAAGCGCGAGACAGGGCAATCTTTTGCCACTCACCACCGGATAGATCGGCGCTTTCCTCATTATCTTTTTCCGCCTGATACCAGCGTCCGAGCATAGTGTCATATCCGCTGGCTAACTTGGCAATGACGGGTGCCGCTCCACCGCGGTCGGCAGCTCTTTCAATGCGGCTCATATCATCAATGTGAGCGACTTTTCCTATGCCTATATTTTCTCGCCCCGTCATATGAAACTGGCAGTAATCCTGAAACACGATACCTATAGATGATCGCCAATTCTTCAAATCCAACTTCCGCAGATTTATGCCATCTACCAGGATGTCACCCGAAGATGGATCATAAAGCCGAGAGAGAAGTTTTACGATTGTTGTTTTACCGGCACCATTTTCGCCGACCAGAGCCACGGTCTTTCCAGCTGGTATGGTGAATGATACTTCGTCAAGCACTTTACGATCCGAGTCGGGATATTGAAATG
>Ga0182024_10006670_pt1 | contig 25251 bp, 22 predicted proteins | sample P32metaG_FD_120480 | JGI IMG/M metagenome (GOLD analysis project Ga0182024, IMG submission 120480) | Permafrost microbial communities from Stordalen Mire, Sweden - P3-2 metaG (Illumina Assembly) | ecosystem: Environmental > Terrestrial > Soil > Wetlands > Permafrost | place: Sweden: Stordalen...
ACAGATCTGGTGCAATTGGAAGTTCGCGCCGGTAGTGGCAACGGCGTAGTCGGCAATCTAAACGGGAATTCCGCTGACGAAATCGCAATAGAAAGGCCTGTGGTGGTTGAGAGTGAAGGCTGAAAGCAAAAAAAAACAGGAAGAACCGCACGTTCCCGTCGGCACAAAAATTCAGCGCGAGATTATCGCGTGGTTCTGGGTAGGTTTGGCATTCCTGCTGATCAACGGCACCATCGGTCAGGCGCGCGTGATTCCGTCGGGCTCCATGGAAAACACTTTGCTCATCGGCGATCACTTGATTATGAGCCGCATTGGCTACGACGCCGGCATTCCCTTCACCAATTGGCATGTGCCGCTGTGGCGCAATCCGAAACGACAGCAAGTCATTATTTTCAAACCGCCCTTCGCGCCCGACACCCCGGACTACGTGAAACGCGTCATCGGCTTACCTCGGGATAGTGTCGACATTCGCGATGGCGCGGTCTGGATCAACGGCCAAAAACTCAATGAGCTATACGCCGTAGGTGTCAGCGAGCCATACGAACTTCACACGCCCTACAAAGTTCCGGACGATTGTTATTTTGTGATGGGCGACAATCGGGGCAATTCCTACGACAGCCGTTTCTGGGGTTGCGTGCCGCGCAAGGATATTATCGGTACGCCCGTGATGATTTATATGTCTCTGGACGCCCCTTCAGATGCCTGGGAGCCCGGACAAATCCGCGAGCGCTTTTTTGCCTATGCCAACGCCATCCTTCATCCCGGCAGCGTGCGCTGGAAAAGATTGTTTCATATATTTTAATTGCGGGACTTCGTAGCATACTGAGAACCGTTCGCTGAGACGTACATGGAAATTAGGCCGTTCCCACCGCGGCGGTAATCTCGAACTTCATTTGTAAACGCGAATTGGCAGTGTCTGTGGCATTTTGTTCGACTTTTTCAAACGTAGATAGGGCCTTCATGAAATACGTAGACGCGGGAGTAAACATCGCCGTAGCCGATGACGCGAAGCAAAGGATTCGCCATCACGCCAGCCGCACCTTCACGCCTGGCGTGCTCGGCGGCATTGGCGGCTTTGGTGGACTGTTTGCCCTCGATACCAAGAAATGGAAAGAACCCATTTTGGTATCCAGCGCCGACGGTGTCGGAACCAAACTAAAAGTAGCCATGGCCATGGGTGTTCATTCCACGGTCGGCGGCGACCTGGTGAATCATTGCATCAACGACATTCTTGTTCAGGGCGCTGAGCCACTTTTTTTTCTGGATTACCTCGCCATGGGAAAGCTCGAGCCGCAAGTCGTAGAGCAACTTGTTGATGGCATGAGCCGTGCCTGCCGCAAAGCTGGTTGCGCATTGATCGGCGGCGAGACCGCGGAGATGCCGGGGTTTTACCCCGGGGGTGAATACGACGTAGCCGGCTTCATCGTGGGTGTTGTCGAGCGCAACAGAATGCTCAATGGGAAAGGTGTGAAGCCCGGCGACGCCTTGATCGCGTTGCCATCCTCAGGCCTGCATACCAATGGTTATTCGTTGGCGCGCAAGCTGGTCTTCGAAGTTGCGAAACTTAGACCTGACACCTACGTCGCAGAAGTAGGAAACAAAATTGGCGCAGAATTGCTGAAGCCGCATCTGTGCTACGCGCCCGCGCTGAAAAATATCGTCGCCAGGGGTTGCGTCTCCGCGCTCGCGCACATTACGGGAGGCGGTATACCCGGCAACCTTCCGCGTGTGCTGCCCAGCGGTGTAAAAGCTCAGATAGACCTCGAATCCTGGCCGATTCCCTCGATCTTCAAATATCTCGCCAAGGTCGGAAAAATCGACGGCGATGAACTGCTGCATTCCTTCAACATGGGAGTGGGCATGATCCTCGTTGTACCGCCGGCCCACGTAAAATATGTCGAGGCTGACCTCAAAAAGCGTCGCGAAAAATTCTTTCGCATTGGCCGCATCGAACGCAGTGATTCCGGTAAAGCCCGCGTAGCCTATTCCGGCGCCCTGGCTTTATAAGAGGTTTCAAGGCTGCATTTTTTCCTGAATCGACTTTCGGCTCGGTTAGAATTGCACCAATTTTGCCACTGTGATTGAGTGTGCTAACGTTTTCCGTTCATGAAAAAGCGAATAGGCGTGTTGTTGAGCGGGCGCGGCTCGAATTTCGAAGCCCTTGCGGAGGGTGTCGCTGCTGGCCGAATTCCGGACGTTGAGATCGCCATCGTGATCGCCAATCGCGAAGGCACACAAGGAATTGAACGCGCCAAAACCCGGGGAATTGCGACCAGAGAGATCTCATCGCGAGGTCTCGAGCGCGAAGCGTATGATCGCCAGATCGTCGCGGTTTTAGAGCAGTATAAAGTCGACTTGGTCTGCCTCGCCGGATATATGCGCTTGTTGTCTCCGTACTTCGTGCAATGCTTCACCCAGCGCATCCTGAATATTCATCCCTCGTTGTTGCCGTCATTCCCAGGTCTTGAATCGCAGCGGCAGGCCCTGGAGTATGGTGTGAAATTCGCGGGTTGCACGGTTCACTTTGTTGATGAAAATCTTGATGCGGGTCCGATCGTGCTTCAAGCCGTCGTGCCGGTGTTAGACAACGACACACCGGATTCGCTCTCCGAGAGAATTCTGCGCGAGGAACATCGTATTTACACCGAAGCCGTCAAGATCGTTCTCGATGGACGTTTTAAGATAGAAGGACGCCGCGTGATTCAATGACGAGCCATCCAGTGCGCGAATAAGAAATTCTAAAGAGCAGATGACCACTACACCGTTCAAACCCGTCGCTGAACAGCTCGCCTACCTGAAAAAGGGCAGCGCGGAAATTATTCGCGAGGCCGAGCTGCAGAGCAAGCTTGAGAAATCAGCTAAAACCGGCAAGCCTTTGCGCGTAAAACTAGGCGTCGACCCGACCGCTCCGGATATTCATCTCGGTCACACCGTCGTGATTCGCAAGCTCAAACATTTCCAGGACATGGGCCATATCGCCGTTTTTCTGATCGGCGATTTTACGGCCATGGTCGGCGACCCGACGGGCCAGTCCGAAACGCGTCCGCCGCTGACTCGCGAACAGGTGAACGTCAACGCGGAGACCTACCTCGAACAGGTCTTCAAAATTCTCGACCGCAACAAAACCGAGATTCGCTACAACAGCGAATGGCTCGATAAATTGTCCAGCTACGATATCGTGCGGCTTTGCGCGAAATATCGCGTGGCGCGCATGCTGGAGCGCGAAGATTTTCACACGCGGCTCACCAACCAGCAGCCCATCTCCATGCACGAACTGCTCTATCCGCTGTTGGTTGCTTACGATTCTGTCGTTCTCGAAGCCGACGTCGAGCTGGGTGCAACCGAGCAAAAATTTAACTTACTGATGGGACGCGAAATTCAGCGCGAGTATGGCCAGGAATCACAAGTTGCATTTACCATGCCCATTCTCGTGGGGCTCGACGGGACTCGTAAAATGTCCAAGAGCCTCGGCAATTACGTCGGTATCACCGAAGAGCCCGATCAGATGTTTGGGAAAATGATGTCCATCCCCGATGAGCTGATGTGCTCGTATTTCGAGCTGGTCACCGATCGCAAGCCTGAAGAAATCGCTGCCCTCAAAGCCAGCGTCACCGGCGGAAGCACGCATCCGATGGATGTAAAGATGCAGTTGGCGCAAGAGGTTGTCAGCGGTTTTCACGGTGAGCCTGCCGCGCGGAAGGCTGCCGAATCCTTTCAGCGCGTCTTTCGCGATCGGCAGGCGCCCCAAGATGCGCCGATCAAAAACGTTCTGGTCGGCGCGCCGCAACCGATCAAACATTTGCTGATGCACCTGGGATTGGTTGCTTCGATCAGGGACGCGGAGCGGCTCGTCAAACAAGGCGCAGTCGAAATCGACGAGCAGCGCATTGACGATTCACGTCAACAGGTTGACTTGAGCAAGCCTCGCGATTTTCTGTTGCGTGCCGGAAAGAAAAAGTTCGTGCGCGTAGTCGTCGGCTGACCCGGTGACACGCGTCCGAGCCTTCAGTTCAGAATCTCGCCCGCCATCTCCGCGACCTGCCGCGCCACAGAAGGCGCAGCCGTGAGCCCCGGCGACTCCATTCCCACCAGATGAATCATCTGCGCTACCGAGGAGTCGCACTGGATAACAAAATCGGCGCTGCCGTGCTCTTCTGGCGGCACAAGCTTTGGTCGCAGTCCCGAGTAAGCCAACTGCAGGTCTTTGTTGCTGATTTCTGGCAGGAGCTTCCTGGCCCCTTGAACAAAATCTTCAACCGACAAGCGGTCCTGCTCGTAGTCATCTTTCTCTTTCACGTAACGCGCGGTAGGCCCGATCAACAATGTGTCCCAAATGGTTCTCGTGAAATGCATTCCCAGGCTCAGCCCGTCGGCATGCGGCAGAGGATAGACCAATCCATTTATCAGTAGAGACTGCGGCCCGCGTACTTCACAATATTCTCCACGCACCGGATAGATTTTCCACGAGCGGTTGCCAACCAGCGCCGCGACCTCGTCCGCATACAATCCAGCGGCGTTGATCACACAGCGCGCTTCAATCATTTCCAGGGATCCATCGTCGTCTTCCGCCGATTGTCCCGTTTGCGCGCCTGGATTTTCGCCGATCCGTACACCCGCGCGAATTCCAGCGGTAGTCGGCTCCAGCGATACAACACGAGCCCGATTCACAATGTTTGTGCCCTGAGCCGCGGCTACACGCGCGTAGGCTCGTACCAACTCTTCCGCCGAGACGATTCCCGTGCTGGGAACATCCAAGGCGGCAACTCCCGCTACGTGGGGCTCGTGTGAGCGAATTTCCGCCGCGTCAATCAATCGCAAGCTTTTCACTCCATTTTCACAGCCGCGCTTGTACAGCTTTTCTAGTGCTGCTCGTTCACGCTCGTCAGCGGCGACCACAATTTTGCCGGTGCGACGATGCGCCACGCCATGCTCTTCACAAAATGCAAAAGTCAGGCCGTTGCCTTCCAGGCAATGACGGGCTTTCAACGATTCCGGCGAATAGTAAATTCCCGAATGAATTACGCCGCTGTTGCGCGTGCTGGTGGCCATTCCGATGCGCGGCAATCGCTCCACGACAAAAACGTCGTGCCAACGCTTTGAAACTTCCGCGGCGATGGCGCAGCCGATGACTCCGCCGCCGATTATCAGAATGTTGATTTGCTCCATTGGGTTAAGTGCCGCAGCTAAAAGGCCACAAAATGTTCTCGATTCGCTACCGTCCGGCGAGCGGGTTTCCTGGCGCGCCATTTTCCGATGCACGATTTTCCGTGACGGCTACTCCGAAGCGTTTAGGGGCAGGAAATACTGCGTGCCTTTGACGGGGTCCTGCAACCGTCGAAGCAATTGCTGCAGATCCTCGGAGCGCTCGACAAAATCAATTTCCGAAGTGTCGATCACCAGGAGGTCGGACGCAGCGTAGTGAAAAAAGAAGTGCTCGTATGCTCTGGCGACCTCTTCGATATATTCCAGGGAAATCTCGCTTTCATCTCGTGAAGCCTTTTTTTCAATGCGCGCTCGCAGAACTTCCGGTTTGGCTTGCAAATAAATCACCAGGTCTGGCGCGGGAATACCTGCCGTAAGAATTTCGTAATAGCGGTCGTATAGCTTTAATTCCTCATCGTCCAGGTTGAGATTGGCGAAGATGCGATCTTTTTCCAGCAAGAAATCCGACAGCACCGGCGCAGGCGCAGCGGAAGCCAAAGCTTCGCGAATCCGTTTCTGCCGCTCAATCAAAAAATACATCTGGGCGCGAAACGCGGATCCCGGCTTCTCCTTATAAAAATCGGAGAGAAACGGATTATCGTCGCAATCATAAGCGCGCCGGGCGTGCAGCTTCTCCGTCAGAATCTTAGCCAGCGTGGTCTTGCCGACGCGCAGAGGGCCTTCCACGACGATAAAACGCGGCGTCTTTGGCCCACTTTTCAGTTCGCTCGGCGGCATGTCCGGCTTCGAATCGCCGGATTTGTCTATCGTCAATCTCACCCGTTCCGGTGAGCGAGAGGCTTCGAAGGTCGAATCGTTGGAAGACATGTATTCGGATTATTTCAGAAAGCGGCGAACGCAATTATAGCGCACCCGATTCGCACGTCATGTGAACATTTCAAGGTTCTCATCCGTGCATCAAACTACCGCGAGAATGAGTGCGGAGAGAGAGTCGCGAGTTATGCCTTAAGACACCAGCGCCTCGCAGGTGGAGGCCTGCGAGGAGCTTTTGCTGCGCCTTTGAGAGAACTTGTCTGCTTCGCGCTTAGGCGGCGCTACAAAAATCAGTGCACTACCCCCACGTTGTGGATCGCGGTGCTGAACGAAATGCTCGCGCTCGCGGCCTGTGGCACCCACCACATTTTGCGCACCCAGGGATGCGCGCTGACCATGGACCGCCTTCCGATAAAATCCATAACCAGTGGGGTCACTTGCGTCGCGGCGTAAACCGCGCCCGAATGTGCAAACGGTCGCATCAAAGGATCGGCTTCCGTTCCCCAATTTCCGGAAAGCGCGCGTCGCGTGGACCACGCGTCGAATGCTGCTCCGGCATGTCCGGCAGCCAGCAAGGCATACCAGACTTTTACTTCGTTGGGATTGTCATAGCTGCGATGCGTCGCCGGCTTTACCGGCTCCAATGCGAACGCGGCAGGTTGCGCGGCGGCGGGCTCGGCAGCCAGAGCATACGCGATAACTTCCGGCTTGGGCTGTGGCATCGACGGAGCGGACGCCGCGGTGATCGAAGCTGCGGCAACGATTGGCGCGGGATTTGCAGTGGGCAGAACCACGTCCCCGAACAACGAAACAGGGCTCAATAAGAGCAATGTTGCGAAAATCATTCACCACCTCAGTAGCCGCGAGCACTGCACAGTTCTTCGCAACTGAGTCCAGTGTGATGTCTGGTCGCGTTCGGGTCACTGGGCTATCTGGCACATCAGAGTGGTACTTCTCTATAAATCCAAAGTTTCGCCAGGCTAGGACGGAGGTACTGGTGGAATTGCATACTCAAGAAAAAGAAACCGTGGATGGGAAAGGGGTCGCTGGTGTCATGCGCGCGCGTCGATACTTGGCAGCACGCCGGCAATTCGTTTTCGACGAGCTTTCGCTTCAGCACCTGCGCCAGCCGGCTGGAATCGCATAGAATTACTTCCGCTGCGCTGCCAGATGAATGAGCCGGAAAAGGAATCATCACGATGAAGGGCGAAGAAGGCCGATTACAGGAACGCTGCGCCGTTCCATGTGAGTTGGATATTCCAACAATTGAAACGGCCCGCCTCCGCCTTCGCGGCCACGCCTTGGCCGACTATCAAAATTGCGCCGCCTTGTGGGGAAACGCGCAGGTCACGCGTCACATCGGAGGCAAGCCGCAAACGCCAGAGGAATCCTGGTCGCGCCTCTTGCGTTACCTGGGGCATTGGTCGCTGCTGGGCTACGGATATTGGCTAATCGAAGAGCGGGAAACGGGAGAATTCGTCGGCGAAGCCGGAATCTCCAACTACAAACGAATCCTGGAGCCACAGCTGGGGAGCACTCCTGAGGTTGGCTGGGCTCTGGCTCCGTCCAAACAGGGCCAAGGATACGCCACTGAGCTCGTACGTGCCGTCTTGCATTGGGGGATGGCGCACTTTGGACAACAGGAACTGGCTTGTCTAATCAGTCCGGAAAATCTTGCGTCTATCAGAGTTGCGAACAAGTGTGGCTTCACGGAACGCTACCGCACCACATACAAGAACGAGCTGACAATTGTCTTGATTTTCGAACCCCTCGTGAGCGGTTCGGCAATACCCTAGTGGCGTTGACGAAAATGGTGTTGCCGAAAACCTCCAGCCGGACGATCCCAGGTTAGCTGTTTGAAAAAAGGTAGTGGGACACAATCCACTCGGTTCCGTCCCGGTAGCCCCAAAGCTCCGCGCAAGCCATGAAGAACACCCGCCAGCGAACCAGCCACCGCAGTGCTTCTCGTTGCCGCCTGCCACCGCGAGCATTTCCGGCGTACGTCTGCGCGAATATTTCTAGTATTTCCGAGCGGTGACGAGCCACGTTCTGCAGCCATGCCTCCGCTGTTTTTAGATAGTGTTTGCCGTTGACCTGCCAGTGATTTTCAATGTGCAGATCGCGCTGGAAGAACAGCAGCAGGTCATCACTGGGCATCACGCCGCCGGTAAAAAAATGTTTGGCCATCCAGTCGCTGTCGTCCCGGATTTCAAAGGGGTAAGCAGAGCGCGTGTGGCTGAAGATGTGTATGAACAGTTTCGCGTTCGGCTTCATCCACGAAGCGATCCTTGACATGAGCAGTTCGTAATTGCGCATATGCTCGAACATCTCCACGGAGACTACGCGGTCACAAAGTTCTCGAGCCTCAAATTCGTCATGTCCTTGGTGATGATTTTGAGATTGTGTAGATTTCGTGCGGCGGCCAGCCTGAGTATGTATTGTTTCTGACTGCCGGAATTCGAAACCGCCGTGATTTGGCTATTCGGAAATTTTTCGGCCATGTAGAGCGAAAGCGAACCCGAGCCACACCCCAATTCCAGAATAGTCTGCCCATCCCGTAGCAAGGAGCCGCTGTTTGAGCAGGCGGCGAATGCCCGCGCGGATCAGCCAATCTGGCAGCAAGTGGGAATATTACCTTGCTTATTGTGAGGGCGCATTTCTGGAAGGATATGTGGGCGAAGTTCAGTTGCTGCTGAGAAAGCAAAAAACCCCACTGGCCCGCTTGTGGACGTCCACGGAATCTGAAAGCCTGCACCAAGCGATTCCTCGTTCTAAAATTCTCGCTTAAGCCGGGTTCGCACAAGATGCTTGGTTTTGCATGCCCAAAAGACGAAGCGCTGATACAAGGAAAGTGGCGCGAGTCCGCACTCCTGTTGTAAATTAAATGTCTACTTGCCGTTCCCCGGTAGCTCAATGGTAGAGCATTCGGCTGTTAACCGAAGGGTTGCTAGTTCGAATCTAGCCCGGGGAGCCAAATCTTCCGACCAGTTAGGAAGTGCCCTCATCTGAGGCTTTTGGGATTGCCCAATTCTGTGTTCCATCGCCCCTCGCAATCGGCTTTAATGCGTTGACGCCTATCGTTTGTGGCAGTCTGGCCCAGTGATTTCAACCACAGGGCCCGTCAGAAACCCTCAAAAAATACGACACACTGCAGCGAGCACACGACGGATAAACTGCATCGCAGCGGGAATTTTACCGCCTGCTGGCAACCTCGACGCTAATATACCTTTCGTGGCAAACTCCTTAACCAACGGTCTGTAGTGACGGGCCTCTTCCTTCGATGTATACACGCATCCATCTTTGGGTCGTACGGAACCGAGAGACTCCCCAATGTGGCTAAGCCGGAATAACAAGCAATGAGATCTAGAAGCAGGCAGCCTAGATGTAGAAATTTCAACAGCCTAATGTAAGATCGCCTAACCCGTAAAATGGTTGGGTCCAGAGTCTTTTGCTCCTTGCTTAACGTGAGACCTTATGCTCGTGAAGACTGCGGTCAAAATTTCTTTAGAAATAGTTTTGGTCAGGAGCCGTGCGGCTGCTAGACTGCGCATCCAGCCAAGCGCTTAGCTAAGCACTTAAACGATTGCTTTCTCCGCTCACAATCCGTTGCCCCTTCCCCCTTTTTCTTGCTATCTCCGGCCGTTACGTCCCCACCTTTCTTGCCGGTTTGCTAGTACAGTGATGCCCTCCAAGGAGCCTGATGGGAAAAAGGCTACCCTCAAATTCGCTGTAACCACGTTGTTCTGTCTTGCTCTGGCTATCAGCGCCGCTGCACAAAAGCCAAAAGTAATCGTCGATCAGGACGCCCGTGGGCCCGCCTCCACCGACATCAATGCGATCCTGATGTTCGCCCAGTCGCCCCAGGTGGACGTGCTCGGCGTCACGCTGCTGACTGGCGATCAGTGGGTAAAAGAAGAAACCGCGCATACCTTGCGCGCGCTGGAGCTTGCCGGACGAACTGACATTCCAGTGATGATGGGCGCGGAAACTCCGTTGATCAATTCGAAAGAGGAGTCGGAATTCTGGGAAAGCCAGTTTGGCAAGTTTGCGTTTAAGGGTGCATGGACCGAGAGCCTTTACCACGACCCTTCTCTGGTTCCCCCTCTGCCCGAGGGCGAGCCGACCACGAAAGCATCCACGGAGAATGCCGTTGAATTCATCATTCGCATGGTCCACAAGTATCCCGGAGAAGTAACCCTGTGGGCTGGTGGGCCACTGACGAACATTGCATTGGCGATCCGCCTCGATCCGGAAGTGGTGAAGTTATCGAAGGAATTGGTTCTAATGGGTAGCGGTTTTAACGTGGGCATGGGCGGCATCCATCGAATCAACGGACGACGCGAGTTCAACTGGTGGTTCGATCCGGAGGCTGTGCGCATCGTGATGAGCGCTCCGTGGAAGAAAAGCACGATTACGCCCGTGGATATTTCCGTCAAAACACAACTCAGCCCAGAGCTCCAGGGCAAAATTGCTGCGGTGGACACACCGCTCACGGGATATCTCAAAAAATTCTCGCGGCCCAGTTATATGTGGGACGAAATTTCCGTGGCGGCATTTCTCGATCCGAGCATCATTACGGAGCAAAAAAAACTGTACGTAAATGTCGATATTGATCACGGTCCGAGCTACGGCCAGACAATTTTTGTGGGCTAGGACACGAAAGTCCCGTCGTGGTGGCAGCTGGCCACCGTACAGTTTGATTTGAACACCGATAAGTTCTACAAGATGTACGTGCAACTGATGACTGCGCCGACCGGGAGTGGCAAAGGCGAAGCGAAGCCAGACTGAAGGATAGAAGTCAATTACGTGACCGAGGAAGGGCCGCAACGTAGGGAAATGAGTTCCAGTCAAAATCACGCCGAGGAGCGCCACGAGCCGGTATCGGAGCATCTGCATCTCCGGCCCAACCGGGGAACAGCGCTCAACCTTGATTGGGTGGAAGCTACGCGCGTGAATTTGAGTGCCGTCGAGCGTCGTGCGTCCACTCTCGTCACGCGGCGCAGCGTGAAGAAAGACTGGCAGATTGCCTGGCTGCTTCGCGCCATCGCCTGCATGGATTTGACCACTCTTTCCGGCGACGACACCGACGACCGCGTTAAGAGACTGTGCGCCAAAGCAAAGCAACCTCTTCAAGTGGACCTTGTCGAGCGCCTCGGCATTGCCGAGCTGAATCTAAAAGTCGCTGCCGTTTGCGTTTACCACACGTTTGTCGAAACGGCGCGGCGCGCTCTGGAAGGCAGCGGCGTGAAAGTTGCAGCCGTATCAACGGGATTTCCCGCCGGACTTTCCCCATTCGAACAGCGCGTCGAAGAAATTCGGCGTTCCGTCGATTCCGGCGCGTCCGAAATCGACGTGGTCATCACCCGCGCGCACGTGTTCGGAAGCCGCTGGCAAGAACTGTATGACGAAGTGGCAGCGTTCAAGTTGGCGTGCGGACCCGCGCATCTGAAAGTAATTCTCGGTACAGGCGATCTGGTCACGCTGCGAAATGTCGCCAAGGCCAGCCTTGTCGCCATGATGGCCGGCGCCGATTTCATCAAGACGTCCACGGGCAAGGAGACCGTCAATGCCACTTTGCCGGTCGGGCTGGTCATGATGCGCGCCATCCGCGAATACCGTCAAAAGTGCGGAACGGACGTAGGGTTCAAGCCCGCCGGTGGTATTCGCACTGCGAAACAGTCCCTGGAATGGCTGGCGCTGGTCAAAGAAGAACTGGGCCCGAAGTGGATGCACGCGGACTTGTTCCGCTTTGGCGCAAGTGGCATGCTCGCGGACATTGAGCGCCAAATTGAGTTTCACGTGACTGGACGTTACTCGGCCGAATACAGGCACCCGATCGCGTAGTCGAGAAGATCGCGCAGTAAGAAAAGAAGAAAGCTATGAGCATCGTCGAAAAGTTCGTCACCATGGATTATGGCAGCGCGCCGGAAGATCCGCGCGAGACGCTGGCGTGGCTCGACGCTCACGGACGCTCGTTCGGGCACTTCATCGCTGGCAAGTGGCACAAAAGCTCTTCGGCGCAGAAATTTGAAACGAAAGATCCTTCCACCGGAAAGGTCATCGCCACCGTAACTCAGGGTTCCGCCGAGGACGTAGATGCCGCTGTGCGAGCCGCGCGCGCCGCGCTACCAAAATGGCAAGCACTGACCAATAATGCGCGCAGCAGATTCTTGTACGCCATTGCCAGGCATCTTCAAAAACATTCACGGCGCCTGGCCGTGCTGGAAACCATCGACAACGGCAAGTCCATCCGCGAGAGTCGTGATCTGGATATCCCGTTGGTCGTCCGCCATTTCTATTACCACGCGGGCTGGGCTCAGATTTTGGATCAGGCCTTTCCCGGATACGTCCCGTGCGGTGTCGCCGGCCAAATCATTCCATGGAATTTTCCGCTATTGATGCTCTCGTGGAAAATTGCTCCGGCGCTGGCGGCCGGAAACACGATTGTGCTGAAGCCTGCGGAATTCACGCCACTGACCGCCCTGGCGTTTGCGGAAATCTGCCAGGATGTGGGCCTTCCACCCGGTGTGGTGAATATCATCACCGGAGATGGCTCTACCGGCGAAGCTCTGGTCAAGCACCCCGACGTCGATAAGATTGCGTTCACTGGTTCTACTGAAGTTGGTCGCGCAATTAGAAAAGCCACAGCTGATAGCCACAAAAAGCTTTCGCTGGAACTGGGCGGCAAATCTCCCTTTGTAGTTTTTGAAGATGCTGATCTTGACAGCGCTGTGGAAGGGTTGGTGGACGGCATCTGGCTGAACCAGGGCCAGGTGTGCTGCGCGGGATCGCGTCTCTTGATGCAAGAAAGTGTTGCGGCGGAACTCACTGAGAAAATTCGAGAGCGCATGCGCAATCTGCGCGTTGGATCTCCGCTCGACAAGAGCATCGACATCGGGGCCATTGTTGCGCCCGTGCAATTGGAGCGGATTCAGAAACTCGTAAAACAGGGAATTGAAGAGGGCGCCGAGTGCTGGCAGCCTCCATGCGAAATGCCCGCAACTGGCTTGTTCTTTCCTCCCACCCTGTTAACCAACGTTCACCCGTCTTCCACCGTAGCGCAGCAGGAAATATTTGGTCCCGTGGTAGCGGCGATGACCTTTCGCACTCACCGCGAAGCTGTCGAGCTTGCCAACAACACCACTTACGGCCTCGCCGCGAGTATCTGGAGCGAAAGCATAAATGTGGCTTTGGAAGTCGCCGCCCAGATCAAAGCTGGCGTGGTGTGGGTGAACAGCACCAATCTCTTCGACGCGTCTTGCGGATTTGGCGGATATCGCGAGAGCGGGTTTGGCCGCGAGGGCGGACAGGAAGGCATGCTCGAATACCTTGAGCCGCAATGGTTCAAGAAAGCGAAGGCCCTCCCTGAAAAGAAGAGCGGTCACGCCGTCGAAGCCGCGGCTGCCGCGACCACTTCGGAATCTCCCATTGATCGCACCGTGAAGTTGTACATCGGCGGCAAACAAGCTCGCCCAGACTCAGGCTACAGCATTCCGGTTCGCGACACCCATGGCAAGATTCTCGGCGAAGCCCCGCTGGGAAATCGCAAAGACATTCGCAACGCGGTCGAGGCTGCCCGTAAGGCAGGAGGATGGGGCAAGGCCGCCGCGCATACGCGTGCTCAAGTGCTCTACTACATCGCCGAAAATCTCTCGCAGCGGACCGACGAATTGGAGCGCCGCCTGGAAGCGGTCGTAGGTCGCCGGCAAGCGAAGCGCGAAGTGGCCGCCGCCACGGAAAGAATCTTTTCGTACGCCGCCTGGGCCGATAAATATGACGGCGCGGTTCACAGTCCGCCGTTGCGCAGCATTTCCATTGCGATGAACGAGTCCATCGGCGCCGTCGGTGTCATATGCCCCAACGAGCTCCCACTGCTCGGGTTGCTTTCGCTGGTTTTGCCGCTGATTGCTGCCGGTAACACCGTGGTCGCCATACCTTCCGAAAGCTATCCGCTGATCATCGGTGATCTTTCTCAGATTTTCGAAACCAGCGACCTGCCTGGTGGAACCGTCAATTTTGTCAGTGGCCGAACTTCGGAGCTTGCCAAAACGCTCGCGGAACACGATGACATCGATGCCGTCTGGTGCTTCAGAGATTCCAGTGACGCGGCCAGCGTGAAGTTATGGTCAGCCGGCAATTTGAAACAGGTTTTCACCAATGAAGGACGGCAAATCGACTGGTACGACACGAACCAGTCCGAGGGCCGCTGGTTCCTGCAGCATGCCACGCAGGTAAAAAATGTTTGGGTGCCTTACGGGGAATAAAAGTCGGCAACGAACTGAAAGATCGCACATGCGCTACTGCGAGAAAAATCCCAACGCTATGTTCGTGGACCGCGTCAGTAAGAATTAATTTCACGTACCAGACCAACTCGTTTCCGACATTCGGAGGCAGACAGAGATGTATTCGCCACCAAACTTCATGGTTGCTCTGGTGATGACCGCGTTCAGCGCGGTCTTCTGGGGCTCATGGGCCAACAGTTATAAGGGCGCGAAAAAATATCCCTTCGAACTTTTTTACTGGGATTACATCGTCGGCGTGGTGTTGTGTTCGTTGGTTTTTGCCCTGACGCTGGGCAGCCACGGTTCGTCCGGAGAATCCTTCATTGCCAATGTTAGCGCGGCGAATCGCCTAAACATTGTTTACGCCATGATCGGTGGTTTCATTTTCAATATCGCCAATCTCTTGCTGGTCGCGGGCATAGCCATAGCAGGCCTTGCCATCGCTTTTCCTATCGCCATTGGAATTGCCGTGGTGGAAGGCGTGGTATTGAGTTACGCGCTGCAACCCAAAGGTAATCCTTTGTATCTGGGTATGGGTGTCGGTCTCGCCACGCTGGCCATAATTTTTGATGCGCTGGCGTACAAGCGGCTTTCCGGCGGCGTCGCGGTAACGCGCAAAGGCATCATCGTTAACGTCATATCCGGCTTGCTGATGGGAGGATTCGCTCCCTTCGTCACCAAATCGCTGACCACGGAACACACCCTCACGCCCTACAGCGTGGCGGTGTTCTTCAGCCTGGGCGCTTTCGTCTGCTGCCTTTTTATCAATCCCTACCTGATGAAGCATCCGCTGCTCGGCGCGCCCGTTTCTTTTTCGGGATTCTGGAATACATCTGCTAGTAATCATTTGCTCGGTTTGTTTGGTGGCGTTGTTTGGGGACTTGGTGGCTGTTTCAATTTCGTAGCCGCCGGCTTTGTCGGCGTTGCAATTTCGTATGCCATCGGGCAGTCGTCACCCATGATTGCCGCGCTCTGGGGCGTTTTGGTGTGGAAAGAGTTCCGCGGCGCTGACAGCAAAGCTTGGGCTTATCTCGGACTGATGTTCCTGAGTTACATCGCGGCAGTCATTTTCATTGCGATGGCCTATTAGTTCCCACCTGAGTTGGTGCAAAAAGTGACGGATTTGTGCTTGCTCGCGTTCGCGCAGGTTTCAAGCTCGACGCGGAGGGAGAAGTTCGCTGGCTAATATCGTGGTGGTTGGCAGTCTTAACATGGATTTAGTGGCGATTTCGCCGCGCATACCGGTAGTAGGTGAAACGATTATCGGCGACAAATACTTCAGCGAGCCGGGTGGCAAGGGTGCCAATCAGGCCTATGCGGCGGCGCTACTAGGCGGCTCGGTGGCCATGCTGGGGAGAATCGGCGACGACGAGTTTGGCCGCGAGATGCGCGAAAACTTAAACAAGATCGGTTGCAACACCGAAGGCATTCGCTCGGTCAAGGGTGTGAGCGGTGTCGCGCTCATCTTTGTAGCTGCCGATGGCCAGAACTCCATCATCGTCGTCCCGGGCGCCAACAACGATTTCGCTCCGGAACATATCGAGCAGGACGCAGGCCACTTCAAGAACGCAAAAATCGTGCTTCTGCAGTTGGAAAACCCTACCCCCACCGTCGTCGCTGCCGCGCAAGCTGCACGGAAGGCGGGCGCCTCCGTGATTCTCGATCCTGCGCCAGCGCCGCAACAACCTTTGCCGCAGGAACTCATCCGGTCCGTCGACATCATGACTCCCAACGAAACAGAAGCCGCAATTTTGGCTGGATTGGCGCCTTGCACTTTGCAGCCGGCACAGGCCGTGCAGATCGGACGAAAATTGCAGGGCATGGGGGCTGCCACCGTCATCGTTAAGCTGGGGAATCAGGGTTGCGTGCTGGTGAACAAAAATAATGGCCAGGCTACGCTGCTGCAGGCCCCGGTGGTAACCGCCATGGACACTACCGCGGCTGGCGACGTTTTTGGAGCCGGCCTCGGCGTAGCGTTGAGCGAGGGTCTTGATCTGCCTAGCGCCTGCCGCTTCGCGAATTACGCTGCGTCGTTATCCGTGACCAAAATCGGTGCGCAGGCGGGCGTGCCAACTCGTAAAGAAATAGACGAGTTCGCCAAAAAGACTGCTGTGCCCAATCCGACCGACCTGCTCGAGTAGTGGATCAGCGGCAAAACGAGGGCTTGTCGCGCGACAAGCCAGAGTTGTCCGCCGTTCAATTTTCTGCTGCGGTCAGTCGATTACTTCACTGCGATTTGGTCGTATCCTATCCCCATGGCCAACAAATTTTTCGCGGTTGTTACGCTGGTTGCCCTGTCTGCGACCACTGCGGCTCAAAGTACAGCTCCCAACGCTCGTCCTCGCGCCTCCGACTTGGGGCTGAAGGTCGGCATCCTCCCGGCTGGCCCGCTCGATGCCATCACCGACGTTGCCGGTGTCGCCGTAGGACATACCACCATCATTCGCGGCGACAACATCCGCACTGGCGTGACAGCCGTCGTTCCCCATCCCGGCAATCTCTATCGAGAGAAAGTGCCGGGCGCGATTTTTGTCGGCAATGGTTTTGGCAAGCTTGCGGGATCCACACAGGTGGAGGAAATGGGCGACATCGAAACGCCCATCCTACTGACCTCCACCACCAGCGTGCCGCGAGTAGCAGACGCGCTCATCAGCTATATGTTGGCGCTGCCGGGCGACGAGGATGTGTTGTCCATTAATCCTGTGGTCGGCGAAACCAATGACGGATATCTCAGCGATATTCGCGGCCGTCACATCACGCCCGACGACGTCTTTTCCGCAGTCAAAAATGCCAAGGGCGGTCCGGTTGAGGAAGGTGCTGTCGGAGCCGGCACCGGAACGGTGGTCTTCGGTTGGAAGGGGGGAATCGGCACTTCGTCGCGCCACCTGCCACCCAATATCGGCGGATACACGGTGGGTGCCCTGGTGCAGACGAACTTCGGCGGCGTGCTTACCATCGCGGGCGCTCCCGTGGGCCAGGAATTGGGCCAATATTATTTGCGTAAAGAACTTGAGCCGGCCGGCAGCGGGAAAGATAAAGCCGACGGATCATGCATGGTTGTCGTTGCTACCGACGCACCGCTGGACGCGCGCAACCTGAAAAGGTTGGCGGCCAGGGCCTTGCTGGGTGTTGCGCGCACCGGAAGTTCAGCGTCCAACGGCAGCGGAGACTATGCCATCGCCTTTTCCACGGCGCCGCAGGTGCGCATCCACGCCACTGACAAAGCATCGACGCGCACTGTCGAAGTGATGACCAATGACGCCATGTCCCCAGTGTTTGAGGCGGTTATCGAAGCCACCGAAGAAGCGGTCTACAATTCCATGTTCAAGGCCACCACGGTGACCGGCAATGGACATACTGTCGAGGCTTTGCCGATCGAAAAAACCCTGGAGATACTCAAAAAACATCAGCTGATCAAATAAATCTCAGCTCTTAATCGGGAGTTGTTTCGTTTCCTGCGCGACCGCACTTATAATTCACACGCTTGTAACATGATTCCTTTCGTCCTGTAATGCTGTCGACTTAACTTGCCAAGCGTTCCCCGGGCTTGTTCACCATCCGGAAAATAAAGCAGAGCAACGCAATTTTACAGCGTCCTATGGATGCTTCTATCGATTACGTGTGCCTGCGCAGCCTTCATTGAGGAGAGAAAAAAGAATGAAAATAAGAGTGACGTGGAAATCCATCGCCGCGAGTATGTTGGCCTCCGCTTTGACGGTCGGCCCCACGCTCGCCAACGAGGGCTCAGTTCCCAGGGGCGTGCCGCATCTGGACCATGTTTTCGTCATCATGATGGAAAATCATGGTTATCAGCAGATCTTCGGCAATCCCAACGAGCCTTACTTGAATAGCTTGATCGCCAACAAGAAAGTCAATCTGGCCACGAATTATTTCGCGGTCGGGCATCCCAGTTTGACGAACTACTTGGAAATTGTCGGCGGTTCCAATTTCGGCGTTCGCAGCGATAACCCTCCGCTCTGGCATGACGCCACCTGTCAACCCAATTTGGCCACCGGCATTGTGAACGCCGACGACGATATTGCTTTTCCTCCCAAGGGCATCGCGGCTGGCACTGCTCCGGTTCCCGTGGATCTCGGCAATATCTGCCCCATCGCTGGAGTTGGCACCGACGCGGTGACGCCCGCCGTTGACAACTGGAATGAAATCACCTTGCCGCAATTTCCTTATCTCGCCGATATCGACGGCGTCAAGTCAGTTCCTGCATCCTCCAACATTTCCGGCAAGACCATCGCCGATCAGTTGGCGCGCGAAGGCTGGCGCTGGAAGACCTATCAGGAAGATCTTCCGCTCACCGGCGCGGACGGCGTTAACTACAGCAACGGCACCGTGAGCAACTTGACCGACTTCACCAACCTCGCGCCGCTGACTTCCGCCAGTGTGGTCCAGGCCTACGCCGTGAAACACAATCCTTTCGCCTACTTCCAGAGCGTTCAGGAAGGAATTCCGTCGAATAATGGCCTCCATAACGTCGTGCCGTTCAGCGGCCCAACCGGGTTGTATTCCGATCTGGCTAGCGGCAATGTTCCGGCCTTTTCCTTCATCGTGCCAAGCCAATGCGATGACCAGCACGGACGCGGCAACGGCGATGCGTTCTGCGCGTTCGATTTCGGCGCCAATAGCAGCGGCCTTACGTATGGCACACAGGTTGGGTTGAATCCGGGGCTCATTCTGCAGGGTGACGTGACCATCCAGACGCTGGTCGAGAGCATCAAGGCCTCACCGGTATGGCACGAAGGCCGCAACGCCATCGTGATCGTCTGGGACGAAAACGATTACAGCGGCATCAGCACTGCGCCAACCGGCTTGTTTCCGCCGCAAAATCAGAACAGGGTCGTGTTGACCGTTGAGACCAATCGCGACGCCGACGACCAGGGCGTTCAGAGCAACAAATACTACGACAGCTTCTCGTTGCTGCGTTCCATCGAATCGGGATTTGGTCTCCCGTGCCTGAACCACGCATGCGACAAGGGTGTCAAAACAATGTCCGATCTGTTTGGCGGAGATCACGACGGTGACGACCGCTAACAGTTAATCATGGACCCACGGCCCAGACCGGCGTGGACCATCCAGAAAATCCCGGTAGATAAAATACTGTCACAAAGGGAAGGGCCCTCGGGGCCTTTCTCTTTTTAGTTGCGGCTGTTCACTTCGTCCCATTCAGTAATGGAAGCGGTAGCGAAACTCCGCGTATATCTGGCGCGGATCGTTATAGTGAAAGCCTCCAAACGTCACACTGTTGTCCGAAAGGAAGCGCCGGTTGGCCACATTGAGCGCACTCACCGATACGCTGTATTTCTCACGGAAGCTTTTGCCAAACGACAAATCAAAAGTGGTATGCGCGGGCAGATAGTTTCCGGAATATTGCGCGTTCGGATCTCCGTTTGTGAATCCCGAGCCGTAATACACATTTGTCGACGCAAATGCTTGCCAGGGAAGGTTTGCATTGAAGCCCAGGTTCAAGGTGTTCCTCTGATCGTGGTCTACCGGATCGTATCCCGGTCGGATATCGAGTCCACAGGCGATCGTCACCGGCGCAGGACAGATCAATCCGCCGGTGATCGGTGCGGTGGCCTTCGCAATTTGATTTGAGTAGGAAAGATGAAACTGGCCGCGATTCCACAATCGTGGAGATCGCAGCGTGAGTTCCCAGCCCTGAATCAAGGCTGCTTGCCACGTGATCGGCCAGAATAAATTGGATTCGCCAATGTTGTTGTGATCCAGCCAGTTACTCGCGCGCGTTTTAAAATTGTCGGCATCCAACGTCCAGCCGCGAAACGGAATCGTGACACCGAACTGGTGTTCTTCGTCGCGCTCACCATGCAGAGGAGCAAACGCAAAGTTCTGGCTGTTCGCCAGACTGAGAAGTGCGCCGGTGGCCGTCAGTAGCGGCGGGGGTTGATAAAAGCGGCCGTAGAAACCATGAAAGACCCAGTTCAATCGAGGAACTTTTGCAGCTATACCAAAGCGCGGGTCCACCTCATCTTCGGTGATGTCCGCGGTGAAATGCGATTGGCGAAATCCGGCGATCAGCGTCAGCCAGGAAGTCGCTTTGAATTTGTCGCTTACAAATGTTTCCTCCAGCCCTCCCGCTATGGCCCCGTTGGAAGCGGGAAAGTTCACGCAGGGAAAAATGCACGGCTGAAAAAAGTTGAAGAAGTAATTGCCCTGTTGCTGCCCAAATCCATACACGCCGGCTTGAATCTCATTGTTTTTCCAGATCGTGGCTTCAACCGAGGCTTGCACACCGCCATAGTTCGAGATTTGATCCACGGTGGTGCTGACCGGCGTGTCGTTCGGCGAACCTTGATAGTTGGCCCGGCTGTAGTGATAAAAAGGTGAAACGGTCAGCACCAGGTTGGCATTAAACGTGTGCACCCACGAGAACGCCACGTACCCGTCGGTTTCGCGGTCGCCGTCGCGTAGGCCAGACGTGGAATAAATCTGGTTCCCTGCGGAATTGGCATTTGGATCGATGGGAATCTGGTAATAATCCTGCCGCAAAGACGTTACCAGCCGAAATTGGTTTCGCGCATTGGGATTGAAGATGAACGACGCGAAGCCTCCGAAGCCGTTCTCCGCATCGTGAACTACTTGCGAAATCGGCGTTTCCAGTCCGTAGTTGCTGCGATTGGCGTTTAGACTCGCGTAATAAGCAAACTGTTTGGTGTGACTGCCGAAATTGATTTGATCGTTGCTTTGAAACCAGTTTCCAAAACTCGTCACCAGTTCCGCTTCGTTGTCGCGTTCAAAGCCGGTCCGTGGCACCAGATTAAAGATTCCGTAAGTACGATCTCCATATTCTGATTCGTAACTTCCTCGCTGAATCTCCAGGTAATCGATGTCCTTCGGATCGATCTGCGGTCCCAGATTCGTGGCGATATTGGTGTTCGGTATGGGCACGCCGTCAATCAACCAGTCCACTTGATGCCCTCCGCGCATGTGCAGCATGTCGTGCGTGACGTAGGCTCCCGGCACGTAATCGGTAATCATGGCCAGGCTGTTGGAACGGTCCGCGCCCGGAGTTTGCGCGATGTCTGCGCGGTCCACCAGCGATGTGGGCGTCACGGAATCGACGTTCTCCACTCCTCCTGGAGCATTGGCGGTCACGCTGGCCGTTTGATTCGCGGCGCTGAGATTCAGTTGAAAATGCAGCGTAGGCGAAGAGCCGGAAAACACCGTGACCGTTTGTTGCGCATCTTCAAAGCCGGCCTTCTCCACCGACACCACGTAATCGCCCAACGGGACAGTGGCGAAGGAAAACGCGCCATCCGGATCTGTCTGCATCGTCTGCGTCCAGTCGGAGGTAGCTGATTTGATTTTTATCGAAGCGTCCGAAATGGGTTTGTGCTGCGGGTCGTGCACCACGCCGCGCACCGTTCCAAACACGGTAGCGAACACCACGCCGGCAAAAAGCGAGACGGCTAACAGAAAAAGCAAAATTCTGTGAAACACAAAATCCTCCTGGACGGGTGGCGGCAATAGGCCGCGGCGGATGCACAGATCCGCGAACAATTAATTTGGACAGGGAAAAATCGCGATCAGGAATGCATCAATCGAGGAGGGTGATCGGGCGGCGCGATGGTCGAGAAAATATCATTTTCAGAACTCAGCAGTAAGGGAGCAGCAAACTGAGGTGACCGCGAAAGTAGCACCGCAGCCGGTAAATCGAACGTCATGGAGGCGACAAATGCGCGCGTTTCGGTATGGCAACACGACATGGAGCATTTGGCATCCGAGGACCGCGATTCATGCTCACAGTGCATGCTCGCGTCTTCGGATGCCTCGGCAGCGGGCTCTGGCGATGGTGCGGTGGCCATTGCCATCGCCTTATCGTGGCTCTTGGCCATGCACATCATGCCAGTGCAGTTGGACGCGCCCTTGCAGGCGTTGGCCCACAGCGGTGCCCAGAGAAGTGTCATCGCCAGAAGGCACGCCACCGCCTGGAGCCTTCTGGCCACAGCTTCGCGCGCGATGGAGGCGAAGTTCATGAAATTGTGTCGAGCCTAAAGCATTTCGCGGGCACGGTCAATGGTCGCCCATCGGCGATGGTCTAGTTTCCAGACTCGCTGGTGTTGACGCGCAGCAGCATGCCTGTTCCGCTCCGAACCTTAATTTTGCCTTCGTCGGAAGCCAGCACGATGACGCCGGCGGGGTCCGTGCGCCCGGCGTGCACAATTCTCACATGCTCTAAGCCGTACGTTCCGCAAGCGTCGGAGGAAAATACCCACAGCGCCTGAGGACTCGTATTCCCGTCGATAGCTCCACGGCACTTTGTGCCCGCCTTGCTCCGCACTTGGCCCAACACCCCGCCGTTGACCTCTTTTCCAACCACATCACGGCCGTTTTCGCTCGTAACCGGTCCGCCTTGTCCGTACACCACGTCGCCGCCCACCTGCACGGTCGGCAGCCATTCGTAAACGTCGCTCTCTCCCGGACCGATTGGCGGCGTCTGCGCTTCGCTGATGCGCATGAAGCCGGCCATGGCTCGCAGGTTCGTGGTTACCGGAATCGTTTGGTGTCCGGCAATGAGCTTGTCGAATTGCAGCGAGATTTGCGGCGGCGCGCCGGCGTTTGCGGGTGTCACATCGACGACGTGACCTACCAACTTGCTGCCCGCTTTGATCTCCGCGCCGGAGGCCAAAGGAACGTCCTGCATGACTCTCGCGGTTACCACTTGTCCCGCTCTGCTGTTGGCCGACGAAATCGTCGAGTTCAGCCGCACCGGCAAAATAGTCCCGGCGGGGACGGCCATGCTGCCCTTGCCAGCGTTGGTATGGTCAGATGTTGCGGCTGAGACCGGCGTAAGACAGACGGCACACAAAACCACCCCGGCAAGTATCCGCGTTGCGTTAGCAAACTTAAGCCACGTGCAAAACAATGTCATGGTCGAGAGCCAAAAATCATGGCACAGAGCAGATCGAATTGATGGAATGACCCGCATTGAATTTCAGTAGTAGTCTCCGCGTACGCAAGAGTACAACTCACAAGCGAAATTCGATGTAAACCAGGTAGCCTGCCAGGGCGAGGCCGGCCAACGCTACAAAGACTCCCACCATGTCGACGAGGAAGCCTGCGGGTTGAAATTGATCGGCCTCCAACTGTGTTTTGACTTTGCGATAGCGCAGCAACCCGGCAAGAGTCAGAACCACTCCCGAAATCATGGCAATCGTCCCGAACCATACGGAAAGGCCCACGCTGCGCGATTCGCGGCCCTGAATTTGCATTAGCTGCCGGATGGCCACAGCGAAACGGCCAATCGCGAAACCGAAGACAACCAGCGAGATGCCGGTGCGTACCCAGGCAAGAAAGGTCCGCTCGTTAGCGAGGTGATCGCGCGCACGATTGGCGTTTTCAATTTTTGCCTGTGGATTATCTTTGGCTTCTGGCATGCATCTTGCCTTCTCTTGTTAATACGGAAAAGCGCGACAGCGAGCAAATAGTCTACGGCTTTTCACCCGTCTCTGGCGGATGTTCGCGCCTACTCGGTAAAGTTTCGGTTCGCAGTGCCGATGGTGACCCTGGGTGTGTGTGCGTTTTTGGTGTGATTGCATCAGTTTGTTTCAATTTGGAACTGCGAGCAGATGAAATGAGAGGTCGAACGAAGTGACGAGTGGCCTCATCTTCACTTGTTGGTGGACTGCATGCTGGTTTGGACTATGGACTCAACAGTTGGCCGGACTAACGCCTGGACGGCTCATGGCGTGGTTGTCCAACTCGTCTGTTCTGCGGCACGCCTGGCCGGAAATAGCCATTCTAGTACTCTTGCCGTACCTCTATATAGCGCTCCAGAGCTTGCGCCATCGGCGCCGGAACGAACTCTTCCGCCTCATCAGCGAAAACGCCGCGGACATGATCGCTCTGATGGAAGTAACCGGCAAGCGCCTCTACAACAGTCCGGCGTACGAAAAAAATTCTGGGCTACTCGTTGGCTGAACTGGCCGCGACCACTTCGCTCGAGCAGGTGCATCCCCAGGACCGCGAGAGGGTCATTGAAGCCGGGAGGCAGGCGCGCATCACCGGCTTGGGCAAACGCCTCGAATATCGCATGCGCCATAAAGATGGAAGCTGGCGCGTGCTGGAATCCACCGCGAGCCCCATTCGCAATCGCAAGGGGCAGGTGACGCAGTTGGTGATCGTGAACCGCGATATCACTGAGCGTAAGCGCATGGAAGAGAAGCTGGAACACAACGCGTTTCACGACGCGCTCACCGATTTGCCCAACCGCAGCTTGTTTCTGGACCGCTTGCAGCGCGCGACCGATCACGCCAAGCGCCATCCGGACTTTCAGTTTGCCGTGCTGTTCATCGATATCCAGGGATTAGCGATTTTTAATGAAACCATGGGGCACGCGGTGGTCGACCAACTCATCATCGACATCAGCGCCCGGCTCAAGAGCCATTTGCGCCACGATGACACCATTTCCCGTTCCAGCACTTTGGATGAAGCAGCTGAACCCGCCGACGTCGAAATCCTGGCACGCCTGGATGGCGACCAATTCACCGTGCTGCTGGAGAGCATCAAGGAACCTAGCGCGCCGATGCGCGTGGCGATGCGCCTCCAGGCAGGCCTCGCGGCGCCGTTCACCGCCAACGGTATAGATGTCTTTACGTTTGCAAGCATTGGCATCGCGCTAAGTTCGCCCAACTCTCAGTCGCCTGCGGAGATGCTGCGTGACGCGGACATCGCCATGTGCCGCGCGAGAGTGCAAGGCACGTCGGGCTGCGAAGTGTTCGACAAGAATATGCACGCGCTGGCGGTGCGGCGGCTGAACCTGGAGTCGGAACTGCGCAAAGCGATTGAGCGTGACGAACTGCGCGTTCTCTATCAGCCGATCGTGCGACTCACTACAGGACGCATAGGCGGCGTGGAGGCGCTGCTCCGGTGGTGGCGCAACGATTCCTGCCTTGTGGGCCCGGCCGATTTTATTGACGTGGCGGAAGAGACTGGCTTGATCGTTCCGATCGGGCGGTGG
>Ga0182024_10006671_pt1 | contig 25248 bp, 18 predicted proteins | sample P32metaG_FD_120480 | JGI IMG/M metagenome (GOLD analysis project Ga0182024, IMG submission 120480) | Permafrost microbial communities from Stordalen Mire, Sweden - P3-2 metaG (Illumina Assembly) | ecosystem: Environmental > Terrestrial > Soil > Wetlands > Permafrost | place: Sweden: Stordalen...
CGCGAATATTCCGCATGCGTTCGCGATTCATTCGTTCATCGATGAGCTGGCAGCGAAAGCCAATCGCGATCGAGTGGATTATCTGGTGGAAATGCTCGGCCCGGATCGCATCATCGAACTGGGCGGCGGCCGGGGCGGCGCGGCTGGCGGACGCGGCGGTGCGGCTCCGGCAGCGGGACGCGGCGCGGCGCCGGCGGCGCCAGCTCCCCGTCCGAATCTTTATCCTATTGATACGGCGCGCACCAAGCGAGTGCTGCAAGCTGTCGCCGATCAATCGGGATGGGCCAACAAGAAATCCGGCAACGGGCACGGCTGGGGAGTTGCGGTGCATCGCAGCTTCTCGAGCTACGTCGCAAGCGTAGTTGAGGTCGAGGTCGACGGCAAGGGCAACGTGAAGATTGGGCGCGTGGACACGGTAGCCGATCCCGGCCTGATCGTGCATCCGGATCGCGTGAAAGCGCAGTTCGAAGGCGCGGCCGTGTTCGGAGCGAGCATCGCCATGTCGGGCGAAATCACGGCGGATAACGGCCGGATCACGCAGACCAACTTCAACCGGTACCCGGTCGCCCGCATGGATGAGGCGCCCCGGGAAGTTCACGTCTCGATCATCGGGACCGACAACCCGCCGGCGGGCGTCGGCGAGCCGGGTGTTCCCCCGATCGTTCCGGCCATCTGCAACGCAATTTTCGCGGCCACGGGCAAGCGGATTCGGGATCTGCCGATCAAGCGGCAGTTGGCCTAGTCGGTAAAGGGCGCGTCGAAATACGCCCCACTGATGTGTCAGGGTTGCGCCTGGATGCGGCGCACGCGCTTTGTATGCCGTGTCGAAGTTCCTCTCGACGCAGCGCCAGACGTGAGTTCGCGCGATTGTGACAGGCCATCTTTGGTTTGGATGACGGCGTGCTTCTTCGGTGCCAGAGATGCGCATCGGTCTGTCATTGCTCATTCTGGCTGGCGCGGCCGGCCAAGCCCAAGTCGCGCTTCAATATGTGACCGCGGACCCGCAAGCTCAAGCACGCGTTCTCGCAACCGACGGCTCCGGCAATTCCTTCACGGTCCTCACTGTCACCGAGCCATGGGGGCAGCCCCAAATCCGTGCCATAAAGACGAACGCTCAAGGCAGCGTGCTGGGGACGATCGACTTTGGCGGCAGCGAGTCGATCCCATCCGGCGCGGTGACCGATTCGGCGGGGAATCTTCTCATCGTTGGGACGACCTTATTGTCCGACTTTCCCACGGTCTCCCTAGCGACTTCTGCGACTTCGGCCCAAGCTGCGTTTATTGTGAAGATAAATACGCAGCTCACGCAAATTCTTTTCGCTACCCGCCTTGGGGGATCTGTGGGAGTTCCTCTTCCGGGAAACGTGAACAGGACTGCTTTTACTTCCGGGAACGCGATCGCGACCGATAGCGCCGGTAATGTTTACGCTACCGGCAGCACCAGCGCGACTGACTTTCCGGTGACAGCGGGAGCCTACCAGGCCCAGCCGCCGTCGGGTGATTCCTTCGGCTCCCCGACTTATGCCTTTGTGACGGAGCTGACACCTGCGGGAAATAAGATCGTGTATTCGACTTATTTCGGGGCGGACGCCGCAGCCTGCTCCGGAGGCAGCAGTTGCATTGGGGTGTTCGGCCAAACCATCGCCAACGCAATTGCTGTCGACTCGACCGGCGCTGTAGTGATTGCCGGGGACACCGATGCGAGCGGTTTGCCGATCACATCTGGAATTCGGGGTCAGTCATTCATCGCTAAATTCTCGGCGAACGGTTCACAACTGACTTGGGGTACGTTCGTCAGCCTGGGTGCATCGGCATTCGTGCCCTACATATCTCTCAGGGCGATGGCACTGGATCGCAATGGAGATGTGATCATCGGGGGTACTGCGGCCGACGGTTTTCCAACCACGACTGGCGCTATTCAAACCACGTATCCGGGAGGACAATCGGAGGGCGAAGGCCCCGTGTCCGCGGGCTTTGTCGCCGAGTACAGTTCCTCTGGCCAGCAGGTGGTGTTCTCGACGTACCTGGGCGGCGGTCTCGTCGCGACTGGAGAGAACCCAAATGGCGTTACGGCTCTGACGGTCGATACGCAGGGGCGGATCTGGGTGACGGGCGGATCGATACCCACGTCTCTGCCGCTGCCCAGCGGTACGCCGCTGCTGGGCAACACCTACGTCCTCGATCTTTCTTCCAGCGGAACGCTGTTGCCCGACGGCTTCACCGCGCCTTCAGGCGGCGTCGGACAAAGTGTCGCCAGCCTCCCGCAGGGAAGCGTCGTAGTCCTGGGGAACAGCGGGTCGCTTCTCACCGTAGGCTCTGGGCCCTATGTAAAAAACTCTGCCCCAGGACCGGCTGTGGTGGGTGTCGCGAATTCGGCGGGCTTCCAGGTTTCGGGACAGGTCGCGCCCTATGAGCTGATTTCTCTGTATGGAGATGGCATTGGCCCATCGACTCCGGTGAGTGGTCAAGTCACCAACGGGGTCCTGAGTAATTCGCTGAACGGACTGCAAGTCTTGTTTGATGGAACGCCAGCGCCATTGCTCTATGCCGGTCCAAATCAGATTAACTTGATCGTGCCCAGCGACGTCGCGGGGCGATCAACAACCTCGTTCCAGATTGTTACTGCACCTATCGCTACTGTCCCAGTGCTCCAAGGACCCACACTGTTTGTGGTGCCGTCGCAGCCTCAAGTTTTCGCGGGCCCTGAATTCGACGTGAATACGGCAATTGCGCTCAACCAGGACACCACTGTCAATTCACTCACGAACCCTGCGCTTGCGGGCTCCATCGTGACCGTGTGGGCGACCGGCGCCGGCATGCCAATCATCCCTGAGGCTGACGGGAGTATTGGGAGCACCACTCGGCCACAACCCCCCGCGCTCCCAGTCTCGATCCTAAGCAACGGATTTTCAAACGGCGGTCATTCTGACTCACTCGAAGTGCTTTACGCGGGCGATGCACCCGATCTGGCGGTCGGCGTGATGCAAGTCAACTTCCGGTTGCCTGCTCAAGCCCCGAGCGGCATCGGGCAGCTACAACTGCAACTTCAGGTAGGCGACTCGGCCAGCGCGACCTTTGGAATCTATGTGCGTCCGTGAGGACCGAAGTTAACCAAACGAACCCAAGGTTAGCCCTGCCATAAGGCGCTATCTGATTGGACTGTAAGGGGTTTCCACCACGACCGTTCGATGTGTGGAAACCCCCGTCCAATGCAGAAGGCGACATTTCAATTCATTAATCTAGCCCCGGCCAAGGGTATCCCCTATACTAAATCGTCACCGCGTCGTGCGGTCGATTTGTGTTTATTTTGCAACTTACTCTAAACAAACCGGGAGACCGCTCTTGACCAAGCCTATCAAGCACGTCGAGAAAGCCGTAGCCGTAGCCGCCAATGCCGCATGGTTCGTCTTCGACAAGATCAATTCCATCCGGCCCAACCCGTCGTTCACGCCCAAGTGGTCCGACAAGCCGCTGCTCAAAAGCTGGGAGAAGCAGAAGCCCAAGCTGGGCTGGCCCCGCGAGACCGATTCGCTGTGCCCTAAATGCGTCCCCGAGATCCGCAATAAGATTCTGAACGGCGAACTGCCGGTGGAGATTCTGCGCAACGAGAAGGTGGGCGAAATCCGCGCCACCGTGATCGAGCGCGACGGCAAGATCCTGATGGTGAAGGACTGCCCGATTCACGGCCATTTTGAAGACGTCATGTCGACCGATCCGGCGTTCTTCAAGCACCTGGAAGATGTTTTCCCGGGCCGCGACATTCGCGCCCACAACGACGAAAAGCTGCACGACCATGGGACCAGCACCGTGACACACGGCCGCGGCTCGGTTCTGACCATCGATCTGACCAACCGCTGCAATATGATGTGTGATCCGTGCTTCATGGACGCCAATCAGGTTGGTTTCGTGCATGAGCTGAGCTGGGAAGAAATCCAGACGCTGCTCGACAACGCCCTTACCATCAAGCCGCGCCGTCAGCTTTCGGTGCAGTTTTCGGGCGGTGAGCCGACGCTGTCGCCGCACTTCCTGAAAGCGGTCCAGTATTGCCGCAAGGTCGGATATCAGAGCGTGCAGGCCGCGACCAACGGGATCGAGTTCGCCAAGCGGCCCGAGTTTGCCAAGGAAGCCGCCACGGCCGGTCTGCGCTACGCGTATCTCCAGTTCGATGGCATCGGCAACGAAGCCAATTCGCACCGCGCCGTCGGAAATCTTTTCGACGTGAAACTGCGCGCTATCGAGAATCTGTACGCCGCGGGAGTCGACATCGTCCCCGTAATCACGCTGATCAACGGCGTCAATAATGAGCAGGTGGGCGCAGTGGTGCGCTTCGCCCTCGACAATCCCAAGAAGATTCCGTTCCTGAGCTTCCAGCCGGTGTCTTTCACCGGGCGTGATGAAGCGATTACGGACGAGCGCAGAATCGCGCAGCGCTACACGCTGGCCAATCTCGCGCATGACGTGAAGAACCAGACCGGTCTCGGCGAACCGGTTCGCGACTGGTTCCCGATTTCCTTCATGAGCACGTTCTCCGATTTCGCGGATCTGGTCCACGGGCCGAACGCGGATTGGGGCCAGTTATCGTGCGGCTGCCATCCCAATTGCGGCGTCGGCATGGCCGTGATGTGCGACAAAGAAACCAAGGAATACCGCCCGGTGACCGCGTTCCTGAACGCGGACCGGCTGGCTCGCGATGTCGCCAAGATCAACGACGGTGCGCGGAGCAAGCGGATGTCGGTGTTCGGCGTGTCGCTCGCGCTGCTGCGCAATTACAACCCTTACGAAGCTCCCACGCATTTCCGGCTGAGCGATCTAATCGCGAAGTTCGACAAGTGCTTCGGGATGACCGGCAAGAAGTACGGTAAGGTAACCGGCGACCGCACCATGAAGGATATCGAGCAGCGCCGCGGTGACCGCTGGAACTTCCTGTTCATCGCGGGCATGTGGTTCCAGGATCTGTTCAACTACGATTTCCGCCGCACCGAGCAGTGCATCATCCCCTACGCCACGCAGGAAGGCGAGATTTCGTTCTGCGCGTACAACACCGGCGTCGGCTGGCGGAATATCGTCGAGAAAATGCACATGACCGCGACCCTCACCAAGTGGTACGAAGAGAAGGGGCGTCATGAGATCGTCGCGGGCGGCAAGAAAGTGAATCTGCCGGTGGCCGATCACACTCTCGTCCTGCGCATGGACGACGTGAATCGCGAACGGCAGCATGACCTGGACGATAAGGGCATCGCCAAGACCGCTCGCGAAGAGAAGTTCCGGGCGCGGGCGGAGAAGCTCAAAGAGCAGGCGAAGTCAGAGCAGATGATGAAGATGTATCGCGAGAATGTGCTCGGCGAAAAGCCGCAGAACGACATGGTGCCGCTCGGTTCGCTGATCGGCGGAATCAACCCGGCGAAGCCTGTCGAGAAAAAGGAAGAGGTCGGGTCGTTCGGCGACTAGTCGCAATCAAAGCAATCTGGTGGGATGACGGGGTAGGCTTGCTGCAGCCTACCCCGTTTTGCTTTTGAGGAGGGCCGCCCAAGCTCATTCAATGTTGGCGGTCAGCGCTTCAGACAGGTGAATGTCTTGCCTGTTTTCTCCCGTTTTTCCCTGTTTCCCAAGCGGACACCAGCTGCGCCAAAGCTCAAAGGCGAATAGGCAGTGAATACGCAGATATAATAGGCCATGCCGCTACAGTCTTACGACCAACAGCTGCCTGACTCGCCCTTCGACGCGCCTCTCTGGCGGTTCATGCCCATGAATTTCTTCCAGGACTTCATGGCCAACGAGGAGCTATATCTACGTCGGTGTGACCTATACAAGAAGGGCGACCCACTCGATGGATTGCCATCGGACGACTACATTCGCAGAGCTCTTAGACTACGCCGATACGACGTCAGCGACGAGCGCGCGCTTCTCTCCCATCAGGGTTCGAACCGGCTCTCCACTGAGATGTACTTACCTGAGTTGCTGGAATCTCTATAGGGAAGAGCACGAGATGCAGATGTGGCAACAGTATGCCGAGCATGGTGTTGCCGTCCAGACCACCTTCGGTCGCCTCCGGGCCGCTGTGGATCAGTTTCCGGATCAGATGCACATGGGTAAGGTTCGGTACGGTAACGAAGACATGACCCGTTATAACTTGCTCCAATTTCTCTTCACGAAGGGGAAGAAGTTCGAGTGGGAGAGCGAGGTGCGAATCGCGTTGAACTCCCCCGACCCGAAGGGTGGACAAGCACGGAACTACGACGAGTACGACAACCCGCACCGTGAGGCGTTGGACCATCTATACCCCCGGCACGATTGGGTGTTTGACTTCAAACGACGCCGCCTCTTACTCAAGGATATTTTGACCGGCATCGCCATTTCCCCATGGGCACCGGATGATATTGCCGCCGAGGTGAGGAGCGACTGGGCAAGGATCGGTTCCATAAAACTACCTATCCAGCACACACGAAGCTCATTGATCCCGAGTCCTGCGGACTTGGCCATTCACGGCGGTGTAGGCACCTTGAAGCGGTAGCAAAGGTTTGGACGAAGGGGACGAAGGCAACTTTTCACTGCCTGCTATACCTTCCCTCACTTGCGAAGTAGGCGCAACGTAAGAACGTTTTTAAAGGGCATCCAGGCTCTACTCTTGGACCCCTCTAAAAGCGTTTTTGTTTTTGCTTACGGATTCGGAAAGCGTTGCCGGAACTCAGAGAGTTGCCAACCAGACCCCTGGCAACGGATGCACCGCTCATTATCCTTACTGCCCGTCCCCGCACACGTCTCGCATTGCGCCCAGTCATTGTTCCCGATTCTGCTCCTCATGAGACCCTTGCACCGTTTTCCGTCAAGAACTTTAGCACATCGCCCATTGACACTATCGAGAAAGAGCGAAAAGGTACCGCAATTTGTACAGACCGCAACCGGCATTGACATACGCTCTTATATTACTCTGACCAGCCCTGCGCAACTTCGGTTGCCGGGGATGGTGAGAGTAGAAGCGCGACCGCAAGTTAATCGAATGGAACGTTGGCCGGACGACGCTTTTGCCGGGCGATCGCCGCTTGATGCGCCCCGTTCCTGAGAACAGCGTATCATGGGGCCGTGGGGGCCGTAATCCTATTTTTCGCGCTCTGCCTACCAGCATTGGCCGACCTGGCGTCAGGGCAGCGTGCATTGCAGAACGGTGACTATGCGACAGCTATCAGGGAATTCTTGCCGTTGGCAAAGCAGGGAAACGCCTCTGCGCAATACGGTCTCGGCCTCATGTATCACAACGGCCAAGGTGTCGCGCGGGACTACAAAGAAGCCCTGCGATGGTATGGATTGGCGGCGGAGCAGGGAAAAGTAGAGGCACAAGTCAACCTTGGCGTCATGTATGACCACGGTCAGGGCGTCCCGCTGGACGACAAGGAGGCCGTACGATGGTTCCGTTTGGCGGCCGAGCAAGGCGCCGCGTTGGCGCAACTAAAACTCGCTACCAAGTATGAACAGGGCAAAGGCGTTCCGCAGGACTCTAAGGAGGCCGTCCGGTGGTACAGTTTGGCAGCGAACCAAGGAGACGTATTCGCGCAGGTGAGCCTCGGCATTATGTATTACCAAGGCCAGCTTGTTCCGCAGGACTACAAAGAGGCCGTGAAGTGGTATCGTCTGGCAGCGGAGGAGGGAGATGCAGATGCGCAGTCAAGCCTCGGTCTTATGTACGGCGAAGGGTACGGCATTACGCAGGACTACAAGGAGGCCGCGAAGTGGTATCGTCTGGCGGCGGACCAAGGAAACGCGACTGCGGAGTACTTCCTCGGGGTCCTCTATGACCAAGGCCAGGGCGTCGCGCAGGATTACAAGGAGGCCGTGCGGTGGTACCGTCTGGCGGCGGATCAAGGAGACGCATCTGCGCAACACGACCTCGGCAGCTTGTATTCCCACGGCCAGGGTGTCACGCAGGATTACAAGGAGGCTGTACGGTGGTATCGCCTGGCGGCGCAGCAAGGAGACGCGTCTGCACAGGCGGATCTCGGGTTCATGTACGGCGAAGGTCGCGGCGTCCCGCAGGACTACATTCAGGCGCACATGTGGTCAAATCTTGCCGGTGCCAGCGGTGACGCCACTGGCATGAGGAATCGAGACATCTTTGCGGGTAAAATGACGCCGGATCAAATCGCTGAAGCCCAGCGCCTCGCTCGCGAATGGAAACCCAAAACCAGAGGATACAAGCCTCCACAGCTGTGACCCCTTTTTGAACGGGGGAGACTTCAGGCTGGCGAGCAAGCGGCGATCCTCATGGCAGAGTCCATGAAGGCTGACGTCATTCTCCTCGACGAGAAGGCTGCGCGCCGGGTCGCTGCTCATCGTGGCCTGCGAGTCACTGGGCTCCTTGGTGTTCTAGGTGAGGCTGCCACTCGGGGACTGGTCGACCCGGCGCTTGCGATTGACCGCCTTAGGACGACGAGCTTCCGATCGTCCCCGGCTTTGTTGAAAGCGACTCTGGACCGGTTCGGCAACGATAGGGCCGGTGCCACGGTTCTCCCGTGCGAGAGTGACAACGTCGGGCATTTTGCGGCGGATTTGGTCCGTCCGAGCCGTGACGACATCAATCTCACGGGAACGTAGACCTCGAACCAAGTCGCCATCCATGGCGTCCTCGTCGATATACAGACGAACCCGGCTCACGCAGACTTCGACTGTGAAGGAAAGATCTGCTCGGTTATCGCTTCTTCAGCGGCGATGTCGTCGTCGATCTCCGCACGATTGGCGTGATAATAGGCAAGCGCCACGTGAATCTGCGCGAGTGAGAGATGCTCGATCTTGGCGGCGATCTCCCCGGGAGTCAACCCGAGGTTATACCAGCCGGCGATCCGCCGAACGGTGACGCCGGTGCCGGCAATGCGCGGCCGGCCGTTACGGATTTCGGGCGACCTTTCGATCAGGGTCCCGATATCGACGGCAGTGGACATGTCGCGCTCGCTTCTCCCCTAAGTATAAAGCGTTCGCCGCAGTCACCGCCAAGTTCCGGGCGCGCAAGAACCGCCTGAAAAGGCGGTTGCAGCCAGGATTGGCTGCCCCACAATCCGCCAACCCTACCGTGTCAGCACTTCCACCGCCGCGTGACGGAAATCCTGCTGGGCCGCGGCAAAGTCCTCGCGCGACGGCAACAGCATCTCGACCGGGCTGCTCACCACCATCAGCCCGGTCTCGATCAGCCTCAGCATTACCGGCGTAATCGCCGGATCGAACTGTGTGCCCGAGTTACCCCGCAGTTCGAGAATCGCCTCAGGCAGCGTCAACGCGTTGCGATAATGGCGGTGCGTCACCATCGCGTCGAAGGCATCCGCGACGTGGACGATCCGCGCGGCCAGCGGAATGCGATCGCCCGCGAGCTTATAGGGATAGCCCGTGCCGTCGTGGTTTTCGTGATGCAGCTCCACCACCGGCAGAAACTTCTGGAACTTGCCCATTTTTTCGAGAATCCGCCGCCCGATCTGCGGATGCAGCTTGACCAGCCCGAACTCTTCCGCCGTAAGCCGCCCCGGCTTCGTAAGCACGGCGTCCGGGATGCCGATCTTACCGATGTCGTGAAGCTGCGCGGCGATGCGGATGTTTTCCGCTTCCATCTCCGGCACGTCCATCGCGCGCGCGAGCGCGTAGGCATACGATGCCACGCGCATACTGTGTCCCGCCGTGTAAGGATCGCGGGCGTCGAGAACCTGCGCCATGGTCTCGATGAATTGGAGATGGCACCGCTCCAGATCCTCCTGGGAGTGATGCACCGAGCGCGCCGCGCGATTGAGCGTCTCCGCCAGGCAGTTGAATTCCTGGATAGGAGAACCCGCCGGGAAGTCTTCGGAAATGCATCCCGCGCGCGCCGCCTCGCCCGCTGCCGCGATCAGGCCGTCCAGCGGATGCGCGATCCATCGCGAGAGAACCCAGGCCGAAACGATGGCGGCGCTGAGAGCCGACGCGGCGAACCAAAAGCTGCCGCTGGCGCCGGCAATCAGTCCCAGACCCGCCGAGCACGCGATGCCCGTGAATAAAAACGCGCGAACGCCGAACGATCTGGACCTGAACGTCATAGGCCGCAATGCAACCTCAAATTGCACATCGGCGATGCCGTTTAAGAGTGTGAGAAGAATCGTCCGCGAAAAGTTATCGTAGTTCGCGACGCGGCCAGGACTACGTCGCCGGCCCTACGTAGACGCTTAGCCCTGCCACGCAGCTTACTTGCGAGCCCCGCGCACCGGCGCCTTCAGCCTGGATTGACGAAGTTTATGCTTCTTGCGTTTAGGTTTCGTGATGAGGAACGTGCCGCTGCCCTTGGGTTCGGCCTTATAGAGGTTATCGTCTGCCATGAGCTTCCATTGTAGCGCTTTGCGAGCCGCGACCACGCTGCGCTTGCGCCAAGGGAGCGGTTAAACGACGCGCTAAACGACGGCGGAAGTCTCACCGGCGTTTCGACTCAAGCACGATGGGCGTACCCTCAAACCCGAACTTCTCTCTCAGCCGGTTGATCAGAAATCGCTCCGCCGAAAAATGCAGATTCTGGGCTTTATCGGTGAACGCGACGAACTTCGGCGGACGCACATCCACCTGCGCCATATAGTAAATCTTCGCGCCGTGCTCCCACTTTAGCGTTTTGACGAACTGGTTCAGTTGGCCCGTGGTCACGCGTTGCGACGCCGATTGGAACGCGCGCCGGATCATTCCATACAGGCCCATCACGCCCTCGCGGTCCTTCGCCGAGATGAACGCAACCGGCGCGTAATCCAGAAACTTCAGATGATCGGCGATCTCCTCGGCAAACTTACGTTTCCCCATCTTCGCCTGGTCCCACTTGTTCACCACCACCACGATCGCGCGGCCTTCTTCATGCGCGTAGCCGGCGATGGTCGCGTCCAGCGCGAGCATTCCCTCGGTTGCGTCCAGCACCAGCAGCGCGACGTTGCACATGCGCAGGTGGCGCCGCGCCATCACCACGCTCAGCTTTTCGGCCATCAACTTGGTCTTGCCCTTGCGCCGGATGCCCGCCGTATCGACGAAAGAATATTCGACGCCCTTGTGCTCCACAGTTTCATCCACCGCATCGCGCGTGGTTCCCGCGACCGGCGAAACGATGGCGCGTTCGGCGCCGACGAACGCGTTCAGCAGCGTTGACTTTCCGACGTTCGGCCGTCCGATGATGGCGACCTTTATGGGCGGCACCGGCCGCCGGGAAACGTCGGAGGGCTTCGAAGTGTCCGGCTCCGAGTCGGCCGCCTCCGGGATCGGCGCGTCCGATTCTGCCCGCCGACGGCTCCGTTTGGAACCAGCGTCCGTCGGCGCACCTTCGGCCGGTCCCTCCGCAACCCCCTCCGGGAATTCGTACGTCACATGTTCCAACAGATCATCCAGTCCGATGCGATGCTCGGCTGAAACCGCAAACAGATCTTTGAACCCCAATGAATAAAACTCGTGGGTCAGTCCCTCGCGCTTGGGACTATCGATTTTGTTGACCGCGAGAGCCACCGGCTTGCCCAGCTTCCGCAGCATCGCGGCCAGCTCGCGATCGGCTCCTGTGATTTCAGCGCGGCCGTCGATCAGGAAAATAACGTGCGACGCGTTCTTCAACGCCACGTGCGCCTGCTTCAGAATCTCGGAGGGGATCAGCGCATCGTCATCGGTGATGATTCCGCCGGTGTCGATCAGAGTAAAGGGACGGCCGCGATAGGCGGCTGCGCCGTAGATGCGATCGCGCGTGATCCCCGGCTCGTCGCCGACAATCGAGCGGCGCGTGCGGGTGATCGCGTTAAACAGCGTGGACTTGCCGACGTTCGGCCGCCCGACGATTACGACTGAGGGGAGTTCGGACACTATCTTAATTGTGGCAGGTCAACCGAGCCGTGACCAAGCTGCGCTTGCGCCAAGGGAGCGTTCCAAATGTCCTTCTTATTCGCGTTATCGCTCCGTTCGTTTTGGCTACCGACCACCCCCGGTCGACCGCTCCAGAATACCCGACCAATAGTTCTTGCGAGTTTGAATGACCGCGTCCGGATAGTCAGCGACACGGACTCGTAAAGAATGAATGCTCAACGCCTGGTCGGAGGGCGGCTGAAAACTAAGCAGGTAATAATTGTGGATCTGGTTGGCGATCCTTTGCAGTCCGTCCTCAAAGCCTCTCCGGGTGGTGAAGTTGATGTATTCTCCGCCGGAAAGGGATGCGAGCTCTGAAGGCGCGTTCCGCCTCAGGGCGTTGACGATCAGCAGGAGTTCCGGGGGCCAAGCAAACAGAGGAGTCTTCTCTTTGTAGGTCTGTTGCACAGGCGGTGGCGACGAGCCAGCCGCTTCAGCAGAAGGCGGTGGAGTGAAGACCGCGACCGGAGGCGGGTGATCGCCATAACGGAGGTCACGAATCGCATCGTCCCTGGTGGGGGAAAACGCGACGGAGTAGATCACGGTGTCGGTCACTCCGAGTTCGGCAACCACCTCGTGAAGCTTGGAGCCGCTTCCGTGGTCGCGCGTTTCACCGATGAGCAGGATGGCGCGGCGATAGTGATTGGTCCGGCGCTTGAGCATGTTAATGAAGTAATACACGGTGTCGATGCTGGCGGCGCCGTAATCGTTGCAGGGCTTCAGCCTGGATAAAGCCAGACGAGTGGCGCTGGAGCTGCTGGAAAAGCCGCCAAGCACATAAGGACCCGCGCCGTAACTGATGATCGATACCTCATGGGGAGCGTCGCCGACAATCCCGTCGATCATCGCGCCGAGGCCCTTAAGTTTGCTGAATTCCGTATCCGCGGACCTGCTGCATTGCACCGCGACCACCAGGGACAAACCTGAAGTGTCCGGATCTTCGTCGACATGGATCGACTGACGGACGCCGTTGTCTTCCACGATGAACTGCTCTGGCTTCAGCCCGTAGATGGTTTCACCGTTTTTGCTCTGCACTCGCGTGGGAAGAAAAACCAGGTTCGAACGCACGGTGAATTGCGGATTCTCCGCTGGCGATTGCTGGGCGGCGGCTGGTGAGCCTCCCACCAGGAGCATCGATGCCGCGGCTAGGATGGCACGAATGTTCATCGGTTCGTCTCGGCAAGATCCGGCTGGCTTCGTATCTTTAACTTACTATCTCAGAGCCCTCGGCGCTATTGGGGCTTGGCGGGTGATCGCGCCAAAGAGTGTGCAGCCGCCGACGTTCGGCTGCCCGCTGGACCGCCTGGGGGCAGAAGGATCCGAGCGGTCCTAATAAGCGGGCGACGCGATTCTTTGTATACTGGGGGGCAGGTTCCTCCTGATGGCTGCACGCAACCCCACCGCCGACGCGCAGTTGCGCGCCTACTTCCAGGGGCGCGTTGAGCCCTTATCGAAACGACTCCTTGATATCGCGGATGCCTTCCTCAGCGAGGAATCAGTTCAAGAGCGGCAGGAATTCGAGCGGCGCGTAGAGAAACGATTGCAAAATGGCGCAAAGTTTGTTCCTCGAAAAAGACAGCCCCGTTGATTTCCTATATCTAGACAGGCAGCGGATTGCATCCCTGGTTGGCCAATTGTCGGACCACGGGATGCTAATCGGACTTAAATCCACTAACCAGAAAACCCAAACCAAGGAAGGGAAGGCCACTGGCAACATTGCGGTGGCAAAAGCTGAAGGGAGGCTTTCAGGAACGGTTTCCGAGACGTCCGAGGAAACGTACGATCCATTCTGGACACACGCATATTCATTTCTTCAGGATCTGGAAGCCAACTTCGCGGTGCCCTTGGAGACGGCGAGGATGGGCTCATTAGTCAAATTCGACGGTCTCGTCCAGTTTGTGGATCTCAAGATTATGCGTAACCTCTGGGCGGCGACAGCGGAGGTGTACTTACGTTCCGCGCAGCAAACTGATGTTTCACAAGCGCCACAGCCGCTTTCTAGAAAGAAGCGGCGCGAACAGCGCCAAGGCCAACCGAAGCCTCGCCAACCGGAGATGTCGGAAAGCATGAAGCTCGGGCTGGATGTCCTTAAAGAAGCTCCACATTTGCTCCATATGACTTTCCTTGCAAAAGGAGGGTTCCGATTCTGGGCCGCGGCGCAGCCGGACTATCTGACGATCAACAGTGACGCGCTGTTAATGAAATTCGGTGCAGTTGTTGACGGCCTTTGGACGGTGGTCGGGATAGTTGACGGTCGCATCGGAGACCCAGCCGAACCGCTTAAGATCAGTCCGGTTCTAGATGGCGTCGTGACGGCTATGTCCGGCCTTCGCGAAGCCATCGGTCGCCCCAAAGACCACTGGGGTCTCACCCCCATAGCGATTTATGCGCCATTGCGAGGAGTGGCTGAAACTGAGGCGCAATTGCCAGGTTCTGCGCAAGAAGCAGAGCCGCCCTCTGCCTCCGAGTGATCGACAGAACGCCCGGTCACATTTCGGCTCGACTCTCCAAACGAAACGCGCCCCGCTTGGCGGCCATGCGACCATAGAAGAAGCACCTTCATGATTTCCAACCCCTCCATCCGCAACGTCGCCATTATTGCGCACGTCGATCACGGCAAAACCACGCTGGTCGACGCGATGCTCCGTCAGAGCGGCATCTTTCGCCCCAACGAGCAAGTGGCCGAGCGCGTCATGGACTCCAATGACCTGGAACGCGAACGCGGCATCACCATTCTCGCCAAAGCCACCGGCGTGCGTTATCACGACGTCAAGATCAATATCATCGACACGCCCGGCCATAGTGATTTCGGCGGCGAAGTCGAGCGCGCCCTCAAGATTGTCGACGGCGTCATGCTATTGGTCGACGCGAGCGAAGGCCCGCTGCCGCAGACCCGCTACGTATTGATGAAAGCGCTGGAAGCGCGGCTCCCGCCCATCGTAGTCATCAATAAAATCGACCGCCCCGATGCGCGCATCCCGGAAGTCCTGAACGAAATCTACGATCTGTTCATCGATCTTGACGCGGTGGAGGAGCAGCTCGGCTTCCCCGTGATTTACACGAACGCGCGGGAAGGCGTGGCGAAACTCACCCCCGACGGCACCGAGACCGATCTGCGCGTGCTGTTTGAAACCATCCTCGCGCATGTCCCCGTTCCCGTCGGCGATCCCGAGGGCATTCTACAACTGCTGGTCGCCAATCTGGATTACAGCGACTACCTTGGCCGGCTTGCCATTGGCCGCGTGTTTAACGGAACGCTGCGGCACGGCGATGAAGTGGCCATCGCCAAGCTGGATGGGTCGTTTCACAAGACCAAAATCACCAAGCTGTATTCGTTTGAGGGATTGAAGCGCGTCGACGAAACCATCGGCCGCCCGGGCGATATTCTCGCGATCGCCGGCGTCGAAGGCATCACCATCGGCGAGACCGTGACCCATCCCGAAACTCCCCTGCCGCTCGCGAATATCCAGATCGATGAGCCGACCATCGCGATGCGGTTCACCATCAACACGTCGCCTTTTTCCGGCCGCGAAGGCGCCTTCGTCACGTCCCGGCACTTGCGCGATCGTCTGGATAAGGAGTTGCTCACCAACGTTTCGATTCGCGTCGAACAGGACGGCGGTCCGGATGCATTCAAGGTCCAGGGGCGCGGCGAGCTTCAACTCGCGATCCTGATCGAAATGATGCGCCGCGAAGGCTATGAGCTGGCCGTGGGCAAGCCCGAAATCCTGACCAAGACCATCGATCACAAATTATCCGAGCCGCTGGAGTTGCTGGTGATCGACTGTCCCGAAACTTTCGTGGGCGTCGTCATCGAAAAAATGGGCGGGCGCAAGGGCAAGATGAATAAGATGGTGAACCATGGTTCCGGGCGCGTGCGCCTCGAATTTCTGGTGCCGTCGCGCGGGCTGATCGGACTGCGCAGTGAAATGCTCACCGACACCAAGGGCACCGCCATCATGAACTCGCTGTTTCAGGGCTACATGGAGTGGCAAGGCGACATCCCCACGCGACCCACCGGTTCGCTGGTGGCGGATCGCGCCGGCAAGACCACCGGCTACGCGCTGTTCAATCTACAAGAGCGCGGCGAAATGTTTGTGGAGCCGGGTCTCGAAGTTTACGAGGGCATGATCGTCGGCGAAAATTCGCGCGATGCCGACCTCGACGTCAACATCGTCAAGGAGAAAAAGCTGACCAATATGCGCGCTTCCAGCGCCGACGAAGCCATTCGCCTGGTTCCGCCGCGGCTGCTCAACCTGGAACAGGCCATCGAGTTCATCCGCGACGATGAACTGGTCGAAGTGACTCCAAAATCCATCCGGCTGCGGAAAAAAGTGCTAAAAGCCAATCAGCGGTAGTACATTTATCACCAAAACAACTACTGTTTTTTCAATAGTTTAGGCTAGTTTTCCTCCGTCTTTTCTTTTCAATTTGCGTCTCGCCGTGCGATACTGAAGTCAAACACATGACTCAGGTGAGCGAGGCGATTGCCCGCTATCACAAACTCATCGAAAGCGAACCGTATATTGACTTGGCCTGGGCCAAGGCATTACAGGATCGCATGAAGGCCGGCAAGCTGGGGGGCCGCGCCATCTCGCCCGTTTTGCGCCCGCATTTTATCACGAATCGGCAATACGCCGCGCTGGTCAAGGGGGCCGAGGCTTTGTTCTCGGCGATCCGGCGCGTCGAGCACATCGCGCTCTCGACTCCTGCGCTGCTGGCGCGCATGCAACTGCTTCCTGCCGAGCGCATGCTCGCCCAAGTGGACCCGGGCTATTCGTTCTACTCGGTGACCGGTTTACTGGACACGGCCTTGAATAACGGATCGATGCGATTCGTCGCCCACCATGCCGACGCACCCGCGGGTGTGGTATATGGCGATGCGCTGGCGGACCTGTATTACGATGCGCCGCCGGTGAAGGAATTCCGGAAGAAGTACAAGCTGACCAAGCTCAGCGGCACGAAATACCTGCTGAGCGCATTGGTGAAAGCCTACAAGGATTTCGGCGGCAAGCACAAGAAGCCGCGGATCGCCATCGTCGAATTCCGGCAGACGTTCCAGGCGGCTGAGGTGAGCGATTACACCCTGCTCGCCGAGCACTTCACCCGGGAAGGATTTCCCACGGAGATCGTTCCGCCGGATCAGCTCGAATATCGCAACGGCGTGCTGCGGCGCGGCGATTTCAACATCGACATCGTGTTCCGGCGCGTGAAGCTCCAGGAATTCCTGGTCCGATTCGATCTGACGCATCCCCTGGTCCGCGCCTACAAAGATCGCGCGGTGTGCATGGTCAACAGCTTCCGTTCCGAGCTGGGCGGAAAGAAAGCGGTTTTCGATCTGCTGACCGACGACGAAGTCACGGCGAAATTCCCCGCGCTCGAAAGGCGCGCGATCAAAGACTTCATTCCATGGACGCGCATGGTGCATGCGGCCAAGACCAGATACAAGGGCCACACCGTGGATCTGCCGGAGTTCGTGATGAAGCATCGCGCCAAGCTGGTGCTCAAGCCCAACGACGATTCCGCCGAGCTGACTTCGTTCCGCGGCGCCGACACCGACGACCTCGGTTGGGAAAAGGCTCTGCGCCAGGCGATGCGCATTCCCTACGTGGTCCAGGAAGTCGCCGAGCCCGCCCGCGCCGTGTTCCCGCTGATGCAATACGGCAGCCTGATGATGAAGGATATGCAGGTGGATGTGCATCCGCATTCATTCCTCGGCAAAGTGCACGGCTGCTCCAGTTGGTTGAGCGTCGCTGGATCGAATAGCTTCTCCACCTTGACCGGACTTGCGCCCACGTTTCTGCTGGGCGGCAAGTAGTTTCACAACGCTGCGCGCGCGACCATCTGGTGGCACAGGCTTCAGCCTGTGTTCGTCCCTTTGAGGCGCCCCCGTCAGAAAGCGCGCTATCCCCTACTCTCCCGCCCGCACGGCGATCAGCGATTTGGTCCATCCCCACCATCGCTCGCGAATCACCGTCGCGTCGGGAAACAATCGCGACATGTCGCCGTGGCTCAGCAGCCGAATGTCCTTCAGGTAGTGCTCGATGTAGAATTTCCGGCGATCCTCGCTCGGCCGCTCCATCCATTGCCATACCGTGAACCGCCGCACCATCGGTCCCTGCCATGACTGCGGCAGGAAATGGATCAACGGCGTCAGCAAGTGCGGCTCCATCGGGAACCAGCGATTGGGCGTCTGCACGAAGTAACCACGCGCCACGCGCCGGATTTCATCCGCGAAGCGCCGCTGGCTCGCCGGATCGCCCACGTGCTCGATCACGGAATTGCTGAAGACGATGTCGAAGCTCCGGTCCGCGAACGGCAGCGCGCATCCGCTGGCGAACACCAGATCGCAAGTCGACCGGCCCGGTGCGGCGCGCGGCAGGTTGAGAATCGTCACGCGGGGTTTATCTGCGTGTTGAAACGGAAGCAATCCCCACAACTCAGGTGTCCCGCCGACGTCCAGCACGCGGGTCTGTGCCGTGATCTCGAACTTCTGCGCGAACACGCGCATCCGGCTCGCACGAAATCGCCGCAGCAGTTTCCCGACTACCGGAAGCTCATTCCACTCTCTCATCCAACTGATCCAACGCCGCGCTCGACCGCTCCGCCGTCACCTTTGCGCGCAGATTCGCGACCCCCGCGGTGGAGCGCTCATCCGTCACCGTGAACGCCACCGCGTCATCCAACCAGTCATGCGCGGTCCCGTCCGCGTCGTGCGAAGCGATGGTGATAGTGTACGCATGCGGGCACAGATCGCACAGGAACCGGAACACCACTGTGACCGTTTCACCGGGCGCGCACGGCCCGATGACGACGCGCTCAAGCTCCGTATTGGTGCCGTACACTTCGAATCCGATCTGGGTGCGGATCAACATCCCCAGCACTGGATTGGCCACGGCTTCATGAAACCGCACGGCCGCGCGAACGCTGACCATCTCGCCGCTCTTCCAGACGATCGTCGGCTGGCCGTTGGCGCCGAGCATGTCGATCGAGATCACTTCCGCGCGCCCGTCGCCGCGCCGGAATACCGGCGCGATGCGCTGGGGAATCGTTTCGCCCCAACTCCGCACGCGCTCGGCTACAAAGCGACGGTAGCGCGTCATCGTCTCTCGCGGATCGCCCTTGGCCGCAAGCGCCCCCCCGTCGAGCCACCAAATTTCGTCACACAGCGATTCGAGCAGCCGGTCCTCGTGCGATGCGAGCAGCACGGTGGACCCTGAGCGCCGCAGCCGGTCCAGTCCGGTGAGCGATCGCGCCCGTACGATCGCATCCTGCGTGGCCAGCGCCTGGTCGAGCGCAACCACCGCCGCCGGCGCAAGATTGAGCGCTTCGCCCAGCCCGACGAATCGCCGCTCCGGCGGAGCCTTGATCTCGCCCGATTCCGGTTGCGCCACCCCACCTGCAAGTTTCAGCAGCTCGGTCACGCCCGAATTCTTTTCGCCGATGACGCCGATGATCACGCCCGACGGCGCCATCGCGCTGAATGCGTTCAACGGCGGCGCCGAGACGTTGCGGAACTCGATGGACATGTCTACCTTTTTACGAGCCGCGACCATCCGAGCCGCGACATTACGAGCCGCGACCAAAGGGAGCGGTTATAAATTACGAGCCGCGACCAAAGGGAGCGGTTATAAAAATCCGACCCGCGACCATGCTGCGCTTGCGCCAAGGGAGCGTTTAAACGACTCAATTCTTTAATGCGCGACGTGTTCCTGAAACGGTCTGCTTACGTACGCCTTACTTGCTGATCAGCCCGCACGCAATCCGATCGCCCGCGTTGCCCGTCGGATCGGTCTTCATATCGTCGGCCTTGGCGTGAATCATCAGCGCGGTGCCGCCGTTCGTGAAGATCGAGTGATTGTCCGTGCCCATGGTGACGCGCTCATCGCTGACGGTCGCCTTCGCCGTGCCTTTAGCGGTCACAGTGAAATTCTTCATGTCGCCCGCGTGCGCACCGTCGGGATTGTCCAAGCCGTGTTTCTTGGTGTCCGGATTGAAATGTCCGGTCGCCGTTGTGAACGCCGGCCCTTCGCACTTCCCCACCGCATGGATGTGCAGCGCATGATCCCCCGGCGGCAAGCCGTGCAGATCCAGCTTGATGTCCACGCCCTGTCCGCTCTTCTTGGCGGAAATGGTCGCGGTGCCGACACTCTGCCCCTTGCCGTCCATCATTTTCACGACCACTGGTTTCGGTCCGGCGGCGCACAGCATGAGTGCGCCGAAACAAACGCTTAAAGCAATTGCCAACGTTCTTGTAATGATCCGTTTCATTTTCCTCTCCTTCAAAGGTTGAGGGTGGCACAGGCTTTAGCCTGTGAAGCCCCTTCGGTCTTTGGGTGCCACAGGCTTTAGCCTGTGAATGCTCTTCCTAAAAGCATCCCGTTAGAAATCGTCGCACGAATGCGGTCACTCCTGCTCGCGCTGCTTTCCGCCGGATCGTCCATCTTGTCCCGTGGCGCACGCTTTAGCGTGCTGCTGTCGGCTTCAGCCGACAGTCCCGGTGGCACAGACTTTAGTCTGTGCTCTCGAGTGTGAGGATCGCCCGCTTGTTCCCGTCGTGACCCGTCGTGACCCGTCACTTCCGTTCGCGCCAACGTCGCGCACGCTTTCGACATGCCCCCTCCCTTGTCCTTACGCCCTGGCCTCACGCGCGGCACTTTCAGCCGGTCGTATCCGGACTTTCACTACGATCCGTGAACCGAGCCGGTTGATGATGGACATAAGACGGTCCACAGTGAACCGCCCGAGGTCCGCGTTGCGGATGCGGGAGAAGTCGGCCGCCGCAATGCCGGTGCGGCCGTGCGCGGCGCGCACTGTCAGGCGTTCACGGTCCAGCGCCTTGATGATTTCGGCGGCCAGGATGGCCTTGAACTGCTCCACGTCCGCGTTCTTGTGTCCCAGATCGCGGAAAACATTCCCGCTCCCCCGCACCACCTCCAGTTTTTCCTTTTTCATCGCAACATCTCCTTCAGTCGTTTCACTCGGTCCTTGACCAGGTCGATCTCGTGTTTCGGCGTCTTGATGCCCTGCGTCGATTTCTTCTGGAACGCATGCACCACCCAGATGTCGTCGCCGAGCTGCACCGCGTAAACCACCCGGAACGCGTCGCCCCGCAATCAATCCGAGCCGCGACTAAAAGGAGCGGCCTACACGCGCTCCAGAATGGAGCGCTTCTTCTTGCCCCCTTCGGCCGCGATCGTCAGCGCGCCCAGGCAGATCGACCTTGCTCCCTCCGGGAAGGCCTCGAATTCCCGCAGCGCCGCCCTGATCCAGGAAACCGGCCTTGTCCGCGGTGTCATCCTTTGGCGTCTCTATTTCATGTTGTCATATATGACAACGGAGGTCAAGGGAAGCCGATTTCGTCGGTATTTTGATTTGGCAATTGCGAGTACGGTACGAGTATACGAGTACGGGCGAGTACGGGGACAGCCCGCTTGTTCCCGGTGACTCGGCACTTCTGCTCGCGCTGCTGCCGCCGGATTGTCCACGGACTCCCCACACCGTGTGCAGCGCCTGAACCAATGCTTTATTTCTGTTGCGAAATTTCGTTCATAATCGCGGCGAGCGCGTGGCGAAATTCAATGGCGGTCGTCACGTCGAACAGGCGCGGGTGCAGCGGGCCGAGCATCCGTTCCAGCGAATCGGTAACGTGATTCGACACAGGGGGAGGCGGGGGCATGGATTCTGCGTTCGCTCCGGGAATCAGGATTATCGTAGCGCGACTCCGCCCAAATCCCGGTAACCACGTGGTGGGAATCGGGTTGCAGCGCACATAATAGACTCGGGTCCCGGCCGCGGGCGTGGCTTGGATGGGCTCTAGTTCTGTTCCTTTCGCGACGCTTCTCCGGTCGCTCAGGATGATGAGCACGCGCTTCGTTCCAGGAACAGCGAGCTCCACGCGCCTCCGAATCTCTGAGAGAAAAAACTGCAGTCTTTCCTTGTCAAGATCGAGCACATGCATGTCGACCATATATTGGCTGTCTTTGGATAACGGGCCCAATATGGACATCTCGTCGAGCCCTCCAACCACGCTGTGCGTGCTCACCTTGCGGTTTGCAAGGTCAAGGCCGATTGCCGTCATCGACCCGTTTCCGACTTTGATTTCCGATATCACCCTGATCCGTGCAGCGATGCTCGTGTCTGGGTCGACAGGCGTGTTCACGATCAGGTCGATCTGCACGGGATTTTTCGTCTTCAGTGGAAGCGAGATCTGCGAGTCATAACAGGCTTGCCCGCCATTCTCCATCGTTGGCAGACGGCTCCAGGCGTCGGGCAGCGGATCGTGATGAAGCTCCGGGACCCGCAGCTTCGCGCGACGCAGACTGTGTTCCTCCGTTGCCGTGTCATAAACCGCCGCGGAGATGTCGTAGTCGCCCGCCAACATGCAGACGTACTCCCTCCAATCCCCTCCGGCCGCAGGGTCTGCGCCTCCGGGGAGAGTGAGCGGAAGGTGGGTTCGATAGATCCGATTTTGACGGTCGCGAACTTCGAGAAAAAACACCATCTGGCCCGGGTCTTGCCACTTCGCTACAGTGCTGCCCTCGACGGTGGCGACCACAGAGATCCGCAGGCGCTGGAGCTCGGTGAGAACCGGTGGATCGACGCTGAGCGACCAGTCGATCTTGGCGTCGTGTCCTCCCTTCAGCCACTGGTCGAAAGGAATGTTGTCGAAAGCGCGGTCCGTCTGCCCCAGCGCAGCAATCGTGATGAGCAGAAACAGATGCGAAATGCAGATTATCTTCGTAGGAGCATTATCTTCGAAAGGAACGTTGAAGTAAATACCATGCCGACGCAAGAAGAAATACCGCGTCAGTGGTACTTACGGACCAAACGTCCCGCGCCTACGCACGAATGCGACTACTTCTGCTCGCGCTACTGCCGCCGGATCTCCGCCGGATCGTCCATCTTGGGTCCCGTGGCGCACGCTTTCAAGCGTGCTGTGTCGAGATTCATCTCGACATTTCTTCCTTACAGAACCGCGACCGTAAGGGAGCGTCTTGCAATATCCTCTTCGTGCGTGCTGTGTCGATATTTCTTAATGCGAAATCGTCGCCCATACTGTCACTTCTGCTCCCGCTGCTGCCGCCGGATCTCCGCCGGATCGTCCATCTTGGGTCCCTTCGACTTCGTATCGATCCGCGCCTTGGCCGGATCGAACACCGCCGGATCCACAGGCAGCGCCGTATACGGCGCAAGATCGGCGTCCGTGAGCGGAGAGCTCGTGGGGGACGTTGGCGTAGGCGGGAACAGGAAGCATTCGCTCAGATCCGCCGCAGTCGCGTCGTAAAGATTCAGCGGAGGCACCTGTAGCAGCCGGAACGCGGTTCGCAGCAATCCCGGAAAACTGGTATTCACGCGCGAGTTGAAATTCCGCCGCGCGTAAGGGCTGGCCACCAGCAACAGCGTTCGATGCGAATCCACGTGATCCACTCCGCTCTGCGCGTCGTCTTCGGTCACGAAGATCGCCATGTTCGGCCACCATTTGGTGTGCGACAAATATTCGATGATGCGCCCCAGCGCCAGATCGTTGTCGGCGACATACGACGCTTCCGTCGGATAACCCGTGGCCGGCCGCGCCTTCGCCGTGTGATCGTTGGGCAGGTGAATGAACAGGAGCTGCGGCAGCCCGGCTCTCCCCTCCACAAACCGCTGATCGATTTCCGCGATGAACTGCGACGCGCGATATTGATCCGGAATGTTCATGTTGAATCCCGGATAGCGCCGCGACGTATTGCGATACAGCGCGTCCGGCATGGGAATGTTGGTGAGAAACCGCGCGCCCGTGGGTTCCAGATTTTCGGATTGCTTCAGGCCCGCCAGTTCGAAGCCTTCCCCGAAATTCAAAAAGCTGACGCCGTGGCGCTCCAGATGCTGCCAGATCGCACCCGCTTCAAGCTGCTCCTCTGGAAGCACGGACGATGCGCTGCCCGCGAACAGCAATCGTCCCGGCGCGGTGGTCGGAAACCGAAACTGCTTCTGGCCTCCGTACGACGCCATCAACGTCGACTCGGTCCACGCGTTGGGATAAGAGCCCACCAGCCAATGATGCCCGTCGGTACTGACTTCGGAATCGGCGTAAAAATTGTCGCTGGATGCGAATCGCGCAGCCAGCGCGTGATGATTCGGAGTGATCTTCTGCCCCCATCGCGCCAGCGCCGGTGCGCCCTCGCGAGGACCGTTCGAGGCCGCCGGCAGATCGCCGAATACTTCATCGTAAGTGCGATTTTCTTTGACGATAATGACCACGTGCTCGATCTCGGACGATAGCGGCGCTTCCTTCACCGCGGTGGCTTGCCCCGTAAGCTGGTTAGATAAAGCCGCGGCGAATCCGTTGTTCAACATCGCCTGCAAGGTCAGCTTTGGCAGATCCAGATCCTTGGGCATGTCGTAGCGCGAGATGGTTCCGCGCCGCAGTTCGCCTTGAAAGCTGCGCGCGTTCGCCGCCTGCTTGTCCGCGTTCGGCCCCGTGCCGTTTCCTTTCGCGTTCGCCACATAAACTGTGCCGCCCGAAATTTTAACCGCCGACGGGAACCAGCCTGCCGGAATGTGCCCGATCACGCGCCGCGCTTCGATGTCGATCACCCCGATCGCGTTGATCCCGGCTTCCGCGACGAGAAGCCTTTTCGAGTTAGGCGTCAGCGCCATCCCCACCGGCAACACGCCACGAAACGAGTCGAAGCCCGGAATGCGCAGCTCGATATCGGCGTCGCGTTTGTGGGTGTGCCAGTCGATCACCGAAATCGTATCCTGATTCGCGTTGCTCACGAAAACTTTTTCGGCCGTCGCGACCACGCCTGAAGGGCTGCTCCCACCCAGCACTGCCTTGCCGGACAGCGTCCCGTTGAACGGCAACCCCGTGGGCACATCGGCCACCACGTGCGCTTCTTTCGGATACGCGACATCGATCACCGTCAGCGAATTCGACCCATGCGCGTTGGGCAGCCCGAGCCCGGGAACGCTCACGTTTCCGTGTTCGGTCTGGCGCGTCGCTCCGTGCTCGGATTCATGCGACGGAAATCCGAACGCAGGGAAGGGAAGCCCGGTCTCCTTCGCGCGCTCCGGGTCCGCGCCCGGAATCGCTTTGTATTCGAACATCCCAACGTTAGTCACGTACGCCTGCTTTCGATCCGGCGAAAGCGCGACCGCGAACGGCAATCGCCCGGTGCGGATCGACTTCATCACCCCGCGTCTCTTCGAGTCTTTACTTACGTCGATAATCACCAGCCGGAAATTCGCCTGATCCACCACGTACAGCAATCCGCGATCGCCATCCAGCGCGAGATCGCCCGTGTAGCTGTCTTTATACCCGCCCTGATTCAAATCAAACCGCTCCAGACGTTTCTGAGAATTGACATCGATCAATCGAACCTTGCCCGATTCTCCCTCGGA
>Ga0182024_10006672_pt1 | contig 25247 bp, 21 predicted proteins | sample P32metaG_FD_120480 | JGI IMG/M metagenome (GOLD analysis project Ga0182024, IMG submission 120480) | Permafrost microbial communities from Stordalen Mire, Sweden - P3-2 metaG (Illumina Assembly) | ecosystem: Environmental > Terrestrial > Soil > Wetlands > Permafrost | place: Sweden: Stordalen...
GCGTGGCGCTGGCCGTAAGAAAACGAAAGCGCGTAAGGTTCGTAGCCCTCCGCTTTCGCGATGGCGAGCACGGTGGCGGAGTCGAGGCCCCCGCTTAAGAGAATGACGGCTTTTTTGTTTGTGTCCATTCAGAATCCTGTTCAACAAAAGCGGATCAATGTTGTCGGCAGCGTAAGAAGCAACCGCAGATCCTTCGACTCCCTCCCCTACACTGCGTTCAGGGTCGGTCGCTCAGGATGACAGCGGCGAAAAATGATCGCCCACCTTTTAGCGACTACGACAGATCGGCGACGCCGCGGCCGATGTCCATGGACGGCGAAATGGGGTTGCGCTCGTCGATGTAGGCTTCGATGCACTGGTCGAGCGTGCCCTTGGCCTCGAGGATAAATTCCACCGCGTCGCGCGCCGCGCCGTAGCCGCCGGAGTTGGGCGTAATGTAGTGCGCCTCGGACTTCACGCGCTCGCGTGCATTGGCCACGGCAACGGCGAATCCTACCTCGCGCATGGGAGGCAGGTCGATGACGTCGTCGCCCACGTAGCAAATCTCTTCGAGCGCGACGCCTTCCTTCGCTATGATTTCGCGGATGGCCTGCATTTTGAAGGCGCAGCCCTGGTAGACGAATTCGAGCCTAAGATCGCGGGCGCGCGTGGCCACGGTTTCGCTGATGCGCTTGGTGATGACGCCGCATTTCATGCCGCCGATGCGCGCGAGCGAAATGGCCGTGCCGTCGTGGGCGCTATAGCCTTTGGCCTCGGTCATGGTGGTCGAGTTCACGCCGTAGCCGATCGTTTCCTTACCACTGATCTCGTCCAAAAGGCTGCTCCGCGCAGCGGGGACGAGCCAGATGGTGCCGTCGGTCCATACGCCGTCGACGTCGAAGAGAATGATCTTGATCTTGCGGGCGCGAGCGATAACGGATTGGGGCGCGTTGAGTGCCATGAACCGATTTTACCGGCTGCATGCGGCGGCCGATCGACCGCTGTGGGGCATTACGGGAGAATAGAGACATGGACCAGCAGCCGCCCGCCACAAAGCCCCGGAAACTCGAACCCGAAGACTACTACTTCGAGGGACCGCTGATGGTGTTTACCGCTGCGTACCACCTGAAGCGCGGGAGTTGTTGCGGCTCGGGCTGCCGGCACTGCCCGTATGGCGACGGCGCTGCCCGGGAAAAAGCGCCCGACCCGCCTGAATAGGGGCGCGCGGTTTGCTGTGGCCTCTTATGCGGGAGACCGGAGTTAGCCGGGTGGCTGACGTTCTTGCTTTCCCCGGTCCCCGAAAGCGAGGGACCGGGGGCACCCAATATTCTTGCTCCTATGAGCCGCCGGGGGCTGGAGCGGGCGGAGTGACGGGCGGAGTGACGGGCGGAGTGGCCGGTGCGGCGACCGGCGGTGCGGGCGGCTCGCGCACCAGCACAGCGAAGCGCGGAAACTTGAAGCTGCCTGCGGCATCGTCGATCACATTCAACTGGCATAGGTACGCGCCGGGCTTGAGTCCACTGAGCGGGACGTCGAGTTCGAAGCTGACGGCGTCGCGGCCTTCGACGTTGATGGCTCGGGCTTGCACGATCGGCGTTTCGTATATCTTTGTCGACCCCTGAATCAGTTCCAGGCTGCTCAACAAATTGATGCCGGGCTTCGATCCCCTGGTGTCGTTTTCGGTCTTTTCGGGGGCGGCAGCGGACTTCTCGCGCGCGGGATCGTAGACCTCGTAGAGCAGGTAGAGATGCTGGTCCTGGAGGAAGACGTGGCTGATGTTGGGCACGTACTCCTGGCCATTGCGCACCAGCAGGTCGATTTCCTTGCCGGGCTTCTTGCTTGGGGTCCGCTGCGAGGCCAGCAAAATCGAGCTCATCTTGAGCGGGGCCTTCTTGAGGTCGGGCAGCGTGACGTCGGCGATGAAGGAGCCCATGCGGCCGGTTTCGTTTTCGCGCACGACAAATTTAACTTCGTACTTGCCGGGCGGCAGGTTGAAGCTGGTGGTGTACTGGATATTTTTCTGGCGCGCCTGCTGCGAGGCATCGAGATTGAGCTTGACGGTGTCGCGCACGCGGCCTACGGGGCGTTTGGTGTCATCGATAACGGCGCCGATGATGTCGAGCGTGGCCTTGTCCTTGTCGCCGCCCTTGATGAACGGAATCTGAGAGCCGGGCACGACAAGCGAAACCGGCATGTAGTAGCGGTTGGCGTCGAGGCGGAAGTACATCGCATCCATGTAGACCGCGATGTCAGTGGCGGGCAGGTCGCTCGAGAGTTGGTCCTGCAATTCCTGCTCGCGATCTTCCTTGCCGGAGTGTTTGAAGTCGGCGGGCGCGTAGTAGCCGGGCCGATATTCGAGCTTGATGCCCGGCCTGGTGATCTTGACGGTGAGCTTGCGGTACTTGCCGTCGCGCGCGAGATTGGTGGAGTGGAAGCCGATGGCGTAGTAGGCTGAATTGTCTTTCTGCACCTGAGCGAAGGCGGGGGCGAAATCGTTGGAGTCGAAGAAGGCCTTGCCGCCAGTGTCGGTGGAGAGCGTGGACATGACTTCCTGCGTTTGGTAGTTCTGGCTCATGTTGTTGGTGAGCGCGGCACCGTTGTAGCCCGAGGTGCCGCGCAGACTGCCGGTGGATGCGTCGCCGAGCGGGCCGACGGCCTGCAGACCGCGTGTGTCGACACTGTAAATGGCGAGATCGGCGCGCACCGCGGCGTTGATGGTCGACCGAATCGAGGCTTCGTTCTCGATGCCGTCGCGCGAAATGCCGCCGGAAAAATAGAGCAGCGACTTTTTCTCGTTGATTTTGGCGAGCGACTGCGAGATGGCGCGCAGGGCGAAGAGCTCGCGATCGGTGTTGAGGTCGTTGTACTCGCTTTCATCGGGCGTATAAGCGGTGGTGTCTTCCACCTGGTTCGAGTTGGCATTTGCGCCTTGCGCAAAGCCCTGGCCTTCGGTGCCATTGTACGCGCCCACTTCGTTGATCAATGCGTTCTTGTCGGCGGTAAAGTCCTGGTCGACAGTGAGCGTATCGCCGAGAGAAACCAGCGCGATCAGATCGGCGGCCTGCATTTTCGTCTTGAGGAAGGTCTGCGCCGCTTCGACACTGCGCTCGAGATCTTCAGGCTGCATCGAAGTGAGATCGAAGAGCATAACGATGAGCCGATGGTTGCGCAGCTCCTCAGGCTTGGCCACGACGACTGCCTTGCTTCCCGTGGGGCCGGCGGCGAGGCCGCTCACGGTGGCCTCCTGAAGCGGCGTAGCCATGTCGACGCTTTCGAAATCAAAAGTCGAGATCTGCTGCTCTTTGCCGTTCTCGTAGATTTTGAAATCGCTTTGTTTGAGGTCCTTCACGAGCTCGCCGGTTTTGGCGTCGCGCGCCACCACGTTGGTAAGGACCAGCTCGGCGTTGGCTTTGAGCATGAATCCGCCCTGCGGTGTCGAGTTGACGGGAGTGGATTGTTGCGCGGGCAGCGGCGGCGCACCGGCAGCAGCCAGCGCCAGCAAGGCAAATCCTGCGACGATTTTTTGCGTTACGCCCGTCATGCAATTCCTCAGGGGCTAAAGCCCCCCGCCGATTTTGCGGCGTTTGCGGCACGACTAAAATCGTGCCCTCTCGCGACATCGCCGATGCAACCAGTCTTAACCCCGCTAGCACCGCGGACTCCGCTGCTCTTCAAAACCTGAATCTGGCCAGGAACTGGAAGTTGCGCATCTGGCTGACCGAGGTCACCTGACCAAAGTTGGGCGAGTTGACCGTCGTTCCTACGCCCGCATACTGCACGGTATTAAAGACGTTGTTGATGGTGGCGCGGATTTCCATGGTGCGCGTTTCGCCCATGCCGATGGTTTTTGAAAGCGCCATGTCGTTTGTGACAGTTCCCGGCCCTTCGATGGAGTTGCGCGGCGCGTTTCCGAACACGCCGCAGGGATACGGATAACTGGGATTACCGGCGTTTGGCGGCAGCGCGTAGGCCGAGGGGTTGAACCACTCATGCAGCGAGCCGCCCCCGGCGGTGGGCGAGATGCCGGTGAGATTGGGGCGAAAAACTCCACCTGTGCCACACGACGTGGAGGTGACCGATGCCGTATAGCTGGGGCTCAGCCAGCCGCCGGTGGCGAACTTGAAATCGCCGGAGACCGAGAAGCCCTCGAGGATGTGCGAGGCGACGCCGGTGGTGAGCCAGAATTTGTCTGCGCCAAAGGGCAGCTCGTAGAGATACGTGCCGCTGACCGATTGGCGAATGTCGATGCTCGAATTGCCAAGGTCTGCGAGCACATTTTGCCAGTCCTGCACGCTCGAGCCGCCACCGGAATTCAACGCGCCGGCATCGTCGATGATGTGCGACCACTTGTAATAAGCGCCGACGGAAACGCCGTGCTGCAGGCGCTTTTGTGCGCTCACCGTGCCGGCATTGAACTTGGAGAACGACAGGGCTTCGGAATAGCTGAAGTTCAGGTTGGTGGGATTGGTAACCGGGCTGGAGGCAATCGCGCGCGGCGCGATCGTGGTGGCCTGATGGTTGGCGCGCGAGCCGTTGTAGCCGACATTCAGCACGATTTGCCAGGGCAGTGTCTTCTGCAAATCGAGGTTCCAAGCCATCACGTACGGCATGGGATAGTGCGGATCGAGCGCGTAACTGCCGAGCGCATTTGCCGAGGGAAATCCATTGGCCAGCGTAAAGCACGAGATGGGAACCGTCCGCGTGCAAGCCGAAGACGGTATGTTTCCCACCTCTTCCTGATTGGTCTCTAAGTTCGTGAAGGGCGGCTGGTGAGCCATGGCAGTGGCAAAAGCGCCGTACTCGCCGACACTGTAGTTCATGCCGTAACCGGCGCGGAGCACGGTGCTCTTGATCTTCGGTACCCGCCAGGCAATGCCGACGCTGGGGCGGAACGCGGTGCGAAATGGGTAGATGAGTGAGTTGGGCAGGCCGCTCGAGCCGGCAGTGACTTCGGTCTCGGTCGTGAATTCTCCGTCGGGATTGGTGGCGACATTGGCGAGCCGGTTGTATTTTTCCGTGTAAGGCGCGAAGAACTCGTAGCGGACGCCGTAGTTGAGAGTAAGCGACGGCAGCACGCGCCAGTCATCCGTAACGTAGGCGTCATAAACGTTGTCGCGCAGGTAACTCTTGGCCAGCGAAGAGTTGAGGGTGGTGGTCTGCGGCAGGCCGAGCAGAAAATCGGCTAGCGCCGAGCCCGTCGTCGGATCCTGCGCCGGATCCTCGGTAAACAGGCCGGTGAAAGTGAAACTCCCGGTGCCGTTCGAACCGGCAAGGAAGTCGCGATGCACGCGGCGATAATCGGCGCCATAGCGCATGTTGTGCTTGCCGTGAATCCAGCTCAGAACCTCGGAGAACGCGATGGTCTGTGAGACGGCAAAGCTGGGCTGCTGCTGCGAAAGGCCCGTCAACTGGCTCAATTGAATGGAAGGGACGCCGTAATTGAGCGGGACGTCGTTGGGCACCGTGATGCCGTCGTCCGCGGCGGGATTGTCGGATGTGTTGGTGAAGAAGTTGGTGGCGTGACTGTTCGAGCGGTTCCAGTTGGCGTTGAAGATGTTGGTGAAGCGGTGATAGCCGACGGTGTAGCCGGCCTGCAGGGCGTACGAGTTCGAAGCAGTTTTTCCCCCGAGCTCGGGAACGAAATTGACGTTGTCAGAGGCCGAGTGGCTCTGGTTGTAATTGAAGTTGATGCTCTGGCGCAGGCCTTGATTCTGCGATCCGCCGCGACGCCCGCCTCCACCGCCGAAGCCGCCGCGACCGCTGGGCTGCGTGGCATTGGCGCCCAGGCTGCGGTTGTAGCGAATGCCGGCGTTGGTCGAGTTCGACTGCCCCGTAGTGATCAGATTGTAGTTGTAGGGCAGACCGCCGGTGGGGGTGATGTTCGGCTGCGGATAGAGCGCGAGCAGCGCCGCGGCCTGGGGACAAATCTGCTGGCCGACGGCACACGGTTGCCCTGGAGCAGGGGACGGTATTTGATTCCCGCTAAACTGAGTCCCTGTGACGGGGTTGTAGATCGGAGCCAATCCAGTGAAGTTGCCCGCACGCTCCGCAGCGGTGGGCACGATGGCGTTGAAAACGTCCGGATTGGACGAACGCGTTCCGGCCAGCGTGAGAAAGACGGTGTCCTTGCCGCTGGGCTTGGTGAGGTGCGGAATGTAGGGCGCGCTCATGAAGGAAAGCGTGAACTTATTGGATCCGTTGACCGGCTGCCCCTGCTGCTGCGGGCTGAGAGCAAAAGGCTGTGCGTTGAAGTAGGAAGTGGTGTTCGTCCACATAATGCCGCCGTGAGGCTGGCCGGGATTGAAGCCGCGGAAATTTCTTCCGCCGCCACCACCGCCGCCGCCGCCGCCGCCGCGTCCACCGAAGCCGCCGCCACCGCCGCCGCCAAAACCACCGCCGCCGAAGGCTCCGCCGAATCCTCCGCCTCCGCCGTATCCGCTAAACAAGCCACCCTGGCCCGCGACGTCGCCGCCCTGGCCGGGAGTGCCCTGCCCGCCGGGACCGCCCTGCGGTCCTCCGCCTGCGTTGAGGCGGTCGTCAGGATTCATGCCGGCGTAAGCGCTCACCTGCCCGGCCTGGCCGGTGATGGCCACCGATTCGTTGCTGAAGTCGGAGTTGGCGGCAATCGAGGGCAACGCCGCACCGCTCTGGCCTTCGGCGCCGGTCCCGGTGTCGGTATCGGCGCTCAGCGCGCTCTCGAGGCTCACGTTTTCCGGGGTGTTGCCGGCCATTTGCCGCACGCCCTGTCCGGCGGCGCCGGTGCGGCCGATCGGGTTTGCGCTCTGCCGCGTCGCCTCCGCCTGTTGCTGGTCCGCTTCAGCCTGGCGCGAGGCCAGGATGAGTTCGAAGTTCACGAGCTGGTCGCGGCTGGTGGCGTTGAGGACCGCTTCCTGCGACCCTTGTGCGAAGGCCGCGAATTGGGTGCGGATGACGTACCGGCCATTCTGAGGAATATTCATTTGCCACGCGCCGGTGATGTCGGTGGTCGTGGAGTAGCGCTTGCCGGTAAGAGTATTTTGCGCGGTGACGGTGACGCCGGGGAGGGGGATGTTGCCGCTTTTTACGGCGCCATGCAGCTTGCCGCCGGCGACGGCTGGGCTGGCAGCGGGGGCGGCAGCCTGCGGGGCAAAGGTGGACCCTGATGAGGGCGCGGTTGCGGGGACGCCGGTAGGGGCCGGAGCCTGTGACCAGGCCGCAAAACAGCCGGCCGCAACAATCCCCACCACTCCCGCACGCATCATAGTCTGCGCTTTCCGATCTCTCGTGCCTGTATTCAGTCTGACGGGTCACGCACCATGAAGGTTTACGAAAGGACGATCCTGCGTGCCGGCGGTCCCGCGCCGCAGGAAGTTTTGCGCAAATTAATACGCATTGATATAGCGTGCAAAATTTTGACTTGCAATCTAAGCCGGCCCATGTTAACTATTAAGCCAATAGTCTATTGATCGCTACCCAGACAGTAAACCTTGGGCGGCATCGGACAGGATGAGATGGGGATGAAGATCGGTACCACGATTCGCGCATACCGGTTGCAGAAGGGTATGTCGCAGGGAGACATCGAAAAGAGAACCGGGCTGCTGCGGTGTTACCTGTCGCGCGTGGAAAACGGCCACACCGTACCCTCGCTGGACACACTTGCCAAGATCGCTCATGCCCTCGACCTTCCCATCGCGCAGTTCTTCGCCAGCGACACACTGGCCATGCAGATGAATACGCAGAACCTGTCTGACGACGAGTTGCGTTTCCTCACGCAGATCCGCCGCTATTCTTCGAATTTGAATGAGAGTGACCGGAAACTGTTGATGGCGATGGTGAAAAAGTTTGCCGCCACGGCGGTAAGATAGGTTCGGGTTTCAGCGTCCGGCTTGTTGATCTGCGATCCCGAGACGGTGGCCTGAGGGTCTGGAGACCCTCAGTACAGCCGGTCTGGAGACCGGCGCTACATTCCTTACACACTCCGGCGCTACATTTCCTACACATCGTTGCCGAGCCGAAAGAAAGGCTCTACGCCTTTGCCTCCGCTGAGCAGGGCCTGTTCCTCGTGCGGCTCCAGCGGATGGTAGTTCTCGGCCACGTCCATGGCCAGGCGGAAGTAGCGCTCGTCGCCGGGCGGAAGAGCGGCGGTGATGGGATGGCCCAGCGTCCAGCGCAGGCCGAGCGAAGCCTCATCGGGAAAGGCCGCCGGCTGGTACCAGCACTTGGGCTCAGGATGATTGTGCCGCTGGTCGGCCGGCCACACGGTCTTGGCCATGCTCTTGAGGCACAGAATGCCCATCTGCTTTTCCTCGGCGCGCTTCAAGATCTGCAATCCGAAATTTGCCTGGCTCACGAGAAGCCAATTCAGCGGAAAAAGCACGGTGTCGAAATCGTAGCGATCGAGAGCGGCGACGGCGGTCTCGACAGAGTGCACGGAGAAGCCGATGTACCGGATCTTGCCTTCCTTCTTTGCCGCCTCGAATGTTTCCATAGCGCCGCCCGGGCCCAGCACCTTGTCGAGATCGGTCATTTTGGTGAGGGCGTGGAACTGGTAGAGGTCGAGGTGGTCGGTTTGGAGCAGGCGGAGCGAATTTTCGAGGTCGGTGCGTGAATCGTCTTTAAGGCGGCCGTCGGTTTTGCAAGCCAGAAAGCTTTTGTTGCGGTAGGGCTTGAGCGCCACACCCAGCCGCTCCTGGGCGTTGCCGTAACTGGGCGCGACATCGAAATAGTTGATGCCGCGGTCGACAGCTTCGGCAACGGTGTTCACAGCGGCGTTGGGATCTTCATTCATGACCACAATGCCGCCGAAGCCGACGATGGAAAGATGCTCGCCGGTTTTGCCCAACGGGCGGCGGGCGATGGGCCGGGCGGGAGTCTTTGGGTCGGCTGCGGGCATGCGCGGCGCAGAGGCGACGGCAGCGGCGGTAATTGCGGCTTGCTTGAGGAAATCGCGGCGTTTCATTAATTACCTCCTGCGGGCGGGATGAGATGAGCAACGTTTGCGGATATTTTCGCACCGGGTCCGGTCAATTACCGGCGATGCCTTGCGGTGGCGGAATGTGCGCCACGTAGAAACCAAATAGCACTAGGAGGATGACGGTCGCGGTGACGGCGAGGCGCATGCGCGTCTGAAACACGCTGCGCGGCGAGCCGATGCGCGGCACCATAGGCACGGCAAAGAGCAATCCGCACAGGAAACCGCCGATGTGGGCCGAATTATCAATTTCCACGCCGGTGAATCCGCTGCCGAAGTTGACGGAAAGGCCGATGACGAGGTTGATTGCGGCGAAATAAATAACGGACTTGCGCAGACGCTTGAGCTCGTACTGAGGAATGGGCAGGCGCTTGGATTTGAGCAGGATGATCAGCGCGCCGGCAATGCCGAAGACGGCGCCGGAAGCTCCCGCTCCAGCGGCGAAAAATGGCGCGCCTGAAGGATCGTGCAATGGCCGCACCCAGTTGTAGCAGGTGGAGAGCAGGTTGCCAGCAGCTCCGGTGAGGATGTAAACCGCGAACAAACCGAATGAGCCCATCAGCGGCTCTGCCAACAGTCCCAGGTTCCACAAGCACCACATGTTGGTGGCCAGGTGAAGGATGCCCACATGAACGAACATGGCGGTTACGATGCGCCACCACTGCCCGTCGATGAGTACGTTGCCGGCGTTGTCGGCGCCAAAGTACATCAACTGGCCGACGGTGGGGCTCCACATGCTGACGCCCCGCGCCACCATGAGGAGATAGACCGCGCAATTGATGCCCACGAGCAGATAGGTGGCCGGGGCGGAGGCCCAGCGCCGCCGCGGGCGAGGAGGCGGAGGCGGCGCGTATTGACTCTGCGGAGGAAGAATCTCCGGCGGGGGGCTGGTGGGCGAACTTCCCATGTTAACAACTCTAAAGCATCGGCGGTTGCGCCGCATGGGGAAGAGCAGGACGATCGCATGAACGAGGAAATTCGGATTGAGATTGCCTTGAAAGGGCACGGCTTCAGCCGTGCCATCGACGGTCTCCATAAAAAATGGGCTTTAGCCTCTGAGGGAATGTTGCGCCCAGAGCAAAAAACATCCCTCGGCGGCTAAAGCCGAATATTCTTCCGTCTCGCAGTTGGCACGGCTGAAGCCGTGCCCTTTCAAAACCATGCTTGCGAGGGTTCGCTGCTTACATGCAATGGGCCTGAGCCGGTTGTCCGATTCACGACGCGGCGCGGAGCGTCGATGTAGTCTGGAGTTTGGTTCGCGGCCGGTTCGCGGATTCCAAGTCTCGGATTCGCGGTTTCCCACATCTCAGAATCGAGATGTGGGGCACCCGACAATTGTGGTGGACGGGCGGTCGAAAATGAAATTGGAACGATAGAGGAGAGGCATGGTGAGTACGGAGGCAAAGGCGAGCGGGAGCGGGGCGAAGACGATTCGCCGCGCCCTGCTCAGCGTGACCGACAAGACGGGACTGGTGGAGTTTGCGCGGGCGCTGGCGGGCTTCGGTGTGGAGCTGATTTCGACGGGCGGGACTGCCGGGGCACTGCGTGCAGCAGGGCTTCCGGTCAAGGACATCAGTGATCTAACGGGCTTTCCCGAGATGCTCGACGGACGCGTGAAGACGCTGCATCCGCGCGTGCATGGTGGCCTGCTCTATATTCGCGGCAACGCCGAGCATGAAGCGGCGGTGAAGGCCCACGGCATCGAACCCATCGACATGGTGGTGGTGAATCTCTACGCCTTCGAAAAGACAGCCGCACAGCCCGGCGTCGCGTTCGGACACCTGATCGAGAACATCGATATTGGCGGGCCGTCGATGGTGCGCTCGGCAGCGAAGAATTTTGAAGACGTAGCCATTGTGACGCGGGTTTCGGATTACCCGGCGCTTACCGAAGAGCTAAAAGCGAATGGTGCAGCGCTAACGCGCGCCACGCGCTGGCGGCTGGCGAAACAGGCCTTCGCGCTCACTTCCGCCTACGACGCGGCGATTGCCGGCACACTCGAGCAGATTGCCGACGCGCCCGTGCCCGAAGCCCCCGCGGTGTTCGACGATGCGTCGCTGCCGGCGACGCTGCGCGTCAATATGCCAAAGGCGAACGCGCTTCGATACGGCGAAAATCCTCATCAGCGCGCGGCGCTGTACGCTGACGGCTCAGGCCGGGGCATTGCCGGCGCGCGGCAATTGCAAGGAAAGGAGCTCAGCTTCAACAATCTTGTCGACCTGGATGCGTGCTGGGAGCTGGTGCAGGAGTTCCCGGCAGGCGAGTCCGACCCAGCGGTCGTAGTCATCGTGAAGCACACCAATCCCTGCGGCGCGGCGACGGGCGCGACGATTCTCGAGGCGTATCAAAAGGCGCTTGCCGCCGATCCGGTGTCAGCCTTCGGCGGAGTCATCGGCATCAATCGCGAGGTAGACGGCGCGGCGGCGGAAGAGATTGCCAAGCTCTTCGTCGAAGCCATTGCGGCGCCCAAGTTTTTGAGCGACGCGCGGGAGCGCTTTGCGGCGAAGAAGAATCTGCGCCTGGTGGAAGTGAAGGCAGCGCCTGCCAGTCCCGTGGTCAAGCAGGTATCGGGAGGGCTGCTGCTGCAGGATGCCGACAAGGCCCAAGTCACAGAGTCGGAGCTGAAGGTGGTGACGTGGCGGCCGCCCACGGCCGAGGAGCTGCGCAGCCTGCTTTTTGCCTGGCGCGTTTGCAAGCACGTGAAATCGAATGCGATTGTGTACGCGCGCGACGGGCAGACCCTGGGCGTGGGCGCGGGGCAGATGAGCCGGGTGGACGCGGCCAAATTCGGCGCCATGAAGGCCGTGCTACCGCTCAAGACTCAGGAGGGGGGCTGCGTGGCGGCGTCGGATGCGTTCTTTCCCTTCCCCGACGGACTGGAGGCCGTGGCCGAGGCTGGCGCGACGGCGGTGATCCAGCCGGGTGGCTCCATGCGCGATGAGGAAGTGATTGCGGCGGCCGACAAACTGGGGCTGGCCATGGTCTTCACGGGGATTCGGCACTTCAGGCATTGATCAGAATCGAGCGGAGTCGGCGGGGTTAGCGGGGTTAGAGCAGCTCGATCAGGCCGGCGGTCCGGTTTCCTGTGCAAAGGGTCGGGATGACCGGTGGAGAACCGATCGAAACTGGCTCGCGCTTGCCCAGGACGAGCGCGTATTCCGCTTGCGTATAACGCACAAGGATCCGAACTTCAGCAATTTGCAGGAAAATCGCGGATTCGGCCGTGCACGCGAGACTATTGACGCGTAAAATCGTCTGTAACGGTAGGCAGCGTTGCCCGGGATTGCTGCCAGCGCCGCGCTTCCGGCTTTCGCGAGCGTTCGACACGCTTTGCCGGCTTGGGAATTCCCTACATGATGACAAAGATGACTGTATTTTCAATCGTTGGGCGCAAAGTTGCCCCCGCCCTCCTACTCTTATTGCCGGCAGCAGCCGTTTGCGCGCAAAACGCGCCTGCGAGCCCGGCCAAGACGCAACAAACGCAGCCGACCGACGTACCCACCTCGGCCGCTCCGGCGCCAACTGCTCCTGCGAAGACGCCTGCGGCCGACACAGGCGGCACGCCGCAGAGCCCGGCCACGGCCACTACCGAGCCGAACCGAGCGATGGCGTACTATCACCTGGCGCTGGCCGCTGTATATCAGGATGACGCCACCTCCGACGGCCACACCGACGAGGTAAACAAGGCCATCGAGGAATACAAGCTGGCGCTCAATGCCGATCCCAATTCGGCGCAGTTGGCCGACGATCTTGCCGGCCTCTATTTCATCGTGGGCCGCGTGCACGATGCCGAGGTGACGGCGCGGACGCTGCTGAAGACTTCGCCCGACGACATTGACGCGCACAAACTGCTGGGCCGGGTTTACCTTCGCCAGCTGGGCGAGGGCCAACAGGGAAGCGCGGCAGGCGCGGCGCAGAACACCGTGCTGGACGAGGCGATTGCGGAGTACCAGAAAATTGTGGCTCTGCAGCCGAAAAGCGTTGAGGATCACATGGTGCTGGGGCAGCTTTACAGGGTGAAGCACCAGCCCGACAAAGCCGAAGCGGAATTGAAGACGGCACAGGCGATCGAACCCGAATCCGAAGACGTTGTGCTGAACCTGGCCAGTCTCTACGCCGAGAGCGGCAACATGCAGCAAGCGGTGAAGTCGATCGAGGCGATTCCCGTGGACGGGCGCTCGCCGAAGATGGAGTTCACGCTGGGTGCGCTGTACGACCAGTTGAAGCAGCCCAAAGATGCGATTGCGGCGTACAAGCGGGCAGAGGACATGGAGCCCGGCGATTTGCAGACCGTGGATGCCCTGGCGCAGGCGCTGCTCAACAGCGATCAGCTCGACGACGCGCTGAAGCAGTACAAGGAGCTTGCCGAAGCCAATCCCGATGACGCCGAGCCGTTGATTCACATCGCCGAGATCGAACGCAGGCAGGGCAAGTATGAGGATGCGCTGACCGTGGTCCGCAAGGCGCGCAAGATGGAACCCGACTCGCTGGAAGCTGGATTCAACGAAGGGCTGCTGCTCGACATTCTGGGCCGGCTGGACGAAGCCATCCAAGTCTACCAGGAGATGGCGGATTCCCCCAAGGTCTCGCACGCCAACGGCGCGGATACCGAAGAGGAAAAGAACAACCGCAGCATCTTCCTGGAGCGGCTGGGAGCCTTGTGCCTCGAAGTGAACAAGTTGGACCAGGCAATTGCTGCGTACCAGAAGATGATCGACATTGGCGGCAGCATTGCGGTGCGCGGCTACCAGGGCCAAATCGACGCGTATCGCAGCGCCCATGAATACGACAAGGCGCTCGACGTGGCCAAAAAGGCCGTGGCCGCCGATCCCAAGGATCGCGACCTGAAACTGATGCTGGCAGGAGAACTCTCCGACCAGGGCCATCCCGACGATGGACTGGCGATGGCCAGGAGCCTGCTGGATGGCGCCTCGCCCGACGAGCAGCGCGGAATCTGGCTTGCGATCGGGCAGATGAACGTGCGTCTACACCGCTGGAAGGATGCCGAAGATGCGCTCGACAAGAGCGAGCCCTTGGCAACCAAGAAGGAAGACCGCACGTACTTGTTCTTCCTGCGCGGCGAGCTGGCCGAACGGCAAAAACATTTCGATCAGGCCGAGCAGTACTTCAATCAGGCGCTCGCTCTCGATCCCGAGAACGCCATGACGCTCAATTACCTGGGCTACATGTGGGCCGACAAGGGAGAAAAGCTGTCTGAAGCGCTGAAGATGATTCGCAAGGCCGTGGACATCGAGCCGATGAACGGCGCGTATCTCGATTCACTGGGCTGGGTCTACTTCAAGATGGGTGAGTACGAGCTGGCAGAGGATAATCTGCGCCAGGCGGTGAACCGCGACCAGACCGATCCCACGGTGCACATGCACATGGGCGATCTCTACGAAAAGACGGGACGGATCCGGCTCGCGGCAGCGCAGTGGCAGCTTTCGGTCGACGAGTTTGCCAAGTCGTCGCCGGCCGACATTGAGCCGGGGGACGTGGCCAAGGTGCAGAAGAAGCTGGAAAGCGCGCGAGAGAAGCTCGCCAAAGAGGAAGGCGCTCTGAACCCGGCCAAGCCGGAGTAAGCGTTGCCCTGGCGGCGCGGTGCCCCTCAGGCGGAAACCGCGCCCTCAATATCAATCAAATCTGAGGTTGGCGCGGAGCTTGCGCGCAAGACGAAGGTCGGCGCGCAGCTTGCGCGACGGCGCGCGTGCGCCGCACGCCGCACAGGCAATGGATAGTTTGGCTACTGTGCGTGCGCCGTGGCATCGGCCAGGAACCCATCCACGTTGCTCTTATCCACGAGCGACGTGCCGGTATCGATGAACACCGGGTAGGGCGAGAAAGCGTCGATGCTATAGTCCTTGCTGAACTGCGCGGGTGGATCGTGATAGATCTCGTCGAGCGCCTTGAGCCCGATGAAGCCCATCGTGAAGGGCTTTTGCACAATCGTGGAGTCGATCACTCCGTCCTTGATTCCGTTCAGCGTATCGGGATTGACGTCCCATGCCACCACGACGCGACTGGTGTCGCCGGTGCGCTTGACGGCATCGGCCACCAGCTTGCCCGAGGCCGAATCGAGGCAGACAAAGGCATCGACTTTCTTGGCGCCGGTTAAAGCCAGCGACTGCTGAGTGCGGTCGAAAGCCACGCCGGTGTTGCCCTTGATGTCGACCACATCGACGATGTTGATGCCGGGACGGGTGGCAAAGACGTCCTTGAAGCCCTTCAGGCGCTCTTCAGTGTTGGGCTGGCCGGCGATGGTATAGAAAACCACATTGCCCTTTCCGCCCAGCTTCTCGACGATCCGGCGACCGCCCAGGCGGCCGGCTTCCAGATTATTGGTGCCGATGAAGTAGAGCCTGCGGCTGCCCGCGGCGTCTGAGTCGATGGTGATGACGGGAATGCCGGCATCGATCGCGGCATCGATTTCCGGCGCAAGCACGGACACGTCGGAAACCGAGATGAGAATGCCAGCCGGCTTGGTGGCGACCGCGTTCTTCAGTTCCGTAAGCTCAGCCTGCGGGTCGTAGTTGTCGGGCCCGGCTACCTTGGCTGTCACCTGGTACTGCGCCGCCGCCTTCTTGAATCCCGCGACGGCGGTTTGCCAATAGCTGGATGACATGTTCGAGCCGACAAGGTAGAACACCTCTTTAAGCGAGTGTCTTGCTTCACACCCCGGGATCAATACCGCTGCCAGCGCCGCGAGTGCCAGCGCCATTCCCTTCATCGGTTTCATGGTTTCCTCCCCCTGAAGCGGGACCCTCTGAAGCGGGACCCCTGAAGCTTGAATCGACGCGAGTAGCTTCGCCGCGGGCGGCTGTTGGCGGTTGAGCGCGCGCGCCAGCCCACTAAAAATCCGGCTGGATAGTACTCCCGTGAACCCAGCATTGTCTATCCAGCGGCGTACAGGCCCTTTGTAACAGCTTCGGCGCGCATGGCCGCGTGATACAGAGCACAAAGGCGCTTCCTGTGCGCCGTCGCGTCCCCTTTTGCGGTATAACCAGACCAGAACCGATGACTGCGCTTAAAAACGAATCTCCGGCCCCGCTGCCGGCGGGAGTTGCCGCCAGCGGCCGGGTCGATAGCGAACTGGTGCGCCGCGTCCATGCGGAGCCGCCACACGCCTATCGCACGCCCTTTGCGCGCGATGCCGCGCGCGTTCTGCACTCGCGCGCTTTTCGCCGCCTGGCCGGGAAGACGCAGGTGTTTACCCGCCTGCCCGCGGAGGGACTTTCCGATCACTTTCGCAGCCGCCTCACACATACTCTGGAAGTGACGCAGATTTCGCGCACGGCGGCTGCCGCCCTGGGACTGAATGCGGAACTCGCCGAAGCGCTGGCACTGGTGCACGACATCGGGCATCCGCCCTTCGGCCATGCCGGCGAAAGGGCGCTCGACCGGGCGCTCCGCGGCTATGACTTGAGCTTCGATCACAACCTGCACGCGCTGCGCATTGTGACCTGGTTTGAAGAACGTTATCCGGCCTTTCGCGGGCTCAATCTCACGCTCGCGGTCCGCGAAGGCATCGTGAAACACTCGCGGGATTACTCCGCTGCGGAACATCCCGAGCTGAAGGAGTATTTCCTCGACGAGCTTCCGCCACTCGAGGCGCAGCTGATCGACCTGGCCGACGAAATTGCATATCTGACCGCGGATCTGGACGACGGACTGGACTCGGGCGTCATCGCGCTCGAGCAGGTGCGCGAAGCTCTGCCTCTGTTCCGGGGCTTTCACGACGCCGCGCTGGCGAGTTATCCCCATGCCGCGTCCAAGGTTGTGGTGTATGAAGCACTGCGGCGCGTGTTGAATGCGCTGGTCACGGATTTGATTGAAGAAGTGCGCGCGCGGGTGACTGCGCTGGGCGCAACGACGCTCGACGAGATTCGGCACGCACCCGCGCGGCTGGCCACGCTCAGCCCGCGGATGGAAGCTGCGCGCATGGGGATGAAGGACTTTCTCTACACCAGCCTTTACAACTCTCCCGGCCAGGAGCACGTGCACGCGCAGGCAGAAAAAGTGATCGTCGAACTCTTCGATTTCCTGATGTCCGAGCCGGGGTTGATGCCGGAAGACCACCAGGCGCAAATACTGACGGAGGGTTTGGCGCGCACTGTGGCCGACTACATTGCAGGCATGACCGACAGCTATATTGTGCAGTTGTGGGAGCGCTGCGGCGGCCAGTAGGTCTTTGGACTCGCTCGCCTATTTTGCAGTGAGAAATTCGATCCGTGCGAGATCGTCCACGGCCTTGAATCCATAATCGGCGGTCACCAGCACGCGATCGGTCGAAGCCATTGCGAGATCGAGAGCGAAGGCGTCAGCGTAGGAGATTCTGCGGTCGACTTTGAGCGCAGCGGCGCGGACAGCGAGCGCTCCGGTGATGGCCTGAATGCGAGGCGCAAATTGGGGCAGGCCATCGAGCACTCGAGATTCCTTCGCCGGTCCCGCTTTCCTGCGCACCGCACCGGCAATTTCGCCCCATTGGATAGCCGAGATTTCCAACTCCGCTGATCCGCTTCTTGCCGCCGCAAGAATATCGGCGACGCGCTCCCAGCCTGCTTCTTTATCCAGAAATCTCAATAGCGCGGATGAGTCAAGAACATAAACGATCAAGGCTGCTCCTTACCAACCCGAAGCCATGTCCTCGGAATTGCGCTCTTGAATCAGATCGTCTGCCATTGAACTCCCTCCGGCAGTCATGCCGCAAAGCTCTTGGATGAGGTGCTGCGTCGCGGGCTCTGTGGCCGGGGACAGGATCAACTCGCACCCCTCCAGGCGGAAAGAAATGCGGGTCCCGGCTTCAATGCCAAGCGACTCCCGAAGCCGAGCGGGGATCACGATCTGCCCCTTCGTGCTGACCGTAGCGTAAGTGGTCTCCATGGCTTACATTCTAACATATGTAAGACAAAAAGCACAAGGCAAAATATTATATCTAAGTAAGGCCATGGTATATATTTCTTACCCTTATCGAAACGTCTTACTGGACGGTCCCTTGGGGCCGCAGACGGCGCAGGTCCAGCGCGCACTGCACGGCATTCTGTGCGTTGAGGCGCAGATTGTCGGCCGCTGCCCAGAGCCACAGCCGCGATGCCTGATTGGAGTTGCGGCCCAACAACTCCGGACGCAATCGCACCAGGACATCGTTTTGTCCCGTGGCCGCAAGATTCGAGGGTGAGTCCGTGTCCTCAAGCACCAGCTCGATGTGCTCGCCGGTGAGCGCCTCTTCGAGGGCGATAATCTCCACGGGCCGCTCCAGCTCGACTGCGATGGAAAACGTGAGGCCATGGAAAACCGGCGCGTGGATGACCTGCACGGCCAGAGACGCGCCGCGGCCTGCGGTGAGCGCTTCGTATTGGCGGCGAATCCGCGCCTCCACGTGGGCCAGACTGACAGTGGCTTCTTCGCCCATGCCAGCCAGCAGGTTAAACGCGATCTGCGCATCGTAGATGCCTTCTGGTACTGCCTGGAAGTTGAGCAGATTGACCGTTTGCTGATGCAGCTCATCCATGGCGACGCGTCCGAACTCGCTGGCGGGCACCAGGACCGTGGCCGCGGCAAAACGGACCGGAGCGGCCTGCTGCAGCCGCTGGAGCAGCAGGGCGAGCGCGACGACGGCGGGATGCGCTGGCACGACGGCAGGAGTGAACAGGTCGACTGCAGCGGTTTCAATCCCCAACCAGGGAGCGCGGATCAAAACGCCGGTCTCCTGATCGAGTGCGCCGGAGAGATCGAGAACTGTAGAGCCGGAGCGGAGCGCCTGCTGCCAGTAGCGGCGCGTGAGGTTCTCGGAGCCGCAGAAAAAGGTGAAGTCGGCGCGTTCGAAGGCGTCGGCGCCGATGACCTGGATGAATGTGACCTCGTCGCCCACCTGCTCCAGCTGGCCCTGGGTTTCTTCTTCGTCGAGGAGGGCAAAGTTAGAGGCGGCAAGCGGCGACTCGGAGAGAACGTCCTTCAACTCACGGCTGAGCAGGCTCGATGCGCCGGCAATGGCAATCTTGTACACAGGCATCCTTTGTCTGGAAGTAGATTACGGTGTCTCAGGGTCTGGCCCGGTTGCGGCAGTTGCGGAAGCCGGCGTTTCGATTGGCCTTCTGCGGCGGCGGCGTTGCCACCCATAAGCCGCGCGCGCCCAAATGCCCGAGAACATATACACCAGCGCGGCCAGGAACAAAGTGACGCTCGAATACCGGAGCACGATGTAGGCCACGAGCGCCAGCAGCAACAAGAGCCGGAAGGGATGGCTGCGAGAGAGATTGATCTCCTTGGCCGACCAGAAGCGCCAGGTGCTGACCATCAGGTAGCTGCAAAGCCCAACCAGGATGAGCCAGGGAACGGCGACGTACCAGTAGACATTGGGAATTCCGTAGCAAAGGTGCACGCTGGCGGCGAGCAGACCGGCGGCTGCAGGAATGGGCATGCCCACAAAGTACTTGCGATCGGGCCGGCCGGGGTTGCGCGGCTGCGCGTCGTGGCTGATGTTGAAGCGCGCCAGCCGCGATGCCCCGCCGAGAAGAAACAGGAAACAAATAAAGGCTCCGGCTTGCAGCAGATGCATATGCAACTGCGCATTCAGCGAGTCGGGCAGAAAATGAAATCCCCAGACGAGGGCCAGCACGCTGGGCGCCATGCCGAAGGCGATGATGTCGGCCAGCGAGTCCAGTTCCCGGCCGAAATCGCTGGTGGTGTTCGTCATGCGCGCGATGCGCCCATCGAGCGCGTCGAAAGGAATGGAGAAAAGGATCGCGATCGCTGCCCAGTCGAGATGACGTTGCGCGTCGCCGCTGATGGCGTCAATGGTTTGCGTGATGGAAAAGAAGCCGGCGGCAATATTTCCGGCGGTGAATATCGACGGCAACAAGTACATGCCGCGGCGCAGGCGGGGATGCGGTTTCCGCTTGATCGGCGCGGGATCAATGTGGTTCATGCGCGCTCTCCGGGCGGGACAGTTGAGATCTCCGCCTGCAGGTCTTCCCCGGCGGGGTGAACAGCAGCGAGCACGCTCGCGCCGCCTTTTACCCGATCTCCTACCTTAACCCGCAGCTCGGCGTTTGCCGGCAGCAAAACATCCACCCTGGAGCCGAATTTGATGAGCCCCACGCGTGCGCCGCGCTCCACGGTCTGGCCTTCGGCGCAACGACACACGATGCGCCGCGCCAGCAGGCCCGCAATTTGCTTGAACGTGATTTCGAAGCCAGCGTCCGCACCCTCGCCACGCAACGTAATGACGTTCTGCTCGTTGCGCTCCGCCGAGGCCGGGTTCATGGCATTGAGGAACTGGCCCTTTTGATAGTGGACGCGGCTTACTATGCCACCGATGGGTGCGCGGTTGACGTGCACATCGAAAACGCTCAAGAAAATGCTGATGCGCTGCAGGGCGCCATCAGGGGTGGTGATGGATGCAGTTTCGGTGACCCGGCCGTCACCTGGAGAAACAATCAAGCCTTTGCCGGGGGGGACGGTGCGATGAGGATCGCGGAAAAACCATAGGAAAAACATCGCCAAAAGCAGCGGAATCAAGCTCAGCCAAAAGCTTCCGGTGAATACATTGCAGAATGCTGCAACGACGAGGAAGACCAACGCGTAAATGTAACCGTCGCGAACCATTGTCCCCAACGATTATACGGTGCTTCCGGGCAACGGCCGCGCGGGCAAGGCACTTAACGGGCGCACACTGCACAACGGACGCCGCTGGGGCGCTGCACTGGGTGATTGAACCGTCAAAAGCCCTTGAACTCGAGATCTTAGCGCGCGATTTAGGCCACGGCCAGCTGACGCCGTTCGAGCGCGAAGATCAGATCCTTGGCGTGCAGTTTGAGCTTTTTGAGTCGCACTTCCTCGAGCTGCTCGTCTTCGGTGAGGTAGGGCTTTTGAAGCAGTTCTTCCAAACGCTGTGCGTAGCGGTGATGTTCGGCGTGCAAACGACCGATTTCGTCGCCCCGCATGGAACCTTGTATCTCGTCCATCAAGCACCCCCAGTGGCGACTCAGTTCAGCCTATCTGCCGAGATCGCCAATTTTCCTCGAACAACTTACGTATATCGCTGCGATGGTGGATTCGGCAAGCGCCAAAAATAAGAAAGGCAATAGAAGTTTGTGGATTTCGGGAATGGGAATAGAGGAGCCGGGGGGTTAGAGGTGTTGGCGGAGTCAGGGAGAATCGACCGGCGCTCATGAAAGATTGTCAGCGAGCGGGAGGCGCATGAGAACCGCATCTTCAATCGGATCTGCATAATAGCGCGGCCGGAGACCGGTTTTGACGAAGCCGAGAGTCCGGTAAAAAGCCAGCGCCGGCCGGTTTGAGGCGCGCACTTCAAGCACAAGCTCATTCACGCCTGCGGCCTTGAGTTCGGCGGCCAGCGCTTGAAAAATGCGCTCGCCGAGGCCGAGCCTTTGGCTCTCCGGGGCGACGGCGATGGTCTCGAGCTCAGCTTGCGGGGGCATGAGGCTGACGACGGCAAAGCCGAGGATCGAACCGGGCTGGGGGTCTGCAGCCACCAGAGCGATACGGCGTGGCGTGGATTCGGGCTCAAATTGCGAATTGATGGCGTTCAACCAGGCCGACCGAGGCCAATGCGGCGCTTGCAGAAGATTTTCCGCGATAGCCAGAACGCGGTCGAGGTCGGCAGCCGTCATGCGCCGTGTCAAGATCCCGGCCTTCATGCGTCCTTCGATCTGGCCACATCCGCTTGAGCGGCAACATCGACGCCGAAGATCTCGGCATCGGAGCGGCGCAGGTAGTGGCCGTCGAGCAGCGCCAGGTCGACGGCCGCGCCGGCAATAAGGCGCGCCTCGCCGGGACGCAGCGCGTCCGAGGCGAGAGGCGGGGGCGTGATGACGAGTTGGGTTTGTGGCCAGACGCGAGCCAGCAGGGCTGCGGCGCTTTCGTCGCAAACGGCAATGCGCGTGGGAGCGGGCTGGATGGCGGCGAGTTCCTCAGGACCGGCCAAAAGCTCCACGGGAGCCGAGCCGGTGCGGTCGAGACGCAGATAGGCTTCGCCGCGATGGGCATCGAGGGCTGCCGAGGGGACACCCGATTTGCGCGAGAGAACTTCGAGCCGCGAAATCGCCACCACGGGGATTCCCGCGCCCTGGGCGAGGCCTTTAGCGGCGCTCACGCCCACGCGCACGCCGGTAAAGCTCCCTGGGCCGTTCACGACGACGATTGCATCGAGCAGCCCAAGGTGGAGACCAGCTCTGCTCAGGAGATCGGCGACCGCCGAGACTAGCGTGGCCGAGTAGGTGCGTCCGGCGAGTTCGGCTTGCCCGAGAATCTCGAGATCGCGACCGGGAATCCGCCCCAGGGCCACCGAGCCCGACGGGCCGCAGGTGTCGATGGCGAGCAGGAGCGGAAAAGCGTTCATGGCACTCTTAGCGTGTTGCGCGTTTAACTGAAAATTGCATCTCTGAAATCGCTCAGGGGCTAAAGCCTTGGGTCCATTTTGCGACTTTGCGGCACGACTAAAGTCGTGCCCTGACACTTCGTGCTTCTTGCGGTCGATTCTTCAACAGATTCATAAGTCGCCACCAAACGCAGGACCGGATTCCAAAGCGCGGTGTCGCTACACAGCCTTGAGCGCCTGGTCGAGGTCGGCGATCAGGTCTTCCTTGTCTTCGATCCCGATCGACAGGCGGATGCGGCCCTCGTTGATGCCCATGCTACGGCGCACTTCCTCGCTCACCGAGCCGTGCGTGGTGGTGGCCGAGTGCGACGCCAGCGATTCCACGCCGCCCAGCGACTCGGCATTGATGAAAATTTTGATCGCGGTAAGGAACCTTGCCGCTTCCTCGCGCGACTTGAGCTCGAAGCTCATCATGGAGCCGAATCCCTTCTGCTGCTTCACGGCCAAATCGTATTGCGGATGGCTCTTGAGTCCGGGATAGGCGAGCTTTTTCACCTTGGGGTGGGTGGAGAGAAACTCCGCCACCGCGCGGCCGTTTTCCTCGTGCTGCCGGATGCGGAGAGGCAGGGTTTTAATGCCGCGCAGCACCAGGTAGCACTCGAAAGGCGACATCACGCCGCCGGCGGCTTTCTGGATGAGGAGAAAACGGTCCTTATGTTCAGGCCTGGTGCCGATGAGCGCGCCGCCCAGGCCGTCGGAGTGGCCGTTGAGGTACTTGGTTGTCGAGTGCATCACGATGTCTGCGCCCAGGGCGATCGGGCTCTGCAGCGCGGGCGACAGGAACGTGTTGTCGACGCTGACTTCAGCGCCGTGCGCGTGGGCGATCTTCGCGACTCCGGCGATGTCGGTGAGTATCATGAGCGGATTGCTCGGCGTTTCAATGTGCACGAGTTTGGTGTTCGGCTTCATGGCCGCTTCAACGGCTTTGAGGTCGCTGCTATCGACATACTCGATCTCGATGCCGTAGCCCGAAACAATTTGGTCGAATAAGCGGACGGTGCCGGCGTAGACGTCCCTCGAGCAGACGATGTGGTCGCCCGAGCGCAGCATGGCCACGAGCGCGGAGATGGCCGCCATGCCGGTGGTAAACGCATGACCGCTGGTCCCGCCTTCGAGCGCGGCCAGCGCCGTCTCCAGCCGGTCGCGGGTCGGGTTGCCGGCGCGCGAGTAGTCCCAGCCGCGGTCGCTGCCGATGCCGGTGAGTTCAAACGTCGAGGAAAGGTAAACGGGCACGTTGACTGCGCCTGTCAACGGGTCAGGGTGCTGCCCGGCGTGGACGGCTAGAGTTGAATACTTGTAGTCGGACATGGTCTTAGCTTTTAGCTGCTGGCTCCTGGCTTCTAGCTTATCGTGGCGAACCTTGGAGGGGCCCAGGAGTTTTCTGCGAGCGGCGATTTGCGCGGCGTCAAATGCTGTTGAGGCGATTAGGATGCGAGTGGCAAAACAATTCTCAATCGGCCGGACGATTTTTGGCGCCGCCCCTACGGGGCTGCACGGGTTTTTACCGCTGCTCACCCAGGGTTCCGCTGCGCTTCACCCTGGGCTATTTTCCATGGCCCCTCCGGGGCCAGCCCGATTGCAGCCACCCTGGAGCCCTCTCAATTTCGCGTGCGTTTTGGAGTCCCGTCGAGGTTGCACCCACTGCTGAGAGTTGAGTGGTTCTCTTTGTCTTCCCGTTTCACGAAATCAAGTAGAACTGGTCCCAGCGACGGATCAGATCCGAGCGAAGGCGCAAGAGAGAATCTCTGGAGCGTGTTTCATCAATAGTCTGACTGGCCAGCCCGAATCCCTCAGGGGTTAAAACCCCGGAATTTTGCTGCCCTTTTCGGCACGACTGAAGTCGTGCCCTTTCACGAAACCATTTATGAAACACGCTCTATGTAAATTGGCTGCGGAACACCGCTTTGATGTGCGCCAGCCGCTTTTCGAGCACTGCGGTTTCTTCCTCAAGCCCTAATCGCCGAGCCAGCCCGATGGCGTCGTAGTAGCACTCCTTGGCATCGCTGTAACAGGCCGTTGCACCGCTCGGAGAATGGGCTTCGTACATGTCGTCATAGGCCTTCTCGCCCATCGCCTTCAGGTGCGCCAGTTGTTTCAGTTGCGCTTCGCGTTCCGTCTCATCGGCCATGGGTGTTCTACTTTCCTGCCGCCCCAGTGTGGCCGACCGGCCGCGGCGTCGGGAAGTAGCCGGTGCGGGTGCGCACTGTAAGCTTGCCGTCGCCTTTGGCATCGGCCGTCACGTCCACCTTGCGGAATCCCGGGACCGAAATGGGCTTGGTGGAGTGGTAGCCGATCGTGTACTGACTGCGAATGTCGCGCGCCACTTCGGCGGCAATCTGGTCGACCTGGTCGATGGACTTGGGGAAGAACGCGAGGCCTCCGGTCTCCTGGGAAAGCATCTCGAGAGCGCGGCGCGCGTGGCGCACCTCGGCGCGGGTCATCTCGGGGCCGAAGAGCAAGCCGATCGAATAGATGACGGGGCCGGAGAGCTGCTGCACGCGGTGGATGGTCTGTTCCAGGTCAAGGCTTGAAGCGTTGTCTTCGCCGTCGGTGATCAGAATGAGCACCTGTTTGGGCCGCTTGGCATCGGCTGCCAGCTTGTCGGCCGAGGCCGCCACGGCGTCGTAGAGCGCGGTGCCGCCGCGGGAGTCGATGTGCGCGAGCCCGTCGCGCAGCTTGTTGATGTCGGAGGTAAATTCGCAGTCGATGAAGGCTTCGTCGGAGAAGTTCACGACAAAAGCCTCGTCCTGCGGGTTCGAGGCCTCGATCAAATCGAGCGCGCTCTTATTGACCGAGGGCCGCTTGAGGTACATCGAACCGGAATTGTCCACCACCAATCCCATGGACACCGGCAGATCGGTGTGCTGGAAGCTGATGATGTTCTGCTTGACCCCGTCCTCCGTGACCGTGAAATCATCC
>Ga0182024_10006673_pt1 | contig 25241 bp, 34 predicted proteins | sample P32metaG_FD_120480 | JGI IMG/M metagenome (GOLD analysis project Ga0182024, IMG submission 120480) | Permafrost microbial communities from Stordalen Mire, Sweden - P3-2 metaG (Illumina Assembly) | ecosystem: Environmental > Terrestrial > Soil > Wetlands > Permafrost | place: Sweden: Stordalen...
CCGACGTTGGGCAAGAAGACGCGTCACAACAAGCGCACGGACAAGAACATTGTTCAGCGCCGCAAGTAAGCAGCAGTAGAGACGAGTTGTAGAAAAAAAGCAGTAGAGACGAGTAGCGCGAGACGAGCAGCAGATGCGAGAGTTCGCGGCGGAAATTAAGAGTCGCGGGCTGAGAGCAGAAGCGATGCGAGCGACAAGAACATCACGGCGGACGGCACGCAGGTCCGCGGCACGGCGCAGCAGCAGAAAAGCGGCTGCGAAGCGTGTGGTGAAACGGTCCGCGAAGCGTTTGACGGCGCGGCGGGTAGCGAAAGCGGTAAAGCCCGTGGCGGTGAAGGCGTTGCGGCCGGTCAAAGTGGTAGCCGCTCCGCCGGTTCCGGTTTTGTACAAGCTGTGCAAGCCCGGATGGTCGGTGATTGTGGAGCAGATACAGAACGCGCAAGGCACGCGGTTTGTGTGCCCGTTCTGTCCAAGGTCGCACCGCGTTCCCGGACCGGTGCGGGGATTTAAGAAGATGCGGCGGGCGCAGTGGGTCCGGCTGCGGCGAGTGGAGGAATAAGGAATCGATGGCACGCTCACTGAAAAAAGGTCCGTTTGTAGACGGGCACCTGCGCGAAAAGATGGAAGGTCTGAACACGCGCAGCGAGAAAAAAGTGGTGAAGACCTGGTCGCGCCGTTCGACGATCGTGCCGGAGTTTATCGGGCACACCATCGCGGTGCACAACGGGCGCAAATTTATTCCTGTGTATGTGACGGAGCAGATGGTCGGACACAAGCTGGGGGAATTCGCGCCGACACGCACGTTTAAGGGACACGCGGTAAAAGCGGCGCTCGAACGTGCCGCAGGCGCGGCTCCCGCGGGAGGCGCGGCGCCAGCAGCACCGGCGCCCAAGGCATAATTTATGGCTGACACACAAATCCAACAAAATCCGTTGATCGAAGCGCAAGCGGGCGCGCGGCACGTACGCATGTCGCCGCAAAAGGCGCGGCTGGTAATCGATCTGATTCGCGGGCAAAAAGTGAATGACGCGCTGCAGACGCTGCGGTTTACGCCGAAGCGCGCGGCCAAACCCATTGAGAAATTGCTGCACAGCGCCATCGCCAATGCCGAACGCAAAGCCGATGATGCGGGCGCGCCCCTCGATGTGGATGAACTTTTTGTTTCGCAATGCTTCGTGAATGAAGGGCCGCGCTGGAAGCGTATCCGCCCGGCGCCGATGGGCCGCGCGTTTCGTTACCAGAAGCGCACCGCGCATTTATGGATCGTGGTGAAAGAGCATCACGTAGCGGCGGCGGAACGTCATGCCGCCAACGTTGCGGAAGCGGAATCGCAAAAGGGCGTGCGCGGTACGGCGCGCCGGGTTCGCAAAGCTTTAACCGGCAAGCAAGTCGCCGGGAAAAAGGGCAAGAAGTAACCGGCTGGATTTTAGGCCGCACGGAAAAAGAGGATCAGCATGGGACAGAAGACACACCCGTACGGATTTCGCCTCGGCTACAACAAGCCGTGGAAGTCGCGCTGGTACGCCGACCGCGACTACGCGGACTTGCTGCACGAAGACGTGAAGCTGCGCAAAGAGCTGAAAGAAAAGCTCAAGAGCGCGGGCATCAGCTCCATCGACATCGAGCGTGCCGCCAACAAACTGGTGGTGCGCATTTACACCGCGCGGCCCGGAATTATCATCGGGCGCAAAGGCGCGGAAATCGACAAGTTGAAGCAAGATGTGCAGAAGCGCACGAAGCGCGAGGTGCATATCGACATTCAAGAAGTGCACCGTCCGGAACTGGACGCTACGCTGGTGGCGGAATCGATCGCGTTGCAGCTTGAAAAGCGCGTGGCGTTTCGCCGCGCGATGCGCAAAGCCGTGGACTCGGCTCTTCGATTTGGATGCAAGGGTATCAAGGTTCGCGTGGCAGGCCGCTTGAATGGCGCGGAAATCGCGCGCAAAGAGTGGTACCTGCAAGGGCGTCTGCCGCTGCAGACCTTGCGAGCCGACATTGATTTTGGCACCGCCGAAGCGAATACCACCTACGGCGTCATTGGCGTGAAATGCTGGGTTTATCAGGGCGAAAACGTTCCGAAGCGTGCCTCGAAGATTCAGAAGGAAAAGGAAGCGCCTGTCGTTGCAGCATAAGAAGGATGGCCGCGTAAAGGTAGAGGCGTAGTGAGGCCGCGGCAGAGATTTGCAGTTCAGCAATTTGGGAAAGACTAGGAAAAGAGACTATCGCGATGTTGATGCCCAAGAAAGTGAAGTATCGAAAGCAGATGCGCGGCCGCCGCAACGGGAAGGCGTGGCGCGGCGGGGATCTGGCGTTCGGCGAATACGGTTTGAAGGCCATGGAGAACGCGTGGATTACCGACCGTCAGATTGAAGCGTGCCGCGTGGCCATTTCGCGTTCCATTAAGCGTGGCGGAAAGTTATGGACGCGTATTTTCCCGGACAAGCCGTTCACTAAGAAACCCGCGGAAACCCGCATGGGTAAAGGCAAAGGCGCTCCGGAACGCTGGGTTTGCGTGGTGAAGCCGGGAAGAATCATGTTTGAGATGGCAGGTGTGGACGAAGCGACGGCCAAGGCCGCCATGCGGCTGGCCGGGCACAAGCTCCCCATTCCCACGAAATTCGTTTCCCGCGAAGGGAGCTTCTAATGCCGACCAAGCGCATGGACAAGATTCGCGAAGCGGGCAGCGACGAATTGCACGCCCAGCAAAAAGAATTGTCCGAACAGATTTTCCGGCTGCGTTTTCAGCTGACTACCGGGCAAGCGGAAGCGCTAAAGCGTTTGCGCGACTCGAAAAAAGATTTGGCGCGCGTAAAGACACTGATTCGCACGCAGGAATTGACTGCCGCTCCGCGCGACCATAAATCGTCCGTGCATTCGCGTGCGGTCGCCAGTTCGCATGTTGCCGGCGCAGCCAAGAAATCAGCGTCTACAAAATTGCGGTCGCACAGTAAAGGGAAAGCGTAATGACACCTGAATCAGTAAAAACTCCGGCGGCAGAAGCCGCCAAGCACAAGTCGGCTGAACGAGGGGAACGTACCGCGCTGACCGGCAAAGTTACCAGCGCCAAGATGGAAAAAACCATCGTGGTCGAAGTACAGCGCTTGGTGCAGCATCCGAAGTATCGCCGTGTGGTGCGTATTTCCAAAAAGTTTTACGCGCATGATGAAGAGCGCAAAGCCAAGCAGGGCGACACCGTGCGTATCGTATCCTCGCGGCCGCTATCCCGCCTGAAGCGCTGGCGGCTGGCAGAAGTGCTGACGCGAAACGCGTCGGCGGAATAATCGGGGTATCGAACAATGATTCAGATGCGAACCTGGCTGACGGTAGCCGACAATTCGGGAGCCCGCAAACTGATGTGCATTTTGCCGGTGGGCGGCGACGTAGGCTTGCAAGCGGGACTTGGCGATGTGATCACCGCTTCGGTGAAGGAAGCTACGCCGGAAAGCCAAGTGAAGCAAGGCACGGTCGTGAAAGCAGTGGTCGTGCGCATGCGCAAGGAACGCCGCCGCAAGGATGGCACGTACATCCGCTTCGACGACAATGCCGCGGTTTTGATTAACGATGCGAATGAGCCCGTCGGGACGCGTGTTTTCGGCCCGGTGGCAAGAGAGCTGCGCGAGAAAAAATTCACCAAAATCGTCTCGCTCGCTCCGGAGGTTTGGTAAGCGATGGCTATCGGAGACAGGCATCAACGCGCTGAGCGGCACACGATCGGCGTGCGCAAAGGTGACACGGTAAAAGTAATCGCGGGGCCGGATCGCGGCAAGAGCGGCCGCGTGCTATCCATTGATGCGCGCAAAAATCGCGTGGTCGTCGAACACGCCAACATCATCAAGCGCCACACGCGTCCGAATCCGTCGAAGAACATCAAAGGCGGCATCGTTGAAAAGGAAGCGGGCATGCACGCCTCCAACGTGATGCTGGTTTGCGCCAACTGCGGAAAGCATACGCGCATCGGCCATACCATTTTGCCGGACGGCATGAAGGTCCGCAGCTGCAAGAAGTGTAACGAGACCATTGATAAGTAGCTGCAGGCGCAGTAAACGAATTTTGTAAACGGAACATTTGTAAACGGAACAGAGGAAGGCAATGAAGAGTCGATTGCAGGAACACTACCGGAGCGAAACGGTGCCCGCGCTGATGAAGCGTTTTGGTTGGAAGAATATTATGGCGGTGCCCAAAGTTTCCAAGATTACCGTGAACATTGGCCTCGGCGAAGCGAGCCAGAACGCCAAGCTACTGGACACCGCGGCGCAGGAACTTGGGCAGATCACCGGCCAGAAAGCCATGATCACCAAGGCCAAGAAGTCCATTGCGAATTTTAAGATCCGCAAAGGCATGCCCATCGGCTGCGCGGTGACGCTGCGTGGGGACAAAATGTATGAATTTCTCGACCGTCTTTGCAACGTGGTGCTGCCGCGCGTACGCGATTTTCGCGGATTGCCCCCGAACGCTTTTGACGGCCGCGGCAACTACACGCTGGGCTTGAAAGACCAGCTGGTGTTTCCGGAAATTGATTACACCCGCGTGGACAAAATCAAGGGCATGAACATCACTCTGACCACCACCGCGCGCAACGATGAGGAAGGCCGCGAACTGTTGAAGGGCCTGGGTTTCCCGCTTCGTGCTCCAGGAGGAGCGCAATAAATGGCACGCACCGCAAAAATCGCGAAGTCACGGAAGAAACCGAAATTCAAAGTGCGGGTGCGCAACCGCTGTCTGGTTTGCGGCCGTGCGCGTGGCTACATTCGCAAATTTAAAATGTGCAGAATCTGTTTCCGCGGAATGGCGCTCAAAGGCGAAATTCCCGGGGTAACGAAAGCGAGCTGGTAAGCGAAACTATGCAGACTGATCCGATAGCCGATTTTCTCACCCGTATCCGCAACGCCGCTGCTGCCAAGCATCAGCGCGTGGATGTGCCGCTCTCCAAGTTGAAGACGGAGATTGCGCGCATTCTCAAGGACGAAGGGTACATCGCCACCTACAAAATGGTGGACGAAAACAAGACGCGTAAGCAGCTTCGCGTATTCCTGAAGTACACCCCGGACCGCCGCAGCGTGATCAGTGGGGTCAAGCGTATTTCGCGTCCCGGCGCGCGCCGCTACATTGGCGCCACGGAAATTCGTCCCGTCGTCGGCGGGCTGGGCATCAGCATTCTCACCACGCCGAAAGGCTTGATGAGCGGGCGAGCTGCGCGCAAAGCCAACCTGGGCGGCGAACTGCTTTGCGAAGTCTGGTAGAGAAGTTTTTTTAGGGGCGTGGCATGCTGCGCCCGGTTTTCAGGCGAGATTGCGGTAACAAAAAAAAGTTTGAGGCAAAGAAAAAATGTCACGTATCGGCAACAAACCAATTTCACTGCCTTCCGGCGTAAAGTTCGCCATGGCGGGCGGCAAAGTTGACGTGCAAGGCCCCAAGGGCAAACTCTCGTTCGCGATTCCGCATGGCATCACGTTTGAACAAAAAGACGGGATCCTGACGGCCAAGCGCGCGACGGAAGATCATCGCGCGGTGCACGGGTTGGCGCGCGCGCTAGTGGCCAACGCCGTCACTGGCGTCACCACCGGCTTTAAAAAAGATTTGGATATCGTGGGCGTTGGCTACCGTGCGGAACTCAAGGGCAAAGTGGTTTCCTTCGCGCTCGGCAAATCGCATCCTATCGAGTTTCCAATCCCTGAAGGCATTCAGGTTTTAGTCGAAAAGCAGACGCACCTCGTGGTTAGCGGCGCGGACAAAGGTCAAGTGGGACAGGTTGCCGCGGATATGCGCGCGCTGCGTCCGCCAGACCCGTACAAGCAGAAAGGTGTGCGTATCACCGGCGAGCGTTTGAAGAAGAAAGCCGGCAAGGCTGGCGCGAAAGCTGGCGCATAAACGCGCCGGCAGTTTGGCGGGCGCGGCATAAGAGTTTTGAGCGGCAGGCTTCCCGCGATGCAACACGCTTCGCGCAGCAGGCTGTAAGGAGACGAAAACAGTGGCTTCGGCAAGAGTTGGAAGATTATCGAAGGATCAGCACCGCAAACGCATTCACCGCCGCGTGCGCGTTTCGCTCGAAGGCACGCAGGAACGTCCGCGCCTTTGCGTGTACCGTTCGCTCGGGCATATCTACGCGCAGGTGATCGACGACCGCCAGGGCAAGACGCTGGTCTCCGCCAGCAGCGTCGACGGCGAAACCAAGAAGAATTTAAAGGGTGGCGGAAATATCGCGGCAGCCAAAGTGATCGGCAAAGCAATCGCCGAGCGCGCCAAAGCTGCCGGAGTCAGCAAAGTAGTGTTCGACCGCGGCGGATACAAGTATCACGGCCGCGTCAAGGCGCTCGCAGACGCGGCGCGGGAAGCGGGGTTACAGTTCTAAGCCTATGTCGAAGCAATTGTTGCGAGACAGTTTATCGGTACGCCGGCTCCTCGACGTAAATCCTTCGGAGCTGAAGGACGATGTGATCGCCATCAACCGCGTCACCAAAGTCGTCAAGGGCGGCAAGAATCTCAGCTTTTCCGCGCTGGTGGTGGTTGGCGACAACCATGGCCATGCGGGATTTGGCATGGGCAAAGCGCGCGAAGTGCCCATGGCCATCAAAAAGGGCATTGAGCAGGCCAAGAAAAACCTGATCAAGCTGAACCTCAAGGGCACCAGCATTCCGCACCAGGTGCTCGGGCGTTACGGCTCGGCGGAAGTTTTGCTCAAGCCAGCTTCCGAAGGCACGGGCGTCATCGCCGGCGGCCCGGTTCGCAAAGTGATGCAGGTGGCCGGCATTCACAATGTGCTGACCAAGTCGCTGGGGACCTCGAATCCGCACAATGTGGTGAAAGCCACGTTTGCGGCGCTGCTCAGCCTGAAAGACATTGCCCACGTTGCGGAGATTCGCTCCAAGACGGTGGATGAGATTAGCGGGCGGCCCCCTAAAGAAAAAGCCGTCGTCAGTGAGAGCGTGTAATGCCCAAAGTACAAGAAAAAGTCGAAAAGACGCAGGAAAAAAAGAAGACCGGGCATATCAAGATCAAGTGGGTGGTCAGCGACATTGGCAGCACCGATGACATGCGCGCCACCATCAAGGGACTAGGACTGCGCAAAATGCATCGCGTGGTGGAACGCCAGGACAACGATGCCATCCGCGGCATGATTCACAAAGTCCGGCATCTCGTGGAAGTGGTGGAATAAATCATGGCCAAACAAGTTCCTAGCGCGCGCAAGCGCACCAACAAACGCGGCGATCACAAACCGAAACACGTGGCCCCTAAGGGCACGAACGGCGGCCGCCGCACCTATTCGCTTTCCACGCTCAAGCCGCCCATGGGCTCGCGCAAAAAGAAAGTTCGCGTCGGCCGCGGCATGGGTTCGAAGCTTGGCAAAACCGCCGGCTCCGGCAACAAGGGACAGAAATCACGCCGCGGCTATTCGCGACGCCGGGGTTTTGAAGGCGGCCAGATGCCGTTGCATCGCCGCATGCCCAAGCGCGGATTTCACAGTCCGTTCCGCGTCGAATATTCGGTCATCAACCTCGAAGAGTTGAACGTTTTTCCGGAAGGTGAAACGATCACGCCGGAACTGTTGCGCGCTCACGGCTTTGTGCGCCGCGCCAAAGACCCCATCAAGGTTCTGGGCGATGGCGAATTGACGGTCAAATTCACGATTCACGCCCACGCTTTCAGCCAGTCCGCGAAAGACAAAATCACCAAGGCGGGCGGCACATTTGCGGTGGTAGCGTAAAGTTTAGCTGGAGCAATACGAGTACCGGGAAAATGGCATGAACCGATTCCTAGAAGCCGTGAAAAACATGTTCCGCATCGAAGATCTGCGGAACCGCGTCCTCTTCACGCTGGCATTGCTGGCGGTGTACCGCATTGGTGCACACATTCCCACGCCGGGGATCAACACCACGGTGCTCGAGCAGCTCTTCAACCAGTCGGCCGGCTCGGTTCTCGGCATCTTCGACCTTTTCAGCGGCGGCAATTTCCGCCGGCTCACGATTTTTGCGCTCGGCATCATGCCGTACATCACCTCTTCGATCATCCTGCAGTTGATGACCGTGGTATTCCCGTACCTCGAACGCTTGCAAAAAGAGGGCGAACTCGGCCGGCGCAAAATCACGCAATACACGCGTTATTTGACTATCGTGCTCAGCATCATTCAGGGCGCGTCCATCGCCGGCACCTTGCAGTCGCAGAGTATCAACAGCCAGGCGCTGGTTTATCATCCGGGCCTCGGCTTTACCATCATGACGGTGTTGACGTTAACCACCGGTTCCGCCTTCATCATGTGGCTTGGCGAGCAGATCAGCGAACGCGGAATCGGCAATGGCATGTCGCTCATCATATTTGTAGGCATTGTCGTCGGTCTCCCGCGCGCGGTGGTGGACCTTTACGAAAAGGCCAGCACCAAGGCTTGGGGCGCATTTACCCCAATCGCGATCCTGTTCCTGGTCGCGTTGATGATCGCCGTTGTCGCCTTCATTGTGTTCGTAGAGGGTGGTCAGCGCCGCATCCCGGTGCAATACGCCAAGCGCGTGGTCGGCCGTCGCGTCATGGGCGGACAGTCATCGTATTTACCGCTGCGCGTCAATTCCGGTGGCGTGATTCCGCCGATCTTTGCGAGTTCGCTGCTGGCGTTTCCCGCGACCATCGCCTTGATCTTGAATCATCGTTATGCGTTCGTGGACAGCATCAAGACAAGTTTGCAGTGGGGCGAGCCGCTCTACACCTTTTTGTACGTCACGCTGATTTTGCTGTTCGCCTTCTTCTACGTGGGCATCGTTTTCAACCCCACGGAGCTCGCGGACAACATGCGGAAGAATGGCGGATTCATTCCGGGCATTCGGCCGGGCCGCACCACTTCCGAATACGTCAGCAAAATTTTAAAGCGTCTCACGTTTATCGGCGCCATCTACCTGGCCATCGTTTGTTTGCTGCCGGAGTGGATGATTGCCGGCATTCACCTCGACCATCTGGGCTGGGGCATTGGCAGCTGGTTTGACCGCCATTTTCCCGTCTGGTTCTTGAAAGGTCTGGGCGTGCAGTTTTATTTCGGCGGCACTTCGTTGCTGATCGTCGTCGGTGTGGCTATGGACACCGTGCAGCAGCTCGAGGCGCAGCTGGTGATGCGCAATTACGAAGGTTTTGCCCGAAAGGGCCGGTTGCGCGGCCGGCGGTAATGGTTAGCGGCGTTCTGGTATCGCCATCCCGGGCCATCGGTGCCGGGCCCAAGGTGCCGGGCCGTGGATAAGCTGCCAGAGAATCTGCCGCTCGAGCGGTTATATCGCGCGATCGTTTTTCTCGGGCCTCCGGGCGCGGGAAAAGGCACGCAGGCCAAAGAGCTGGCCAGGAAGTATGGCGTGCCGCATCTTTCGACGGGCGATATGTTGCGCGAGAATATCGCGCGCGGCACGGCGCTGGGGATGCAGGCCAAGCCGATCATGGAGCGCGGCGAACTGGTGCCGGACTCCCTGGTGCTGAAGATGGTGAAGCAGCGGATTCAAAATGCGGACTGCTCTTTCGGGTTCGTGTTTGATGGCTTCCCGCGGACCGTGGCGCAAGCGCAGTACTTCGGTGAGTTGCTGAAGCGCTGCGGGTACGAACAGCCGGTAGTGGTGCACTTCGCCATCGATCCGGCGCTGGTGCTGAAGCGCATTACGGGCCGTAGACTGTGCAAGGTTGGCGGCGAGATTTACAACATCTACGAGCGACCCACGAAAGTGGAAGGGCGCTGCGACCTGGATGGCGGTGAACTCGACCAGCGGCCGGACGACCGGGAAGAAATCGTGGCGCCCCGGCTGGCCGCGTATGCCAAGCAGACCGCGCCACTGGTCGCGTACTACCGGAGACTCGGCCGCCTGCAGGATGTGGACGCAGCGCAGCCGGTGGAAGAAGTGACGCGCGGAGTGTTGGAAATTGTGCGCGGCGCGAAATAGCGGCGAAGTTTTTGGCGAGTGGCCGACGGCAAGTGGCCGGAAAGTTTGCACGGTAACGATGGCGATTCACCTGCGCAGCGCGGAAGAACTGGAAAAGATGCACCGCGCGGGACTCATCGTGTACCAGGTTTTGACGGAGTTGCGCGACATGGTGCGCCCCGGAATCACCACCATGGACCTCGAGAAGTTTGCCGAGGCCAAGCTGGCCGGGAAGCCCGGTCGTGCGGCATTCAAGGGTTATCGCGGTTATCCTTGCGTGCTGTGCACTTCGGTGAACAGCGAGATCGTTCACGGGATTCCGTCGCCCAAGCGCAAGTTGCGCGAAGGCGAAATCGTTTCCATCGATTTTGGGATGGAAGTGGATGGCTACTTCGCGGATTCGGCGGTCACTGTTCCCGTGGGGCAGATTACGCCGGAGCTGCAGAAGTTGCTGGATGTCACTCGCGAGTCGCTGGATCGCGCCATCGACAAGATGCGCGCGGGAAATCGCCTCGGGGATGTGGGCCACGCAGTGCAAAGCTGGGCCGAGCAGAATGGTTACTCGGTGGTGCGGGAATTCGTGGGGCACGGCATCGGCACGAAAATGCACGACGAGCCGAACCTTCCGAATTACGGCGACGCCGGGCGCGGCGCGCGGTTGCAGGAAGGCATGGTCATCGCGGTTGAGCCGATGGTCAACGCCGGTTCGCCGGAAGTGCGCATGCGCGATGAGTGGGTGGCTGAAACGGCGGATGGCAAGCCGTCCGCGCATTTTGAGCACACCGTGGCGATTACCGCCAACGGGCCCTGGATTTTGACGCGGCCGAAAGAAATGACCGGCCCGTCTTGGTAGATGTCGTAGAAGCGCGGTAGCAGCAAGTCGATCGGGAGCTTATGGCGAAGCGGTACGAAAAGAAGGAAAAGAAAGAAGGCGACTCCGGCAACACCAAGGAAGACGCCATAGAAGTAATGGCCACGGTCATTGAACCGCTGCCCAACGCGATGTTTCGCGTGGAGCTGGAAAACAAGCACCAGGTCCTGGCGCATGTTTCCGGCAAGATGCGCAAAAATTTTATCCGGATTCTGTCTGGAGACAAGGTCGCGGTGGAGCTTTCGCCCTACGACCTGACGCGCGGCCGCATCGTGTATCGTTATAAGTAGCGCGTACTACGATTTTTCAGTAATTGCTTAGAGGGAGCCAGCAGCATGAAAGTTCGAGCCAGCGTTAAGAAAATTTGCGACAAGTGCAAGGTGATTCACCGGCGCGGGGTAGTGCGCGTCATTTGCACCAATCCGAAGCACAAGCAGCGTCAGGGATAGTGGTAAGGAATAAGGATTAAGGGGAAAAATTATGGCACGTATCGCAGGTATCGATCTTCCGCCACAAAAGCGCCTCTGGGTGGGCCTTACGGCCATCTATGGCATCGGGCGCGCGCGCGCGCGGAGTCTCGCGGAAAAAGCCAACGTGGACGTGGAAAAGAAAATCCGCGACCTGACGGAAGACGAAACCAACCGTCTGCGTCAGGAAATTGAAAAAGAAGGCCGCGTCGAAGGCGATCTCCGTAAAGAGATACAGATGAACATTCGCCGGCTGATTGAAGTGCAGGCCTATCGCGGAATTCGTCACCGCCGCAATCTTCCGGTGCGCGGTCAACGCACGCACACGAACGCGCGCACCCGCAAGGGTCCGCGGCGCGGCGCAGTAGCAGCCAAAAAGAAGGTCACCGGCAAGAAGGGCTAACGCCTGGGTTTGTAGGGGCGCCCCGATCGGGTCGGTGCGCCCCAGTTTCGCAAGATTATTCAGCAAGATTGCAGGTTTCAAGTTTTTCGCAATTAAGAAACGGAGTCGAAAGTGGCAAAAGAGCAGAACGCAGCGCCAGACCAAGCAACGCGGCCGGACAAGCAAGCGAAAGCCGGAGCAGCCGGAGCCGCCGCGCCAGCGAAGCGCAAAAAAGAGTTCAAGAAGAAGCGCGAGCGCCGCATTGTTCCTCACGGAATCGTGCACATCGCCGCGACCTTCAACAACACGCAGATCACCATCGCCGATACCGACGGCCGCGTGGTGTGCTGGTCCTCCGCGGGCGCCATCGGCTTCAAAGGTTCGCGCAAGGGAACGCCTTACGCCGCGCAGCAGGCTTCTTTGGCTGCCGCGGGCACCGCGCGCGACCAGTACGGCATGAAGAGCGTGGAAGTCAAAGTGAAAGGCCCTGGTTCCGGGCGCGAATCCGCGGTGCGCGCGTTAGCCGCCGCCGGCTTGCACATCGTTGTTATTCGCGACGTCACGCCCATGCCGCACAACGGCTGCCGTCCGCCAAAGCGCAGGCGCGTTTGATGTTCTGCACCAACCAAAAAGTTTCCGAGAGTTCTGGGAAGGGAGAATAGAAGTTGGCAAGACACCGAGATGCAGTTTGCCGCCTGTGCCGCAGGGAAGGGCAAAAGCTGTTCCTAAAAGGTTTGCGGTGCTTTACCGAGAAGTGCGCCATTGAAAAGCGCAACTTCGTTCCGGGTCAGCATGGCCAGTCGCGCCGGCCGAAGGTCGCCGGCTATGGTCTGCAACTGCGCGAAAAGCAAAAGGTCAAGCGCACCTACGGTTTGCTGGAACGGCAATTCCGCAACTACTTTGAGAAGGCCGTCCGTATCAAGGGTCCGTCGGGCGAAAACCTGATCATCATGCTGGAACGCCGCCTCGACAACGTGGTGTGGCGCGCCGGACTGGCTTCTTCGCGTTCGCAGGCACGCCAATTGGTGCTGCACGGTCACGTGCACATCAATGGGAAAAAAGTGAATATCCCGTCGTACCTGATCAACGTTGGTGAAGAAGTGGCCATCAAGCAAAAGATGCACGACAACGCCATGGTGCTCGAAGCTCGCAATGTGGCGCAAAGCCAAAGCTCCGTGCCCTGGCTCGAACAGGATCGCGAAAATTTCAAAGCCAAGGTCGTCGCTTTGCCGAAGCGTGAAGACGTGCAGACGCCGCCCATCAACGAACAGCTCATCGTGGAACTCTACTCGAAGTAAGAGTTAACGGTTTTATAGCCGCCGGGCTTCAGCCCGGCGCTTTTCTCCGAGATTGCAACACGGCGCCCGATTTTCGGGTCTGCCAGAAGGAAGGAACAATATGTGGAAGGGTTTTCAAAAGCCAAAGCGTCTCGCATCTGAACTGGAATCGCTGACCGAAAAATACGGCCGCTTCTCCGCGCAGCCCTTTGAGCGCGGCTGGGGAACCACCGTAGGCAACGCACTGCGTCGCGCGCTGCTCAGTTCCATCGAGGGCGCAGCGATCACCGCCGTTAAGATCGAGGGCGTATTGCACGAATTTTCCTCGATTCCTGGCGTCGTCGAAGACGCTACAGACATTATCCTCAACTTGAAGCAGGTGCCCATCAAGCTCAACACCGACCTGCCCAAAACGATTTACGTAAACATCGAGCAGCCCGGTCCCGTCACTTCGGCGCAAATCGAAGAAGACGCGGACTTCGCCATCCTCGACAAGAGCGTGTACATCGCCACCGTTAGCGAAGGCGGCAAATTGCAAATCGAAATGCGCGTCAAGAACGGCCGCGGTTACGTCGCTGCCGATCGCAACTACGATGAAGATCTGCCGATCGGCTACATTCCGGTGGACAGCGTGCACTCGCCGGTCCGCAAAGTGAACTACTCGGTGGAAGCCGCTCGTCTCGGCCAGATGACCGACTACGAAAAACTGATGATCGAAGTGTGGACCAACGGCGCGATTACGCCGCAGGATTCTATCGGTCTCGCCGCGAAACTGGTCAAGGACCATATGAGCATCTTCATCAACTTTGAAGAGCCGGTGGACAACGTGGAAATGCCGCAGGATGTTTCGCACGATCCGCGCCTCGAGTATCTCGATCGCTCGGTGGAAGAGCTGGAACTTTCCGTGCGCTCCTACAATTGCCTGAAGAATGCCAACATTCAGACCATCCGCGAACTCGTGCAAAAGAGCGAGAACGAAATGCTGAAGACCAAGAACTTCGGCCGCAAATCGCTCAACGAGATCAAAGATATACTAGTGAAGATGGGCCTCGCGCTGGGCATGAAGTTCGATGAACACGGACGCATCATCTGGCCGCCGTTGCCGAGCCAGACCGCGCCTCCTCCCGCGGAAGAAAACGCCGGACTGTAACATTACACTACGCAAACGGCTCCGATTTTTTCGGAGCCGTTTGCACGGTTAGCAAAGAAATCGAAGAGACAGGAACAGAAAACGATGCGACATCTGAAATCAGGCTCCAAGCTGGGACGCAATCCGTGGCATCGCCGCGCGACGCTGCGCAACCTGGTCACTAATTTATTCGAGCACGGCCGCATCACCACCACGTTGACGCGCGCCAAAGCCGCTCGTCCGGTCGCCGAAAAAATCATCACCCTTGGCAAACGCGACACGCTGCAGTCGCGCCGCCAGGCCGCCTCCTACCTGATGACTCCGGAAACCACCGCCAAACTTTTTAGCGAGATCGCGCCGAAATTCGCCGATCGCGCCGGCGGCTACACCCGCATCATTCACGCCGGCAATCGCGTTGGCGACAACGCCAAAGTGGCCATCCTCGAACTCGTTGGCTACGAATTCAAAGTCAAGGAAAAGAAAGAAAAAGCCAAAAAAGAAGAACCCGTCGAAGCCAATAGCTGACGCTAGGCTCAACAAGAAACTAGAAAAGCTCGCTGCCGATCCCGGCAGCGGGCTTTTTTTGTTGATATGCCGAGCATGATCGACAGCTTGGAGTTGCAAGTCCTCTTCACAACCAGACGGAGTTGAAGTGATAGCGAAGCGCAAGGGCCGTGCCGCGAGGAGGTCTGAAGAAGCGTGGAGCAAAGACACGAGCCGAAGAACAGCCCTTGAACTCCGAACAAGTTGTCACTGACTTCTTTTTGGCAGTTCCGTGCCTCGGTTGAGTATCTCCAGATAGCGATGATACGTGAAGAGCCGATGCCGTTGTTTGCCGGTGGTCTCACGAACCACGCCGAGCTTTACCATGTGCTGTAGAGCCTTCGCCACAGTGGGCGCAGAGAAGGACAGCAGCTCGGCTGTGGCCGGGATCGTTCTTTACGACCATGCCCTCGCCACCGCGACCGGTCAGCTCGGCGACCACTCCCCGTATGCCGATTTAAATCTCGGAACGAGGTTCAAGCCTGAACAAAAAAATTGTCTCAATCGAACCCCTCAGGCGCCGGTTTGTTTTTTTACGCTGGTGCGCAACTCTAGGTTGCGCATCAAGCGATGCAGATAGTTGGCATGAACGCCCAGTTGTTTGGCGGCCTCGGTGATGCTGCCGTTGGACTGCTCCAGAGCATTTACGATCAACTGTTTTTTTAAATTGCGGATCGCGCCATGATACTTCGCCGGAGCACTGCTTTCCTCGCGCGCGCTCTCCTGCACGGTCTCCGGCAGATCCTCCGCGAGAATCGTATCTGCGGAGCCCACTACCACCGCGCGCTCTATGGCATTTTCTAGTTCACGGATGTTGCCGGGCCAGTCGTACTGCGTCAGGCATGCCAAAGCCTCGGCGGAAATTCCGCAAACTTCGCGCCCGCAATTTTTGGCATGCGCCGCGCAAAAGTGCTGCGCCAGCGACGAAATATCCTCGCGATGTTCGCGCAGACTGGGGAGCGCCAAAGCGATGACATTCAACCGGTGAAACAGATCCGCCCGGAATTGGCCGTCCCGCACCGCCCTCTGTAGATCCTTGTTGGTCGCCGCCAAAAAGCGCACATTGATCTTAATGGTCCGGGTACCGCCAACCCGCACAAATTCGCGTTCCTGCAAAACGCGCAACAATTTGGCTTGTAGCAGCTGCGAAAGCTCGCCGATTTCATCGAGAAAAATTGTGCCGCCCTCCGCCACTTCTAGATATCCCTTTTTCTGGCCGATTGCGCTGGTGAACGCCCCTTTTTCATGTCCAAAGAGTTCGCTTTCCAGCAGCGTCTCCGTCAAGGCAGCACAATTCAATGCTACAAACGGCTGATTTTTTCTGGGACTGTTCTTGTGAATGGCGCGCGCCGCCAGCTCCTTTCCCGTTCCGCTTTCGCCGCAAATCAATACCGTCGAATCGCTGGGCGCCACGCGTTCTATAAATTTGTATACGTCGCGCATGCGCGCGCTGCGTCCCACCATGTCATGCGTCAGGTTCGCTTCCGCCAGCAGCCGCTGATTTTCGCTGTCCAGCCGCGCAAACTGCCGCGCGTTCTCGATTCCAATGATCCCCAGGCTGGCGATGCCGGCAAGCAACTCAAAATCGTCCTTCGTCAGTGCTGCCTCCGTGCTGAGGGAGTCCAAATAAATCACGCCAATGGTTTTGTCTTTGGAAATCATCGGCACGCACAGCACGGTGCGCGCGCCGCTGTTGAATAAGGATTCTTTTCCCGTAATAACGCGCTGAATCGTCGCGTCGTGCACTTCGATCGAATGTTCCCTCCCCGCCACGCGGTCCCACGCCGCTCGCGAACGCACTCCTTGCGACTCTTCCTCCAGCAGCAAAATCGCCCCGCGTTCGGCTGGAATAATGTCGAAAATCAATCCGAGCAGCTGCCAAGGTAGCGATTCCTCGTCACGCGACAAACTAATGGACCGGCTGATTTGCAACAGCACGCTCACATTGCGCGCCAGGCGCGCCTCACGAGGAATCGCAGCCAATTGCGCCGGCGTCAAGCTGCGCAATTCTTCTGGTTGCACCTCCACGGACTTTGGTCGCAACGCGGTGTGCTCCCGCATTTGCGCTGCGCCCCCTGGCGCATGGCGTGGTTCTTCCATCCGCAAAAGAAATACCGAATCTCCTATCGCCACTTCATCACCGGCCTGCAGTTCGCGCAGCTTTACGGGAATGCCGTTGACGAATGTTCCGGACTCGCTCTCCAGATCGATCAAAATCAGCCGTCCATCGCATACCGCGACGGTGCAATGCTCCGGCGAAACCGTTGGATCTTCGAGGCGTATATTATTTTTGGCGTCGCAACCGATCGCCAGCTCCGCGTCCACCAGAAACTCCGCATTTCGCAACGGCCCGCTGATCGCCACAAGTCTTGTCGCCATAGGTCGCAGTTTGCTCGCGCGCATCTAGTTTCTACAACTGGGAGCCCGTATTCTAGCGCCAACCTCCGCGCGTCGCTACCGGCGCCCGGATGGGCCTATCCAAATGGCGAGTCGCCTATCTGAATGGTTAGGGCACGGAGAGAGCCGTTCGCAAGGTCCATAGCTAACTGTCAAGTATAGGAATATCAACAACTTACGGACCATTATCCTGCCTTCCGCGAGCCGTATGTTCACTCCGCTATGCTCTCCGCGTCGCTTCAAGAAGCCCGCAAGATAGTGTCGTCTGCAGGCAATTCGCATCGCGCAATGCAGCGAATTTTCTGGGCACACCGAACTGCTTTCGCTTGAAAGAGTTAGCGCGATTTTACGAATTTTTGCGAAGCTCGCGACGTTGGCAGAGCGCCTGCTATTACCTAAGCGTCGGACGAGACAAGAAATCAGACTGAGGTGGCAAATGAAAATTCGAAATATTTTCCGCATGCAAGTAGCAGTCATCACCATCGGCGCGGCATTGTTGCTCGCCGGCACCGCTCGCGCTCAAGAAATTGATAATCCGAGCTTTGACGAAGGGGCGAACAGCGTGCCGTTTACGCAGCCTTCTCCCGTCCCAGCAGCCACGGATTTGCAGAATGTTGCACAAAATACCCCAGTCGCGGTGGCGGTGTCGTCTGTGGGCGCTAACCCAGCCCTAAATAATTCGTCCGCAGGCCGTACGATAGCCGCCATCATCCTCTGCTTCGCGCTGGCCACCGCTTTGTGGCGCGCCGCAAAGAGCCGGTCGCGGCTCTTTCCTCAGTGATCGCCGTCTGAACAATCGAGTGGTCATCTCCTGAACACTCGATTGCTAAATGTGGAAGATCCGGGAGGGCGAGCAGAAAGCCTCCCGGGTCTTTCGTGTTTGACTTTGGTCGAGCGGCAATACAAAAAACCGCAGGTGGTACTGGTGCCTAAAGCGAGTTGTCTTGCTTTGGCCTCATCAGCGTCATTAGGATAGAATGGCGCGCGTTGCAGTCGGCAGGCTAAGTACTTGGGCGTGCAACACCCAGCGAAAGGTGCCGCCTTGTCTCTCCCCCATTCTCGATCTGCGCTGTTCGTGTCAGTACTGTGGTCTCTCCTATTGGTGGCAGCCGCAGGGCAAACCACGCTAACGCAAACTGTGAATCCGCCGCCGTACAATGGCGCGCGCGAAAGCGTTGACGGTGCCCACATCAATGCCATTCCGAGTGATTCCTTTTCGGCTCGCGTCGAGCTGGACACGGCGCAGACGCTGGCGGATGGCAGCATCGTGGAGCATCACACTTTCAACCTGATTGCGCGCGATTTTCGTGGCCGCACTCACAATGAGTTCCGCCAGTGGAACGATCCTGCCACGGGGGCCGAAGGCAAATTAACGTATGCACTCATCTACGACCCTGACACACGAATGCGAACCTACCTATACCCGCAAGCGCGCCTGGCGCGGCAGTATGTGTACCTCGCAACTAGCTCGGCGGCGCCCAGTCCCGCCGTGTCGTCAGCGCCCACGGTTCAGAGAGAAGATTTGGGAGTGAAATTTAGCGACGCATTGCAGTTAACGGGAATTCGCGAAACCAAAACCTATCCGCCGGGAAGCATTGGCAACGACAAGCCCTTGGCGATCACCAATGAATACTGGTATTCACCGGACTTGCAGATGAATATTTCAGTGCGCCGCACGGATCCGCGATTCGGTGTACAGACCCTGGAACTTACGAATTTGCGTCGTGAAGAGCCGGATGCCGCGCTCTTCGAAATCCCCGTCGACTACAAAGTGGTTAACGAAAACAGTGCGACCGGCTACACCGCCTCCGCTGCGTCTAGCGATGCGGTTACTGGCGGTGCGGATCCATTACAGCGCATTCGGATGGGTGGCACGGTTCAAGCCGCAAAACTGATTGAGAAGGTACGTCCGGAGTATCCAGAAGATGCGCGGTTGTCTCGCGTTGAAGGAACCGTGCGTTTACACGTCATAATCGGCAAAGACGGAAGCATCCAAAGCCTTACGTTGGTTTCCGGGCATCCGCTACTCGTTAGAGCTTCGATTGACGCCGTGAAGCAGTGGCGCTATCAGCCTACGCTTCTAAACGGGAATCCCGTGGAAATTGATACCACGATAGACGTCATTTTCACGCTCAATCACCCGCTGCCGGCCGCGCCGTAGATACGATTCTTCGCGCACGGAACCACAGAAATAGGAACAGCACGGCCGTCAGCGCTCCTATCGAATCGAGCAGGGAATCATACGGCGAGGCCGTGCGGCTGGCGACAAACGCCTGATGAATTTCGTCCAACGCCGAATAAATCGCGGCCACGGAAAATGCGCCAAGTCCCCAAGGCCAGCGCCACCCCGCGCGTCCTCGTCGAATGCCCCTGAAAAGCAACAGCGCAAAAATAAAATATTCTGTAAGGTGCGCGCACTTGCGAATCAAATGATGGATAATTGCGAATTGATCGGCGGTAATCGCGGGGTAAATCCACTTCAAAATCGGCTCGAGAATCGACCCCGTATGCTCCGAAGAAAAAGTATCCGTGGACATCGAGAAAATAAGCGCGGCCCATAACAGCGCCGGCCACCATGCCCAAAGCCACGTAAATACCGGCAATTGCAAAATGCGTGGCTGGACTTGCTGAAGTTGCGGTGCGGGACGCGGGTTACGCCAGGGTTGTTCGGACAAACGCAAAGTCTCCGTTATTAGTTTACAATCTTCACCAGGGAAGCCGCGGCAGCAATCGCGTCCTCTGCCCAACAACAAATGCCGTGCACGTGCTTGCGCTCGCAAGTCAAAGTGCTTATTCCATCCGGTAGTTCGGCGCTTCACGCGTGATCACCACATCGTGCACGTGGCTCTCGCGCAAGCCCGCGGCTGTGATACGCACGAAGCGGCTCTTCTCCGCCAGTTCCGGAAGTGTGCCCGCTCCCGCATAACCCATGCCGCTCTTCAATCCGCCAACCAATTGATCCGTAAGCGCACCCAGCGGACCTTTGTACGCAACGCGGCCTTCAACGCCTTCCGGCACGGACTTGCCGCTATCCGAGCCATCCTGCACCACCGAGTAGCGATCGGAGCCCGCGTTCATCGCGCCAATCGAACCCATGCCGCGATACGATTTAAACGTGCGTCCCTGATACAAAATTGTTTCGCCGGGCGACTCCTCCGTTCCGGCAAACAGGCTGCCAATCATTACGCACGATGCGCCCGCGGCAATGGCCTTGGTGATGTCTCCAGAAAATTTGATGCCGCCGTCGGCGATGATAGGCACACCGGTGCCGTGCGCCGCGCGCGAACATTCGATGATCGCGCTCAACTGTGGCACACCCGCTCCGGTCACGATACGCGTCGTGCAGATGGATCCCGGACCGATACCCACTTTCAAGCCATCCACGCCCAGCGCAATCAAATCTTTTGCCCCATCAAACGTCGCCACGTTTCCGGCGATCAACTGCATCTCCGGCAGGCGGTGGCGGACAGCTTTGATGGCATCCATCACGCGCTGCGTGTGCCCGTGCGCTGTGTCAATGGCCACTACGTCCGCTTTGCACTTGGACATTTCCACCGCGCGTTCCAGGAAATCGCCGGTCGCTCCGATCGCCGCGCCGATGCGCAGCCGACCTTGTTCGTCTTTGGCGGCGCGCGGATATTCCAATTTTTTCTGAATGTCTTTTACGGTGATCAAACCCTTGAGATTAAAGTCTTGATCCACCACTAAAAGCTTTTCGATGCGATGTTTCTGCAGGATACGTTCCGCTTCATCGAGTGTGGTGCCCACTGGCACGGTGACCAGATTTTCTTTGGTCATTACCGTACCAACAAGTTGCGTATGGTTCTTTTCAAATCGCAAATCGCGATTGGTCAAAATGCCGGTCAGCCGCGTGCCGCGCGTCACCGGCAATCCGGAGATGCGGTACTTGGTCATGATTTCCAGCGCCTGGCGCAGTGTGATGTCCGGGGAAATCGTGACTGGGTCGACGATCATGCCGCTTTCCGAGCGCTTCACGCGGTCCACTTCTTCGTATTGCCGGTCGATCGGCATGTTGCGGTGCACGATGCCGATGCCGCCCTGCCGGGCGATGGCAATCGCCAGCCGCGATTCCGTCACCGTATCCATCGCTGCGGAGGCCAGCGGAATATTCAAGGTCAGCTTGCGCGTGAAATGCGTTCGCGTATCCACTTCCGCCGGCAATACCGAAGATCTTCCGGGCAGCAGCAGCACATCGTCAAAAGTCAGTCCTTCGGGTATTGCACCTTCGTTCATGCCATCCTCGCTTCAACTAGTTGCAAAAGCGCCAAATTGCCGCCTAAGAACAGCGCAGCCCAGCGAGTAGGCGCTGGGCGCTTGGTACCGTTCAGCAAGTCGGAAAAATGCATCACAGTGAATAAACCATTCTACGGGCCACAATTTAAGCGGTCAAGTTAGCGTGGCACCGCCGATCACGGCTGCGTGGTGCTCGTCTCGCTGTTGAAAAAACGGCACAAACAAGCGCCTCTGCCGCCGCGCCGGATTGTACAGCGGCATCCCTAAAACGTTAGAATGTGCGGTCACTTAAATAGCAAAGGTCTTTTTGTACCGTGGAGTTAGGCGCATGGGGCAGCACTATGACGTGGTGGTGATTGGCGGCGGGCACAATGGCTTGGTGAATGCCGCGTATTTGGCCAAGGCTGGCAAGAAAGTTTTGGTGCTCGAGCGGCGCCACGTGCTCGGTGGGGCGGCCGTTACCGAAGAAATTTTCCCCGGATTTCTCTTCTCGGAATGCTCTTATGTCGTTTCCTTGTTGCGCCCGGAAATTATTCGCGAACTCGATTTGCCGCGTCACGGCCTGGAAATTCTTCCGCTGGACGGCACGTTTTCGCCGATGCCCGATGGCAATCATCTGTGGCGGATGAATGATCACGCGAAATCCATTCGCGAAATTCGCCGCCATTCGCGCCTGGATGCCGAAGCCTACGACGAATTTTCCAAGATGATGACGCCGATGTGCCGTTTCGTGAAGCCGCTGCTGTCGATGGTCCCACCCGATCCGACCACGCTGAACCCAAAAGATTTGAAGCAATTGCATTTTCTGATGCAGAGGTTTCGCGAACTTTCTTCCGACGAGCGCTACACGCTGATCCAGTTGATGACCATGAGCTCGGCGGACTTTCTGGACCAGTGGTTTGAAACGGATGTGCTGAAGGCCACGATGTCCGCCTCGGGAATCATCGGCACTTTTCTCGGCATCCGGTCGCCGGGAACGGCTTATGTTTTGCTGCATCACTATATGGGCGAAATCGATGGCGCGTTTCGTTCATGGGGGTTCAGCCGCGGCGGCACCGGCGCAATTTCCAACGCTATCGCGGCGGCGGCTCGCGAAGCCGGAGCGGAAATTCGCACCAAGGCCCCGGTCGGGAATATTGTGGTCAAGAACGGCCGTGCCGCCGGTGTGGTGCTGTCTAGCGGAGAAGAGATCAGCGCGACGATTGTTTCCTCTAGCGTTGATCCGCATTTGACGTTTGAAAAGTTTCTATCGCCCAGCGAATTGCCCGCGGATTTCCTGGAAGGCGTGCGCCGCTATAAATTTCGCGGCTCTTCCGGCAAGGTGAATTTGGCGCTCGACGCGCTGCCCAATTTCAAGGCGATTCCCGGCGACGGTGCGCACTTGCGCGGCGCGATTTCCATCTCTCCAAGCATGGAATACATGGAACGCGGATACGACGACGCCAAGTACGGAAACTATTCGCGCCGACCGTACATCGACATGGTGATTCCGAGCCTCACCGACCCCAGCGTGGCGCCGGCAGGGAAACACGTTCTTTCCTGCTTCGTGCAGTACGCTCCCTATAAATTGGCAAAGGGCACCTGGGACGATCAGCGTGAAGCCTTTGGGGACAACGTGATTGATACCGTAGCGGAATATGCGCCCAATATTAAAGACATCATTGTTGGGCGGCAGATTTTGACGCCGCTGGATCTCGAACGCGAATTCGGATTGACGCAGGGCAACATTTTTCAAGGCGAACTGTCGCTCGAGCAGCTTTTCTTTTTGCGACCGGTGGCCGGCTGGGCCTATTACCGTACGCCGGTGGACGGCCTCTACATGTGTGGCTCGGCGACGCATCCGGGTGGCGGAATCATGGGCGCGAATGGCAGAATCGCCAGCCAGGTCATGTTGAAAGATTGGAAGAAGGTGGCTCGCGCGGCCAAATCCAACGGAGCGAAGCCGAGTAGTGCAAATCCAAGCGATATGAAATCGAACGCGGCGAAATCCCGCAATGCGAATGCAACTTCAGACAGCACGGCATCGAGCGACGCGGCTTCGCAGAAGGCGAGCCGCTAACGTGCCCATCGGTCAGAAGGTTGCGATTATCGGCGGCGGGCACAACGCACTGGTTACCGCGTTCTATTTGGCCAAAGGCGGGTTCAAGCCGCTGGTGCTGGAGCGGCGCGAAATGGTGGGCGGCGGCGCCATTACCGAAGAGTTTTGTCCCGGGTTTCGCGCGTCCACGCTGGCGCACACGGTCGGCCCATTGCGCACCGATGTTTGGCGCGACATGCAGCCGGAAAAATTCGGCTGCGAGATGCTGCATCCCGATCCACGCGTTTTCGCGCCAACCCCGGACGGGCCGGCGCTGCTTTTCTATGACGATCACGCCAAGACCGCCGGCGGAATTGCGCGCATGTCCGCGCACGACGCGGAGCGCTACGCCAAATTTGCTGCGTCGCTGGAATCGATCGCCGAAGTCTTTGCGCAAATTGCTTCGATTACGCCTCCCGGAATCGATAAACCTTCGCCGGAAGACTTGTGGAATCTGCTGAAGGCTGGGCGCAGCGCCCGCGGCCTCGGTAAGACTGGCATTTTCGACTTGCTGCGCTGGGGTCCGATGGCCGCGGCCGACTTTGTCGCGGAATTTTTTGAAACCGAATTGCTTCGTGCAGTCATTGCGGCGCGCGGAATCTTCGGCACCGCGCTGGGGCCATGGTCGGCGGGCTCAACCGCGGTGTTGCTCATGCGAGCCGCTGCGGATGCTCATCCAGTGGGAGCGGCCGCATTTCCGCGCGGCGGAATGGGAGCGCTCACTGCGGCGCTGGCGGACAGTGCGCGCAAAGCTGGCGCGGAGATTCGGACCGGCGCGGACGTGCAGCACCTTCGCGTGAAAGACGGGTCGGTTAGCGGCGTGGTACTCGCGGACGGCGAAGAAATCGCGATACAAGCGGTAGTCTCCGGTGTAGATCCCAAACGAACATTTTTTGGTCTGCTCGATCCATCGCAGCTCGATCCAACTTTCGCGATGCGCATCAAGAATGTGCGCGCGAATGGCACGGTGGCAAAAGTAAATCTCGCGCTCGGCGATTTGCCGGAGTTTCCATCGCTGGCGTCAGCGATTGCCGCGGATGGATTTCGCCAGGCACTCTCCGGAAGGATTCATATCGGTCCGGAAATTGATTATCTGGAGAAAGCGTTCGACGCCTCGAAATACGCCGAGTTCTCTGCGGCGCCGTATTTGGATGTGACCATTCCGACGTTGCTTGATCCTGCGCTGGCGCCGGAAGGGAAGCACGTGCTTTCCGCATACGTGCAATTCGCTCCGTTCAAATTGAAGAAAAACAATTGGAACGCGCAACGGGACGAACTTGGGCGAACCGTGATCAAGACGCTGGCCGCGTATGCTCCTGGCTTGGCGAATTTAGTCGAAGCCATGCAGGTGATTACGCCGCAGGATCTTGAGACCACCTACGGCTTTACCGGCGGTCACATTTATCACGAAGAATTGGCGCTCGATCAACTGTTCACCATGCGTCCGGTCCTTGATTGGGCGCGATATCTGACTCCAGTGCGCGGATTGTATCTGTGCGGTTCCGGCACGCATCCGGGTAATGGATTGACCGGAGCATCCGGTGCGAACGCTGCCAAAGAGATCATCCGCGATTTACGCTAAGAGTTGTTTTTGGATGCCCGTGGAGTCCAAGATTCCAAAAAATTCTCTATGACTACGGCTGATCGCAAGAAATTGCACTCATTGCGCGAACGCGAAGAGCAGCGGTTCGTAGCCGAACATCCGCGTTCGGCGGAGTTGTATCGGCGCGCGCAGGGTTCGCTCTTGGGCGGCGTGCCCATGAACTGGATGAAGAAGTGGGCTGGCGCGTTTCCGGTATTTGTGGCGCATGCCAGCGGCGCGCATTTTACGGATGTAGATGGCCGCGAATACGTGGACCTGTGCCTCGGCGATACGGGCGCGATGACCGGGCACTCACCGAAAGTGGTGGCCGACGCTATGGCGCGGCGCGTGCGCGAGGGCATTACGTTTATGTTGCCGACCGAG
>Ga0182024_10006674_pt1 | contig 25238 bp, 21 predicted proteins | sample P32metaG_FD_120480 | JGI IMG/M metagenome (GOLD analysis project Ga0182024, IMG submission 120480) | Permafrost microbial communities from Stordalen Mire, Sweden - P3-2 metaG (Illumina Assembly) | ecosystem: Environmental > Terrestrial > Soil > Wetlands > Permafrost | place: Sweden: Stordalen...
CAGGGCAGCCGGTTTGTGGCTGGCGACAGCTTTACCCTTGACGGCGGAAAGGGCCGTCTCTGCTATGGGTTTCGAACGAGGGAATGAGGGGTTTAAAACGCGGAGAGAACAAGGAGCCTAATAAATTGAAGATGACGGCATTCCAGAAAGCAGAGGCACTGGCAGGTCAGCGCTACGACCGAGACAAGCTGCTCGCGGTGATTCACGAGGTCACGACGCATTTCCGCATGCCGAACAGCTTCGAGAGATCGAAGATGCGAGCAGTCTGTCGATACTTGGCCGATGCTCTCGATCGCTGCAGCGGATCAACCTTGCAACAGCGCTGGAACGATTTTGAGAAGAGGTTTTGGCCGAAGTGGAAGGCTGGGATCAACCGTCCCGGCGGTACGTATTGGACTTGGGGTGCGCGCGTCCTAATATCCGCGCGGATGATCGTTCCGAGTCTGGACATGCTGGCCAACGTACGCGTCAACCAGTGGATCGCACACCTACCAGAAGATCATCGGCTCGCGCCTAACTAAGCGAGCCGCGTAGTATCCACGAATGGCTTCACCTCCGGGGTGTCCTGTGTGGGAATGTCAGGTCTGCTCGCCGGGTAGCCTGCTTGTCGCAAAAGGGCCGCTGCATCCAGGCATTCACCTGACGAGAACCGTGGCCGGGAAAACTGGCTACTCATCCCGCAGCGCTACGATCGGGTCCACGCGGGTTGCACGCCGCGCGGGTATGTAACACGCCAGGAGCGCAACAACCCCCAGCATCAAGCACACGGCAAGAAAAGTGACTGGATCTGTGGGACGGACTCCAAAGAGAATGCTTTGCAGGTATCGTGTCACGCCGAGCGCCGTCACTATCCCAACCAAGACTCCAAAGAAAACTAGCAGCAAACCTTGGCTGACCACCATGCTCAAGACGTCGCGCCGTTGAGCTCCCAGCGCTGTGCGGATGCCGATCTCTCTTCTGCGCCGCGCAACTTCGTATGACAGCAGGCCATAAAGCCCGATGCACGTCAGCAGTAGCGCCAACAGTCCGAACATAGAGAAGAGTCGCGCGACGAGGCGCTCGTTGAACAGCAGGCGATCAATCGTCTGGGATTGTGTCCGTACCCCAAAAATGGGGAGGTTGTCGTCCACTTCGCTCACGATGTGCCTCACTGCAGGTACGAGAGCACTCGTAGCAACCGTCGAACGCAATGCAAAAGTCACCTCTCCATTTTTCAGAGGAATGTACGCTGTCGGCGCTTCCTCACTCTGCAAGCGGTCATACTTCGTATCTCCCACCACACCGATGATTTCCCGATGCTGACCGTGTTGTTCAAAATGGAGGCCAATCGGGTCCCCTAATTCCAGGAACCGGCGAACGAAAGCCTGATTTACAATCGCTACTGGCTCGGCCGAGTGCAGGTCCGATTCTCGAAAGGTGCGGCCTCTGACCAACGGAATTCGCATCGTCTCGAAGAAATCTGGCCCGGTAGCCAGCATCTGCGTTTTGACTGTACTGTTCTCGTTCTGCCCCTCGATGTGCACTCCCTCGGTCCACATTCCCCCGTCCAAAAGTACGCCCGAGGAGTAGCTCGCAGACACCACACCCGGCAGCACCACGAGCCGACGTTCGATTTCGTCATACACTTGTTGGATATTCTCTTCCTTGTAGCCCGCGAGCCTGGGATCAACTGAAAACAACAAAACATTCCGCGTGTCGAATCCCGGGTTAATGTTCCTCAGTCTGTCCAGTGTGCGCAACAAGAGACCCGCTCCAATCAGTACGACCAGCGAGAGCGCCACCTGAGTGACCACGAGCGAGCTGCCCAGTCCGAAACGCCTGCTGCCTACATGGCCCGTGGCCGATAGGCTCCCAGAGTTTTCTTTGAGCGCCGGCGCAAGGTTGATACCTGTTCCGCGGAACGCCGGTGCCAAACCAAAACCAATTCCCGTTAGCAATGCCACTATGATCGTGAAAACGAGCACAGTCACATCAGGTTGCAAATCAATCTTCAACGGAGAATGCGAATTCGTTGAAAGAAACCCACCCAGCCACCTTGCGCCCCAGAAGGCTAGAGGTACTCCTAGGGCGGCTCCTGCGACCGAAAGAATCACACTCTTCGTTAAGAATTGCTGAATGACCCGCCCGCGCCCTGCGCCAAGCGTCAGTCGTACCGCGATCTCCTTCTCCCGCGCCGTCGCGCGCGCCAGCATTAGTCCCGCAATATTTGCGCACGCAATCAGAAGGACGATGCCAACTGCCGCCATCAGTAGATACAGTGGCTCCCCGAGATTTGCGCGGATTCCGGCCAGTCCTTTCTGCGATGGCAAGAGAGTGACCTTTGGATCATCGGAATCTTTAAACGCAGGCTTGCTGCCATGTAGAGTCTGATTGCGGAACAGCAGGCTCAAAAAGGCCTGAGCCTGTCCCAATGGCGTGCCCGGTTTCAGTCGTCCAACGAGGGTGAGCCACCAGTCTCCCGCGTCATTCGATCCTGCACCCCAAGAAATCCCAAGTGGAACTACCTGCGTAAGGGGCAGCCACATGTCCAGTGACCTTCCCGGTGTCAATCTCGTAAAGCATGGTTCCGTCACGCCGACAATGGTGAACGTCACGCCGTTCAACCGTACAGTTTCTCCGATTGCCCCGGCAGCACCGCCGAACGCGCTTTGCCAATATCCGTAATTGAGCACCACCACTGGTGCCGCGCCCGGCAGTTCATCGGAAGGCTCAAGCGCCCTGCCAAGCGCAGCAGGAACGCCAAGCGTCTGAAAGTAATCTCCGGAAACGAATTCTCCTCGAACGATGCTTGCAGAACCGCTCCCACTTAGGTCTAGTTGTGCCGGGCCAGCGAAGGCGGCAACACTCGAAAAGACACCCTCCTGGGCACGGATCTCTTTGAACATTGGATAGGAAAACGAACAGCCGTCGGAATTCGGCCCCGGTGTTCCACGGCCGCTGCAGTCGCCAAAGCTGCTGGTGCCGGTATTCTGCGGCCGACCGTGCGCTGACCATTGCGGCACGACCAATTCCTCGGGATTGCGCACCGGCAGGGACTGCAGCATGACGGCATTCACCAAGCTGAATATCGCAGTATTTGCGCCGATGCCGAGGGCCAGCGTCAATATAGCAACCGTAGTGAACCCTGGATTTTTTGCCAGCATCCGCCAGCCGAAGCGAGTGTCTTGCCAGAATGTATGCACCGAGTCCTCCGGGCGACAATAAAACGAGACTAAACCGATGGGTGGAAGTATAAGATCTTCATCCGAATTTTGGCAGTGATTGCCCATTAACGGGCCAACCCGTAAGCAATCCATTTGCAAGAAGACTCGGAACGTCGCCCAGCCATGACTGTTGTAATCCGGCGTGGCTCCCAAGGAACTGCCGGGTGCTGAGCAGAAATTACCCGGCCAAGACAAGTTCCTTCCCGCTTTGCCCCGGCCACCGGCCGGGCCCTACGCTGTTGAAAAACTCCACTTTTCTCAAAACTGCCGAAATTTGGGGGATAGAAAATGTCTACGCAAACCAAGAAAGTCGTTTGTAGGGCTTCCTAATGCAAAGTTTTTTCGGCCATTTTCTGGTGATTGAGTTTTTCAACAGCCGCCGGCCTTAACACTCAGAATGCGAAATTGGTGGGCAAAAGATACCGGTAGCCGCGCAATCCTCATCGTCATTTGCAACGTGATTGATGCGCGTGCTCACGGGATAGCAGCGCATGGCCCCAGCATCGTAGGGCTTCAAGAGATCGGACGCAGCACCGACATTGGTCATCCCTGGGTCTAGCCACAGGTCGTAATTGTTTGGGTACAGAATGACAGGCATGCGGTCATGAATATTTGTGGTCACCGCATTCGGTGTCGTGGTCAGAATCGAGCAAGACTTGATCCATGTTCCGTTAGGGTCTTTCCAGCGATCCCAGAGCCCTGCGAAAGCGAACAGTGCGCCATCATTGACTTCGAAGCAGAATGGCTGTTTCATCTTGCCCGTTCTCTGCCACTCATAGAACCCATCCGCAGGCACCAAGCATCTGCGCGACTTCAGAGCATCACGGAACGCAGGCTTAGTCCCCGCCGTCTCTGATCTGGCATTGATCATCATGGCAGCGCCAGAGGCAACCTTCGCCCAGGACGGAATCAATCCCCAACGGACGAGCGACAATTGCCGAACAGGTTCCTTGGGATTTTGACGGATGATCGGGACAGGTTGAGTCGGGGCGATGTTATATCGCGGAATCCAGTCTTCCTCACCCGAGATGCTGTCGAAGTGTTCTTCGATGATCTGTTTCCGCCGTGATAGTCGATAGCGCCCGCACATGGGAGCATTATGGCAGAATAGCTCGAAGAGACGGGCGTTTTGTTCTGTCCGCAAGGCGCTTGCTGTGGGTCAGTTTGATTTTTCGGCGCTGATCTAAATTCGTATTGCTGAAGCTATTCGTGTTTGTCACGCCTCGTGTCCCAGAGGAACCCTCGAATGCAGATCGCCGAGAAGAGCACTGCAAATAAACAAATACCAACCAGCACGGTTTCAAGCATAGTACGTCCGGCAGTCGCTACTTGTATTGCACCACCAGCCGGATAAAGAACGTCTAAATACAGCATAAAAAAGGCGTAAAGACCTGTTCTACAAACAAATCCCGCATCGACCAGATCGTGCTAGTGAGCATATTGCGGCACGCTCCCCAAACTGGATCGTAACGGTGCCTGACTACCTTTGGCATTGCGATCATGTGACGAACCTCATCCGGCATTAGCGCCACTTCCACAACTGCTTCCATACCTGGACAAGAGTCTGCATTTGGCGTGGGCTTGGAAGCTGGTCGTAGATAAGACGGCAGTCGCGGTACGCCTGCTCATAAAAGTCCCGGACGGCTGGCAAACTAAGGTGTGCAAGATTGCGACGGAGTTCGCTGAGGTTTTCCTCGCTCAACATCTCCGCTTCTCGCTTATCGGGACGCCGAGCCATGCCGGGAGAATTCTACAGCTTTCGCCTTGTATTCGCCATCAATAAACAGTAATATTTCCTCAGAAAAGCGTCTATGCTTCTTTGACGAAGAACTTGCACGCGCATACTGCACGCATGGCAGATCAATCCTACGGAGATTGGAGGGATTGGTTGCTATGTCTCGGCTTTGGAATAATCATTTCTACAAGGATACCTTTCTTGGGTGGTCGCCAGCTTCACAAACCGCGAAGGGCCGAACATTCATCGGAACCCATTCTTGCAATCCCCACTGTTGACCTGAAATCTGAACAAGAAGCCGCAAAGTCCATTCTTGAGTTGTCTGACCGAGTTGCATTGTGCGTAGCCGTTGCTGTGGCGATCATCTTATTTCTGGAAGATCGAACTTCGGGTATTGTCGGTGTGCTTTTAGCAATATTGTGGGGGACGGGACTCTATTTATTTTGGCATGTAATACAGTCGTTGAGATGGTTTAGAAAAGGCGACGGGAAGCGTTTCAGGTTTGTCATAACGATGGTTTTAGTCACGGCGATTTGGAGCGTTGCAGTCGTGAAATATGGCACCATGCGTTGGCCTCATCGAAAATACATCGTTCAGTTGATCTTCAAGGAGTCCCCGGCCTGGACTCCAAAGCGAAGACAAGCCGTACTTGAGAAAATGGACGACTATTACATCTACTTGAGAGGCCTTGGTTTCGTGGCTTCCCCACAGATTCCTCCGATTGGGCTGTACAAAGGACCAATTGTCACTGCGGGAGGGGCCTGGGGAGCAGGCGTCTACTATCAAAGCCTAAATATTTCTGAAGAGGGAAATGACCAACCCATCTGGGCGGTGACGGCGTATTCGAGTTGGTTGTTCAATGGATACTTTGATGTTTTCAACACCAACAACAACGCAATTAATTACAACAACAGAGCCACCACCGCCATAATTTATAGGTGCTACTATCCTTCGAGTTTTTTTGAAAGGTCGTTGTGCGCAGGAAACCCTGCGGATGCTCAACGCTGGCTTGATGCGCTATGGGATTTGAGAAGTAAGCGAAAGAAGGGTGACGTTGACCGCTTGCTCTTCTACGTATTCTCCATGTGGAATACTTCCCCCGCCAAAACAGAATCTTTCGATAGATTCTTCTACAATAAACTTCTCGCGGGAGAGACGGTACTGGATTCGAATCCGACAGATTTCGAAAACACGCGCAACTTGCTTGCTAAACACGGTATAGCAGCGGAACCGAACTAGCCAGACCCACCAGCCTGTTATGATCTTCGACCGAGGGGGAATTACCAATGGGAAACCTGACCGTCGTCGTGCAGCAATTGAGAAAAGAACGTGAACGGGCGCAAAGGGAAGTCCAGCGCATTGACGTGGCACTTACAGCCCTGGGAAGCCTTAGCGTCAACGGTTCTAAACGCGGCAGGCACAGCATGAGCGCGGCTGCCCGTCGCAAGATCAGCCTCGCACAGAAAGCACGATGGGCGAAGCAGAAAGCGAAGCCTGCACGCACAATGTCAGCCGCTGCACGTAGACGAATCGCAGCCGCGCAACGTTTGCGATGGGCAAAGGTCAAGGCGCAGCAGAAGAAGGTGGTGTCCTAATTCGCGCAGCAACACAATTGACCAATGGCAAGACGCTTGCCGTAGTATTATTCCTCGCATGGCCAAGCAGAAACCGCTGTGCTTGATAAATGTGGACGTTGCGAACGCCGTAAATCACTTCCTTTATGGACTCCACAAGCATCACAACCCTGGATTTCTCTGCACTAAATGTAAGGAGCCCGTAGAGCCTGTAAGGGGAACTCTTCACAGCAAGAAGCGTTCTCACTTCAGACATGTCAAAGGGACGGCCGCCTTCGGTGTCAGTTGCCCGAGTGACAGGAACGATTAACGTCTCCATCGCGGATGGAGTTCCGCCACGTCTGATTGTCGGAAAAGAAGACGACACGTCGGACCAAATCAAGTTTCGATTGTCAGATTGCGTTTTTGAGTACGGCGACTTTCGCGACACCAGTGCTGAAGATTATGGTGAGCAAAAGTTTGGGGGATTTCTGGTCGTAGGGTCCAGCAAGGGCGACACGCTGTCTCTCTTTGAGCCGAAATAAAAAACGCTCAGCATCCTTGTTCGCCTATCATTACTATCCGCGTCTGGATTTATGCTGCCGCCAGAATTAGCCAAATAACGGCTGGAAGGAATATCGAAATCAAAACGGTCAAGCAAAATGGGTCGTGACCTGGAGCTGAGGAAGATGGTTAGTAACGGACACTAATACGAAGTACAACAAGATGGCACGCCTCGTTATAGTTTTGATCGCCGCGACACCGTTCCTCTTTTGGTTTTTCTGGCGACGAAGGAAGCGGCGAGGCGACGATAAACGCTCGGACCGCGGTCCGACGACTAGCGCTACTGCAGACGAAATCAGCACAGCAGTTATTGGAGTCGAGCGTTCGTCAGATGCTCTACGTCTGGAACAGTTGGAAAAGGAGGTTGATGAGAATGCCGGGGAGGAACCCGACAGGAAACAGGCAGCGGTATTTGATATAGCCACTTCCATCCACCCTCAGCAGAAATCGGATGCTTCGGTCCCGCAGAAAGCTGAATCACACGACCGCAGCGAAGTTAGTGGCGTGAAAGTCGTCGGAAGTAACCCAAGCGGATGGAACGAGCAACTGGCGCCGGAAGCATCGGACCAAATTCTTTCTTCTGCATCAAGCCAAGCATCCCCGGAACATGAGGACAGCAAGGCCGACATCGGTATATCCGGCATTAGCGGACAATATTCATCCGAGAAACCGGCAGTTTCGAGGACCGCAACCGTCTCGCCCGGCAATGATGTGCAGATGGAGCATCCGGTCCCAGAGAACGAAGTTGGTCAAATTGCTGCTCAGCCTTTTGAGGATGAGTTAACCCAAACGACTGATGTTGTGGAGCGAGCGCAGCGTCCGGAAGACACGAAGGAAGCGTTTGGTGAGGACATTGAGAAGGCACCGGCGCGCTACCGGCCGCCATCGCAGAAACCGCCACGGCAAGCAAGCGCAGAGCGTGCGAATCAACAGGCGGAGCGCGCGGCCCTGTCTGGAGTGGCGCGCGAAATTCGTGTTCGTCTGAGGTTTGACCGGTTCGGCTTCTGTGAGATTAGGCTTCTGCCAGAGCGCACGCCAGACCTGGACAATGAGGTAGAGGTGAAGTCTGGTGGGCTCTCTCTTCGCCTTGTGGCGCAGGAGGACTGGTATGAAGACCTCCAGCTCGATGATATCGGCGACCGCTTACGGCAGGGCCTCGAACTAAAAGGGAATCTCGGGGATCACCGCCGTGCCCGATGGCTTTTGTCTGGGCGTGACATCTACGTCCTCGCGAGTCATCCGCGCGCGAGCTATTTTGTTTCTACTAACCGTTTGGTATTGGGACGTTCCCACGTCGTACTTTGTGTTGTCGAATTACTGCAGCAAGTCGAAGCGATTCTGAACGAGGCAGGGTGCCAAGACTATACGAAACTGGACGAATCTCATGGTGTGCCATCTGGCTGGGTTGGGATTCGTGGCGTATCGCCGACGAAGGCAATCGCTTTGGATCTGGGCATCGACCAGTTCTATGCCCTGAAGCCTGCCCCGGACATTGAGATTGAACTTGAGGGGGGCGTGTGCTTGCGCAATTCGGTTTGGTTGGCGGGCTATCCACCGCGAATCAAGCTATTAGGACAACCAAACGGGGCGGAGAAAGTCGTGATCGACGGCAAGCAAGCTGACCGCACAGCAGAAGGCTTTCTGGTCGTGGAGGGCTACAACCTGCCGGGACAGCATTCCATTTACTGCGAGGGTCTGTCCTGTTCCTGCTCTTATTCGATCGAGGAGGCTCCGGACTCCTGGCAAGCTTGGCCCGCCTACCACTTCGCCGAGGCTGATATTTGCGGTCCATTGATTCAACTCACGCCAGAAGGGACGGGCAGACGGGTCTTCTCTGTTCCGATGTCAAATCCACTTCTCCCCGGCGCTGAACCTGGCCAAATCTTCCAGTGTTCATCTCGAAGTGTTGCTCGCTGGAAAGGGCTCGTCCCGTTTGATGTCGTGTGGGCATTGCCTGCCCAGCCGCTGCAAAGCGATAAGAAAACTGCGCGCATTCTCCAGTATGCCGATGCAGCTGTTGCGCCGCGCAGGAGCTCGAGGAAACCAGGGCTTGCTTGGGTCAACGCCATCCTCGATGCATCGCGAAAGGGTCTGAGAATTGAGAACGGATCTCCTGAGTCCGCGGTCCGGTGGAGCGATTACAAGAAAGCCGCCCGGAGCATTTGGAGGGCTGCGCGATGACACCGAACGAGCTTCTCCTTTGGCTTTCGGCGCGCAAGCAAGGGTCGTGGCTGCAGTTCCGTGGCGCGGTTGACACGCTCGACTTGGCGAATTCCGCCGATGAAGAGGGTCAGGATACGTCCCTTCCGCTGCATCAGCGAGTCCGCTTCAACCTGGAGCGGCTGGGCCATCTTGAGTTTGACGCGGCGGAATGCGAGAACGGCTGGCGCGTGGTACCACCGGCGCTCGCGCTTTCTCAACATGATAACGGGGTCACGGGCGTTTTGTGCGGTGCACGGAGTCCCAGGCTCGTCGATGCGATTGAACGGGCAGCCGACGGACTGTCTTTTAAACGGGTGTCACATACAGATTGCCCCGAAATCATACATATGCACACGCGTGAAGCAGAAAGCCTTACAGAATTCGCACAGCGCGAAGGCATTCTCTGCCAGCTTGACACTCCCACGGCTTTGCTTTCCCATCTCCCGGCCGTTGACGCTATCAAAGGTTGGCGTCGCCAACCCTTGCCCATAGCGGGCAAGGCGTGGGACGTGAAGCAATTCATCATTGAAAGGAAAGTGATGAAGTGGCGCCTGATTACACTTCAGGAAGCGAATGCGCCGGACGCACAGGGTCTATTCTGTTTCACTCGTTTCCAGATGCCGCAGTATTTCATGCGTGAAGGACGGGAAACGATAAGATTACCGGGTGCGATTGGAAAATACTTGGTTCTCTGCCGCAGGAAGAGACGCGTGTTGAGATACGATCGTCAAGAGCGTCGACTCACTCTGCCAGCTATCTTCCGGCCGCCGTTGCTGACCGAGCGGGCTTTAATTCTTTGCTCGGGCTTTCCTCCCTCGTTCAGCATTGTCCGCAGCCGGCCAATATTGACCTATCGCGACATTCCGGAGGAGGTGGCAGGCATGACCGCCGAAGTTCTGAGACAGGATTTCTTATGAGCAACCCGGTCGCGCTTTTCGACAACTTGCGGGACATGTATCTGCGCTACCTGGATAGCCCGTTCGATTTGCGCTACCCAGACCTCGTCGCTGAGCGGCGTACGTTGCTGACAGTTGATGGGCGGCTTTTCCGTCAGCCATTGATTGAGCCGATTCCGGCCTACCGATCCAGTAACCAAACATTCCAGGAAATTGCGCAAGCTCGCCTTGGGAGTTCCTGGAGCAACTCCGAAATCGCTGATCTTGCTGATTTCGTGTCACTTGAACTTTTCCCGCCGAACCGGCTCCCATACGCGCACCAAGACCAGGTGTTCGCGGAATCAGTCGTCAATGGAAACGATGTCATTGTGACGACGGGCACTGGTTCCGGGAAAACTGAGTGCTTTCTCTTGCCTGTAATTGCCGCGCTTATCCGCGAGTCGGCGGCTTGGGGACAACCGGGCCAGCGCGACCCGCGGTGGGATTGGTGGAACCATCGCCAGAACGCGACTACAAACAGGTGGCTGCCGCGCATTCCGCAACGAAGTCACGAGACACCGGCAGTACGTCCGGCAGCCATGCGTGCCATCATCCTCTATCCGCTCAACGCTCTGGTTGAGGACCAGCTTGGAAGAATGCGGACGGTGCTGGACAGCGACAACGCGCGGAATTGGCTGCGGACCAGACGCGCCGGCAATCGCTTCTACTTCGGACGGTACACCGGGCGCACGCCAGTGTCAGGCGACCGGAATTCGTCCAAGGAGACTAAGCTCAGAAACGAACTTCGCCTCACGGAAGAGGAGGCTCAGCGGGTTGCCGGACACTCCGCGGCGCGATTCTTTCCCCGCATGGACGGGGGAGAAATGTGGTCGCGCTGGGACATGCAAGACTACCCGCCAGACGTGCTCATTACCAACTACTCGATGATGAATATCATGCTGATGCGCAGCCTGGAAATGCCGGTTTTCGAGGTCACGCGGCAATGGCTGGAAGCAGACCGCTCGCGCTTATTCCACCTTGTAGTAGACGAGTTGCACACATACAGAGGGACACCAGGAACAGAAGTAGCCTACCTGATCCGCGTGCTGCTCGATCGCTTGGGTTTATCGTCAGACTCCGATCAACTGCGTATCATCGCCTCCAGCGCGTCGCTGAGCGGTGACAACTCGGGTCTCGATTATCTGGAAGAGTTTTTCGGCCGTGACCGCAGCCGCTTTCAGATAATTGGCGGCAACACCGTGAGCCCCAATCCCGCGTCGGTGCAAACGCTAAGGACTCACGCTATTGCTTTGCGTGATTTGGGACAGAGTCTGCGCGCCTCACCGGCTCCTCCGCTGGAAGTTGCAGCTCAGACATTTCATGCCGCGGTCGGAGCGCCGGCGGCCGCAATCGGCGCTTCGCCGGAGCAGACCCTTTACACGAGCCTCGAACATCTTCAGGCCGCCGATGGATTACGGATCGCCTGTATGGCCGGAGGGCCCGGAACCGCTCCCCTGCCTCGCTTTCCGTCGGACATTGCCGAAGAGTTATTTCCAGCGCTTCCGCCACCTGACCAGGTCGCGGCCGTAGATGGGTTGCTTGCCGGCTTGTGCAGTACGCGCAACTCTCAGGACACGGCCTTATTGCCGGTGCGTGCGCATTTGTTCTTCAGAAACCTTCAGGGATTATGGGTTTGTTCGAGTCCCCAGTGCAGTGCTGCGCCGGCACGAACGTCTTCCTGCCCTGTCGGCCAGCTTCATTACACTCCGACGCTTACCTGCCAGTGCGGATCAAGAGTGGTCGAATTGCTTTACTGCGAGGCGTGCGGAGAGGTTTTTCTGGGAGGATACCGGCGTCCGGGCGTCAACCCGAATGAGTGGTACTTAAGTCCGGATCATCCGGATTTGGAAGCATCACCGGACATGGCATCGCTTGACCGCGATTATGCGAGCTACGCGGTATTCTGGCCCGCCGAAAACGGAATGCAGCCTGTCACTCCGCAGTGGGGACAAAATAATGTTCCGCGTGTGTGGCAGCTCGCCCATTTTGTGCCCGCAGAAGGCAGGGTTGCGCATGGTGGAAACGCCCAGGCGCGGCGGGGCTATTTGTATCGCGTCCCCTCGATGCACGACCCCAATGGGGATATTTTTGACCCAATCCCGCAAGGGCTTGCGCCAAGCGCAGGACAAACTTATCCGGCTCGTTGTCCAAGGTGCGATACAAATTGGGCGAAGCGGGACATCGGGTCGCCAATACGAACGCAGCGGACCGGCTTCCAAAAGCTGGCGCAGGTACTTTCAGACGTTTTACTTCGCGAAGTGGGTTCGGAAAATCCGAGCGGGCGCAAATTGGTTGTTTTCTCCGACAGCCGGCAGGACGCGGCGAAACTGTCAGCGGGTATGCGTTTCGCCCACTACCGGGACTCCGTCCGCCAGGCGCTCGCGGGCGCGTTGGATAATGAAGGAGCGGGTGCTTTGGCATTCATCGCGCAACTTAACGGTCAAATACTGACCGCTGAACAACAAGCCAGCGCGAATGCTTTCGCGGCTAGCTACCCCGCTGAGATGGGAACTTTATCGATGGCTCAAGGTGCGATGGCAAACCAGCCATCGCATGCATTTCCACCCTTGACCTACCAGCAGGCCGCTCAACAGATCCAAAGTCGAGCCACTCAGGGACCCCACCCGATTTCCCAACTGGCCATAGATGTCTCATCGCAGCTGCTGCGGCAAGGCATGAATCCCGGCGGCTTTTCGCAAAACGTGCTCTGGACGGACCCGGACAATCGTAGAGGCCACTGGCGCGACCTCTACAACTGGCCACGGGGATTGACGCCAAGTGCGAAACCAAACAGCCAGCTTGACGCGAACCAGCAGAATCACTTAACCCGCATACGAGATGAGTCCCTCACAGAATTGATGGACATTGTCTTTGCGTCCGGCCAGCGCAGTTTGGAATCTTTGTGCATCGCGCTGGCTACCACCGATCGCCTCCGCTTTCCCGCTCCGAACCTGGACGTTCAGGAGGCGGCAGATGGTGCCATCCGTCTTCTGGGCTCGCGCAAGAAACTTTCCTCGCATGATTGGGTCTCACCGCCGCCGAATATCCCAGCCTACGTTCGGGACTACTTGCAGGCGGTTGCGGCACTTCGAGGACTGAATGCCGCCGCGCTTGAAACGGACGTGATCGGTTATTTGAGCGACTCAAACTGCCTCAATCAGTTCATTCTGCAAGCTCCGGCCTTGTGTCTCCTGCGAGCAGGAACACAGTTCTACGAATGTCCGCGGTGCAGGAGAATTCATCTTCATCCGGCCGGCGGTGTCTGCACCGACTGCCTGACAACGTTGAATGCGCCGCAGCCACTGACATCAGCGCAGCTTCTGTCTGACTACTACAGCTTTCTGGCCACGCAGACGGAGGAAATTTTCCGTCTCAACTGCGAGGAACTCACTGGTCAAACGAATAAGGCTGACGGACGCACGCGGCAGAGACTCTTCCAAAATGTTGTGCTGCCGGGCACTGAAAATGAACGCACCGACCCCATTGACTTGTTGAGCGTAACGACGACGATGGAGGCCGGCGTCGACATCGGGGGTCTTTTGGCCGTCATGATGGCGAACATGCCTCCGATGCGTTTCAATTACCAACAGAGAGTGGGCCGGGCCGGACGGCGAGGCGCAGGCCTATCCGTTGCGTTGACTCTTTGCCGGGGGCGCAGCCATGACGATTACTACTTCCAGCGTCCGCAACGGATCACAGCAGATCCGCCGCCGCAGCCATATGTCGATGTTGAGCGGGAGGCAATCATCAAACGCGTGCTCGTCAAAGAAGTCTTAAGGCAGGCGTTTCAGGCGCTTAATCTGTTTGGCGGTGCGGCGGATAGTGTTCATGGTGAGTTCGGAAATGCAGTCCAATGGAGCCAGCCAATTCCACCGGTGCAACCGGGCGGACCTCCTGGACCCAGTGTGGAGCAAGTGGTTTCAGACTGGATTCAGAATAATCAGGCTGCGATTGCTCACACCACAGACGTTCTCCTGGCTTATACAGATCCAAATCTAGCTGCACGGCGCCAGAACCTGATCGACTTCATCAACCAGCAGCTGACCGGACAAATCACCGCCGCGGCTAACGATCCGTCGCTCCCGCAGGATGCGCTGAGCGAACGGCTGGCGAATGTAGGTTTGCTCCCGATGTTCGGTTTCCCGACCCGCGTCCGCTTTCTTTTTCACAAGCGGCCGTCTGCAGGTTACGACTGGCCGCCCGAGGAAGGTATCGTGGACCGGGATTTGGATCTGGCTATCAGCCAGTTCGCGCCGGGTGCAGAGACTGTCAAGGATGGCCTGATTCACACCTCGGTGGGAGTTGTAAATTACCGCCCGCAAGGAAATTCAGTCGTCGAGGAGCCTAACCCGCTCGGGCCAAGCCGGGCTATCGGTTTCTGCCGGAGCTGCCAAGCGGTGGATACGCAACCTGCGGCGGCCGCAACGTGCCCGGTATGTGGGGCAACGTCGCAGCAGCGCCCCGGGTACGAAGTTATACAACTATCGCAGCCGCTGGGATTCAGAACATGGTTCGGCCGAAACCGCGACTTCGACGGGGTTTTCGAGTGGACGCCCCGTGCATCGCGGCCAAAGATGGGCGCCGCATTTCAGCAACTGACCCCAAGGGCGAATTTTGGAATTTGGGCAGGGCCGGAAACCGTCTTTGTTGTCAACGATAACGGAGGCAGATGTTTCGACTTCGCTAAGTTGAACCCCGGAGAAACCTGGGTCACGCGTGAAGCCCTCACGCAGATCGGCATCAACAACCCGCCCCTCAACGCGGCGGCCGGGCAGGACCGGCGCGCCCTTGCTTCCATCAAACCCACGGACGTTATGGTGCTCGGAATTCACGCATGGCCGGCTGGCATAATTTACTCACCGCTTGACGTGAACGGCCGGGCGGCCCTGTATTCATTGGGCTTTATGATGCGGCGCGCTGCTGCTGTGCGGCTGGATATTGACGAGCGCGAACTCAAGGTTGGACTGCGTGTTGTGCAGGACCAAAATGGGCAGGTCAGAGGCGAGATTTTCATCTCCGATAGCCTGGAAAACGGCGCAGGATATAGCTCCCATTTGGGAACGCCCAGCGAAGCCGAGCGTCTCTTGAGATTTCTGATCGGTCAAGGGGACACGAGCTTTTACGGGCCGCTCGTTTCGCCTCTGCATGCGGGGGCCTGCCAAACGTCTTGCCCTGATTGCCTTCGCGACTTCAGTAATCTCGCGTTTCACAACATTCTCGATTGGCGCCTTGGATTAGACTTGGCACGCCTCGGGCTCGATCCAAACGCGCTAATTGATTTCACAGTCCCGTACTGGCAGGGCTTGGCGACGACCGCGCCTTCGGCGTACTTTGCCGCTCAGCCACAATGGCTGTTCGTGACATTTGCGGGCGTTCCGGCCGGCCGACGGGGCAATATCGTCGAGATAGTCGTGCACCCGCTTTGGAACTGGAATACCAGCCCCAACAATTTCTGTGCGCCATTGAGTGCCGCCTATACCCAGGCGCAGGCTGCTGGAGCGCAAACAATCCGGTACAAGTCGATCTTCGAGGTTTTGCGGAGACCATATTGATCACGCAATTCCCGAGCAGGAATCGGCTGCAAAGAAAGTGTTGCTCAAGTGGGGCGGGAAACCGTCCGTGTCTGAACTCTGATTAGTAAGAAGGAAAGAGCATGAAGTTGAGTTCGTTGGAAATGTGTGCGGGGGCAGGGGGGCAAGCGATCGGCTTGGAGCGGGCGGGCTTTGCGCACGAGGGATTGATCGAGATGGACAAACATGCGTGCGAGACTTTGAAATTAAACCGGCCAAACTGGCAGGTCTATCAGGAGGATCTTGAGACCTTCGATGGCCGGCCTTTCAAGGGAATTGATTTGCTGGCGGGCGGTTTACCTTGTCCGCCGTTTTCGGTCGCCGGCAAGCAGCTAGGGAAAAAGGACGAGAGAAATCTCTTCCCTGCCGCCATCCGGCTCGTTGACGAAATCCGGCCAAGAGCGCTAATGATAGAAAACGTGCGGGGTATTCTGGGTGCCGTATTTGAGGACTACAGGTGTCACATTGCTTCGCAGCTCAAGAAACTCGGTTATGTGTCGGCCTGGCAGCTTGTTAACGCTTCGGACTTCGGCGTGTCTCAGTCCCGCACGAGGGCCGTATTCGTCGCAATAAAAAAGGAGAAGGCTGACCGGTTCGACTGGCCGGCCGGGCGCAAAAGGAAGCCGCTGACAGTCGGTGGCCGACTATATGATCTGATGTCGGAAAAGAAGTGGCGGGGTGCGAAAGCCTGGCGGGACAGGGCTAGCGACATTGCACCGGCTATTGTCGGAGGATCGAAGAAGCATGGGGGGCCAGACCTGGGCCCGACGCGTGCGAAGAAAGCGTGGGCTGAACTTGGCGTCAATGGACACCTCGTAGCGGAAGAACCCCCCGAGCGTGACTTCGTTGGCATGCCGGTGCTCACGGTCAGGATGGTGGCGAGATTGCAGGCTTTCCCGGACAACTGGCAGATTGCTGGAGGAAGGACTCAGGCGTATAGGCAGGTCGGCAATGCATTTCCTCCACCTGTCGCGCAGGCGGTTGCAGAGGAGATCGCTTGCTGTTTCTCAACCCGGCGTCTTGCGAATGCTAGTTAGTTGTGTCTTGTCGACGAGAACAGCAAACGCCATACTGCGCCATTTTCTCAATCCTTGTTGAGGGTTGATGCGGCCAGCGAGTCAACTGCGATGGATAGCATTAGCCGAGAACAGCGCAGCGCGAATATGCGGCAGATCCGCAGTAAAGATACACAGCCAGAGCTCGCTCTGCGCAGTTTGATCCACGGGTTAGGCTACAGATTCCGGCTCCATCGCAAGGACCTGCCCGGCCATCCGGATCTAGTCTTTCCTGGGCGCCGCAAAGTCATTTTTGCTCACGGCTGCTTCTGGCATCAGCACTCCGAGTGCAGGGAAGGCCGGATACCCAGTTCGCGGCTCGATTACTGGGTACCCAAGCTCAGAAGAAATCAGATCCGCGACGCTGCAAATCAGGCTCTTCTAGAAAAGCAGGGGTGGAGAGTACTTGTGATCTGGGAATGTGAGCTGAAGGGATTCAAGTCTCTTACTACGAGACTCAAGCGATTTCTCGGAGGACTATGAGAGTGACTGGCCAAGACGTATCGAACCGGGTGTGGCTGGTTCTCACATTCGGTGAGGATCGCCAGCACGCCGGAAATGCCGGATACGACGATGCCCCTGGCAAATGGTACTCGTATGACAGTTACGTTGCCAATCACCGCCAAATCGCCGCCGGGCATTGTCTCCTTCTATGCGATAGAGAGCGGGCTCTCGGAATTGCTCGTGTCACGAAAATCGATGAGGAGCCCTCCACGCGTGTGCTCCAACGATGTCCTGTTTGCCAGGGCACCGGAATCAAGAGACGCAGCGCTAAGCAACCGGCGTATCGATGCAAGAAGGGGCACGAGTTCGAAGAGCCCGTCCAGGAGAATGCCAGTTGTACAAAATACACCGCGCACTTCGGCGGGACATTTCAACCCTTCGTAGAGTTGTTCGGAAGAGATTACTTACGGCAGGGATGCCCACGTTACAGCGATCAGCTTGCGATGCAGGAATTCGACTTCTCGCGGATGGAAGCGGTCCTGCGCAATGACTTTCCCGCCGCTGCAGATTTGATTTCTAGTTTGGTTTCAGGTTTATACATTCCGGCCGAAGCCGCTGACAAAAACAGGCCTTCTGATGCGGAGGGGTACCAACCGACCGAAGGCGACGAACGGCAACAAGTCCTTAGGCAGATTCGCGCCCGGCGGGGACAACAAGCGTTCCGGGAGGCATTGCGAACTCGCTATGGAGATCAATGCGTGGTTTCTGGCTGCAGAATCTTACATGTGCTGGAAGCAGCGCACATCCGTCCCTATCGGGGTAAGCTGGACAATCATATGGAGAACGGTCTGCTGCTGCGTGCGGACCTTCACACGCTATTCGATCTGGATCTCATTGGTATCGAGCCTGTGACACTTACGGTTCATTTTCACCCAGAAGTAGATTCGGGCGAATACAGGGACCTCCAGGGACGCGTATTGTCCTGTTCCAGCGGGAATCGCCCTAGCAAACAGGCGTTGGAGAGCCGTTGGGAGGCTTTCAAAAAGCGATCGGATGCGGATTGATCGCGCGGCAGTCTTGCTGTTGATGAATGTGACGGATCACGTGGACCCATTTGTCACCTTGGGAGTGCCCAGACATCACGCGCTGTGCACGCCCATATCGTAAAATGAGAGTTCAGGAGCATCAATGCCTAGCTACGCGCCCGGCGACTACGTGAAAGTGGAATTTCCCGATGAAGTCACGGGCATCGGTGAATGGATGTGGGTTCGCGTCGAGGTCTGTGACGAAAAGAGGAAGGTGGTCATCGGGACACTCGACAACGAACCGCTGAACGACTACAACGGAAAAGTGGAGCAGAGCGCTCAACTGGTCATCAGCTACGCGCAGATTCGAGAGCACCGCAAACCAACGGAATTTGCCAAACAATGAGCCGTGAAAGTCTCGCCGGTCAATGCTGGTCCGTTCGAGAGGTGAGGGCGGCATTGCTAATGGTGTCGGACTGCGGAACTGAAGGCGTTGAGGGTAAATGTAGGAGATTCCGAAAGACTCGGGCAGGATCGCCTCCGCGGACAAGGAATGCGAGAACCACCGCGAAGGTAAGCAGCATGCCCATCCCTATCCAAGCCTGCCGCGTGAAATTCGCCGGCCTGGAAGACATCGAACCCGCCATCGACACACCGGATAACGGCGGCCTGGCTGCCGCCTATGCGAACACTCAAAGCTCATCGAAGCACAATGGAGCGTGGACAGGGAAAGAAGTGAGCTAATCGGCGTGCGGGAGGGCAGCTCGTAGGTTTGCCGACGCAGGGCCGCTTGCCAGAGCGGGAAAACCGCGCTAGGGTTATAGGCGTATGAGCGATTTGCGAAACCAGATAAACAGCCTCTCCGCTGCAGAGAAGGCAGAACTGCTCGATACGGTGTGGGAAAGCCTAGAAGCGGACGCTGCATCGCTCACGGATGCGCAACGGGCGGAGCTTGATTACCGCATCGCCCGGCATGAGCAAAACCCCTCCGATGTCATCCCGTGGCTGCAAGTCAAGGCGGGCCTGTTTAAGAAACCGTGACACTCCCGGTCGTCTGGATACCCGAGGCGAATGAGGATTTGCTGGAAGCGCGGGCGTGGTACGACAACATTCGCCCGGAGCTTGGGGAGCGTTTCGCCCTGGCAGTCGAGGCCACAGTCGAGGCAATCGCGGAACATCCATTGCAATTCCCTGCCGTCTACCGGAGCCGTCGCCGTGCGGGAGTGCGGCGCTTCCCCTACGGAATATTCTTCGACGTTCAGGAACATCGGATTGTGGTAATCGCCTGCTTCCACGGCAGGCGCAATCCGAGACGCTGGCAATCACGGTAAAAGGTCGCTTTAGAACGGAAACGGCTGTTCACCTTGATTGTTACGCTTCTTGGGCGAAACCTGCCTGAGCATGTACCTTCCCATGCAAAAGCACACGCCAGCTTTCCTTGCACTAGCCCTCCGGTGTCAGCCCACCAGCAGCCCGCCCAAGAAGTAGTTCTACATCGATCGCTGCAGGTTCAAGATATTCCGGATGTGCTGCAATAGCCCGCACAGCTATGCCGAGGGGGTTGCCCGCGTCGGCAAGCTGGAAGAAGTCAGTTTCGCCGACGAGGCAAGAACATGGGCTGGCATCTGTGTCAGCGAAAAGCTAGGGCATTTTTTGCGAGAATGACCTAGTTCAGGATGCAGTACAAAAGAGCGACGTTCTTGGGACGGGTCTCGGCTATCCCGCCAGCATTTGCGTCTGTTTGTTTCTTGTTGCCGGCACCAAAATCATCAGGTACGAAATTCGGCTTTAGGAGTAATTTTGATTCACCTCGGGGGAAGAGCAAAATCATATACGAAGAGTTGAATTTTTAACGACTTAAAAATTTTGTTCCGATTTCCGAACAGGCTCGAATGGGACCAAAGATTCGGACTAACCAGAATGGGTTTCGACATGGATTTTTCGAGTCAACCGACGCCGAATCAGTGAATTTTCACCTGTCCCGAACCAGAACGTTGCGAGTTCGAACCTGCCGAGGGCGTTGTATTCGGTGGCGAACCCCAGGATCAGGCAGTAGAATGCCCGCAACCAGACAAGCTTTCTTGAGGCAGACCGTTGGAAATCATGCTTACGACTCTCGGACGATTAATGACTCGTTGCTGGGACAGTGCCGAGAGCAGCCTTCGGATACTTGTGGCTCAAAAGCATCCCTCTCCGCCCGAGGAGCTAATTACTGCCCTCTTCGCTGGCGAGTTCCGCACCAAAGTCGCTAAGGCCAGCAGCAACGGAGAGGTCGAAAGGGCCTTCCTGGCCGATCTGCAAAGAGCAATCCCCGACCTCAGACTTGACATTGCCCAACGAGCCAGCGGGCTTGTCGCAAGGGTGAACCTTCATAATCGTTGGCACGAGGGGAAGGTGAGCGCTGCGGACCTGGGCGTGGTCGTCACTAGGCCGATTGTCGATCTGGCATTTGGCGGTAACCGCGTCGAGTTTCATCGCAACCATGCCACGGGGTTGCTTGCTCAAGCGAAGCTGGGCCTGCGCGCAAAACGAGCTAAAGGCGGACGGATCTGGGATCGCTTGACATCGCAGCAAGAGCGCCTTTATCCGAAGCGGCGTAGATATTACTCACTCCTTCTGTACCGTCTCAATGGGCCAAAGGCAAATGAACTGGAAGCCTTTCGATGGCAACTTTGTAGTGAGTTCGCGCTCAAGAAGGTCAAGAAATGGCTTCTATCAGATGTCTTTCCGGGAGAGATCTCCTCTCCGGAATTGCTTGCGAAGCTATTCGCTCGGACAATCGGCACCGACAATCCGAAAGTCATCGAAACCATCATCGATCCCAACGCATCCGATGTGCATTCCATAGACCTTCAAATCTTCTGGCCTGATGACGGGGGACCACCTCCATGTGTCGAACTCCACCACCAGCAGCAAGAGACGCAGGAAGTACAGATTCTTCATTAATAATCTGGGACCAATGGCGTGGCTCCGGAAGCGCGTGCGTTGAACAATCCTTCAGCTAGCAGAAACGCGGCTTTTTTCATCCCCTTCAGCTTTGTTCAAGCTAGCGCACAATGAGTGCCGGCTACCGGCACTCTACCCCGTTTGTTGTGTGGGAATCCGCTGGTAAGTGATTGATCCGTCGTAGGCGCGTTGCAGAGCAACCAATTAAAAGGGCATTGCTCTACCAACTGAGCTACGGATTCGTGCCACTCGGCGTTACTTGTTCCATATCACACAACCCAAATGTGGCGGTTTTACGGCTACCAACACGTAACAATATGTTGTCTGGTGGATGTCACCGTTGTGCAACGTAAAGCCGAGATACAACTTCATTCCGATTTTCGTGCAGCGTGCTGAAGCATCCCAAAAGCCGAAATCGGGAACAGAAGGAGATAGCTTAGCTTTGGTCCATGCTTCGGCTTTCCCGATTACCTCGCCTACATTCACAATCGTGTTGCATTCAATCTCGTCTTCCTGCTTTTCTTGACCGTGTACTATTCCGGCCAGGAGCAATACAGTGGCCGCTGTTATTACTACTGCGGTTTTGCAGATTATGCGTGGCTGCTCTTTCCTGCCCTCCATTTCATAAGACTCGTAGAGGGTTGCCAAATATGTAACAAAATGTCCGACGGCCCATGATATCAGCGGCCACCGTTTAGGTAGCTCCCGACAGTGGCACGGTTTGGGCAACTTCATCGTTTCGTAAGAAGTGAAGATCGCGATGCCCAGTACGCAAAAGACAATTTGCGACAGAAAATACTGCTGCGTTCGTGTGAAGTTTGAGGCAACTCCAGGCGAGCCGGTTTGAATTGGACCGTATTGGACCGTACTCGGCAGCTAAGTGGAGTCGCGACTGAAGTCCAGCGAAATCTTCCTAGCCGGGAATCGGGGCGCGTCATATCATCGTCCATTCAATTCGGGGGAGGGATCATGCACACCTGGTTGCAAGATTTTCGCTACGCCTGGCGCATGTTTCGCAAGAACGTGCTGTCCACTCTGGTGATTTTAGGTTCCCTGGCCATTGGAATCGGCGCGAATTCAGCCATTTTTAGCGTGGTGGACGCGCTGTTGGTGCGTCCGCTTCCCTATCCACATCCGGACCGTCTGGCTGCCGTCTGGCTGCATGCTCCGGCAATCGGCATTTTCCGCGACTGGCCCTCGCCCGGCCAGTTCATTGACATCCAAAACCAGAACCATTCCTTCGAGCAGATGGCGCTCGCGCAGAGCCGCCCCTTCACGCTGACTGGCCGCGAGCAAGCCGAACTGGTTGACGGAATGCGAACGCAATCTGGTTTGCTGGAAATGCTCGGCGCAAAACCTCTGGTTGGCCGCCTATTGTTGCCGGAAGAGGACCAGCCCGGCAAACCGGCGGACGTTATTCTCAGCGACCGGCTCTGGAAACGCCTGTTCAACTCCGATCCGGGGATCGTCGGCAAGAGCATCACGCTCGATGGAAAGCCGTTCACTGTGGCGGGCGTACTGCAACGCGGCTTCATGCTCAACGCCGAAGTGATACCGTCAGAAGGACCGATGGACAAGGTAGACGTCTTTCTGCCGTTGCCATTGGGAGCCGACGCTGTGAACAGCAGAGGCGACGAAAACTACAACATCTTGGTGCGGCTAAAACCCGGGGTTTCGGTCCGACAGGCACAAGCCGATATCGACGTGATTGCCAGTCGGATCCGTGAGAAGGACAAGCGTGAACGTAGCTTCGGCATGCACGTAGTGGCACTGCAGGAGCAAGTGGTTGGAGACGTGCGACGGGCGCTTCTCGTACTGCTGGGGTCAGTGGCGCTAGTGTTACTCATCGCTTGCGCCAACGTCGCGAACCTGCTTCTCGCCCGCGCGGCGGCGCGTGAGAAGGAAATCGCCGTCCGGACGGCTATGGGGGCAAGCTGGCAGCGGCTGGCGCGGCAATTACTTACCGAAAGCATTTTCCTGGCGGTCCTCGGCGGTGCCGTTGGACTCGTGGTCGCTCGAGCGAGCCTTTACGTGGTGCGGACGATGAATCCGGGCAATATTCCCCGACTGGAAGACATCAGAATCAGCGGGGACGTTCTAGCGTTCACCTTCGGCGTTTCGCTGGTGACCGGCATTCTGTTCGGGGCGGCACCGGTTTGGCGCGCTATTAAGTTGGATCCGAATACAGCACTGAAGGCCGGCGGGCGCAGTGGACAGAGCGATGGAGGCCTACATCTGCGGCGGCACCGTTTGCGCAGCCTCCTGGTCGTCTCCGAGTTGGCCTTTTCACTGATGCTGTTGATCGGAGCTGGGCTGCTGATTCATAGCTTTGTGCGGTTGCAAAATGTTGACCCGGGATTCACCACAGACCGCGTGCTGACCATGCAGATTGCCGCCAATGACCCGAAGTATCGTGACGACAAAGCGGCAGCCAATTTCTATCGGGAAATCGAAGGCCGTGTCGCCCGCCTGCCGGGCGTGACAGCGGAAGGCGTAGTTTCGGTTCTGCCTCTGACCGGATCGGTGGGTTGGGGAGGCATCAACGTAGAAGGTTATGCACCGCCCCCCGGGCAGGAGTTGCAAGTGGACCTGCGTACCGCTAGCACGGACTATTTTCGAACTATGGAGATTTCCCTGCTCAAAGGCAGGTTCTTCTCCGAATATGACACCGCAGATATGCCGAAGGTGGTAATCATTGACGACAAATTCGCGCAGCGCTTTTGGCCCCACGGTGATGCTGTCGGAAAACACCTGTGGTTCAATCCCAAGCAGCCCATCACGATTGTCGGCGTCGTCGCGACGGTCAAACAGTACGGCCTTGAGAACGACGGCAAGATCGCGACGTATTTCCCACAGCAGCAAGATCCGTCGACTGGCATGTTCCTGGCGGCGCGCACGTTATCCGATGCGGCTGGCCTGTCCTCCGCCATCGTCCGCGAAATCCACTCGGTCGATCCGTCCGTGGCGATTTATGGAATTCGGACCATGCAGGAACGCCTCTACGATTCACTGGCGCGCCAGCGCTTTTCGAGTACCATGCTGGCTGCATTTGCGGGATTCGCGATGTTGCTGGCTGCCATGGGCCTCTACGGCGTGCTGTCTTACCTCGTGACTCAGAGCACTCACGATGTTGGTGTACTGGTGGCATTAGGCGCACAGCCTGGTGACATCATCGGGTTAGTGGTGCGGCAAGGGATGGAATTGGCGGCGACTGGCATTCTGGCAGGCCTCGCGGGTGCGGCCGTGTTGTCTCGCGTAATGGCCAGCATGTTGTTCGGGGTGAGCACGACGGATGCGAGTACCTTCGCAGCAGTGCCGGCGCTGTTGGCGGCAGTGGCTTTCGCGGCCACTCTCATTCCGGCATGGCGGACCACCAGGGTCGATCCAATGGTAGCGTTGCGGGACGAATAGCTCTGGGTGTGGTGGCTTCCTCAAGTTCGCGTGATCGGATGGTTGGCTTACGCAAACAGGCTTCTGGGAAGTTAGCATCGTCTCAAGCCCAAACACCTTTAAGTAAGCGCTTATGGGGTGTCGCCGCCACAGAATTGACATGGCAGGGTCTGGGTTTCGAGTCCCTACCGGCCCACCATTCTAGGTTCTTTCCCCACTGATACCACTGATACCGTTTTCGTGAGAATCACAGCGAATTGGAGAAACTATAGAAACTCCAGCCTGAGATCGAATGTGCTTGTAACCAGCACAAACACAGGGTATTATCACGGAAGTGTAGGATTCATCGCACTTGCTAGAAATGGCTTTAATAGAATCCCTCCCTCTCCGCCAGACGGCGAGGCTGCGTGCTTACGGGCCGAGTCATTTGGGGCCTGGTCGGCCCGGCGCACTGGAGCACGGGATGCGGTCGCCAACGGAGCCCAATCCGCCCCAACATGGCCCCGAATCGCCGTCGGTTCGGATGTCCTTCCACCAAGAGTGATCAGTCATAACGTGCGGTTCATTGCGCTGTCTCGCCCGCCCGTGGACCGAGTATCCGTCCCAGAGCCATCCC